>APMI01005752.1_pt1 | contig 21115 bp, 20 predicted proteins | sample 667938 | NCBI WGS metagenome assembly APMI01 (sample SAMN01084076, study PRJNA167559) | wastewater metagenome | biome: Wastewater | place: Denmark: Ejby Moelle, Odense | collected 2011-11-28
CCACTCTATCGGAATCGAGTTGGTAAATACCGGCAGCCAGCCCTTCCCCGAGCCGCAAATGGCCGCGCTGGAACGTATTTTGGCTGACATCATGGCGCGATGGGAGATTCCCGCACATCGTGTCATCGCCCATTCGGACATGGCGCCGACCCGCAAGGGCGACCCCGGCGCGCGGTTCGACTGGCGCAGACTCGCGCTGGCGGGGCTTTCGGTCTGGCCCGGGGCGGTGAAGGCCCAGCCCGAAAGCTTTAATGCCCATGCCCGCACCTTTGGTTATCCCAACGCGCCGGATGCGGCGCTGCTTTCGGCCTTTCGGTTGCGGTTTCGCCCTTGGGCCATGGGGCCGCTGGATGCGGTGGATGCCGGTCTGGCCGCCGATCTGGCGCAGCGTTATCCGGCGGGTTGAACCGCCAGATCCTGCGCCAGCCGCCGCAGCATTGCCCGCACGATCAGCCGATGCGCCGGGCCAACGGGCAGCATATAGGCGCGCCCAAAGCTGTTATGGGTGACGACAGACGACGTGATGGCCAGCCGTCCGCCGGTGGTGGTGATACAGGTCATCACATCCAGATGGCGGTCCCGCTCGGTAAGGCTAAGAACCTGCGGGTCGGCGCGTTCCACCAGAAAGAAATCAAGGTGATCACCAGGTTTGACCGCAGCGGCGCGGCCCCCGGAAAACCCGCCGATCCGCTTGACGCCAAAGCGCGCGGAAATGGCGTCTCGGATGCGGAAGGCCAAGGCCATCAACGGTAGCGGGCGGGCCATTTGCAGGTTCCATCCTTCCAGCGCGGTGATCGGGCGGGGCAGGGGGATCGACTGGCTGTCAAAGAAGGCCAACCTGTCGGCAGCCGCGATCAGGTCGCAACCGGGCGGAAGGGGGGCAGGAATACGCGGGGGCATGGGGCACCGTTGCGACGATAATTTCCGTTATGGCACAGATTTCCAGCCTGGGCGATTGACCTGGTGTCGCGCCCGGCGTAAGCCCCGGCCCGCGCGGATGGCCGGATGACCGCGGGGCGAACGCTTCGAGGAAAGTCCGGACTCCATGAAGCAAGGGTGCCGGGTAACGCCCGGCGGGGGCAACCCCAGGGAAAGCGCCACAGAGAAGAGTCTGCCATGGTCCGCCATGGTCAGGGTGAAACGGTGGGGTAAGAGCCCACCGCGGGACTGGCAACAGGACCGGCACGGCAAGCCCCACCCGGAGCAATGCCGAATAGGGGCCTTGCGCGGAAAGGTCTGCGACTGCCGAAAGGCGATGGCAGAGACCTCCGCAGGGACGCTTCAGCCCAGAGGCCCGGGTTGGCAGCTTGACCGCACCGGCAACGGATGCGGCAGAGGAATGGTCATCCAGGGGGGCACCCCCCGGACAGAATCCGGCTTACAGGCCATCCGCGCAAATCATACCTCAGCCCGGCAGGGTCAGCACGACCGCTCCGCGATCGGTCGCAACCACGGTATGTTCATATTGAACAACCGGCGCTGCCGGGTCTGCGTAAAGAGTCCAGCCGTCATCGCCCTGTTCTGCCCATTGGCCGCCGGTTGACAGGAATGGCTCGACTGTCAGCACAAGGCCCTTGGTGATCCGGCGCTTTTCGCTGCGCGTGGGCCAGGTTGGGATGACCTTCGGCTCCTCGTGCAGCGCCCGGCCAATGCCGTGGCTGGCAAGGTTGCGGATCAGGGTATAGCCGTGGCTCTCGGCAAAACGCCCGATGGCGCGCCCGACCCCCGCCAGCGGCTTGCCCGCGCCAACCTCGGCAATGCCAATCTGCATGGCGCGCTTGCCGTCGCGGCACAGCCGGTCAAGCGCGGGGTGGGTTGGCGCCACGCGAAACGTCGCCCCGGTATCGGCAAAGTAGCCGCCTTTCGAGGCGGAAACGTCGATGTTGACCAGATCGCCCGCAGCAATCACTCGCGCCCCCGGAACGCCATGCGCGATCTCCTCATTGACGCTGATGCAGGTCGCGCCCGGAAAGCCATAGGTTGATTGAGGTGCAGAAACCGCCCCGGCGCGGTCAAGAAGGGGCCGCCCGATCTGGTCCAGTTCTATGGTGGTCATGCCCGGTTCGATGGCGCGGGCCATGGATTGCAGGGTATTGGCGACGATGCGGCCGATGGCCTTCATCGCTTCCAGCTCGTCCTCTTGGGTGATCGTCATCGGGTCTTTCCTGCAAAAGGGCGGCTCTGGGCCAGTCTAACGGCGCGGCGCGGGATTGTCCCGCCCCATGAGACGGACCCGTTAGCCCGTTGTCCGCCGCCCGGAGTTCAACATCGCCTGAGAAAGAAGCCGCGCGGCGGGCGGCAGGATGGCGCCGCGCCGGGTCAGCAGACCATAGGGCGCCACGACGATACCAAGATCCAGCGCCAGCTCGGCATAGGGTGCATCGGCGGCGCGGGCGAACTGGTCGATCACGGCGCGCGACAGGGGCGCGATGGCGTTCGATTGCTGGATCAGGGCCAGCGTCAGCAGGAACGAGGCAGTGGACAGGCGGCGCGGCGGAGGCGGCAGGCCTAGATCGGCCAGTCGTGTGAGCACGGCCTTACCCATCGGGCTGTCGCCGCCGGGGATCACCCAGTCATATTCCAGAAGTTGCGCGGGCAGCACCCGGTCGCGGGCCAAAAGCGCATGATCGCGCCGCACCAGAAGCGCCACGGGTTCGGTGGCAATCTCTTCCATCGCCAGCAGTTCCTGGCCCGCGCCGCCAGCGGGCAGGCGGCCCAGGACAAAGTCGATCTGACCATCCAGCAGTTGCGCGCAAAGTGTCTCGGACGGCGCGACGGCCACATCGACCGACACGCCCGGATGGGTCAGCCGGAAGCTGCGCAGGACGGGCAGCACGATTTCCAGCGCAGGGGCGGTGACGGCGCCAATTCGCACCTGACCCGCGCCACCTGTGCCAAGCTCGGCCAGTTCGCGCGCGGCGTCGCGCATTTCCATCTGCACCCGGTCCGCGCGCCGGGCCAGCGCCTGCCCGGCGGGGGTAAGAACCATACCGCGCCCGGTGCGCAGGCACAGATCCTGGCCCGCGATCCGCTCCATCTCGGCCAGAAGGCGCGAGGCGGCGGGCTGGGCGATACCAAGGCGCAGGGCGGCAAGGCCAAGCTGCCTGGTTTCTGCCAAGGCAGCCATCAGTTGCAGATGCCCAAGTTTCAGGCCCCGGCGCTGAAGATTGTCGCGGTCTTCCAATATCGATATACCAATTCTGTCATCGCATCATCACATATCATAATTTGACGGATATGTCGCGACCCTGCAACTGTCCGGCACGGCCGCGACGCACAGGATGCGCAGGCTTTGACACTGCCGCCACAGCGCGGCCATGGGGAGGAAGACCATGCAAATTTCAAGACGCGCGCTTCTGGCGCTGACCGCCGCTGCCGCCTCGGCGCATGTCCTGCCGGCATTCGCCCAGTCCAAGGGCACCGTCGGCATCGCTATGCCCACCAAATCCTCGGCCCGCTGGATCTCGGACGGCGAATCGATGGTCAAACAGTTCAAGGAAGCGGGCTACGATACCGACCTGCAATATGCGGAAGACGATATTCCGAACCAGTTGGCCCAGATCGAGAACATGATCACCAAAGGGGTCAAGGTTCTGATCATCGCGGCCATCGACGGCACCACGCTGTCGAACGCGCTGGCCAATGCGGCGGCCTCGGGCATCAAGGTCATCGCTTACGACCGGCTGATCCGCGATTCCGGCGACGTGGACTATTACGCCACCTTCGACAACTTCAAGGTTGGCGTGCAGCAAGCCACCAGCCTGGTCGAAGGCCTGAAAGAGCGGTTCCCTGACACCAAGCCCTGGAACGTCGAACTGTTTGGCGGCAGCCCGGACGACAACAACGCCTTCTTCTTCTACAACGGCGCAATGTCGGTTCTGCAGCCGATGATCGACGCGGGCGAGATTGCCGTGCCTTCGGGCCAGATGGGCATGGAAGTCGTGGGCACCCTGCGTTGGGACGGCGCCGTGGCGCAGGCCCGGATGGATAACCTGCTGTCGGCCAACTATGGCGACAAGGTTCTGCACGGCGCACTGTCGCCCTATGACGGGCTGTCCATCGGCATTCTGTCGTCGGTCAAGGGCGTGGGCTATGGCTCGGGCGATCTGAAAATGCCGGTTGTGACGGGGCAAGACTGCGAAGTGCCGTCGATCAAGTCGATCATCGCGGGCGAGCAGTACTCCTCGATCTTCAAGGATACGCGCGAACTGGCCAAGGTCACCGTCAAGATGGTGGACGCGATCATTTCCGGCGGCGCGCCCGAGATCAACGACGAAAAGACCTATGACAATGGCGTCAAGGTCGTGCCGTCCTACCTGCTGGAAAGCCAGCCGGTGAACGCCTCGAACTACGAAGCCGTTCTGGTGACTTCGGGCTACTACACGGCTGATCAGCTTAAGTAAGCGTGTCACGAGTGGCCCGCCGCAGCATTTGCGGCGGGCCATTTTTCTTCCGGGGGGATGCCAGATGACCAGAACGCTGCTGGAAATGCGGGGGATTGGCAAGACCTTCCCCGGTGTGCGGGCGCTCGACCGCGTGAACCTGACAGTCGAGGAGGGCGAGATTCACGCCATCTGTGGCGAGAACGGGGCCGGAAAATCGACGCTGATGAAGGTTCTTTCGGGCGTCTATCCGCATGGGTCGTACGAGGGCGAGATCCACTATGACGGGGCGATCCTTGAAAACCGCTCGATCCGCGACAGCGAGGCCAAGGGCATCATCATCATCCATCAGGAACTGGCGCTGGTGCCGCTTCTGTCCATCGCCGAGAACCTGTTTCTGGGCAATGAGGTGGCGCAAGGCGGCGTGATCAACTGGCCCAAGGCGTTCAAGCGCACCGAGGAATTGCTGAAGAAGGTGGGGCTGAGCGAAGGGCCAACCACGCAGGTCGGCAAGCTGGGCGTCGGCAAGCAGCAACTGATCGAGATCGCCAAGGCGCTGGCCAAGGATGTGCGCCTGCTGATCCTTGATGAACCGACCGCTGCACTTCAGGAAAACGACAGCCAGAAGCTTCTGGACCTGATGCTGGAGCTGAAGGCCCAGGGCGTGACGCAGATCATCATTTCCCACAAGCTGAACGAGATTTCCCGCGTGGCCGACCGGATCACGGTGATCCGCGACGGCTCGACCGTCTCCACCATGGACAAGCACGAGATCACCGAAGACCGTATCATCCGCGACATGGTGGGCCGTGATATGGCCAACCGTTACCCCGACCGGGTGCCGAACCCCGGCGAGGTGTTGATGGAGGTCAAGGACTGGAACGTCTGGCACCCGGAACAGATGGGCCGTCAGGTCATCAAAGGTGCGGGCTTTACCGTGCGTAAGGGCGAGATTGTCGGCATCGCGGGGCTGATGGGCTCTGGCCGGACGGAACTTGCCATGAGCCTGTTTGGCCGCAGCTATGGCCGCGATGTCTCGGGTCATGTGGCGATGAACGGCAAGCCCGCCGATACCGGCACCGTGGCCAAGGCGGTCAATGCCGGTCTGGCCTATGTGACGGAGGACCGCAAGGTTCTGGGCCTGATTCTGGAAGAACCCATCGTCCGCAACACCACGCTGGCCAATCTGCCCGGGGTTTCCAGCGGCGGCGTGCTGGACAAACGGCGCGAGACCGAAGTGGCCGAGCGTTACCGCAAGGCAATGGCGATCCGCACCCCAAGCGTGCAGCAAAAGGTCGTCAACCTGTCGGGCGGCAACCAGCAAAAGGTGGTTCTGGCCAAATGGCTGTTCACCGAACCGCAGGTTCTCATTCTGGATGAACCCACGCGCGGCATCGACGTGGGGGCCAAGTTTGAAATCTATACGATCATGAACGATCTGGCGGCGCAGGGGCGCGGCATCGTGATGATTTCCAGTGAAATGCCCGAGCTTCTGGGCATGTGCGACCGCATTTATGTGATGAACGAGGGCCGCATTCTGGGCGAGCTTTCCCGCGAGGAAGCCAGCCAGGAGCGTATCATGGCCCTGATCATCCGCGACAACGGTCAGAAGAAAGACAACAAGGGGGAGGCTGCGTGATGGCAGAGCAAAAAGGTCTGGGCGCCCATCTGGGCAGCCACCTGCGGGAAAACGGGATGCTGGTGGCGCTGGTCGCCATCGTGGCGCTGTTTTCCATCCTGTTGCAGTTGCAGCCGCAGCCGGTGAACTTTCTGCAACCGCAGAACATCACCAACATCTTCCTGCAAAACGGCCATGTGATCATCCTTGCCCTTGGGATGCTGCTGGTCATCGTCGCCGGTCATATCGACCTGTCGGTGGGGTCGGTCGCGGCCTTTACTGGCGCCGTTGCCGCCTGGCTGACGGTCAAGGTGGGCCTGCCGTTCTATGTGGTGATTCCGCTGACGCTGGTGGTGGGCGGCATCATCGGCGCGGTGCAGGGCTATTGGGTGGCCTTCTGGCGCATCCCCTCCTTCATCGTGACGCTGGCGGGCATGATGGTGTTTCGCGGGGCCACGATGTGGTTGTTGGGCGGGCAGAACATCGGGCCCTTCCCCAAAGGGTTTCAGGCGCTGGCGAACGGCTTTATTCCCGATCTGACCGGCATTGGCCGCCCGCATGGCCTGACGCTGATCGTGGTGGCGATTGCCATCGGCTTGCAATTCTGGCTGGGCTTCCGCGCCCGTGCCCGCGATGCCGAGTTCGGGATTGAACCGGAACCGACCGGGTTCTTCTGGGGGCGCAACCTGATCATTGCCGCCGCAACCGCCTTTGTCGGCTGGCAACTGGCGCAGTTCCGCGGCCTGCCGAACGTCATGGTGGTGCTGGCCGTTCTGACCGCGCTTTACGCCTTTTTCACCGAAAACACCGTGACCGGGCGGCGCATCTATGCGCTGGGCGGCAATGAGAAGGCGGCCAAACTGTCGGGCATCCGCACCGACCGGCTGGTGTTTCTGTGCTTTGTCAACATGGGGGTGCTGGCGGCCTTGGCGGGCATGATCGTCACTGCGCGTTTGAACAGTGCCACGCCCAAGGCGGGGGTGGGGTTCGAACTCGACGCCATCGCCTCGGTGTTTATCGGCGGTGCCTCGATGACGGGCGGGTCGGGCAAGATTGTTGGCGTGGTGATCGGCGCCTTGATCATGGGTGTCATGAACATGGGCATGTCGATCCTGGGCATCGGCATTGATTACCAGCAGGTGATCAAGGGCCTTGTTCTGCTCGTCGCCGTGATCTTCGACGTTTACAACAAGAACAAATGAGGCCGCCGATGCTGATTTCGCAAATCCACCGCCCCGATGGCAGCCTGGCCGTCGTGGTGCGCGAAGGGTCCGAGGCGGCCGAGGTGAAGGGCGCGGTTTCCACCTATGCGCTGGCCTCCGAGGCGATTGCCTCGGGCCGCAGCCTGGCCGAGGTGATCAACGCCCACGGCCTTGGCGCGCCGGTCGATCTGGTGCGCGCGGCAGAGGAGGGGCGGCTGGCGCTGCCCATCACCCACCCCGACCTCTGCCACATGCATCTGACCGGGACGGGGCTGACCCATCTGGGCAGCGCATCGGCCCGCGATGCGATGCACGCGAAACTGGGCGGCGAAGAAACCCTGACCGACAGCATGAAGATGTTCCGCATGGGGTTGGAGGGCGGGCGTCCGGCCTTCGGCAGCGTCGGCGCACAGCCGGAATGGTTCTATAAAGGCAACGGCCATGCCGCCGTCGCCCCTGGCAAGGCGCTGGTCGCCCCCGGTTTCGCCGAAGATGGCGGCGAGGAGCCGGAGCTTGCCGGCATCTACCTGATCGCCCCGGACGGCACGCCCTGCCGCGTTGGCTGGGCGGTGGCGAATGAGTTTTCCGACCATGTGACGGAACGGGTGAACTATCTGTGGCTGGCCCACTCCAAGCTGCGTCAAGCCAGTTTCGGCCCCGAAATCCTCGTGGGCGATCTGCCTGCCGATGTGCGGGGCGCCAGCCGGGTGATCCGCGCGGGCAAGGTGATCTGGGAAAAGCCGTTCCTGTCGGGAGAGGCGAACATGTCCCACACCTTCGCCAATCTGGAACACCACCATTTCAAATATGACGTGTTCCGCCAGCCCGGCGATCTGCATGTGCATATGTTCGGCACCGCCACCTTGTCTTTCGCCGATGGCATCAAGACCGAGGCGGGCGACACGTTTGAAATCGAGGCGGCGCCCTTTGGCCTGCCTCTGCGCAATACATTGGCTTTCGCACCCGCCCAACCGGGCGCGCTGGCCGTGAAAGCCCTGTGAGGATAAAATGACCTTCAAGCCCGCCAAATGGCCCCGTCCTCTGCGCTCTCAGGAATGGTTCGGCGGCACCGGCCGCGACCAGATCTATCATCGCGGCTGGATGAAGAATCAGGGCTTTCCGCATGACCTGTTCGATGGCCGCCCGGTCATCGGTATTCTGAACACCTGGTCCGAACTGACCCCCTGCAACGCCCATCTGAACGTGCTGGCCGAATTCGTGAAGCGCGGGGTCTATGAGGCGGGCGGTTTCCCGGTTGAGGTTCCGGCCTTTTCCACCAGTGAATCCGCCTTTCGCCCCACTGCGATGATGTTCCGCAACCTTGCCGCGATGTCGGTCGAGGAACAGATGCGCGGCCAGCCGATGGATGGTTGCGTGCTGCTGGTGGGCTGCGACAAGACCACGCCCAGCCTGCTGATGGCCGCCGCCTCGACCGACCTGCCCTCAATCGTCGTCACCGGCGGGCCGATGCTGAACGGCTATTTCAAGGGCGAGCGGGTCGGGTCGGGCACGCACCTGTGGAAATTCAGCGAGGCGGTGAAGGCAGGCGAGATGTCGCCCGAGGAATTCGCCGAAGCCGAAGCCAGCATGAGCCGCTCTGCCGGTTCCTGCAACACCATGGGCACCGCCAGCACCATGGCCTCCATGGCCGAGGCGCTGGGCATGGCCTTGTCGGGCAATGCCGCCATTCCGGCGGTGGACTCGCGCCGCCGTGTTATGGCGCAGATGTCGGGCCGCCGTATCGTGCAGATGGTCAAGGATGACCTGAAGCCCTCGGACGTGATGGTGAAACAGGCGTTTGAAAACGCCATCCGCACTAATGCCGCCATTGGTGGCAGCACCAACGCCGTGATCCACCTGCTCGCCATCGCGGGCCGGGTGGGCGTTGACCTGACGCTGGACGACTGGGATCGCTGCGGCCGTGACATTCCGACCGTGGTGAACCTGATGCCTTCGGGCAAGTACCTGATGGAGGAGTTCTTCTACGCCGGCGGCCTGCCGGTGGTAATCAAGCGGCTGGGCGAGGCTGGGCTGTTGCACAAGGACGCCCTGACCGTTTCGGGCGAGACGATGTGGGATCAGGTCAAGGACGTGACCAACCACAACGAAGACGTGATCCTGCCTGCCGAAAAGGCGCTGACCCAATCGGGCGGCATCGTCGTGCTGAAGGGCAACCTCGCACCCAAGGGGGCGGTGCTGAAACCCTCCGCCGCCTCGGCCCATCTGCTGACCCATCGGGGCCGCGCCGTGGTGTTTGAAGACATCGACGACTACAAGGCCAAGATCAATGATGAGGCGCTCGACATTGATGAAACCTGCATCATGGTGATGAAGAACTGCGGGCCAAAGGGCTATCCCGGCATGGCCGAGGTGGGCAACATGGGCCTGCCGCCCAAGGTCTTGCGCAAGGGCATCACCGATATGGTCCGCATTTCCGATGCGCGCATGTCGGGCACGGCCTATGGCACCGTCTGCCTGCACACCAGCCCCGAGGCTGCCGCCGGTGGCCCCCTGGCCGTGGTGCGGAACGGCGATTTCATCGAACTGGACGTGCCAAACCGCCGCCTGCATCTGGACATCTCCGATGCCGAACTGGCCGCGCGTCTGGCCGCCTGGAAGCCGCTGCACGAGCAATACCAGTCCGGCTACGCCTGGCTGCACCAACAGCATGTGCAGGGCGCAGATACCGGGGCCGACCTTGATTTCCTGAAAGGCTGCCGGGGTGCCCCCGTGGGCCGGGATTCGCACTGATGCCTGACCCTATGAAAGTTGCCTTGGTGGGCATCGGCAAGATCGCGGTGGACCAGCACGTTCCGGCCATCGCCAACAGCCCCGATTGGGAATTGGCGGCCACCGTCAGCCGCCACGGCTCGGTGCCGGGCGTGCCCGCCTTCACCGATTTCGGGGCGTTCCTAGCCGAACGCGCCGACGTGCCGGTGATCTCCCTCGCGCTGCCGCCCGTGCCGCGCTTTGCCTATGCCGAGGCGGCTTTGCGCGCCGGGCGCCATGTCATGCTCGAAAAACCCCCCGGTGCGACGCTGGCCGAGGTGCATGAGTTGCAAGCCATCGCCAAAGCCAATGGCCTGACCCTCTATACCACCTGGCACAGCCGCATGGCCCATGCCGTCGCCCCGGCCCGCGCCTGGCTGGCTGGCAAGACCATCCGCAAGGCCCATATCACCTGGCGCGAGGATGTAAGGAAATGGCACCCCGGTCAAACTTGGGTGTTCGAACCCGGCGGCATGGGCGTGTTCGATCCCGGCATCAATGCGCTGTCGATCCTGACCCATATCCTGCCCAGCCCCGTTCACCTGACCGCCGCGACCCTGACCTTCCCGGCCAATCGCCAGACCCCCATCGCGGCGGCGCTGACCTTTTCCGGCAATGTCACCGCCGATTTCGACTGGCGTCAGGAAGGGCCGCAAACCTGGGACATCACGGTCGAAACCGACGCTGGCCACCTTGCCCTGCGCATGGGTGGCAACGTGCTGGAAATTGATGGCAAGGCCACGGCGGGCGAAAACACCATCATGGGCGAATACCCTGCCCTTTACGCCCGCATGGCCGAACTGGTCGCCACTGGCCAGTCCGAGGTTGACCTGGCCCCCATGACCCATGTCGCCGACGCCCTGACGCTGGGCCGAAGGGACATGACGGACGCCTTCCACTTCTGATTTTCTGTCTCTAAATATCCCACGGGGGTGCGGGGGTGTGAAACCCCCGCCCTTCGGTTGCCAAAGGACAGCACGATGCCAAACGGACACCACCTGATCGCGGGCCAATGGGTCGCCGGGGACACCACCTTCCAGAACATGCCGGTCAGCGGCCCGGCGCGGGACTTTGCCGTCGGCACCGCCGCCCATGTCGATGCCGCCTGCAAGGCTGCCGAGGCGGCCTTCCCGGCGTATTCTGCCCTGCCGCGCGAGACCCGCGCCGCCTTCCTCGACCGCATCGCTGATGAGATCGACGCACGAGGGCCAGCCATCACGGCCATCGGCACCGTAGAAACCGGCCTGCCTGCTGGCCGGTTGGAGGGGGAACGCGGCCGCACCACCGGCCAGTTGCGCCTGTTCGCCAGCCATATCCGCAGCACGGCCTTTCTTGACCTGCGCCATGACGCGGCCCAGCCTGACCGTCAGCCTGCCCCCCGGCCCGACATCCGCATGATGCAACTGGCCATTGGCCCGGTCGGCGTGTTCGGCGCCTCGAACTTCCCGCTCGCCTTCTCGACCGCCGGGGGCGATACCGCCTCGGCGCTGGCCGCAGGGTGCCCGGTGGTGGTCAAGGGGCACCCCGCCCATCCCGGCACGGCAGAAGTGGTGGCCGAGGCGATCGACGCCGCGATCAAGGCCATGGACATGCACCCCGGCACCTTCTCTCTCATCCAGTCGCCGGGGCGTGAGGCGGGCGAGGCGCTGGTTCAGCATCCGGCAATCAAGGCGGTGGGCTTCACCGGCTCGCTGGGGGCAGGGCGCGCCTTGTTCAACCTGTGCGCTGCCCGGCCCGAACCGATTCCGTTCTTCGGCGAATTGGGCAGCGTGAACCCGATGTTCCTGTTGCCGGCAGCCGTCGCCAATCGCGGAGAGGCGGTTGCCAAGGGCTGGGCCGGGTCGCTGACCCTGTTCGCCGGCCAGTTCTGCACCAACCCCGGCCTTGCCGTGGTGGGGCAGGGGGCCGACGGCGACGCTTTCGTGGCCGCCGCCCAGACCGCCGTTGCGGCGATTGGCCCGCAGGTCATGCTGACCGAGGGCATCGCCAACAGCTATCGCCGGGGGGCCGACCATGTGGCCGCCCAGTCCGGCGTGCGCGAACTGGTTGCCAGCACCTGCACCTTGCGCAATGCAACGCCCTATCTTTTCGAGGTTTCGGGGGATGACTGGCTGGGCAACCATGTTCTGTCCGAGGAGGTGTTCGGCCCCCTTGGCATCGTGATCCGCGCGCGGGACGCGGGGCAGATGCTGGCCATTGCCAACGCCTTGGAAGGCCAGTTGACCGCCACTTTGCATATGGACGAGGCCGATACCGAAGCCGCCCGCGCCCTGCTGCCCACGCTTGCGCGCAAGGCAGGCCGGGTGCTGGCCAACGGCTTTCCCACCGGGGTCGAGGTGGTGGACGCGCAGGTTCATGGCGGGCCTTACCCGGCCTCGACCAATTTCGGCGCTACCTCGGTCGGTACGCTGGCCATCCGCCGCTGGCTGCGGCCTGTGGCCTTCCAGAACCTGCCCGAAACCCTGTTGCCAAAGGAGCTTCAGGGGCTTTAACCGCAGAAAAACCGCCCGCCCCCTGTTGACTCTGCCGGGGTCATCGGTAAAAGGCGGGCTTCAAGAATTCACCCATGGGCTTGGGCCCGGGCCCAAGGAGAGACTGCAATGGCAAAGCCGACGACCATCAAGATCCGTCTGAACTCGACGGCGGGCACCGGCCACTTCTATGTGACCAAGAAGAACGCCCGCACCATGACCGAAAAGATGGTCGTGAAGAAATACGATCCCGTGAAGCGGGAGCATGTGGAATACAAGGAAGGCAAGATCAAGTAAGATCTGTCCTGCTTGAACCGTGACATGGCCGCACCTTCGGGTGCGGCCTTTTGCTTTGGTCTTGGCCTTCCCGTGCCAGGCTCACCTGAATGATATCGAGATAAGGCCGCTCGCCAGGCCTAGCCGCGCCATGACCATCAGTCCGATGCCGCTGATGAGGCCCAGCATGCTGACAACAAGCAGAATGAACCCGCTATCGGCAGCGGCGAGCGGCCCAGCCTCGAACACCGCCGGATTGGAGGGCAGATAGCGCACCCTGACCTCTTGTCCCACAAAGCCGGGCCAGGGCCGTGATCCTTGGTTTCGCATTGCATATCGGTGCTGCTTGCCATCGCGCGAGGTGAACTCGACGACAATGGTCGGCACCTCAGCCCGTCTCGTGCCGTTGTCACTCATGCCGTGTCGAGGGATCACATCCACAACATGGCCTGTTGTGTAGGCCCCGTCATCTATCAGCGAAAAGCCGTCGCCAATGCGCTGGACTGCCACGACAATCGTGACGAATGACATGATTGCAAGCAGCAGTCCGGCTAGAAATTCAGTTTGCAGGTAATACGGAGGCTGGTCGGCTGTCATAGCGTTGTCTGCCGCGATAACTGATAAAAAAGGGCCGGGAAATCCCGGCCCTTTTTAACCTTCTGTTTCAACCCGCTCAATCGCGGTTGTTGCCCATGAACTGCAGCAGGAACATGAACAGGTTGATGAAGTCGAGGTAGAGGTTCAGCGCGCCCATGATGGCAGCCTTGCCCAGCCACTCTCTGTCACCCATCGCAGCGTGCTGCACATAGGTGTTCTTGATGTTCTGCGTGTCATAGGCGGTCAGGCCCGCGAACAGCAGCACGCCGATCACCGAGATCGCAAAGGCCAGCGCCGAGGAGGCTAGGAAGATATTCACGATCGAGGCGACGATGATGCCGATCAGCCCCATCATCAGGAACGAGCCAAAGGCCGACAGGTCACGCTTGGTCGTATAGCCGTACAGCGACAGGCCTGCGAAGGCGATGGCCGTCACAAGGAAGGTCTGCGCGATCGAGGTCCCGGTGAACACCAGGAAGATCGACGACAGCGACAGGCCCATGGCGGCGGCATAGACATAGAAGAACAGTTGTGCCGCCGAGGCCGACAAGCGGTTGATCACGGCACCAAAAGCGAAAACCATCACCAGCGGCAGGAACATCACCACCCATTTCAAGGGCGAGGCGTAAAGCGCATAGCCAAAGCTGGTCAGGTATTCACCCGCACCGATTGGCATCCCCGAGCTGGGATCGCTGGTCACCGCAAGGCCCGCGACCGCCCAGGCGGCGGCGCCGGTGATCAGCATCGCCACGGACATCAGGCCATAGACCTTGTTCATATGGGCGCGAAGGCCCTCGTCGATCTGGGCGCGGGCGCCAACGCCTACCGTCCTGACCGTATCAAACTGTGCCATGAAAAGCCTCCGATGTTGCATGTGGCAGGGCTGCGCGGATGGCGCCGCATCGCCTTATGCTGACAATATCGGAAGCCTTTGGTCTGAATTCAAGAATTTCCGTCCGCAAATCCTACGGATCAGCGCAGCCAGTGGCCGGGAGCATCCCAAACCGGGCGGCTGGCCTCTTTCAGGGCAGTCTCGCGGGTCAGGCCGATGTCGTCCAGCATGGCGTCATCCAGTTCGGCAAGGTGCCGCCGCTGGCGGTGCAGCGCAAGCGCCGAAAGGACGCGGGCAACGAAGCTGTGCCGATGGCGGGGCCGGGCAACGGCATCCGGGGCAGGGCAGGTCGGATTGATCGAGGCAAGCATGACAAACTCCTTTCCCGGCATCATCGGGTTTCGTAATCTGCGGGCGACGTCCCATCAGGATGCTTGATCCTTTTACCCGAATCATATTCATTGTTGAAATGAATGCTTATGACGTGATTGATCAGGAATTGTGATATGCCGCGCAATCTGGACATGACTTCGTTGCGGTCTTTCGTGGCCATCGCCGATGCGGGCGGGGTAACACGGGCGGCTGGTTTTCTGAACCTTACGCAGTCGGCGGTGTCGATGCAGATCAAGCGTCTGGAGGAGATGCTGGATGTCACCCTGCTGGATCGCAGCGCGCGGCAGGTCGGGCTGACGGCGGCAGGAGAGCAGTTGTTGGGCTATGCCCGCAAGATGCTGGCCCTGAATGACGAGGCTTTTGCCCGCCTTACGCGTGATGAATATGAAGGCGAGGTGGTGCTGGGCGTGCCGCACGACATCGTTTACCCGGCAATTCCGCAGGTGCTGAAGCAATTCGCGCGGGATTACCCCAAGATGCGGGTGCGGTTGCTGTCTTCATTTACGCGGGTGTTGAAGGCGCAGTTTGCCAAGGGCGAATGCGATGTGATCCTGACGACCGAGGCGGTGGTTGAGGCGGGGGGAGAGGCCTTGGCCGAACTGCCGCTGATCTGGGTTGGCGCGCCCGGTGGCACGGCCTGGCGGCAGCGGCCGCTGCGGCTGGCTTATGAGCAGCACTGCATCTTCCGGCAGGGCGTGCAGGCGGCGCTGGATCTGGCGGGTATCCCCTGGCAGATGGCGGTGGAAAGCGACAGCACCCGCACGGTCGAAGCATCGGTCAGCGCCGATCTGGCGGTTCATACCGTGCTGGCGGGGTCAGAGCCGCCCTATGTCGAGCGCATCGCCCATGGTGGAACCCTGCCGGAGCTGGCGCGAATGAAGGTGAACCTCTACGCCGCGACGCCTGCCCATTCGCCTGCGGTTGCGGCGCTTGCCGAAATGCTGCGACGGGCCTATGCCCAACGGCCCGGCGGCAAGCCCGTGGTGAACGAGCGGGCAGAGCTCAGGGCAGTGTGATCACGACCTTTCCCGTCGATCTGCGGCTGGCCAGCAGCTCCAGCGCCTGGGGCACCCGCTCGAAGGGCAGGGTGTGGCTGACATGGGGGCGCAGGCCGCCCGCGCTGTACCAGGCCAGCAATTGCCGCAGGCTGGCATCCAGAACCTGCGGCGCGAAATTCAGATAGCCGCCCCACCACAGGCCCATGACGCTGATGTTCTTGACCAACAGGTGATTGGCCTTGATTTGTGGTGGCGTGCCCCCGGCAAAGCCGATGGCAAGAAACCGCCCCTCGGGGCGCAGCGCCGAAAGGGCCGCCTCGCCGATTTCGCCGCCGATGGTGTCATAGATGACATCCACGCCCCCCAATGCCTTGAAGGCCACTTTCAGGTCGGGCGTGTCGCTGTCGATCAGGGCGGTGGCCCCTGCGGCCTGTGCCACCGCCAGCTTGTCGGCGCCACGCGCACAGGCAACCACTTCGGCCCCCATCCGGGCACCTATCTCTACCGCCGTCAGGCCGACGCCGCCGGCAGCGCCCAGAACCAGCAGGCGCTCACCCGGTTGCAGCCGGGCTTTGTGGTCCAGCGCCAGATGAGAGGTGCCATAGGCGATGGGGAAGGCCGCGGCGTGGTCGAAAGGCATTGCGTCGGGCAGGGTCAACAGGCGATCGGCGGGGGCGCAGATCCATTCGGCCAGGGCGCCTTGGCCCAGATAGGCCAGAACCCGGCTGCCGACAGCGGGGCCGGGTGTGTCGGGGCCAAGGCGTTCGACCGTTCCGGCCATCTCCATCCCCGGCACATAGGGCAGCGCAGGTTTCACCTGATACCTCCCATCGCGCATCAAGAGATCCGCAAAGTTCAGCCCCACCGCTTCAACCCGGACGAGAACCTGCCCCGCCGCAGGTTCAGGTGGCGCTGCCTGCGCCAGTGTCGGGCCTTCGCCCGGATGTTCAACCTGCCAGATACGCATTCACTTCCCCATTTTCCGGATGCAAAGGTGCCGAATGCGCGGGGTTTGGCAAGGCTTGACCTAGGAATTTGCAAAATGCACAAGATTGCGCCAGCAGTATTTGTATTTTGCATCGCAAAACGGCTTACCCGCATAACGGGAATTTGTGCAGCCCGACGAAATCCTAGCGAGACAATCCCTTGCCGACCGGGATTTCTTCTTCACTTGTATAATAAGACATATCCAAAAAGACAGGTTTGCAGGCATCCGAAAAGGAAATGCAGATTCGTTAGGCTTGCGCGAGTTTTGGCAAGAAACTTGCTTATTGATAGGTACAGGCCGCGTCGTTTTGCGGCACTGAGTAACCCTGTATTGGAGAGAGTAATGAAGCACCCTGTTGATGCCCATGTTGGTAAGCGTATTCGTCATCGTCGTTGGATGATCGGCATGACCCAACAGCAACTGGCGGACAAGGTCGGGATCAAGTTTCAACAAATCCAAAAATATGAAACCGGCATGAACCGGGTCAGCGCCTCGCGTCTGTGGGATATTGCCGATTCCATGGGTGTGACCATCGCTTTCTTTTTCGAAGGGCTGGCCGATGGCGCCGCCGAGATGGCCCATGCGACCGGCGATCTGATGGCCGACAAGGAAGCACTGGAGCTGGTCCGGTCGTACTATTCGATCCCGGAGGCGCAGCGCCGCCGCCTGTTCGATCTGGCGCGCGTTCTTTCTGACGCCGCCTGAAAGCCAGATTAGCCGTTTGGCTTGACCCGACGCCCCCGTGCCGTTAGCCCGGCGCGGGGGCTTCTTTTTTCGTTGTGACCCCATGGGGGTTGATATGACCAGACTAAGCGACCGCGACATCTCCGACATCATCGCCACAGGGCATGCATTGGCCGATGCGGCGCGGGTGGCCACTTTGGCCCATTTCCGCCAGCCGGGGCTGGACGCGGATTCCAAGGAAACCGCCCGGTTCGATCCGGTGACCGTGGCCGACCGCCTGTCGGAACAGCGGATGCGCGAGATTCTGGCCACCCGCCGACCGCAGGACGGCATTCTGGGTGAGGAATTCGGCCCGACCGAGGGCACCTCGGGTCTGACCTGGGTACTGGATCCGATTGACGGCACGCGCGGCTATTTGTCGGGCACGCCGACCTGGGGGGTGCTGATCTCGGTCCGTGATGAAACCGGCCCGATCTATGGCCTGATCGACCAGCCCTATATCCGCGAGCGGTTCGAGGGCGGCTTTGGCCGCGCCGAGGTCAACGGCCCGACAGGCCGCACGGTGCTGCAAGCGCGCGCGCCGCGCCCCCTGTCGCAGGCGATCCTGTTCACGACCTTCCCCGAGGTGGGCACGATTGAGGAGGGCGAGGCTTTCCGCCGGGTCGCACCAAAGGCGAAACTGGTCCGCTATGGCATGGATTGCTATGCCTATGCGCTGATCGCCGCGGGCCAGATCGACCTTGTGATCGAAGCGGGCCTTCAGGCCTATGACGTGCAAGCCCCCATCGCCGTGATCGAGGCGGCAGGCGGCATCGTGACCGACTGGCAAGGCCGCCCGGCGCATGATGGAGGCCGGATTCTGGCCGCCGCCAACCGCGAGATCCATGCCGAGGCGCTGGCTCTGCTAAACCTCTGACGGCGCATGCTGACGCGCGCGGGGCCGTCTGCCCCCGAGACCCCCCGAGAGTATTTCAAAAGGTGCAAAGGGTTTGATCCGTCGCGGCTTTTTGCTATTCTTGGTCTGCCGGAGTCGAGTCCTTCCCCCTTCTGTCGCCCGGTCGTTCCCGTTTGCCGAAGGGGCAGCAAGGGAACAGTCATGTCCGAAATCCTGATCCGCAACGCCACCATCGTGACGATGGATGCCGCCCGCCGCGAGTTTGTGGGCGATGTGTTGGTGAAAGGCGGGTTGATTGCCGCCATGGGGCAAGGAGTGGTGGCACCGGCGGCCGAGGTGGTCGAGGCCGCAGGCTGTGTGGTGACGCCGGGGTTGGTGAACACACACCATCACCTGTACCAGACGCTGACCCGCGCGGTGCCGGGTGGGCAGGACGCGCTGCTGTTCGGCTGGCTGAAAACACTCTACCCGATCTGGGCGCGCTTCGGACCCGAGGAGATGTTCATTTCGGCGCAGGTGGGGCTGGCCGAACTGGCGCTGTCGGGCTGCACCATGACTTCGGATCACCTCTATCTCTACCCCAACGGCGCGCGGCTGGATGATACGATCGCTGCCGCCGCCGAGGTGGGCCTGCGCTTTCACCCCACGCGCGGCGCCATGAGCATTGGGGAAAGTGCGGGCGGGTTGCCACCGGATACGCTGGTGGAACGTGAAGCGGCGATCCTTGACGACATGATCCGTGTGGTCGATGCCCATCATGATGCGAAAGATGGTGCCATGGTCCGCGTCGGTCTGGCTCCCTGCTCGCCTTTTTCCGTCAGCCGTGACCTGATGCGCGAGGCGGCGCTGCTGGCCCGCGACAAGGGCGTGATGCTGCATACCCATCTGGCCGAGAATGATGAGGACATTGCCTATTCGCTGGCCAAGTTCGGCTGCCGCCCCGGTCAATATGCGGAAGACCTGGGCTGGACCGGCGATGACGTGTGGCACGCCCATTGCGTGAAGCTGGACGCGCAGGAGATCTCCCTTTTCGCCCGCACGGGCACCGGCGTGGCGCATTGCCCCTGTTCCAACTGCCGCCTCGGGTCCGGTATCGCGCCAGTGCGCGCCATGCGGAATGCAGGGGTAAAGGTTGCGCTGGGCGTGGACGGATCTGCCAGCAATGACGCGGGCAATCTGGCGGCTGAGGCGCGGATGGCAATGCTGCTACAGCGGGTTGCCAACGGCGCCGATGCCATGGCTGCGCGCGAGGCGCTGGAAATTGCCACCCTTGGCGGCGCGCAGGTTCTGGGCCGCAGCGATCTGGGCAGCATCGAACCCGGCAAGCGGGCCGACCTTGCAATCTGGGACATGCGCGGGATCGAGGCGGCAGGGACATGGGACCCGGTCGCGGCCCTGATGCTCTGCGGCCCGACCCGCGTGCGTGACCTGTTCGTCGAAGGCCGGCAGGTGGTGCGGAATGGGCATCTGACGACCCTTGATCTGCCCCGCGTGATCGAACAGCAGACCCGGCTTGCGACCCGCCTGATGCAATAAACCATTGGACAGGCCGCACCGCGCGCGCTATTCCGCGCAAATGATCAACGCGGTGACCCTGTTTATCCGACGCCGACGCGCCTGAACAGCGCGCTGATCCCGCTTGGCCGCATGGCCGCCCCCATCCATTGTTGACCTTTCGCCCCGGCCTTGGCACTCCTTGGCCTTCACTACGGGAGCTTCCTCATGATTTCCGCCGTCCTGCCGACCTATAACCGCGCGCCCATGGCCTTTACCCATGGCAAGGGCTGCTGGCTGACCGCCGAGGATGGCACCCGATACCTTGACCTTGGCTCGGGCATCGCGGTGAACGCGCTGGGCCATTGCCCGCCTGAACTGGTCGAGACGATCACCGAACAGGCGCAAAAGCTGTGGCATGTCTCGAACGTCTATCGCATCCCCGAGCAAGAGCATCTGGCCGATCTGTTGGTGGAGCACACCTTTGCCGACACGGTGTTCTTCACCAATTCCGGTACCGAGGCGGCGGAACTGGCGATCAAGATGGCGCGGAAATACCATTATGATCTGGGGGCCCCGCGCGAAGAGATCATCGCCTTCGACGGCGCCTTCCATGGCCGCTCCACCGGTGCCATCGCCGCTGCCGGGACAGAAAAGATGACCAAGGGCTATGGCCCCCTGATGCCCGGCTTCCGGCAGCTTCCCTTCGGCGACCATGAGGCGCTGAAGGCCGCCATCAGCGACAAGACCTGCGCCGTGATCATCGAACCCATTCAGGGCGAGGGCGGCATTCGCACCCTGCCGGATGCCTGCCTCAAGGGTCTGCGCGACCTCTGCGACCAGCATGGCGCGCTGCTGATCTTTGACGAGGTGCAATGCGGCATGGGCCGGACCGGACGCCTGTTCGCGCACGAATGGGCAGGCGTTGCGCCCGACATCATGATGGTCGCCAAGGGCATCGGCGGCGGCTTCCCCCTGGGCGCGGTTCTGGCCACTGAAAAGGCTGCCAAGGGTATGACCGCAGGCACCCATGGTTCGACCTATGGGGGTAACCCCTTGGGCTGTGCCGTGGGCGCGCGGGTGGTCGAGATCATCACGGATCCGGCGTTCCTGTCGGAAGTGAACCGCAAGGCCGCCCTGTTCCGGCAGGGGCTGGAGGGTCTGGTCGCCGCCCATCCCAAGGTGTTCGAAGCGGTTCGTGGCCAGGGGCTTATGCTGGGCCTGAAGTGCGTGGCTACCAATACGGACGTGGTCAAGGCGGGCTACGGCCAAAACCTGCTGACTGTGGCCGCCTCGGACAATGTGATCCGCCTGCTTCCGGCCCTGAACATCCCCGATGCCGACATTGCCGAGGCGCTCAAGCGGCTTGACGCCACTGCCGCCGCGCTGGAGGCCGCATGACCGCAACCATGGAAACCGCCCACAGAAGCCGGCTACGAGAGGGTATTTTCTGCTGATTCCCCTTCTCCAAATATCCTCGGGGGTCCGGGGGCAGACAGCCCCCGGCGCCCTTCAC
>APMI01030291.1_pt1 | contig 21106 bp, 19 predicted proteins | sample 667938 | NCBI WGS metagenome assembly APMI01 (sample SAMN01084076, study PRJNA167559) | wastewater metagenome | biome: Wastewater | place: Denmark: Ejby Moelle, Odense | collected 2011-11-28
CCGGCGCCACAGTGGCCGACTTTTGCTCCGCCCCGTGGCCGGTTTTTACTCCGCCGTTGACACGCCTTAGAATCGCTCCAATCGGTCGAGACCCGATGTATCTTCGATAATCCGCCACTGAAACTCGTTCGTTTCTGTCGGGATGTAATGCGTAAAACGGCATGATCTCTCTTTTCGCTAATGCAACCGGCATAGAGAGTAAAAATAGAATTTTTCTGAACAGCTTTCCTAAAATTGCGCAGTAAGCGGTGATACATACGGCTATCGATTTGGATAAGCCCTTCGATCAGCTATTTCACTGGCGGCTTTGAACTATTCGTTGACGAAATAGTACCCATCAATCTTTTTCTCCCTCACGGCACCAAATAGGTTGCCCTGTTCAAGGTGAGCCTCGAGATCGGGGTCTTGTTCCCAGACGTGATCGATCAGGCACCAATCGAGATGAAAGTGATCACCATTTTTTGAGACGAGCACGCCGATGCCCTTGGCGGTCTTGCTGAGATATTTGGCGAGAGTCGTTAAATTTTGGAGGCCCGTCCTCCTCGCCTGCTCGCCCTCGGAACCTGTGGTCGGCATTCCAGGAAAGAATGCCGAGAACATAAAACTGCAATCGGTGGGCGGAAATGAAAAGCGATAAGGGCGCTCGAATTCGCCGTTTTGGGCTTGGCTGATAGCGAGGTCCAGTCGTTCCTTGGCCGCCCTCCAGCCAGACCTCGGCAGCTTCGCGAATTCGAGAAGGATGCGCACGTAATCATTGCCGCTGTCCGGGTTCTGGATGTGGTCAGCAAGACGGTTCATGATCGGCGACAGGTCAGCCTGGGCGGCATCATCGAATAGGCGGTCCAGCGCCTTGTGCGATATCGGTGTTGGTAGCGCCTCGTCTGACATGTACGCAGCGAGGATGTCTGCCTCGACAACGGTCACCTGGGCATCAGAGAGCGCTCGAAGGGAATTCTGCCGATACTGCAGATAGCGCCGCACCTCCTCGGGAACCGCAAGGGTCTTGATGACATCAGTGTAGGCATCCCGCTCGAATACGTGAATGAAGCCAGCAGTCTGGCTAGTATGGTACTGAATGCGCCGGCAATCTTCCGGCAGCGACGGACCAGCGGCATAGAGGATGATCTTTTCGATGTGCTGGATATCATCACCACTTACTTCATGACGCTGTCCGCGCTCATTAGCGATTGAGATCGAAGCATGCTCGTTCAAGAAACGGAGTGAGTCCTTGATCTGCCGTACGGCAGTCCGCATGATTGCATCCTTGAACCAGCGCCTTTCTGCTTCGGGATCGTCCTTTGGTTCGGCCCGCTCTTTCATCTGGATGATGAAGGCTGTCTCACCGAGCCAGACGAAGCTATCGGCGAGTTCTAGTTCCTGGCCAGGCCGTGGCGAAAACTGGTTCTGTGAAAACGTGAACTCCTTCCAGAAGGTGGAGCCGTTCAGTTGCGCAGTGAATTCCTCGAGGGTCATGCAGTTCCTAGAGCTGGATGTTGGTCCGCCTAGACATAAGTCTGAATGACATCGTGCTCAACAATGCGAACCGCATGATGTTACAGTTTCGGCTTACCGAGGGCCTGCGATATGAGGGACAAGCAAGCCCTCAAACGCCCGAGCCTCCTACCCATTGAAGCGTCTGGGACAGTAAACCTTCCAGCGATTCCACCGATGATCGATATCCGTGTTGCGACTACGCGAGCGCCCCTCGTTGTTTAGGGAACTGCAGAAGAAAGCGAAATGCCCAATTCAAATCCAGCGCAATGCCTCGATCAGCCAGCGCAAGGACAAACCAAACCAGCGAAATCACGTAGGCTGCACTTTGGATATTCGCAAAAGAGGGAAGTGGCGACCCCTGCAGGGCTCGAACCTGCGACATTCTGCTTAGAAGGCAGATGCTCTATCCAGCTGAGCTAAGGGGCCGGAAGGACCTCAGTGGGTCCAGGGCTGCATGCGGTTGAAGCGGAAGTTGTCCGGATAGGCGACGCGCTTGCGGGTCGATTCCTTCGGCTCGATCAGGCGATATTCGATGCCGTTGCGCTCCGCGTAGGCGATCGCTTCCTCGCTGGTCTCGAAGGTCAGCTTGACCTGCTGGTACATGTCGCCGGAGCTCGTATAGCCCATGATCGGGTCGATCGTCCGCGGCTTTTCGGCGTCGAACTCCAGAACCCAGAGGTTGGTCTTGGCCTTGCCGGACTGCATGGCGGTCTTGGCGGGACGATAAATCTTCGCGGTCATCGAGGCAACTCCAGAATTCTCGCATATAGGCGCACCGTTTCGCCGGCGCGCGTCCGAGAATGCATAACCCAGATTCCGTAAAGGGGGAATGACTGGAAGGCGCATTTGCCATCGAGACGCCCGCCGGACGTGGTCGGAGTGGAGAGATTCGAACTCCCGACCCTCTGGTCCCAAACCAGATGCGCTACCAGACTGCGCTACACTCCGTCCGTCCCGGCGAGGGGGAGATACACGCATCCGGCCTGTGCCGCAACAGCAAATGGGTCTTTTCAGCTACTTGTCGCAGGAAATGCGGAACGACCGTTTGGCGGATGCTCACGGCCCTGCCGGGGCTTCCTTCAGTTCGCAGGCGGCGGTGCCGATGGTCATGGTGTTGCCGCGCCAGTCTATGGCGCCGCCGAGCCAGGCGCGCAGCCAGATGGCGGGCAGCATGAGGTCGCGGACAATCATGGCCGGGAGCGAGAGGAATGAAAACCGCCAGCCCTTGGCGAGCGCGAGGGCGGCTTCGGGCAGATAGATGCCGGCGAGCATCAGCAGGACGACCGGCAGCATGGCGGTGCCGGAGAGACCGGCGGCGACGAGGGCGAGCAGCAGGGGCGGCAGGATGCCGAGCAGAATTTCCGGCGCGAAGAAGCCGGGGAAGGTGACGCGGCGAAGGCGCGACCAGCGGCACTGACGCGACCAGATCTCCTGACCCGTGCGATGGCCGAGTGGCTGTTCGAAGGGCGAGGAGACGAGGTGAACCTTGAGGCCGAGGCGGTTCACCAGCTTGGTCGAGGCGGCGTCTTCGGCGATTTCGGCGTTCAGGGCATGGATGCCGCCGTTCTCGTCCAGCATCGGCTTGTGCCAGAGCATGCTCTTGCCCTGTGCAAAACCGAGGCCGAGCGCCTCGCCGGCATATTGCCAGCGCGCCTGCTGGGTATTGAGGAACATGCATTCCACCTCCGCCCAGAAACCATCCGGGCGGGAACCCAGCGGCGTCGAGCAGACGAGGCCCGAATCGCTTCGCCAGCCGGCCATCAGGTGCTGGATGTAGTCAGGCGGCATCAGGACGTTCGAATCGGCGAGGATCACCCAGTCGTGGCGGGCGGCCTGCCAGCCCTTGACGCAGTTGTTGAGCTTCGGATTGGCGCTGATGCGGTCGTCGCCGACGAGGATGCGGGCTTCGACCTCGGGATGGCCGGCGGCCGTCCTCTCGATCAGGGAAACGATCGGGTCGCTGGCATGGGCGACGCAGAAGAGCAGTTCGTAATGTGGCCAGTCGAGGCGGAAAGCGCGGTCCAGCGTCTCGGCGGAAAAGTTCTCGATGCCGCGCACGGGAATGACGATGGAGACGGGGGGCTTTCTGTGCTGGTCCGGCGGCGGCGTGCCGGCGGGCTCCAGCCGCCTGCCGGCGACGAGGATGCTCGCAAGATTGGTCGCAACGAGGGCGCCCGAGGCAAGGGCGAAGGCCTGAGCCATGTCCATTCACGCATACTCCGATGGGCGCCGGCCTTTCGCGGCGGCTGCCGGGGTGCATTCACGCGGGAAGAGACATCATCGTCACATGACAGGGGAATGACGGGGCGTTCCACGAAAGGGGCGCGGAGGTCATGTGCGGGGAAAACGCCGCGCGGGCAATGCGCCCGGCACGGCGTTTCCAATAGGCTTTCAGCGGCCTAGGATAGGAATTCGGCGGTTGTCGTGACCTTGCCGTAGCCGAATTCGAGGGCAGACATGATCGTGGCGTGAACCTGTGCGGCCGGGACGACCGAATCGCCGAAGGCCTTGTCGCGGGTCGCGCAGGCATCGTGCACGACGGTGAGATTATAGCCGAGGTCGGCGGCGGCGCGGGCCGTCGCGTCGATGCAGACGTCGCTCATTGCGCCGATCACCACGACATCGCTGATGCCCTCCGCCTGGAGGGTCTGTTGCAGCACCGTCTCGCGGAAGGAGTTGGGGTAGTTCTTGATGACGACCGTATCGCCCTCCTGCGGCGCGACGGCCGGGATCGGCTGGATGCCGTCCGTATTCGGCGCGAAGAGCGGGGAATCGGACTCTTTGGAAATATGGTGGACATGGACGATGCGGTCGCCCTTTTCGCGGGAGGCTTCGACGATGCGGGCCGCGTTGGCGGCAGCGGCGTCGATGCCGGTCAGCGCGAAGCTGCCGGTGGCGAGATAGTCCTTCTGGAGATCGACGATTATGACGGCGCGTTTGCTCATGGGAAATCCTTTCCTGACGTGATGTCATGGACATATTGCCTCCGGTCTGCCATCGCTCGCCATTGGCGATACCGACATAATTCAGGGTAAAAGTGACATGGCTGCCTCGGCGGAGATCGGACTGGTGATTTATCCCGGCGTGCAGATGGCCTCCGTGCTGGGCATGACCGATCTTTTCAATGCCGCGACCGCGCTTGCCGGGCGCAAGGGCGGGGTGGGGCCGAAGCTGCGGGTGAGCCATTGGCAGCTCGAAGAGGGCAGGCCGGTGCGTACCGAGGCGAGCGTTGTGTCCGGTGATGCGCCACGCCCCTGCGTGCTCGTGCTGCCGCCGGCGCTGGGCGATCCGATCCGCCGGGAGGATGCGGCGCCCTTTGCCGCCTGGCTGCGCGAATGCCACGCGAACGGCATACAGCTCGCCTCGATCTGCGCGGGCGCCTTTCTGCTGGGGGAGACGGGGCTGCTCGCGGGGCGCACGATCACCACCAACTGGGTGATTGCGGAGACATTCGAGTTGCGTTTCCCGCAGGTGCGGGTCGATACGGATCGTCTGCTGAGTGACGATGGCGATATCGTCACGGCCGGAGGCGTCATGGCCTGGGTCGATCTCGGGCTGAAGCTGATCGACCGTTTTCTCGGACCGACGGTGATGCTGGAGATCGCCCGGCAATTCGTCATCGATCCGCCGGGGCGCGAACAGCGCTACTACAGCACCTTCTCACCACGCCTCCTTCATGGCGATACGGCGATCCTGAAGGTGCAGCACTGGCTGCGGGCGACGGAAGCGAAGGAGGTTGGCGTGGAAGCGCTCGCCGCGCAGGCCGGGCTTGAGGAACGGACGTTTCTTCGCCGGTTTCGCAAGGCCACCGGGCTGACGACGACGGATTATTGCCAGCGGCTGCGTGTCGCCAGGGCGCAGGAACTGCTGCAGTTCGGCGCGCGTTCGGTCGATCTCGTGGCGATCGATGTCGGCTACAACGATCCCGGCGCTTTTCGCAAGGTCTTTGCCCGCATTGTCGGTCTTACGCCGGGGGAGTACCGCAAGCGCTTCCGGTCCTGACAGGGCTATTCCGGCCGCTGGCGGTTGCGCACCACCGTCACGGTGCAGGGGGCGTGGGCCGCGACCTCGCCGGAGACGCTGCCGAGCATGGAGCGCATCGCCGATTCGGCGCGCGCGCCGAGCACGATGTGGTCGACATAGTTTTCCCTGGCATATTCGAGAATGGCGTCGGCGGGTGAGACGGCCTCCAGCACATGGAAGGTTATGCCGCCGCCGGGCACCGGCAGGCCGGTCGACCAGTTCCGCAGTTGCACGAGGCGCAGGACATGCTTGTTGCGGCCTTCCTCGTCCAGGGAGGTGTCGATGGCGATGCGGTTGATCTTGAGGACGTTGATGCAGGCGATGCGGGCGTCCGGCGTGTTCTCGATGATGCGGGCGACGGTCCTGCGTTTGGCATCGTCGAGGTCGGGCGCTGCGCCGGCAAGATCGATCGCCACGGCGACGATCGGAGCGCTGGCGAGCTGTGTCTCGGCGGCCTGCGGCTTCACGGTCTCGATGGGCACCGGATTGAACCGGCGGCGCATCACCGTGCCGAAGGAATCGCGCTTCATTCTCTCCGCCCGCGCCGTCAGCTTGACCGCGGCGAGATCCTGCAGATCGAGAGCGAGCTGGGCGGCGCTCGGATAGCGCCAGGCAGGGTTCACCTCCAGGCAGCGCAGGATGATTTCCTGCAGGGCCGGGGGAATGGCGCTATTGCGGGCGCGCGGCGGCAATGGATCACGCCAGAGGCGGCGTTTCAGGCCTTTCAGGCGTTGCGGATCGCCGAAGGGGCGTTCGCCGGTGGCGAAGAAGTAGAGCATGACGCCGAGGGCGAAGAGATCGCTGCGGAAATCGCTGCGCGTGCCGAGCACCTGTTCGGGCGCCATATAGGGCGCGGTGCCGTAGGGCAGGCGGAACTGCTCGTCCATCAGGTCCGGCAGATGGATGTGGCGCGCGAGGCCATAGTCGATCAGCACGGCCTCGCCGCTCTCGCGGAACATGACATTGGAGGGCTTCAGGTCGAGATGCACGACATGCTGGCGATGCAGAGAATCGAGCGCCACCGCCACCTTCGCGCCGATGGCCGCGACTTCCGCAGGTGGCAGAGGCAGGCGCTCCAGCAAGGGATAGAGCGAGGTGCCGGGCAGGCGCTCCATGACGATATAGGGCAGCGTGGCGAAATCGCCGTTGGCGACGAAACGCGGCACGTGCGGGCCTGAAAGGCGCGGCAGGATCATCTGCTCCATCTCGAAGCCGACGATGGCGGCCGGGTCGTCGCCTTCGCCGATGACCGGCACCTTCATCAGGATCGGGAAATCGATATCCGGCCGGCTGATTTTCCAGATGCGCGCCATGCCGCCATTGTGGGCGACGTCCTCGATGACGAAGCCATCGATCGTGTCGCCGGGTTTCAAGCGTGCCTTCACCATCTAGCGTCCCCGGAACAGGCGGTCGGCAAGCGAGGCCGGCGGCCCCGCCGCAAGGATTTTGCGCGCGGCCGTCTCGATATCGTAGGCGGCGCGCTGATAGCGCAACTCCGCTTTGGTCGTATCGTAGAGCGCGAAGGCGGCGGCCGGATTGCCGTCGCGCGGCTGGCCGACCGAGCCCATGACCGCAAGCCAGCGCCGCTGCGGCAGGAGTGGCACCGGTGTCGCGGCGACGGGAAGGAAATGCGTGACCTTGCCGCCCGGCGCGGTGCAATAGAGGGCCGGCTTGTGCATATGGCCGCAGAAACTGACGCGCGCCTCGCAGGCGCCGAGATGCTGGCCGGCATCGCTCGCATCCATCACATAATTCCAGTCCTCCGGTGCGCTGGCATCCGCGTGCACGAAGAGGCAGTCGCCTTCGCGCGCCTTGAGAGGCAGGCCGGCGAGGAACGCCCGGGTCTCGCTGCCGAGCTGGCGGCGGGTCCATTCGAGCGCGAGTGCCGCCGTCGGATTCATCGAGACGGAGGCATTGCCGACGGCATCGTCATGGTTGCCGCGCAAGACTGTCGCGCCCGTTGCCGCAAGCGCCATCGCCCGCTCCGTGCACCATTCCGGATCCGCACCATAACCGACGATATCCCCGAGCAGCACGAAGCGCTCGGCTCCCGAGGCTTCGGCAGTCGCCAGAACGGCCTCGAAGGCTTCGCGGTTGGCGTGGATATCGGAGAGAATGGCGAGCAGCATGACGGTCCGATCCTTGAAGTCTTCGCGGACCATAGCGCGCCTTTTCGCCCGCAACCATTCAACGGAAGGGGAATAACCCGGCCTGTGGCTGGCGGTTCGTCAAGTCTTGCCCTGTGAGAGGGCAAAGAGGTCGGCATCCGCATCGCCATGGCCGGCAATGTCCGCCGAAACGATCTCGGCGGCGATCTGGCTGAACGTGATGCCGTTTCCGCCAAAGCCCATGACCGCGAAGACGTTTTCGAAGCCCGGAACACGACCGATGAGCGGCAGGCCGGTGCGCGTCGTTCCGAAGGGAGCAGCCCAGATATGGTCGGGCTCGGGAAGGGCGGTGCCGAGAAGGGCTTCCAGCTTCTTCCGGATGGTCTTCGTCTTGCTTTTCAGCTTCTGCGGCAAGGCACAGGCATCTTCGCTTTCCTCATCCTCGCCGCCCGCGATCAGCCGGCCATCTCGGGTGCGGCGGAAGTAGAGATAGGGATCGGCGCCTTCCCAGACGATGCAGTCCGCCAGCCAGTCCGGCAGTTTCGTTGCCGGCGGGGTGGCGAGCGCCCAGGTCGAGACGATGGCGTGGTCCTTGCTCGCGACGGATTCGAGGAATTCATAGCCGGAGCAGAAGACCGTTTGGCGTGCGGAGAGAATGGAGCCTGCGGCGGTCGCGAGGAAAACGCTTTCTGCCGTCGAACGGATGTCGGTGACTTCGAGCGGACTCACGATCTCTACGCCGCGGGCCACCGAGGCGCGCAGGATGCCGGCCGCCATCTGCGCGGGGTTGGCGCAGGCCGATATGTCGCTGAGGATCGCGGCGGTGCGGTTGATGGAGAAGGCGGTCGACAGCGCATCGGCAGCGAGGAAATCCGCGGCGATGCCGGCAGCATGACGGACGTCGACTTCCTTGCGCAACGCCCTTTGGCCATAGGCCTTGCCGGCAAGAAACAATGTCCTCTTGCGCTCGAAACCGCAGGAGATGCCGAGATCCGTTACGATATGCGTCAATTGCTCGACGGCGCGGGCGGAGCGTCGCCAGGCGCGCCGGGCCTTTTCCTCGCCGATCATGCCGGCAAGCTTGTGGAGCGGCATGTCTATCTCGTGCTGGATCATCGCCGTGCTGGCAAGGGTGCTGCCCCGCACGGGCGGTCGCCGGTCGATGACGAGCACGGATCGATTGCCGTCCGCCAGGGCATGCGCCATCAGCGCGCCTGAAATGCCTGCGCCGACAATGACGATATCGTAGTCCGTGCGGGACGGCTTCTGCCGCGTTCGGAGCGAAATGCGCGGCGAATCCGCCCAGACGGGGCGGGATTGGTGCAGGTCGCGCTGCCGGGTGATGTCGCGGGACTGGGAAATGTGCCGGCTCCATGATGGCAAGTCCTGCGAAATGGCCGGCGCGTGGAAAAGTTCCCGCCGCGCTGCAAGCATGGCGCGGGTGCTTGCATTGCGCGGCGAAAGCAGGCAAAGCACGTGCGCCTGAAACACGACAGGATTTCGCCCATGACCGTGAGTTCGAGAACGCCCCGCCCGATCGACCATCTGGTGCTGCCGGTGTCCGAACTTTCCATCGCCCGCGAAAGGCTGACACAGCTCGGTTTCACCGTTGCGAAGGATGCCCGCCACCCCTTCGGCACGGAAAACTGTTGCGTCTTCCTTGCCGACGGCAGCTATCTGGAACCGCTGGGCATCGCCAATCGCGAGGAATGCGAAGAGGCGGCGCGTTCGGGCAATGCCTTTGTCGCGCGCGATCAGGCGTTCCGTTTCCGGCGCGGCCTCGACGGGTTTTCCGGCATCGCCATGGCGACCGGCGATGCGCTGGCGGATGACGAAAGATACGCGGCAGCCGGTCTTTCAGGCGGCGAGGTTCTGGAATTTTCCCGCGACATGCAGCTGCCGGATGGCACGCGCGCGACCGGCAGTTTCCGTCTTGCCTTCGCCGCCGACCTGCGCAGCCCGGATTTCTTCTTCTTCGCGTCCGAGCGCGTCGTAGCGCTGCCTTCCGACCGCAAGGCGCTGGAAGCGCATGAAAACGGCGTCGTCGCCCTTGCAGAGGTCGTGCTGTCGGAACAGAATCCGACCGACTTCCAGTATCTTGTGCAGGAAGCTGCCGATGAGCGCGAGGTCGAGGCCCTGTCCTTCGGCATGACCGTGGAGACGCCGCGCGGCCGCATCACAGTTTTGAACGATGCCGGCCTCGAAGGCTTCTACGGCATCGCGCCGGTCACCGGCACGGATCGCGGCCTCAAGGGGCAGGCGGTCGTCTTCAAGGTTTCCAGCCTGTCCGATTGTCGCCGCCTGCTTACCGAGCGCGGCGTCGCCTTCCGGGAACGGGACAACCGTCTTCTGGTGCCGCCGGTACCGGGGCAGGGCGTCCTCTTCGTCTTTGGAGAATGAGATGAACACGAATTCCACCGTCATCGTCGGCGAAGGGGCCAGGAAGGTCACCTTCTCGCAGGCGAAACGCTTTTCGCTGATCGCCGGCCCCTGCCAGATGGAAAGCCGCGACCATGCCTACATGATCGCCGGCACGCTCGCCGAACTCTGCGATAAGCTCGGCCTCGGCCTCGTCTACAAGTCCTCCTTCGACAAGGCGAACCGCACATCGCTCTCCGGCAAGCGCGGCATCGGGCTTGAAAAGGCGATGGAAATCTTCGCCGACCTCAAGAAGGACTTCGGCTTCCCGGTGCTGACGGACGTTCACACCGAGGAACAGTGCGGCCTCGTTGCCGGCACGGTCGATATCCTGCAGATCCCGGCCTTCCTGTCGCGCCAGACGGACCTGCTCGTCGCTGCCGCCAAGACCGGCCGCACGATCAACGTCAAGAAGGGCCAGTTCCTCGCCCCCTGGGACATGAAGAACGTGCTGGCGAAATTCACCGAGAGCGGTAATCCCAACGTGCTGCTCTGTGAGCGCGGCGCATCCTTCGGCTACAATACGCTCGTTTCCGACATGCGTTCGCTGCCGATCATGGCCTCGCTCGGCGCGCCCGTCGTGTTCGACGCGACCCATTCGGTGCAGCAGCCGGGTGGGCAGGGCGGCTCTTCCGGCGGCCAGCGCGAATTCGTCGAGACGCTGGCCCGGGCGGCGGTCGCCGTCGGTGTCGCCGGCCTCTTCGTCGAAACGCATGAGGACCCGGACCATGCGCCCTCCGACGGGCCGAACATGGTTCATCTCAAGGACATGCCGAGGCTTCTCGAAAAACTGCTCGCCTTCGACGCCATCGCCAAGGCCTGACATTTCAAACGGATGACATGGAGACGTGCCATCCGTTTTTTTCTGGCGTCAGCGCGCCATTGTAATTTCCGCATCGTCGATTAAAAGTGAATTTTAATCGATTAATAAACCCCAGAACCAGGACGATATCCATGACTGCTATCATCGACATCATCGGCCGCGAGATTCTCGACAGCCGCGGCAATCCCACCGTCGAAGTGGACGTGCACCTCGAAGATGGCAGCTTCGGCCGCGCGGCCGTTCCGTCGGGCGCCTCCACCGGCGCGCATGAAGCCGTGGAACTGCGCGACGGTGGCACGCGCTACCTCGGCAAGGGTGTCGAAAATGCTGTCGCGGCCGTCAACGGCGAAATCTTCGAAGCCATCGGCGGCCTCGACGCCGAAGACCAGATCCAGGTCGACCAGACGATGATCGAGCTGGACGGCACGCCGAACAAGGCGCGCCTCGGCGCAAACGCTATCCTCGGCGTCTCGCTCGCCGTCGCCAAGGCTGCCGCCGAAGCCGCCAACCTGCCGCTCTACCGCTATGTTGGCGGCCCGAACGCCCGCGTCCTGCCGGTGCCGATGATGAACATCATCAACGGCGGCGCGCATGCCGACAACCCGATCGACTTCCAGGAATTCATGATCGTGCCGGTTGGCGCCGAAACGATCCGTGACGCCGTGCGCATGGGTTCGGAAGTCTTCCACACGCTGAAGAAGCAGCTTGCCGCCGACGGCCACAACACCAATGTCGGCGACGAAGGCGGCTTTGCGCCGGGCCTCGCCTCGGCTCCCGCCGCCCTCGACTTCATCATGAAGTCCATCGAGAAGGCCGGCTATCGCCCGGGCGAAGACATGTTCATCGCGCTCGACTGCGCCTCGACCGAGTTCTTCAAGGACGGTAAGTACGTGCTGGAAGGCGAAGGCCGCTCGCTGGAGCCGGCCGCCATGGCCGACTACCTCGCCGAACTCGCCGCCAAGTACCCGATCTTCTCCATCGAGGACGGCATGGCGGAAGACGACTGGGACGGCTGGAAGCTCTTGACCGACAAGATCGGCAAGAAGGTTCAGCTCGTCGGCGACGACCTGTTCGTGACGAACTCCGCGCGCCTGCGCGACGGCATCAAGATGGGCGTCGGCAACTCGATCCTCGTCAAGGTCAACCAGATCGGCTCGCTCTCCGAGACGCTCGACGCCGTCGAGACCGCACACAAGGCGAGCTACACCGCCGTCATGTCGCATCGCTCGGGCGAGACGGAAGACTCCACCATCGCCGACCTTGCCGTCGCCACCAACTGCGGCCAGATCAAGACCGGCTCGCTCGCCCGCTCCGACCGTACCGCCAAGTACAACCAGCTCATCCGCATCGAGGAGCAGCTTGGCGCACAGGCCCGGTTTGCAGGGCGCAGCATCCTGCGCGGCTGATTGGAGAAACAGTTTCTCCGAAACGACGAAACCCGCATCTGACGATGCGGGTTTTGTTTTTTGAGGGGTCGATACGGCCCTTTTCAGGGATATTTTCTGCCCTTTTTCCCATCCGGCCAAGCCGCCGTCACAGCCGTTCGAGGGCATGCGGCAAGAGATAAGACGACGACTGATGTGGGGGCCGCCGAGGGGCGGAGAGGGGCATCCATCGGGTAGCGCCACGCGCGGCGCGGCCGCTCTGTTCCCCTCTTTCTCTTCCGTCATATTCCCTTGGGGCGAACCCGGGCGACCGCGCCATGTGCACCGTCTGTCTCTCTCCCAAGGGATCGCCGGCAGCGCCCCGCATCTCTATGTCCTGCGCTTTTTCCTGCGCATTCCCATCATGGTCAATGATCGGTTAACCCCTTGGCGCTAGTGTCGAATTCGTATTGCGTATCAGGGCACGGACATGTGGACCAAACATCATAAGAAGCGGAAATTCGGCCGTCTGGCACTACCGGTAATTACGGTCGCATTCCTTTCCTACTTCGGGTATCATTCCGTCCATGGCGACTTGGGTCTGCGCGGAATGGAGGATTTCGAGCGACAGAGAGTGGAACGGCAGGCGCGTCTGGACGTGCTCGTGCGGCAGCGCCAGATCCTGGAAAAAGAGGTGGCTTTGATGAGTGACGGCTCGCTCGAGCGCGACATGCTCGACGAAAAAGCGCGCTCGTATCTCAACATGTCCCGGGCCGACGAAATCGTCATTTTCCACTGAAAAAGTCGATTAACTCAAATCTGGTTAATCGTAAATCTCACTTAGTATTCAGTGGCTTGCGAAGAATATAAGCCATGCATTTATAGCATTGCTGCGCTGGGCTTTCTCCCCTATGGTTTTCGCCAAGAGGCAAACATAGGGAGGTACGAATGGCTCCGCGCAAAAACGCGTCCACGTCCAGCCGCAAGCTTGCGGCAAAGCCTGCGAAGAAAGACTTCAACGGCGGCATCATCGCCGACTTCTCCAAGGAAGACGATCTGAAGGCCTATCGCGAGATGCTGTTCATCCGGCGTTTCGAGGAAAAGGCCGGCCAGCTCTACGGCATGGGCTTCATCGGCGGCTTCTGTCACCTCTATATCGGCCAGGAAGCTGTCGTCGTCGGCATGCAGATGGCGCTGAAGGAAGGCGATCAGGTCATCACCGGCTATCGTGACCACGGTCACATGCTCGCCTGCGGCATGAATGCGCGCGGCGTGATGGCGGAACTGACCGGACGCCGGGGCGGCCTTTCCAAGGGCAAGGGCGGCTCCATGCACATGTTCTCCAAGGAGAAGCATTTCTATGGCGGCCACGGCATCGTCGGCGGTCAGGTGTCGCTCGGCACGGGCCTCGCCTTCGCCAACCGCTACCGCGGTAACGACAATGTCTCGCTGACCTATTTTGGCGACGGCGCTGCCAACCAGGGCCAGGTCTACGAAAGCTTCAACATGGCCGCGCTCTGGAAGCTGCCGGTCATCTACATCATCGAGAACAACCGCTACGCCATGGGCACTGCCGTTTCGCGCGCCTCGGCCCAGACGGACTTCTCCCAGCGCGGCACCTCCTTCGGCATTCCGGGCTATCAGGTCGACGGCATGGACGTTCGCGCCGTGAAGGCTGCCGCCGACGAGGCTGTCGAACATTGCCGTTCCGGAAAGGGTCCGATCATTCTCGAAATGCAGACCTATCGTTACCGCGGTCATTCCATGTCGGACCCGGCGAAGTACCGTTCGAAGGACGAAGTGCAGAAGATGCGCTCCGAGCACGACCCGATCGAACAGGTGCGCGCGCGCCTTCTCGAAAACGGCTGGGCCAGCGAAGACGATCTCAAGCAGATCGACAAGGACATCCGTGACGTCGTCGCCGACAGCGCCGATTTCGCGCAGGCCGATCCGGAGCCGGATGCATCCGAACTCTACACCGACATCCTGCTGTAATCCGGGGAGGGACACCAATGCCAATCGAGATTCTCATGCCCGCCCTGTCTCCGACCATGGAGGAGGGCACGCTCTCCAAGTGGGTCAAGAACGAGGGTGACACCGTCAAGTCCGGCGACGTGATCGCCGAAATCGAAACCGACAAGGCGACGATGGAAGTCGAAGCCGTGGATGAAGGCGTGCTCGGCAAGATCCTGATCGCCGCCGGCACCGAAGGCGTCAAGGTCAACACCGCGATTGCCGTTCTGCTGCAGGATGGCGAAAGCGCCGATGCGGTCGCCGCACCGAAGGCCGCCGCTGCGGAACTGCCGGCGGAAGCCGCCGCTCCGGCTCCGGCCGCTGCACCCGTTCCGGCCGCGCCGAAGGGCGAAGTCGCGTCCGATCCGGATATCCCGGCCGGCACCGAAATGGTCATGACGACGGTGCGCGAAGCGCTGCGCGACGCCATGGCTGAAGAAATGCGCCGTGACGCCGACGTCTTCGTCATGGGCGAGGAAGTGGCCGAATACCAGGGCGCCTACAAGATCACGCAGGGTCTCCTGCAGGAATTCGGCGACCGCCGCGTCATCGACACGCCGATCACCGAGCACGGCTTTGCCGGCCTCGGCGTCGGCGCGGCCATGACGGGTCTGAAGCCGGTCGTGGAATTCATGACCTTCAACTTCGCCATGCAGGCCATCGACCACGTCATCAACTCCGCCGCCAAGACGCTCTACATGTCTGGCGGCCAGATGGGTGCGCCGATCGTCTTCCGCGGCCCGAACGGCGCGGCAGCCCGCGTCGCCGCCCAGCACTCGCAGTGCTATGCGGCATGGTACAGCCATGTTCCCGGCCTCAAGGTCGTCATGCCCTACACGGCAGCCGACGCCAAGGGCCTGCTCAAGGCCGCCATCCGCGATCCGAACCCGGTCATCTTCCTGGAAAACGAAATCCTCTACGGCCAGAGCTTCGAAGTGCCGAAGATGGACGATTTCGTGCTGCCGATCGGCAAGGCCCGCATTCACAAGAAGGGCAATGACGTCACCGTCGTCTCCTTCGGCATCGGCATGACCTATGCGCTGAAGGCAATCGCCGAACTCGAAAAGGACGGCATCGACGTCGAACTGATCGACCTTCGCACCATCCGCCCGATGGACCTGCCGACCGTCATCGAATCGGTCAAGAAGACCGGCCGCCTCGTCGTCGTGGAAGAGGGCTTCCCGCAGTCTTCCGTCGGCACCGAGATCGCGACCCGCGTCATGCAGCAGGCCTTCGATTATCTCGATGCGCCGATCCTGACGGTTGCCGGCAAGGACGTTCCGATGCCCTACGCCGCCAATCTGGAAAAGCTGGCGCTTCCGAATGTCGGCGAAGTCGTCCAGGCGGTCAAAACCGTCTGCTACAAGTAAGGGGAGGGTTGAGGTATGCCGATCAACATTACGATGCCGGCCCTTTCGCCCACCATGGAAGAGGGCAATCTCGCCAAGTGGCTCGTCAAGGAAGGCGACACCGTGAAATCCGGTGACGTCATCGCCGAGATCGAGACCGACAAGGCGACGATGGAAGTCGAAGCCGTCGACGAAGGCGTTGTCGCCAGGATCGTCGTGCCGGCCGGTACGGAAGGCGTGAAGGTCAACAGCCTGATCGCCATCCTCGCCGCCGATGGCGAAGACGTTGCTGCTGCCGCTGCCGGCGGTGGTAGCGCCGCCGCTCCGAAGGCGGAAGCCAAGGCTGAGGCGCCGAAGGAAGCGGAAAAGCCGGCTGCTGCTGCGGCGGCTCCGATTGCCGTCGCCTCCGCGCCGGACAAAATCGGCAATGGCATCTCCCCGCTTGCACGCCGTCTCGCTAAGGAAGCTGGTCTTGACGCCAAGTCTATTGCCGGTTCCGGGCCGAACGGCCGTGTGATCAAGCGGGACGTCGAGGCCGCCATCGCCTCCGGCGGTGCCAAGCCCGCTGCCGCAGCAGCTCCGGCTGCCGCCGCCGCGTCCGCTGCTCCTGCTAGCGCTCCGAAGGGCATGTCGGAAGAAGCCGTGCTCAAGCTCTTCGAGCCGGGCTCCTACGAGCTCGTGCCACATGACGGCATGCGCAAGACCATCGCCAAGCGCCTGCAGGAATCCAAGCAGACGATCCCGCACTTCTACGTCTCGGTCGATGTCGAACTCGACGCGTTGCTTGCGCTGCGCGCCCAGCTCAACGGTTCCGCCCCGACGGACAAGGACGGCAAGCCGGGCTACAAGCTCTCGGTCAACGACATGGTGATCAAGGCCATGGCGCTCGCCCTGCGCGACGTGCCGGATGCCAACGTCTCCTGGACCGACAGCAACATGGTCAAGCACAAGCACGCGGATGTCGGCGTCGCCGTCTCCATCCCGGGCGGCCTGATCACCCCGATCATCCGCAGCGCCGAGCTGAAGACGCTCTCCACCATCTCCAACGAGATGAAGGACCTCGGCAAGCGCGCCAAGGAACGCAAGCTGAAGCCCGAGGAATATCAGGGCGGCACGACTGCGGTCTCCAACATGGGCATGATGGGTGTGAAGAACTTCGCCGCCGTCGTGAACCCGCCGCATGCGACGATCCTGGCGGTCGGCGCGGGCGAGGAGCGGGTCGTGGTCAAGAAGGGCGAGATGGTCATCGTCAACGCGATGACCGTGACGCTCTCCACCGACCATCGCTGCGTCGACGGCGCGCTCGGGGCCGAGCTTCTCGGCGCCTTCAAGCGCTACATCGAGAACCCGATGGGGATGCTCGTCTAATAGCGGGGTGCGGCCATGAAAACGGTTCTCTGCTACGGCGACAGCCTGACCTGGGGCTATAACGCGGAAACGCTCGACCGGCACGCCTTCGCGGATCGGTGGCCGAGCGTTCTCGCCAAGGCTCTGGGGCCTGACGTCACCGTGATCGCGGAGGGCCTCAATGGCCGCACCACCGCCTATGACGACCATCTGGCGGATTGCGACCGCAACGGCGCGCGCATCCTGCCGACGATCCTGCACAGCCACGACCCGATCGATCTCGTGATCATCCTGCTGGGCGCCAACGACATGAAGCCTGCCATCTGCGGCACGGCCTTCGGTTCGGTGCAGGGCATGGAGCGGCTGGTGTCGCTGGTGCGCCACCACGCCTGGTCGTTCGGTGCGGAAGAGGGGCCGGAAGTGCTGCTCGTCTCGCCGCCGCCGCTGTGCGAAACCGCCAACACCGCCTTCGCGGCGATGTTTGCCGGCGGCGTGGAGCAGTCGGCCATGCTGGCGACGCTCTATGCGGACCTTGCGGACGAAACCGGCTGCGGCTTCTTCGATGCAGGCTCCGTCGCCGAGACGACGCCGCTCGACGGCGTGCATCTCGATGCGGCCAATACGCGGGCGATCGGCAAGGGTCTGGAGCCGGTCGTGCGCATGATGCTCGGACTCTAAACATATAGGACAAGACGCGGCGCTTCGTTCCCGCGCAACAAGTGAGGCAGGAAACGACATGGCTCAATCCTACGACGTCATCGTAATCGGTTCGGGTCCGGGCGGCTACATCGCCGCGATCCGTGCGGCGCAGCTCGGCCTGAAGACGGCCATCGTGGAGCGCGAGCACCTCGCCGGCATCTGCTCCAACTGGGGCTGCATTCCCACCAAGGCGCTGCTGCGCTCGGCGGAAATCTTCCATTACGCCCAGCATCCCGGCGATTATGGCATCAAGATCGAAGGCTCGGTCACGCCGGATCTGAAGGCCATCGTCGCCCGCTCGCGCGGCATTGCCCAGCGCATGAACGGCGGCGTCGGCTTCCTCATGAAGAAGAACAAGGTCGATGTCATCTGGGGCGAGGCCAAGGTCACGAAGCCGGGCGAGATCGTCGTTTCCAAGACGACCAAGGCGATCCAGCAGCCGCAGGCGCCGGTTCCGAAGAACGTCCTTCCCGAAGGCACCTACACCGCCAAGCACATCGTCATCGCTACCGGCGCCCGCCCGCGCGCCCTGCCGGGCATCGAGCCTGACGGCAAGCTGATCTGGACCTATTTCGAGGCGATGAAGCCCGAGGAAATGCCGAAGTCGCTGCTCGTCATGGGCTCGGGCGCCATCGGTATCGAGTTCGCTTCCTTCTACCGCACGCTCGGCGTCGATGTGACGGTTGTCGAGGTGATGAAGTCCGTCATGCCGGTCGAGGATGTCGAAATCTCGGCGCTCGCCAAGAAGCAGTTCGAAAAGCAGGGCATGAAGATCCATCTGGAGGCCAAGGTCGCCAAGGTGGAGAAGGGCGCCAACTCGATCACCGCCCATGTCGAGATGAAGGACGGCAAGGTCGAGAAGATCACTGCCGACCGCATGATCTCCGCCGTCGGCGTGCAGGCCAATATCGAGAATATCGGCCTTGAGGCGATCGGCGTGAAGACCGACCGCGGCTTCATCGCCATCGACGGCTACGGCAAGACGAATGTTCCCGGCATCTACGCCATCGGTGACGTCGCCGGTCCGCCGATGCTCGCCCACAAGGCCGAGCACGAGGCCGTCATCTGCATCGAGAAGATCGCCGGCCTGCCGAACGTCCATCCGATGGACAAGTCCAAGATCCCGGGCTGCACCTATTGCCATCCGCAGGTCGCCTCCGTCGGCCTCACGGAAGCCAAGGCCAAGGAACAGGGCCGCGACATCCGCGTCGGTCGCTTCACCTTCGCCGGCAACGGCAAGGCCGTGGCGCTCGGCGAGGACCAGGGCATGGTCAAGACGGTCTTCGACAAGAAGACCGGCGAACTGCTCGGCGCGCATATGGTCGGCGCGGAAGTGACGGAAATGATCCAGGGCTTCGTCGTCGCCATGAACCTCGAGACGACCGAGGAAGAGCTGATGCACACGATCTTCCCGCATCCGACCATCTCGGAAACCATGAAGGAAAGCGTTCTCGACGCCTATGGGCGTGCACTGAACGCTTGAACGTGCTAAAGCCCGCCTCCACATGAGGCGGGCTTTCGAATTTCGGTCCGCAAGACGGGCGCAGAAGCCCGCTAGGAAGTGGATAGACATGGTCACCATTCTCGACCGCACCAATCCTGATCCGAACGCCCCGCGCGTTCGCCACCCGGAAAAGGCCCACCGGCCGGATACCGAGGTGCTGCGCAAGCCGGAATGGATCCGCGTCAAGGCGCCGGTCTCCAAGGGCTATCAGGAAACGCGCGATCTCGTGCGCTCGCACAAGCTGGTAACGGTTTGCGAGGAAGCGGGCTGCCCGAATATCGGCGAGTGCTGGGACAAGAAGCACGCGACCTTCATGATCATGGGCGAGATCTGTACTCGCGCCTGCGCCTTCTGCAACGTGGCGACGGGCAAGCCCAATGCACTCGACATGGAGGAGCCGGAAAACGTCGCCAAGGCCGTCAAGCAGATGGGCCTGTCGCATGTCGTCATCACCTCCGTCGACCGCGACGACCTGGAAGACGGCGGCGCCGAGCATTTCGAGAAGGTGATCTGGGCAATCCGCGCGGCTTCCCCGCTGACGACCATCGAAATCCTGACGCCGGACTTCCTCAAGAAGCCGGGCGCGCTGGAACGTGTCGTCGCCGCCAAGCCCGACGTCTTCAACCACAATATGGAAACCGTTCCGGGCAACTACCTCACGGTTCGCCCCGGCGCGCGCTACTTCCATTCCGTCCGCCTGCTTCAGCGCGTGAAGGAACTGGACCCGACCATGTTCACCAAGTCGGGCATCATGGTGGGACTCGGCGAGGAGCGCAACGAAGTGCTCCAGCTCATGGACGACCTGCGCACCGCCGACGTCGATTTCCTGACTATCGGCCAGTATCTGCAGCCGACCCGCAAGCATCACAAGGTCGATCGCTTCGTGACGCCGGACGAGTTCAAGTCCTACGAGACCGTCGCCTATACCAAGGGCTTCCTGATGGTCTCCTCCAGCCCGCTGACGCGCTCCTCGCACCATGCCGGTGACGACTTCGCCCGCCTGCGCGCCGCCCGCGAGAAAAAACTCCTCGCCGCTGCGGAATAGACTTTTCCATCCGTCTCCTTTAAGCCCCGCCGTCCCGCAGGACGGCGGGGTTTTTGTTTGGGGCAGGCGATGACGATCCAAATCAGCATCGATGAGGCGGGCGAAAGGCTGAAGACGGCAGGGCGCGTTCTGGTGATCGGCTGCTCGGGTGGCGGCAAGTCGACCTTGTCACGCCGGCTTGCCGGGCATTTCAACCTCGAATACCAGTCGATCGACCGTGACGTGCGATGGCTGCCCGGCTGGCAGGAGCGCGACCGTGCAGCCCGTCAGAAGATACTTGAAGAGCTCGTGGTGCGCGAGCGCTGGGTAATGGACGGTAGCAACCCCTCCACCTTCGACCTCCGCGTGCCGCGCGCCGACTTGGTCATCTGGGTGCGGATGCCGAGGCTGGTCTGCCTTCTCGGCGTCGCGCGCCGCGTCTGGCGTTATCACGGCACGGTGCGCCCCGAAATGGCGGATGGTTGCCCCGAACCGCTGCCGGACCGCGCTTTCCTTGACTATATCTGGAACTTCGAGAGGGACACCGCGCCGGTCTTCATCCGCAAGCTGGAGCAGCATGGCAGCGGGGTTTCGCTCGTCACGCTACGCTCCCGCAAGGATACGCATAGGCTTCTCGTCGGTGCGGGTGTTGAAGGAAACGCGCCATGACGATCTCCATCGAAGAAGCCGCCGGGCGGCTGAAGACCGCGGAGCGTGTGCTGGTGATCGGTTGCTCCGGGAGCGGCAAGAGCACGCTTGCCCGCAAGCTCGCCGACCGGCTTGGCCTGCCTTATGTCTCGATGGATCGCGAAATCTTCTGGCTGCCGGGCTGGCAGTCGCGCCCGCGCGCGGAGGCGTTGGCGCGTCTTGAGGCGGTCGTTGTCGGCGAACGCTGGATCATCGACGGCACCAGCCCCGGCACCTTGCCGCTGCGCCTGCC
>APMI01031956.1_pt1 | contig 21099 bp, 21 predicted proteins | sample 667938 | NCBI WGS metagenome assembly APMI01 (sample SAMN01084076, study PRJNA167559) | wastewater metagenome | biome: Wastewater | place: Denmark: Ejby Moelle, Odense | collected 2011-11-28
CATCGACCGGCTTGTCGGGCCGCACGCGAAAGGTCCTGCCGGTTTCATCCACCAGTTGGAGCGGTTCCGCCCGCGGCTGATCGCCTTCGTGCTTGCAGCCGTCCTGCTTGGTGCCGCAGTCTATCGCTACGCCGTGCCGCTGCTGGTCGAGGTCGCCGTTGCGGTCACCCCACCTGCGGTCAGCACCCTGATGAGCAAGGGCACGCTGGCCTAGCTCGACCAGGCGATCTTCGAGCCGAGCAAGCTCAGCCCTGAACGCCAGAAGTCACTCAGCGACGGCTTTGCCGAACTCGTCGCGCTGACGGACGAGCCGGCGTCGAAGCGTCCCGCTTATTCGCTCAACTTTCGCGCCGGCGGTCCCATAGGGCCAAATGCCTTTGCCCTGCCCGATGGAACCGTGGTCCTGACCGATGAGTTGGTGGAACTGGCGGGCGCGGACAACGACATGATCCTTGGTGTGCTCGGACACGAGATCGGCCATGTCGACCACAGGCACAGCCTGCGTCAGCTTTATCGTGCGGCAGGCGTTACGGCACTTATCATGCTGATAGGCGGCGACATCGGTTCGGGAACCGAAGACATCATGGTCCAGGGCGCGGCCCTGCTCAGCCTGTCTTACTCGCGCGACGCCGAGACCGACGCCGACCGTTTCAGCGTGGAGCTCATGCACAAGGCCGGCAAGGACCCCGCCGCCATTGCCCGCTTCTTCGAACTTTTGCGTAACAAGCTCGGCGATCACGCCGAAGGCAACTTTCTGTCAACACACCCTGCAACCCCGGAACGCATCGCCGAAACACAACGTTATGCCCGCGAGATCACCGCCTCGAACTGACTGGCCCGAGCAGCAACCGGCCCTGGCAGCGGACAGGTTGGCAATTCCGTGATAGCCCACCAATCGGCCAGCCAGCCGTTGCCCAGAGTAGCTCAATGTCGAGTGCATCCATAAACCGAACCACCCCGCTCATTCTCGCGGTTGCATTGTTCATGGAGAACATGGACTCGACCGTGATCTCCACGTCGCTGCCGGCGATCGCCACCGACATCGGCACAAGCCCGATTGCGCTGAAGCTGGCACTCACCGCCTATCTCGTCTCGCTCGCCATCTTCATTCCGATCAGTTCGTGGATGGCCGACCGCTTCGGCGCCAAGCGTGTGTTCCGCGTGGCAATCGGCGTGTTCATGGTCGGCTCGATCGCCTGTGCGCTGTCAAACTCGCTGGGCGCCTTCGTGCTGGCGCGCTTCCTGCAAGGAATGGGCGGCTCGATGATGACGCCGGTGGCGCGTCTGGTGCTCGTGCGGACGACCGAAAAGAGCGGACTTGTCTCGGCGATGGCGACGCTGACGATCCCTGCCCTCATCGGCCCGTTGGTCGGGCCGCCCGTGGGCGGCTTCATCACCACCTTCTTCGCCTGGCACTGGATCTTCTTGATCAACATCCCGATCGGCATCGTCGGCATCTGGCTGTCGGGGCGCTTCCTGCCTGAAATTCCGCCGGAGCCGACCCAGCCCGTCGATGTCAAAGGCTTCTTCCTGTCGGCGATTGCGGCATCGGGCATCGTCTTCGGCCTTTCGGTCGTCAGCCTGCCGGCGCTGCCGCCCGTCGTGGGAGCCATGACCATCAGCGTCGGCGTGGTCTGCGCCCTGCTCTACATCCAGCACGCGCGGCAGACGGCCTATCCGCTGCTCGATCTCAAGCTGTTCTCCAACCCGGTCTTCAGGACCGCCATCGTCGGCGGCTCGCTGTTTCGCATCGGCGTCGGCGCAACGCCCTTCCTGCTGCCGCTGCTGTTCCAGCTGGGTTTCGGGCTGACGCCATTCCAATCGGGCATGATCACCTTCGCCACCGCCGCGGGCGCGCTGTCGATGAAGTTCGTGGCGCCACGCATCCTACGCTTGATCGGCTTTCGCACCGTGCTGCTCGTCGCCTCGGGAGCGTCGGCCTGCCTGATTGCGATCAACGGCTTCTTCACCGCGCAGACGCCTTATCTGGTGGTGTTGTCGGTGCTGTTCCTGGCGGGCTTCCTGCGCTCGCTGTTCTTCACCTCGTCCAACGCCTTGGTGTTCGCCGACGTGGAACCGGCCCAGAGCGGACAGGCAACGGCGATTTCGGCGGCGGCACAGCAGATCACTGTTGCGCTCGGCGTCGCCGTTGGCGGTGGCGCGCTGGAACTTTGGAGCCTGTTCACCGACCAGGCCATCGGCGGCGCCGGCTTCACCTTCGCCTTCCTGGTCATTGCCGTGATCACGGCAATGCCGATCCTGATGTTCGCGCGGATGGCGCCCGATGCCGGCGGCGCCATCTCAGGCCACCGCAAGTCCGAAATGCCGGCGGAAGAGCCGCAGCAGCTATGACTGTTCGGGTTCGCTGCGGCCCTTGAAGTCCTTGGCCAGCAGATAGAGTTCGGCCGATTCGTCACGCGATGCCGGCGGCTTGACGTGATGGACGGTGCGGAAGTTTTTCTTGAGCAAGGTCAGAAGATCGGCCTCGGTTCCGCCCTGGAACGTCTTGGCGAGAAAATGGCCACCTGGCTTAAGCACCGAAATGGCAAAATCGGCCGCCACTTCGCACAGATGCATCGTGCGGATGTGATCAGTGCGACGATGACCGGTCGTCGGCGCCGCCATATCTGACAATACCAGGTCGGGTGCGCCACCAAGCGCCTCCGACAGGCGAGCCGGAGCATCGTCGTCGAGGAAATCCATCAACAGGACGGGCGCGCCTGGAACGGCGTCCATCTCGAGATAATCGATGCCAACGACATGCGGGTTTTCGGCCGTCGAACTTGTGCGGGCTGCCGCCACCTGGCACCAGCCGCCGGGTGCAGCCCCGAGATCGATAACCTTCAGGCCCGGCTTGAGCAGATGGTGCTTGTCGTCGATCTCAATCAGCTTGTAGGCCGCGCGAGACCGATAACCATCCGCCTTCGAGCGCTGCACGTAAGGGTCGTTCATGTGGCGTTCGAGCCAGCGGCGCGACGATTCCTTGAGCCCGCTCTTCTTCTTGATCTTGGTCCGGAGAACGCGGGTCGCGCCTGCAGAAGTGCCTGACTTGGTCGGTTTCTTGGTCATCCGCGCTGTCCGCTCCGCCAGTTGCGCCGCCACACGCCGTCATCGGCCATCAGTTCGCTCAATATGCCCTCGCGCAGGCCGCGGTCGGCAACCCTGAGCCGCTCGGACGGCCATACGGCGCGAATGGCCTCAAGTATAGCGCAGCCTGCCAGCACAAGGTCAGCCCTGTCGGCGCCGATGCAGGGGTTGGCCACGCGCTCGTGAAAATCCCAGCCGAGCACCTTCTCGATCATGCGATCGACACTGGTGCCGTCCATCCACAGACCGTCGACACGTCGACGGTCGTAGCGTTCGAGCTCCAGATGCACGCCAGCCAGCGTGGTGACCGTGCCCGACGTGCCGAGCTAGTGGAATTTCGGGCTCGCGACGATGTGGCTGAGCCGGTCGCGCCCGTCGAAGGCATGCAGGCGGGCTGCAACATCGTCGACCATGGCGGCAAAAATCTCGCGCGTCACCGTGCGGCCGCCGAAGCGCTCGGCGAGCGAGACGACGCCCACCGGCAGCGACGTCCAGGAGACGATGTGATTCGCAAGTCGCGGCGAGCGGTGCCGCGAGACGTCGATCAGCGCGATCTCGGACGATCCGCCGCCGATGTCGAACAGCACGACGCCATCGGTGTCGCGCTCGACCAGCGAGCCACAGCCGGAGACGGCAAGCCGCGCCTCGGTCTGGCGGTCGATGATCTCGAGTTTAAGCCCGGCTTCGCGCTCGACGCGGTCGATGAACTCCTCACCATTCTCGGCCGAGCGGCAGGCCTCGGTGGCGATCAGGCGCGCCCGCCTGATCTTGCGGTTGCGCAGCTTGTCCCCGCAGATCTTGGGTGCCTCGATGGCCCGGTCCATGGCAGGCTTGCCCAGCCGCCCCGACGCCGAAAGTCCTTCGCCCAGCCGGACGATGCGCGAAAAGGCATCGATGACGCGGAATTGACCGGGTCGGCCAGGCACTGCCACCAGCAGGCGGCAATTGTTGGTACCGAGGTCGAGCGCGGCAAAGACAGGCAGGTCCGAGACCGCAGGCCGTCGCGGCAAGTCGGATTGGGCGGGCTTTGCCGCAGGTTTCGGCTGAGTGGCCGGTGCTGTCGCAGACTTGCTCGGCACGGCATGTGCGGCCGCCGCGGCACCATCTCCAGCTGCCTGCGGCTGCGCGCCGTCGCGCGCAAAAACCTTGCGCCCGCGGCGGCGCTTACGCCTCTTCCTGGTCTTTTGCTGCGTGACATCCCCGTTGGCCTGGCCATTCTGCGGCCGCGCCGTGGCTTTGCGGCCACGTTGGGACCGCCCCGTGCCTTGCGGCGACGGACCATCCCCTGGGACACCCGCATCCGACGCGCCAGCGTCAGCTTCGCGGTCCTTCACCTTGCAATTTCCTTCCGGCGCCGCGCGAACCTTTCGGACGCTGCACGCGCATTTCATCTTGTGTTGAAAATGAGACTATCAGTGCCGGCCACGATCACCAAGGCCACGCCTGCGTATTTTTGCCAGCGCACCCTGTACTGCCCCTTTCCGCACAGAAAGCAACGCCTTGGGTTGAATAGCCGGCGTCGATCAGGCAAACCTCATACATGGGTCGCCCAAAGCGAGCAGCGATGCGGCCCAACGAGGGGAAGAAACGCAGGAGCGAAAGGAGCGGGCAAGCTCAACCGCATGAGAATCAAAGATTATATCTGGCCCGTCGTCGGGCTCGGCGCTGTCGCCGTATCTGCTTGGCTGCTCTATCACGAGTGGCGCGAAATCTCCCTCGAAGATGTCTGGAGCGGGCTTGAGGCCATCCCTGCGCATGGCTGGTTGTTGGCGGCGCTCAGTTCCATCGTCGCCTATGCTGCCCTTGCAGGCTACGACCACATCGCGCTGCTGCATATCGGCAAGCGCGTCTCCTGGTTCTTCGTCACCGTCTGTTCCTTCACCACCTATGCCCTGTCGCACAACATCGGCGGCTCGGTCTTTTCGGGGGCGGTCATCCGCTACCGGGCCTATGGCACAAAGGGGCTGACCGGCCAGGATGTCGGTGTGCTCAGGGCGATCTGCTGGTTCACCTTCGTCTTGTCCTCGGTGCTCGTCGGCGGCGTGGTGATCCTGATCGAACCCGGACTGCTCGACCGCTATACCGAAGGCAGCCACGAAGCCTGGTGGATCGCGCTCGGCATCGCCATGCTGGTGTTCGTCGCTGCCTATGTGTTCGGCAGCTGGCTGCACCTCAAGCCGCTGGCGATCGGCAAGTTCCGTCTGCACTACCCTGCCCTGCCGATCGTCGCGCGCCAGCTGATCATCGGCCCGCTCGAGATCGTCGCTGCCGCTGCGATCATCTATTTCGCCTTGCCGGCAGAAAACCATCCGGGCTTCCTGATCGTGCTCGGCATTTTCCTGTTCTCGTTTGCGGTGGCGCAGGCTTCGCATGCGCCAGGCGGCCTTGGCGTGCTCGAGGTCGTGTTCCTCACCGGCCTGTCGGAAATGGATCCGGCAGCTGTGCTTGCCGCCCTGCTCGTCTTCCGGCTGTTCTACCTCATCATTCCGCTGATCCTGGGCGTGATTGCGGTGCTCGGCTTCGAGCATTCGCAGTTCGGCCGGCGCGGCCGCTAGGGCGATGTGTGAAAATCAAAAATTGGCGCGTCTTGCGGGGTTGACTATTTTCCGGCTCCGGTTACAAGGCGCGCACCGGCGGCGTTGTTGATGACTGCGTCGCGGCCGAACTGAAGATCGGCCTCGTTGGGGAATAGGTTAACGGTAGACCCACGGACTCTGACTCCGTTAGTCCTGGTTCGAATCCAGGTTCCCCAGCCAACAAATTACCAAACGAAAACTGCCTCTTACAGATTGTCCAGCCCTCGTTTGAGGCCGTTTTCATGTCGCAACGTGTCGCAACAGAAAGCCATGTAAGTTCAATGGGCGACACGCAACAGCGGCGGGTCCGTGCGACATGGAATGTGACATGAAGGCTTAACCGTCACGGTGACGTGTATCCAGATCCTCTCGACCCGTTTGACGTTCACCACCCAGCCGGCACGGTGCAGCATCACCGTGATGCGGCGATACCCGTAGCGGCCATATTGGAGGGCGAGCGCAATGATGCCGGCGGTCAACGCCGCTTCATCATCCGGTGTCGTCGGAACCTTGCGCTGCGTCGAACGATGTTGACCGAGAACCCGGCACACCCGTCGTTCGGGAATGCCAAACTCAGCCACAACATGATCCACGCAGGCACGGCGACGCGCGGGGCTTAGAAGTTTCGCCGCGAAGCTTCCGCCAGGATCATCTTGTCCAGCGTCAGGTCGGAGACGGCGCGCCGCAGCCGTGCATTCTCCGTCTCAAGCTCCGTCAGCCGTTTGACCTGATCGCCCTTCAGGCCGCCCTATTCGGAACGCCAACGACAATATGTTACTTCCGTCACCCCTATCGATCGGATCGCTTCCGCGACCGATTTGCCCTGCGAATTCAGCACATCAACCTGCCGAAGCTTCGTGACGATCTCTTCCGCACTGTGTCTCTTTCCAGGCATTCTTCAGTCCTCCATCGGCTCACAAGCCATACTTCAGGGAGGACCATTTTTCTGGGGGCGGAGCAGTCACCAACCGATTTGCCGGCGTTCACATCAGCGCCGCGGTCGGAATGCCAGATCAATATGCCGGCGAGGTTCCGGCGCTGTTTGTCGTTCCCGCGCCGGACGCCGTGATCGATGTCGACGCGCTAAAATCCTTTCGGGAAACAAACGTGCACGAGGCGCCGGCGCGGCCGCGCACTGTGCTGGTCATCGCCACCTTGACCTTCAACCGTCCGGACAATCTGAACGCCGCATCGGCTTCGCTGATGCGGTCGCTGGAGGGCTGGCTGCGCGATGTGGTTGCGCTGCCGGGCCTGCGCTGCGTCATCCTGACCGGGACGGGCAGGGCGTTCTGCGCCGGCTTCACGAACGCATTCGCGCCGAGCTCGAACACTTCGCGGAGCATCTCGACGGCGGCGATCTCGAGGTCGGCCTGGCAGCCTTTCGGGAAAAGCGGAAGCCGGACTACTGAAGTCGTCGTCATTGCTTCCCGCGCGACAGAAAATGTTGTCCTGCGCGGTCGACGTTGACCGCTTCTGTCTTGGCGGCCGGTCGCGCAAGCGGCTCGACGATCCGGTGGCTTGTTCCCGGATATTGGCGCGCGCGATTCCAGGCAATGCGGATGTTTCAGGCCGGCGTTACCCGGCGTTCGAAAGGCGGCGCTTCAGTTCGACCTTGTCGACCTTGCCAACCGGCAGCAATGGCAGTTCGCTGCTGACGTTAATTCGCTTCGGCCGTTTGTAGTTTGCCAGCCGCTCGCGGCACCAGGCGGCGAGCTGTTCGGCAAGCCCGGTGTGGTTCACGTCGCTCTTGGCAATCACAAAGGCGTGGCCGACTTCCTGGTAGAGCTCGTCGGGGACGCCGATCACAGCCGCCAGCGCAACGTCCGGGTGCTGCTCCAGGCACAGTTCGATCTCGCGCGGATAGACATTGTAGCCTCCGGACTTGAACATCTCTTTCTTGCGGCCGACGAGCTTCATATTGTTCGAAGCGTCCAGAACGCCGACATCGCCGGTCCTGAAATATCCCTCGTCGTCGAACGCCTCCGCGGTCGCCTGCGGTCGGTTGAAATAGGACGACAGGACGCTTGGATGGCGCACGCGCACTTCGCCTTCCTCGCCCACCTCGCAGACCTTGCCGTCGTCGGCGACGAGGCGCAGGTCGAGGCTCCGGGTCGGCCGGCCGACGGTTTTTGTCAGGTCGTCGTCGCTGGCGCCAAGCGCCGACATCGTGATCGAGCCGGGCACCTCCGACATGCCGTAAGTCACGCCGAGGGGAACGTTCTTCTCGCGCAGCTTGAGCAGCACATTGTAGGGCAGGGCGGCGCCGCCCCAGCAGATCAGCCGGACACGCGAAAAGTCCGACGTCTCGAAGGATGGCAGTTCGGTGAGGATCTGCAGCATGGTCGGCACGCCGAGCATGCAATGGACCTGACCGCTGTCGATCAGCGTCAGGATTTCCGGCGCGTCGAACCGTTCCATGAAGGTGATCGCGCCGCCGCCGACCATCGGCGCGCAGCACAGATCGCCGACGCAGCCGATATGGTTGATCGGCATGTTGCAGATGATGCAGGCGCCCGCGATGTCGAAATGCGACGTCTGCGTCGTGTAGGCGTGGCACAGGCCGAAATGCGTCAGCAGCGAGCCCTTCGGCACGCCCGTCGAACCTGACGTATAGACGATCAGCACCGGGTCTTGTGGCTGGACGAAGGCGCGCCGCGTGGCGAGTTCGTCGTCCCTGATCACCTCGCCGGCCTTGAGCAGGCCGTCGACCGGCTCGAAACCCTCCTGCGCGCCGCCGAAAACCGCAAGCCTGCCGTCGAAGCCGGCGATCGCCGCAGCTTCAGCCAGGCGGGCGGCGAGGTTCTCGCCCTCAAAAGCGGCCAGCGCCAGCACAACCGACGGATTGGCGTCGGAAAGCGTCCTCGCCAGTTCCCGCGGCGTGTAGCGGGGGTTGAGGCCGAGCCATATCGCCCCGATCGACGCAGCGGCCAGGAACGTGACGAAGAATTCTGGCCTTGGCGTCGACAGCACTGACACCCGGTCGCCCTTCTGGACGCCGGCTGCCAGAAGCGCGCGCGCGTAGCGGTCGACCTCCGTGCTGAACTGCTGGAACGTCCAGCGATGTTCGCCGAAGAACATCGCTGGCGCGTCGGGCATGCGCCCGGCCCAGTGGGACGGATAGTCCGAGATGCGACGAAGCATCGGCGCATTGGCCGTCTGCGTAGCGCCCTCAGGCATTGCTGGTCTCCAGGAACAGGACGAGCCAGTCAGCCTTCATCGCGGGACGCTCGGCGCCCTTCTTCTCGACGGTCATGGAGAGCGTGCCGAGCCAGCCGTCGCCCTTTTTGTGGATGTCCACGACATTGCAGATCGCCCGCACCTGGTCGCCGACCATTACCGGCGTGATGAAACGCACCTTCTCGAAGCCGTAGTTCAACCCCCACAGCCTGTCCGCCTTGAGCGGGAAGTAGCGAAAGTTCCAGTAGACCAGCAGCGACAGCAGCAGGAACCCGTCGATCAGTTCCTCGCCGAATTCATTGTTGCGACTGGAGGTCAGGTCGACATGCTGCGGATCGAGATAGGTCGCCGCCGCGAACATTTTGAGATGTTCCTTGTCGATCGCCATCCAGTCGGAACTGTAGGCGGTCTTGCCCATCAGCGTGGGAAGCTCTGCGAAATCGATTTTGCTGTCGGACATGTTTGTCTCCAAACGGATCGAGGAGGGAGGTCAGCTGCCGATCATCATGGTGGGCAGCCAGGTCGAGATCGCCGGGAAAGCGACGATGAGGCCAAGGATCACGACCTCGGCGGCGAGGAACGGGACCATGCCTCGGAAAATCTCGCCCGCTGAAATCTTGGTGTCGGATGCCGCCATGACCGCGAACAGATTGAGGCCGGCCGGCGGCGAAACCTCGGCGATCTCCACCAGCTTGACGATGATTACCCCGAACCAGATGCCGTTGATCTCCAGCGCCTGCGAAATGGGATAGAGCACCGGAAGCGTGACGAGCACGATCGAAAGCGAATCCACGAAGGTGCCCAGGACCAGGTAAAGGGCGATCACCAGCAGGATGAAGCCGTAGACGCCGAGGTCGAGACTGACCAGGATCTCGGTGATGTCCCGGATGAAGCCGCTGACGACGAAGAAGCGGCCGAGCAGCAGTCCGCCGACCACCACCACGAACAGGGTCGCGGTCAGCACCATCGTCTCCTGCAGCGAATCCGCCAGGCCGCGCATATTCAGCGACCGCCGCGCAAACGCGAGCACGATCACGCCGGCCGCGCCGACGGCGCCGGCGGCCGAGGGCGGCATCGCACCGGAATAGATGCTGCCGAGCACCAGCGTTGCGAGCACGGCGACCGGCCACACTCCCTTCAGCGACCGGACCTTTTCGCCTAGCGGATAGCGCTCGAGCTTGGTGGGCGCGTAGCCTGGAAAGAAGGAAACCATCACCAGGATGGCGACGATATAGCCCGCCATGGTCAACAGGCCGGGCAACACGCCGGCCATGAACAGCCGTCCGATCGACTCGCCCGTCAGAATGCCGAAGAGCACAAGGCTGAGCGAAGGCGGGATCAGCCCGGCAAGCGTGCCGGCGGCTGCGATCGAGGCCGCGCTGAACCCCTTGTTGCAGCCGTGACGCAGCATTTCCGGCAGCGCGACCTTGCCGAAGACGGCCGAGTTTACCACCGTCGATCCGGAGATCGACGAAAAGCCCGCGGACGCCGCCACGGTCGCGACATAGAGGCCGCTGCGCGTGCCGCCCAGCCATTTCGAGGCCGAGGCGTAGAGTTCCTGGATGATGTTCGACCTGGCCGCCACGACACCCATCAGGACGAACATGGGAACCACGACGAAAGTGTATTGCGAGGCAAAGTCGTAGGGCAGCGTCTTCAGCGTGACCCACATGAAGTTCCCGCCGACCGTGAGCAGCATGCCGCCGCAAGCCGTGAGGATCATGGCCGGCCCGATCGGAATGCCGATGAGAGCGAGCGCGAAGGCGACGACGATGGCGCCGAAACCCATTTCCAGCGGGCTCATGCGGCGTCTCCATGGTTGTCCTGGAACAGCCGTGTGGCCGATTGCAGGAACTGGATGGCGGCGACGACGGTCGCCGCCGTTGCGCCAAGGCAGACGAGTGTCTTCACCGGATAGATGGGGAAGTTGAAGCTGCCGCTGGCGACTTCGTGGATGCGCCAGCTTTCGATCATCAAAGGCCAGGTCTGGCGGGCGATCAGATAGAGCGCCGCGGCGGTGCCGAGCAGCGCCACGCAGTCCGACAGCTGCGCCATCTTGCCGCTCAGCTTGCCCGTCACCAGGTCGACCACGATGTGACCCCGGGCCGCCTGCACATGAACAAGGCCGAGGAACATGACAACGGCCAGCGCCGCTTCGGCCAGCTCGAAAGCCCCGACGATGGCCTTGCCGAAGAAGAACGTGCCGATGACGTCGAACGTGCCGAGCAGCAGCATAAGCAGAAGCGCCGCCCATCCCAGCCAGGAACTGATGCGCAGGATTACGCCGAGCAGGCGATCGGCAAGCTTCTCAGTCATGACCTCTCCTCCTCGATCCCTTCCGCCCCGGGGGCCAGAGCCTCATGCCGGTATTCTACTTCTGGTAGGCCTTGAGGCGTTCGCGAACGAAGTCCGCATGCTTCTGGGCTGCCTCTCCGTGGCCGTCCTTGGTCAGGTGCTCGACCCAGAGCGTCAAGAAGTCCGGCAGCGCCTGAAGCATCTTCTCCTGATCCTCGAAATGGACGACTTCGACGCCCTTCGCCTTCAGGCCCTCAAGGCCCAGGGCCTCCTCGGCGTTGATTTCGGCCGCCGCCTTGATCTCGGCCTCGTCGACGACCTGGTCGAACAATGCGCGGAACTCCGGCGTCCAGCCTTCCCAGACCTGCTTGTTGACATAAGCGAGATAGAGCGGCGTCGCGCCGAATTCGGCGTCGCTGGCGTATTTCGCCACCTCGTAGAGGCTGAAGAGCATCGCCGTCTGGTAGTTCAGATAGGCGCAGTCGACAGTGCCGCGCTGCAGTCCTTCATACATTTCGCTGAGCTCGATGTTGACCGGAACGGCCTTGAAGGTGGTGAAGACGATCGGATGGAACGTGCCGTAGGTCCGGACCTTGACGCCTTCGAGATCGGCGAGCGTGCGGATCGGCTTGGTGCAGAGCAGCCGGTATTGCGGCAGGCCGCGGAACAGGAACGGATGGAGGTTGGCGGCGTCGAATTCCGCCTTCACCTCCGGCAGCGCGGCGTAGGCTTCCTTCTGGATTTGCGCGGCCGCTTCCGCCGACGGGAAGATGATCGGGAGGGAGTCGGCGAGGCCGGCGACCGGGAACTGGCTGTAGAAATAGCCGATCGGGAAATTGCCGATCTCGACCGCGCCCGAGCCGACCAGGTCGACCATCTCGGCCGGTCCGCCCAGCGTACCGCCGTGGAACAACTCGAACTTCACCTTGCCGCCGGTGCGCTTGGCGATCTCTTCGGCGACAAATTTGTCGATCGAAGAGGTGGGGAAACCTTCCGGCATGAAGTTCGCATAGCGAACCGACATCTCTGGATAGTCCTGCGCCAATGCCCCGCCCGCCAACGCGGACATGAGCGACATCGTCACCACCAAAGTTCTCATAGCAATTCCTCCTGCCTGCTGTTGCCGGGATTGATAATGCGGCTCTTTCGAAAATGCAACTAATTAGTAACATTTTTCGAGAGATGCTTTTGAGGCCTCTCCGGTCTAAAAGGGCCGGCGAGATTCGGAGACTGGCGAAGGCGCCCCTGGATGACTGATCGAGGCGAAAAGAAGCTGGCGGCAAAGCGGTCGCGTGCGGCGGACGCGCGGCGGGCGAACCCGCTCGACGCGCCGAAACGGCGACGCCCGAAGCAGGAGCGTTCGAAGACCACGGTCGAGCAAATTCTCAACGCGGCCATCGCCATCCTGGCGGAGGGCGGCTTCGAGGCCATCACCATGCTGACGATCGCCAATAGGGCGGGGGTCAGCATCGCCGCCGTCTACAGCTATTTCCCCAACAAGCACCATGTGCTGGCGCATCTGGCCCGGTCGCACCTCGAGGAACGGCTCGTCTTGCTCGAAACCGAATTCCGGCAGATCAGGTCGCGCCCGGACTGGATCGACGGCTATTGCGATGTCCTCGTGGACTTGTGGCGGCTGCGCGTGGGCCAGGCCGGCTCGGTCGCGCTACGCCAGGCGATGCATGCATCGCCGTCGCTGTGGGAGATCGATCAGGAAGGCAACAGGCGCGCGGCGCAACTCGTGGCCGGGCTGTTGCGCGACATGGCGGGGGATGACGACAACAGGGAAGTGCAGGGGCGGCTGATCGCGGAATATGTCACCGCAGCCCTCGACTACGCGCAGGACGCGGCGACCACCGACCCGGATGCGGTTCTGCGGGAACTGACAAAACTGACGCGCGCTTATCTCCAGACTCTGCTCGTCGCTGGATGACAGCTCCACGGCAGGTCGTGCCGCAATGCTTGACGCGTGGGGCTCGGATACTGTTCAGCGCCTGGCCGCCTGGCTTGGCGAATTTGCCGAACTCTCAGGACATGACCGGATCAAAAGATCCGCGTCAGCCCGCGCCTCCAGCCGCTACCGTCCGAACCCGGCGCTGGTCGGCAGCCACAGCGACAGCTGTGGAAACGCCCAGAACAGGATCAGCCCGCCGATCAGCAGCGCGACATAGGGCAGCGAGCCGCGGATGACGTCGGCCAGCGGCGCGCCGGTGATGCCCTTGATGACGAACAGGTTCATGCCGACTGGCGGCGTGATCAGCGCCAGTTCGAGATTGATCATCAGCAGCACGCCGTACCAGATCGGGTTGATGTCGAGCGCCATCATCGCCGGCAGGATGATCGGCGTGGTGATCAGGATGATCGCGATCGTCTCCAGGAACATGCCCAGGATGAAGATGGCGATCATCACCACGAGGATGAAGCCGGTCTGCGACAGCCCGAACGCGGTGACCGCTTCCATGATCTCGGCCGGCAGCCGGATGATCGTGACGGCGTGGCTGAACAGGCCGGCTCCGGCGATGATCATGAACAGCATCGCGCTGGTGCGCATGGTCTGCCAGGTGCAATCCCACAGATCCGCCAGCGAGACGTTGCGATAGACCAGCAGCGCCACGGCGAGCGCGTAGATCGCGCCGACAGCCGCGGCTTCGGCCGCGGTGAAGACGCCAAGATAGATGCCGCCGAGGATGATCGGCGGCATGGCGACAGCCCAGATCGAGTTGACGAGCGCGCGCCAGACGACGCGGCTTCCCGGCCACGCCTGCGTTTCGGTCCCGCCGTGCCGGTTGGCCTGCACCCATGAAAACATCCCAAAGACCGCCGCCATGATCAGCCCGGGAATCATGCCGGCCAGAAACAACGCCCCGATCGAGGCGTCGGTGACGATGGCGTAGAGGATCATCGGTCCCGACGGGGGGATCAGAATGCCGAGCGTTCCGCCGGCGGCGATGACGCCGTAGGTGTCGCGCGGCCGGTAACCGAACCGCTGCATCTGCGGGATCGCGGTGGAGCCGATGGTGAGCGCGGTCGCCACCGACGAGCCCGAAATCGTCGAGAAGATCGTGCACGACAGGATCGTCGCGAAACCCAGCCCGCCCTTGACGTGGCCCACCAGCTTGTTGGCCATATCGTAGAGGTCGTCCACGACCTTCGCCTTGATCATCACATGCGCCATGAAGGCGAACATTGGAATGGTCGCCAGCAACGGATTGTTCAGGCTGGCGAAAATGGTGTCGGCGATCGAGTCGATCTTGCCCTCGAAGATGAGCAGGATCGCTACCGACGCCAGGCCCAGCGCGGCGAAGATCGGCATTCCGGTCATCAACAGGAAGACCAGCGACCCCAGGATCAGCAGCGTCGTCACGGCCGTCTTCTCCCGATTAGTTCGAGCAAGGCTGCGAGGGCTGCGACGCCGAGCAGGGCCGACCCGATCACCAGCGTCGACTGGGGGATCCACATCGGCACCGACAGATAGCCGGTCGAATAGGCGCCGAACGCCTGGGAAAACTGGACGGTTCGCCATGCCGCCACCAGCAGGAGCGCGGAAAAGCAAAGCACGCCGGCAAACGACCACAATTCAAGCCACCAGCGCAGGCGCGGACCCGTTCGGTCGAACAGGATGTCGATGCGGATATGATCGCCGCGCCGCAATGCCTCGGCGGCGCCGAGCATGACGATAGCGACCACGAGAAAACCGGTTCCCTCGTCGACGCCCATGATCGGCGCGTTGAGCGCATAGCGGTTAAAGACGCTGACGACAGTGATGGCGAGCACCACGAGGATCAGGAACGCGCTGAGTGCGCCGCCCAGGCGCGACAGCGCGCTGGCGGCCTTGAGGGGAAGCGAGGAGGCGGGCTGCGCCTCCTCCCGTGCCGGTTCCGACTGCATGACCGCCGCTACTGCAGCTTCTGGACGAGACCCAGCAGCGTCTTGCCGTCTTCGCCGGTTTCTTCCGCAAAGCCCGCGGCGAACGCGGGCTGCATGACGGCCTTCAGCGCCGCATTCTCGGCATCGGTTGCGATGTGAACCTTGACGCCTTTTTCCTCCAACTGCTTCGGCGCGCTGGCGGCGGCCTCGATCGACGCGTCGAGCGCCCACTGCGCGGCCGATTTGCCGGCCTGGTCGAGCGCCGCCTTGGACTTGTCGCTGAGCTTGTCATGCCAGCCCGGATTGACATAGCCGTGCAGATAGGCGGCCAGCACCGGAACCACGGTCATGTGGTCCTGGACCTCGAAATATTTGCGCGAATAGGCGGCGGCGACATCGGTGATCGCGGCGTCGACAATGCCGGTGGCGAGCGCCTGATAGACCTCGCTGCCGGGCATCGACACGGTGGTTGCGCCCATCGCCGTCAGGCCTCGGTCGAAGGCCGGACCGATGCCGCGCATCTTGATGCCTTTGAAATCGTCGGGCGTGATCAGCGCCTTGCCCTTCGATGTGAAGACGCTGGTGTTGGTCTGGAACATCCAGGAGACGTTCTTGACGCCCTTTTCCGAAAGCTTTTGTTCCAGGAACGCGGCCGCCTCCGACGTCGGCCACTTCTTCCAGGCCTCGATCGACGACATGGTGTAGGGACCGATCGTCACGTTCATCAGCGGCAGCGTCTTGCCCCACTGGAAATTGAGCGAGAAGGCGCATTCGATATCGCCCTTCGCCACCGCCAGGATATTGTCGTTCGCCTTGACCAGGCTGTCGGCGCCAAACACCTGGACGTCGAGTTCGCCCTCCGAGAGTTTCTCGACTTCCGCCGCCCAACGGTCGACGACCTTAGCGATGTGGTGGGCGGGCGGCAGTTGATGGCTGCAGCGCATCGCGGTTTGCGCGCTCGCCATGCCGACCGCCGATGCCGACAGCAGCAGCGTCGCCGCCAGGATGTGGATGTTCCGTGTCATGTCAGTTCCTCCCTTGGATTGTTTGTGAACGGCAATGCGGGTCTCCGGTCCCGCTCAGGCCCGCCAGTCCGCGGCCGGCAGTCCGGCGCGCGCAATTCCTCCGCAAAAATGTTCTCCCGGCATCGCCCTTTCGGGGATGGCGCGGGCCGCCGCCAGCGCCGCAAGGTCGATTGCGGTGGCGAACCCCTTGGTCTCGCACAGGAACACAAGATCCTCGAAGACGACATTGCCGGTGGCGCCCGGCGCGAACGGACAGCCGCCGAGTCCGCCCAGCGAACCGTCGAGGATAAGGCAGCCGGCGTCGAGGGCGGCCGCGGCGTTGGCGATGCCCATGCCGCGCGTGTCGTGCAGGTGGACGACAAAACGGCCATCGCCGACGAGGTCGCGCATGGAGCGCGCCAGCCGCGCCACCTGACGGGGCCCCGCATAGCCGACGGTGTCGGCGACGCCGACCACGTCCGCGCCCGCCTCGAGGCAGGCTTCGGCGAGCCGCATGACTTCGTCAGGCACTCGAGGCAGGCTTCGGCGAGCCGCATGACTTCGTCAGGCGCCACGCGGCCCGCGATCGAGCAGCCGAAGGCCATCGAGATCCCGGCATTGACGACGGCCTTGTGGCCGGCTTCGTCGCGCAGCCGGACAATCGCGCGCACAAGCTCGATCGCATCGGCGCGCGAGCGGCGCATGTTGGCCTGGCTGTGCTCCTCCGTCGCCGACACCACGCAGACGATTTCGTCGACGGCGGTCCCGAGCGCATCTGCGGCGCCGCGTTCGTTCATCGCCAGCGCCGCCGACCGCGCTCCGTCCAGTTCCGACACGGCGTCGATCACGGCGGCCACATCTGCGAACTGCGGCATCCGGCTCGCCGGCAGGAACGAGCCGACCTCAAAATGACGGACGCCGGCAGCATGTTCGCGCATCAGCCAGGCCCGCTTTTCATCCGTCGACGGCCATGATTTCACCAGCTGAAGCCCGTCGCGCAGGCCAACCTCGCGCAGGCTTACAAGATCGGCCGGATAGGCCTTGTCGCGCCGTGTCATGCCGTCTTCTTCGCCGCGCCGCGCGCCTTGCGGATGGTGTCCGCGTCGAAACCGAGATCGCCCAGAACGCGCGACGTATCCGCGCCCAGAGCCGGGACGTCGCCGCCGGCGTTGATCATCGCCCCGTCGACGTCGATGGGCAGCGAAGGCGCGCGAAACGCGTCGCCCTCGGCGGTCCTGGATGACACAAGGCCGCCGGGCCGCATGACGTGCGGATCGAAATACATGTCGGACGGCTTGGCGATCGGCGAATAGGGGATGCCGAGCGCCTCGAATTCGCGCGACAGGTCGGTCGACCGGCGTCGGGCGATCGCCGCGGCCACGACGGGGATGGTCCGGTCGCGCGCATCGATCTGGTCCATGCGGGTCTGGAGGTTGGGATCGGCGAGCAGTCCGGAGAGGCCGAGGAAACCGCACAGCGCTGCCCACTGGCCCTCGGTCACCGCTCCGACAAACATTTGCTTGCCGTCCGCCGTGTCGAAAATGTCATAGACCGGCCAGGAGAATGTCCGTTCCGGCATCGGCGGTGGGTCGACGCCCTCAAGTTCAAATTGCACCATGTGCTGCGCGACGAGCAGCAGGCAATTTTCAAACAGCCCGACCCGCAGGCTGCGGCCGACGCCCGTCCTGTTGCGCTCCAATAGCGCCGCCACCACGGCGAACGCACCGAACAGGCCGCCCATGATGTCGTTGGCCGACGAGCCGACCCTGAGCGGCCGTCCCGTCGGGCCGGTCATGTAGGCCAGACCCGTCATCATCTGCACCACTTCGTCCAGCGCCGTCCGGTCCTGGTAGGGGCCGGACAGGAAACCCTTGTGCGACGCAAGCACCAGCCCCGGGAAACGGCGGCGCAGATCGTCGGGGTCGGCGCCCATCCTCGCCAGCGATGCGTCGCGAAAATTGTCGACGAACACGTCGGCGCTCGCCAGCAGCGCATCGAGCGCCTGGCGGCCGTCGTTGGACTTGAGGTCGAGCTGAACCGACTTCTTGCCGCGGTTGAACAGGGGAAAGAACGGACGGCCCATGCCGGTCAGGTTGCGCGTCTTGTCGCCCTCGGGCGGCTCGACCTTGATGACTTCCGCGCCGAGCATGCCCAGGAACATGCCGCATGACGGCCCCATGATCATGTGGGTCATTTCCACGACGCGGATGCCCGCGAGCGGATGGAAGTCCGGTTGCATTCACCTCTCCTCTGCGAGGCGAGACTAGCGTTGCCGCAGAAGTCGGGAAATCATAAAGTTTCTAAACTAAGTTTCGAAAAGATAGAAAGGTGGAGGCAAATGGACTCGCGCCAGCTCCGCTACTTCGCCGCCATCTACGAGCAGGGCACGCTGTCCAGCGCCGGCGCGACATGCCGGGTCGCCGTGTCGGCGCTCAGCCATCACCTGTCCAATCTGGAGGCGGAGTTCGGCGTCGAATTGTTTGTGCGCAAGCCGCGCGGCCTCAGTCCAACAGCCGCCGGCGAGCGGCTCTATGGCCACGCCAAGGCGATCCTCAAGGCGATGTCCTCGGCGGAGAAGGACATTCGCGAGGCAGGCGACGACGTCTCCGGCGACGTTTCGGTGGGCATGGCGTTTTCCGCCGTCAAGGCCATCGGCGTCGATCTGTGCCGGCGGATCGTTGACGACTACCCGCGGGTGCGGCTGTCGCTGACGGAGAGCCTGTCGGGATCGACGCTGCTGCATCTGATGGCGTCCGAAGTCGATCTTGCGCTGGTCTACAATCCGCCCGCCGATCCGAGGCTCAAGATCGAACCGGTGCTGGAAGAACAGATGGTGCTGGTCGGTTCGCGCGCCATCATCGGCGACAGCGACGAGCCGGTCCGCTTTTCCGAAATTCTCGACCTGCCGCTGATCCTGCTGCGACAGGGAATGTCGGTGCGGGCGCTGATGGACGATACCAGCCTGCTGAAGAAGATCGAGGGTCGCGCCAAGCTGCAGATGAATTCGGTGCATGCGATCGGCGCGTCGCTGGCCGCCGGTCTTGGCTGCGCGATCGGCACGCGGCTTTTCATGTATGAGCATATCGAAAGCGGGCAGATCCACTATCGACGGATCATCGAACCGGAACTGTCGCGCACGCTCTACGTCTGCGAACTGGCCGACAGATCGGCGACCTATGCGTTGGAGACGGTTCGCACGCTGATGGTCGACCTGGTGCGCGCCGCGGTGATCGATGGCCGCTGGGAAGCAAGGATCGCCAGATAGGCCGCTCGCCTTTGCCTGCGCCGTCGCGTCGAGCCTCTGCTTGAGCAGCGCATCTTGGGGCAGGGCGTCGCCGCCCCAGCCGGTCAGCCGTCGACGCCGCACATAAACACCTTGATGCCGAGTTCGGCGGCCAGCGCAGCCTTAGCGCGCATCGCGCGATCGGCGTCCCCGGCCGAGTTGGCGTAGGCGACCTGGATGTGGTTGGCCTTGTGGCGCGCCATCATCGCGTCGCGGTCCACCCCGGTCAGCACCGCGTGCATGATCGGCCATTGCGGATTGGTCGCCTCCGACCGTCGACGCGTTTCTTCGTCCGGCAGCGACACCGCCTGGCCGCGGCCGATGTCCATGTGCAGGGCGTTGTCTGCCACAAAGATCCGGCTCCACACCAGTTCGCCGGGCCTTGCCACGCCGCGCAGCGTGCCGCCGCCGGCGGGGAAGAACATCGGCGGCTGGCGCAGGCTCTCCGATCCGGCCCAGCCACCCTGGTGATGCGCCGGCGGCGCCGCGCCGGAGATTTCCAGCACCCAGATGAAATCGTCGCGGCTGCCCGAACGGTCGATGTCGCCCCAGCGCAGATCGTGCAGCGTGTTTTCCACCGGCTGGCCGAGCGCTCGGTGAACCCGGTTGGTCAGCACCCCGTCGAGCCCGGCGCATTCGTCGACCTCGTTGAAATGCACGATCGCCTCGCCGGCGCGGACAATTCCGCCGCCGGCGCCGGCGACCGGTGGCCGGTCGTCATTGTTGATCATGCCCTCGACCAGGTCGGAGGCGGGGAGAAGGTCTTTCAGGCCCTGCTGATACTGAATGCCGATGGCCTCGCAGCCGAACTCTTCGCTGATCCGCACCGCCGCGATATACATCCGGCACTGGTCGAGAACCTGCTCCAGCGTCAGCTCGGTCCTGTGATCCTTGCCGAGGTGGAACGTCATGCCCCTGGCGACCATCCAGTCGTAGACGGCGCGCGCCTCGGCCTCGGGAACCTGTCTGGTGGCGTGATAGAGCGCCGACTGCGACAACCGTTCTTTCCACACGCCAAGCGGCATCAGCAGCTCGTCGGGGATGATCGCGTTGTACATGCCCATGCAGCCTTCGTCGAAGACGCCGAGAATGACCTTGTCGCGGCGCATCGCGGCGGCGATGTCGCGGGCGATGGCGCGCTCGTCTGGCGCAACCTTTGTTGGTTTGAAGGCGCGCACATGCGGGGTCGGGTGCGTCAGCTTTCCGGTTTCGAGCCATGTGTTGAGGCCCGACCTGAAGAAGTAGTCGTCGAACGTCTCGCTCCACAGGCTGGAATAGGCGACGCCGGCCTTGGTCAGCGAGCCGTTGAGATTGAGCAGGCCGACCAGACCGGGCCATTCGCCGGCCCAGTTGGCGACGGTGAGGATCGGTCCCCGGTGGCTGGCGAGGCCCGCCAGCACGTGGTGCGAATATTGCCACACCGCTTCGGCGACGATCACCGGCAGGTCCGGGTCGATGGTTCTGAACACGTCCATGCCTTCACGCTGGCTGGCGATGAAACCGTGCCCCTTGTCGGCCTTGACCGGGTGGGCGCGCACCAGCTCGTGCCCCGTGGCGGCGACCACGTCGGCCAGTTTCGCCTCCATGGCGGCCTGCGCCGGCCAGCACTGGACATTGGCGCTCTCGCGCAAATCGCCGCTGGCGACCAGCATGATCTTGCCCATCAGTTTTCCCCCATGCCTTGCGCGCCGGCGTCGGCCATGATCGCGCGATATTCCGCAAAATCGTCCTGCATCTTTCGCAGCACCCGGTATTTGGCGTCGTGATAGGCGCCGACCGCGCCCCCGCGCGGCGCCGTGGCGCCGCCGCC
>APMI01011303.1_pt1 | contig 21061 bp, 17 predicted proteins | sample 667938 | NCBI WGS metagenome assembly APMI01 (sample SAMN01084076, study PRJNA167559) | wastewater metagenome | biome: Wastewater | place: Denmark: Ejby Moelle, Odense | collected 2011-11-28
TTGCTTTTACTTTTTAGGCTCTTTGGTTCAGTGTTACGAACTTAAGTCATAGGTTTGATTTATATAACCTTTTTACTCTCAGTACTCAAATACTAAATAATTTTGATCAGCTTGTCAGCTTGGTTTGTTTTCTTAGAAAACTGTAATCCTAATTTTTATACTTGTCTCTCTAGCCAGATTCCCACTTATTTTTAAACTATTTTATTATCCTCACTTCGCTTTTCTCGTTATATTAACTTTTTGATCTAATTGGTATAGTCTGCTTTATTTTACGGTTTTGATCCTTCTGTAACTGCATCTACGAATGTTTTATCTATCCATTTAGCATATAGTGCCTATTTTTATGTTTATAATTGTTTGACTCTTTACTATTTCTATTTAATTTTGATTTTTAGCTATGTTTTCTTTTAGAAGGTGCCTCTGTACAATTAAGCCAGCTCAACGCTCTCATTTTCTACTCTGCTTAATGTACTGCTATTTTTGATCATGCTGCTATTCTTAACAGTGGACTCTGTTTTAGTCGTTGTCCTCAGAGTTTGTGTCTTATTAGGACTGGTGTTTAGGCTGTTGTAGCTGATCATCAGTGTATATGATTTCTAGTATTATTGATAGCTAGCCTGTCTTTTAATGAATAGCACAGATAACATTCTATTTAACACTTGCTGAACTCTCAATTACTTCAATGTTGTAAAATGATTTTATAAATTAGTCTCATAGTTATACTGATCTTGTCTATACCCTTCAATAGATTATAGCTTTTGGTGCAGTTTCTCAGCATTCATTTACAGTTACAGCTTCTGCTCCGCAAGTGAAGAAGTAGTAAATAGTTCATCACTTGCCATATTTGCTTTCTTTTCATATTGTTTTTTGTTGAACTTGCTTATATTTAATGATTTCATGTTATTATCCAACTGTTTAGTAACAGATTGTATTTATGTTTTTAATTAGTTTAGTCTTGCCTGCAGTGCTGTTTTGGATTTAGCCTGTGCCTGAATGTTGACCTTTAAGTTGTCTCGCATATGGAAGCGTACATCTGTGTCATATTTTAGCTTATCAACAATATTTTTCTTAATTTGAATTTGTTTGTCTTTCTATTATGCACTTGTACTCAATAATTAATGCAGTAATTTTGATTTCTATTTTATCTGTATGATTGAAGCTTGAATGTTGGTTACTTATTTCTACATTTTGATACATTTTTAAGACACTTCATTCAGTTCATTCTTTATCTTGCGGAGGTGATCAGCCACTTATTGATTTTCTGTCTTAATTGGTGGCAATGATGAAAAATTGCTAAGTTTTGACAGCGATTTCCTTGTAGCTGAGCTTTAAACTTTCTATAACATACCAATTTTGCGAGAATCAGATAGGACTGCCCCAGCCTTGTCGTGTAAACTTAATGATAGTTTGGCTCGAGGCTGAATTGTTAAGCTTGAGTATGATATTAATCGTTTCGTCAAATCTAAAGCATCATTTTATGTTCGATCGTCCATAAACATCGGATCATCCCAGTTTTTTTATGTGAAATAGTTCTCGAACTTACCCAATGGCATTTTTAGTTTAGTCTATGATTTGGTGACCTTCATTTTTAATAATTTTATTTACTAATAGTAAAAATTGCATTGATAATATTATGTATCACAAATAGATTGTACTCTCAATAATCATCTTCTTCCTCCTCTACCGGCTGTGGGCAATGACTTCTTAATTCTATTTTGTTGGTACTCCTGCTCTGATTTAGGATTGCGAACAGTCTCGTCAATGGACAAGATAGTGCAAGCTGCTTCAGTGGCGGCCTTCAAAGCATTAATTTTAACAACTGCAGGCTCCCAAACAAAAGATTGGAAGCTATTTCCAACACCGTTCACAATATCAACTCCTAAGTACATGTTTTCAGGTCCTCCCTTTGCTGAATTAGTATAAAATTACCATGTCTGTGCCTGAGCTTGTTGATGATATCTAAAGAATCAAGACCAGCATTATCAGCGATGATTTTTGGAATGGCTTCCAGAGATTTAGCGAACATGTTCATCACGAGCTGTTCTTTGCCGGGAATTTCAGCAGCTTTTTCTTTCAAGTTTCGGGAAAGTTACATTTCAGTAGCACCTCCTCCGGCGACTACCTTGTTGGTCTTGAAGCATCTTCTCACTATCATAATAGCATCATTGAGAGATCTTTGAGCCTCTTTTATGAATTGTTCAGCTCCACCTCTCAAAATAATAGTAGCGGATTTAGAGTTTGGGCAGTTTTCAAAAATATTGTATCTTTCAGCACCAACTTGCTTTTCCTCAAACTTTTCGCAAGTACCCAAAACATCAGGGGAGATGTTGTTGACAGTTGTCTGAAGCACAGCACCTGTGGACTTGGCAACTCGGTTAATGTCCTCGTTAGTGACTCTACCAGCACAGAAAATGCCACGATCAGCGAACCATTGAGTGGCAAGATCTCCGATTGGCAACTTTGATAAGACAATATTGGCGCCAACGTCGTGCATTTTTTGAAGTTTTTCATAGATAATTTTCCACTCAGCATCAACAATGCTTTGGAAATCATCAACATTATCGATTCTAATTTCCGCGTTCTCTTTCTAAGACTTAAGCTCGAGCTCGATTTTAAGAATGAGAATTTTGGGGTTTGTAAATTTCTTTGGCTGTTGCTCGAAACCTGCATACGAAAAGGTCTTTTGGAAAGCAACTCCATTGACCAAAATAGAGTCTTTAATTGACCCTCCTGTCACTTATTTGATACCAATCAAATCTTTGTCAAGAAGATGAGTATCTAGTTTCTCAACTGCTGAAACCACAATTTCAGCGAAAAAGCTCTTATAGTGAGACAATAGTTTTGAGTTGAGAGCAGTCTATGCGCATTTAACAAGCATGTCTCTCTTCTTTTCAGGAGACTCATCAATTTTGATTATTAAGTCACTGAGTTTTTCCAAACAGATTTCGAGGGCTCGCTTATAGCCTCGGATAACAATTTGTGGGTTCATGCCATCCTCGATAAATCCCTTAGCGTTCTTCATGAGCTCGCCAGCAAGAATAGTAACAGTGGTGGTGCCGTCTCCGACCTCATTGTCTTGACTTTTAGCGATGTCAACAAGAATTTTGGCAGCAGCATGTTCGATGTCCAAGAGCCCAAGGACAGTAGCGCCATCATTGGAGATAGTAGTGTTCTTTTCAGTGGTTATCATCTTGTCCATGCCTCTAGGTCCTAAATAAATGTTGGCGTACCTAATGTTGTTTTGACGACATCGACAATTGCTTCGACTGCGTTGATGTTGGATATGATTTGACCAATTCCTTCCATGGAGTCTGTGCCATCACGGAGCAGCAGGATTGTTGGTTGCTAACTTACATCAGAAGTACCAGAAGGTGACTCATTCAAATATATTTAAATCTTTTTAAAATATTTATAATTTAAATCAATCAAGCACCAGCACATAAATTATCTTGATTTATATTGTCTCATATATATGACTTTAAGAATTATCATTTGCTGACTTAATAGAGAAAATACAATTTCCAATTCGGTATACACTAAGCTAATTTATACAAATTAATCATAAATAAAACTCTGTTCGTGTTATGGAATATTTGCTATTTGGAGGTGTTATTAAAATTTAATTTTTAATTCGTTGCATTTGAAAAATACAGAATGCAAAGAACGCAGACGAACCATCGGCTATTTCCATGCAAAAGGAAAACATTTTCAGTCAAATCAGTAGATCATTTAAGAAGACCGAAGACCGGCAAGATGCAACTAAGTAAGACAAAAGTACCACACCTAATTAGTCAATTAGAATAGAATCTCAGTTAGCTTAAGAGATACTACTATTAATAAACAAATTTAATATAACCAGCTCTCATCTTACCTGTGAATAAAAAATTGAGACGCCCATCAAGTTCGAATACTAAAAAAATGGCAGCTGCATCAGACCTCATATAATAAACCACAGTCATTGCTGAAATTGATGATTTAAAGCGTTCTTTTTTAAGCACGAATGGTTACGAGACCAATAACATCGTAGAGCTATACAATTTTTATAAGAAGAACTTGTAAAAAAGTACCCGTTTATTCGGATCAACATCGATGTCGGGCATGGCTAATCTAACACAAAATCACTCTTAAATTAGAGACAGGCCCATCCGCCCAACTAATGCCTATGTGATAACTGATGAGCATTCTAAATAAGAAATCAAACAGAAAAATACAGACTCATATCAAAGTAAAATAGGAAGCTGCTTTCCACTGATACAAACAGTGGAAACTCTCAGTAAGAAATCGAACTAGATGGTTAGTGTGGCCACGCTTTTGGCAGATAAGAAGAAGATAAACCGGAAAAATATTTGTGAAAACATGAATTCTGAAAATCTATATCATCAGGCCAAGAGAAAACTATATAGAAATAATCCTAACGATAACGTGTAAAAAAATAGCAAACTTAAATAAAATTGTAGAAATTAAAACATCAGAATATCGCCTAGTAGAAAGGTAGTGCAGAAATAGGTAAGCAGTTTTAAAAAAGAGCAGAAAAGTTAAAATAGAGCAAGTTCGACTGGAAAAAAGGTTGAAATTCATAAAATGGAGCCGGTTGTATCTGAATATTTGTAAAACCAACTACCATAATAAATTTCATAAATTAAATAAATTGAACGCCCAAATATGTCAAATAAGAAGACAACAGGACTAAAATCAGATGAGAAGAGCAATCAAAAGAAGGTGCCAGTTGAGATATAAAAATAAACAAAGTAGCTGAAATAGTTGAAATCAGCAAAATCTTCAAGATCAGTCAAATCAATAAGATCGCCCTCATCTTTCAAGTCGCCTTCTCTAAATCAAGCAGTGTTACTAGATCTGACTGGAAGCTGTGAACCTTCCTCTAGAAAAAGAGAGCACCCACATCCCTCATACTTCGTACCCAGACTTAACACTAATCCCCATGATAGCCTGCTGGACTGTGAAATAACGCCAAAAGATCAGTCCAAATTGATTGACCTTTAGTCAATTCCTTTTGATTTTTGATATTTCTTTATTTAATATACTGCATTATTATTCCATTCTATTGATGATATTCGAGAAAATAGAAAAATACTCAGAACTGTCCTTTCTTCAAGGTATGCGTATATATACGTAGATAATCAAATATAAAATAAAGCAGCACTGCAATCATGCTACTTTAGTCTAAAAAACTTAAAGAAACTGGTAGACTACAATATCAATGAGACTAAAAATAAATAATTACTAAATTTAAGGCTATCCAAGTAGAGTTCATAACCTTCAAATATAATGACTCGACTTCCGTAAATTTCAGTAGTGAGTGCTCGACACGATTTAGTGCAAGATCACTCTTTGGCTATGAGCTTGCAAAATAACAAACATTCAATGAAATATTCATTTACCCATAATCAAAGCTTTAACAAAACTGGTTTCATGGAAATTAGTCAGAGACTGATAAATATGACTAAAGATTCTAGTGAAAGTGTTTAAAAATTAAAATTAAAGCAAATTAATGCAGCTAAATAAATTTCTAAAAGGACTGCTAAAGAAAATCAGTCTGTCAATAAATACTTTCGATTAAGGAAAAAATCAATTCCGAAAATGATTGCTTTAAAAAAAGATCAGAAGTTTTTCGAACAGAGGGAAGTAAAAGTAAATGAATAGCTAGTTGAAAAGATTGGGCTTTATTAAGCAGTAAATTATTTAAAATATTTAGGCCAACTTATATAAAACAAGTAATGTCGATAAATTTCTCAAAAGCGGATACGAAGATAAATTCAAACCCGTCATAAATTTGAAATTTGCTACATTTAGTCTATGTAATAGAAACTAATTTTTCCTCACCGACAATGGGTTCATGCCAGAACTGTATTAAGCATAAAACTGCATTGAATCTATCAGAAAGTCAGATTCGGTCAGAAAAGATGAATCCCAAAAATTTAATGACTCATCTGTCAATAAATCATTGAAAACACCGTAAGACAAAATAGCTTAGACTGTACAGGATTAAGAATCAATATCTTAAAAAGGTGAGGCTGACAATATTAAAAGCATTTAGCATATCCTTACAATTCAGAATTACGAGGTGGTTAAAAATGATCAGTACTTCAGCTTCAAGAAGAACAACATTGAAGACTGGAACGAGATCAAATTTATTCTCCATCAAATTTGTCTGTACTTAAAGAGTGTAAAAATTATGCTGCTTTCATTCAAATTTTAGAAGCAACTGTTTCTTAAATAACTCTGGAGTTGCCGAAGAATTCAACACTCTGTTCTGTAAAAGTTGTTAAAAATAAAATTAAAAGTTAAAGGACAATAAAAATAAAAGAAAACTATAAGGTTGTTTAATAACAAGGCTGAGATTATTCGTTAGCTTGTCAGGATGTGGAAGGATCGGCAATATCTTCAAAAAATGAAGAAGTAGAAACAAAAGGAAAGATAGAGAATTACTTGGTCTTCCATAAGAATGCTAGCCAAGCGCAAAATGATTACCGCTAAAAAGAAAAGAACGGCCCGAGTACAAATGCTTAACTAAAAATTACGAAACGGTGACTGGGATTACTAGGTTTAAATCCATATTCCTAGTTTTTCGTAAAGTGAGTTCGTGAGAAGTTCAACTCAGTATATGTAACATTACGAAAATCTATTTTATCACATGTGGAAATCTAGCAATAAACAGTTCATTTTAATAATACCAGCCATAAATTAGTTTCTACTTGAGCTCTACCAATCTAAAATAAAACTGAATAAGAATATTACTTTAATATGCCCTTAGTCTCATGGGTTGTATCCAAAATCTTTGCCTCTGTCTGCCTGTTTGTTATACTCAAAAGATGCGTTGCACAAAATAAAAAAGCTGTTGGACGGCAGAAAAGGAATAATAATCCCAGGTAGACAAGTTATTAACAAACATCAATACGAGGAGCACCTTAGCGATTTATTAAACTGTCCACTATTTTCGACTCTAAACTTGCCTGGGTCAATTGGCGCTAATAAGGATATTTGGGTTAAGCATGACATTCCGACTGCAGCATACACTATTATTTAGCCTCAGTCTTCTATATAGACTACTATTGAGAAATTCTCATAGCTAATTTGTGAACATCCGAAAATCAAAGTTTGGGTTCTTAAAATAAATAATGAGTTCAATGGCAGGGGCATTGCAAAATTTGATGCTGAGAGCTCTAAAAAATTGCGATAAATTTTATCCCTGTCGTAAATTAATGTATAAAGAGATAATGTAGGCTCAACTATGTAGCCAAGAGTAAGACAGAAAGTTAAGCAGTAGATTAAGCTAATGGTAATCAAATATCTATAAATTCATTTTAGGCTCAAACTTAAAGTCAATTTCGAAAATTGCTTGTTTAGAGTAGAATAGTATATCGAAATGTTCCTGTTAAAAGGAGGAGTCATCGAATAATATCTTGAAGACTGTGAGACTTTCGAGCTATGTTATAAAATAGAACCTGGCTACTTAAATTACAGTCATCTCTACATTCTTGAAGAAATTGAATAATAAAAACATATATGTTGTTGTCAAAACTACGAAGTAGATTTTGTGACAAAGTCTACTATTTTTTTGCATGATGACTACCCAAAAATGGTTAAGGATTTCAGTAAAAAAGCTGAGAAGCTGCTGAAGGCTGAAAAGTATCTTGGTTATGTGAGTGTGACTGTGCTCTACTCGGCTTCAAAACAGAAGTATTATGGAATTTAGATTAAGCCCTACATGACTATTAACTCAAGTATGAGTTACCTCATTAAGATGTTTTCGAGTAAGAAACCCGCACAAAATGGCACTAATCGTAGAAATGGCAACTTGGTTAGCAATACCCAAATCAATTCAAGAGTAGATCTGTCTTGTTCTGAAGTCTCCAATGGGCTTATCTTCTTGTTCGTCCCCTACATTATCTTCACAGACGTCGATGAGGTCACAAGAAGTGAGGTGATTCAAGGTCTTGTTATTGATAGTTGGTAGAAGGTATCAACTAAACTGTTTTCACAGCCTATTGTGGCTGACAATCCTGACACCTTTCACGGAACTCTGTACTTGAGTTTAGGCTTGACTATGGGCATTCTTATATACGGCAAAAGCTTCGATATCAAGAAAATGAAGAGTGAAGCCGTAGAGTGTGCCAGACAGCTCTCCGATCGAATGGAAGGTATAAAATTATATCGTGGCAAACAGTAAACAAGAGATGTGTTTCAGTTCGGTGATCTCATCCGAGCCATCACCAAAATCAAATCTTGATATGATAATATGTCTCTCAGTAAATGTAGAAAATATTAGTAGTATAATATTATCAAAAGATTCTGTCAAGAAAGTTTTGAGCATCCTTGCAGTCGTAATCGAACAACATGTCATTGTTATCGAAGTACTCGTTATACTCCTTCAACCGATTGTCGTTGAACATATTTTATTATTTTTTATCTTCACTATGGAAAGAGCATAGCATTTCATTCTACTCGTTAATCTATTTCTTTATTCGAATAGATTATTCAAGTTCACTTTTCTTATGTGTTAGTTGATCTATAAGATTGTCAATTTTGTGCTCACTACCTACCAAGTGCTGGGCCTTAAGACTGGATAGATCTTATAATGCTTTTACAATGTTACAGTATTGTTATTATTATTTTTCATCGGACTCGGGCTGTTGACCCTCTAACTGGAAATCATTGCTGATGAAATCGCATAGGAATTTCGTTAAGTTTTCAATTTCTCTCTTCCTCTATACAAGCAGTCTGTCGATCTCCAACTGAATGATTTTGTTTTTCTGTCGATACTCTTCATTCTCCAATTTGAGGGCGTTCAAGTTGCGTGCCATTGTGAGGCTGGTCTCTTCCATGAGAGAGCTCTCACAGTCACTTTTGATGGCTTTGATAAGAGGTTGCGCTCTCCTTTGGATCATCCGCAATCTCTTCTTGTTGTTTTTTAGGAAGTTCGGGTTACTGTAGATGTACTCATACTCATCGCCCTTGCCTTTTGCGAAACCGTAAATATTGAGCTGCCTGATGAAAGATGATAAATTGTGGTGCTTATAATATTTGGGTAGAATTGACTTTGAAAAACTGTTTGGTTCTACTATCACGAAAGAGCAAGGCTAAATCCATTTAACGCATTGTGAACTGCATGGATCCTGAATAAAAGCATTATTACATCAAGAATGGTGACTAATTTGGACACGAATGGTGAAATTTTCCTATCACTAAATTTTTTTTAAGCCATGTTTTAATTATTATTATTACTATATTCTCCTTAAGTAGTATGTATAGTTCTCCTTTTTAATCTACTCGCTCTTAAAATTGCCTGAATTTTTCTATAGACTCCTGGCCTTGAACCTAAACTGACTGTAACTTTTGGTCTTCTTTGGAGCTATTTTCTTTTCTTATTTTTATTCAATATTTAATATTTATTCACTTTGTTCAGTTAGACCATCTCAAGACACGAAATTATTCATTAATCGCATAACTGAATATAAATATATTTTTGGGTTATGAAAACAACACTAATATGAGTTTAATCGACAATTCAAAGATATGTGAAATTTGTTCCCGGTCATTTCCTGGTTGAATATTATGATATTGTAGCTTATTATATACAAAATACTTATATCACACATATTATTCCTATAACTTACGACATGCTAATTTGAATATTTTTCAGTTTATTGAGCGTGACACTTATAAATAGTTATCGTTACCATTGATTTTATTAATTATTACTTTTGATAAATTAATGCAAAATTAAGCAATCAAGCATACAGTCACTATTTCAGAGCGTGAGGCATTCACCGATCATGTCAACGATGTTCTATCGAATGACTATGATGTCAAAAGCAGATTTCCTATTACTTCTGATCGCATATTCGATGAAATGGCTGATGGTATTCTATTTTGGTACAGAATATAATGATTTAGCAAACTGATAAATGCAGCAGTGCCTGGCAAGATCCCGCCTATTTCTCCTCAGGCGATCAACTTAAACCCGACGCTGGCATATCACAAGATGGAGAATCTCAATTTAGCAATCTCATCTGCGAAGTCCATCGGATGCACTGTCATCAATCTGAGATCTGAGTTCATCATGGAGAAGAGATAACATATTGTGTTGGGTCTTATTTGGCAACTGATCAACGTACTTATACATGTAAATTAGATTCACTTCTCCAACCACATCAACCTTAAACAGCATCCGGAAATCATCGTACTCAAGAAGTAGGACTAATAAGATGATGCATTCAAGAAGTTGGGCTATGAACAAATTCTCATTAGATGGCTCAATTATCATATCCGCAAAAGTGGTGGTGCTCTTGTTGTTAAAAATCTAGGATCTGATCTCGCTGACTCTGAAGCTTATGGACACGTGCTCACTAATGTGGCCAATCTTCACAATAGGTTTTGGGCTAAGGACAAAAACTAGAAAGCAACTGAAGTCATTGAAATTTGCCGTAAGTAAAAAATAGACACTAAAATCAAACCAGAAGATATTGTTAGTGGAAACACAAAACTTAACACAATTTTGTGTGTCGATCTCTTTAATTCGCACCATGGACTAGAGTTCAAAGAAATAAAATTGGTCGATCTACCCCCAGAGCCCGAAACTGATGAAAGCCGAGAAATCAGAATATTCAAAAATTGGATAAATTCACAAGGAATCGATGAAGTCTATGTGTCTTATCTGATGAATGATCTTCGAGATGGACGTGTGCTTCTTAAAGTACTCGACAACTTCAAGCCGGGCACTGTGGACTGGAGCAAAAGATACTCCAACAAGTTAAGCAGCAGGATACACACGATACAGAATTGTAATTATGCTCTTGAAATATGTAAAGGCTTGGATGTAAAGCTCATCGGCATCGATGGAGTTGATATTGTCGATGGAAAGGTAAAACTTACTCTGGGGCTAGTCTGGCAAATCTGTAAAATATACTGGTAGCAACGAGTAGGTAAGATTGTTGATGAACAACTTATGGAATGGGGCAACAGTAAAGTTCCAAGATAGCATCATATTAAAAGTCTCAAAGATCCCTCACTTTCTAACTGCAGGTTCATTCTGCACATCGTGTAGTCCATCAAGCCCAAAACTGTGAACTTTGATCTGCTGAAAGAAGGCAGTGCTGAAGAAGATGTAATATCCAATATCAACTACACTATCGCATGCACAAGGAAGCTGGGAGCAGAAGTCATGTCACTTTGGGAACACATCAAGTAGTCCAATCCAAAGTACATTGGAATTCTTTTGGCCGAGCTTAAGTATATTGAGAAATTAAGAACCAAATGATTATGTGAATGATAATAGTATACTATGACCGCGAATGTTATAAATATAAGATGGACTCAAAATAAGATTATTTTAAGTCGCCCACTCCTAATAACCTAGAAAGTATCATGAATTTAACAGTCAGATTTCTTCTCCCCCTTCAGACTCCTGAGGCATGACGAAGATCCCCTCCTAATAAATAACTCGCTGAGTCCGTTAAATCGCAACTCTAATAGTTACATTCATCAGCGCACTCCGCTTGAGGGCGCATCTGAAGATCACTCTAGCGGGCATATACACGATTTTTCAGTGCCTGCAATCAAAAGGATTAACGAAATCCTCAGTTTTGACAACGAATAATAGTCATCGAATTTAGATGAGCAACAATTTGCTACTCCTGAAAAGCATATGACCAGTACGAATATGAATACGACCAGCAAGAAATACGATCTGCGAGTCAGTGAGTCAGGATAAAGACCGCACCAGAATACTCGTGATCTCGAACGTGGACTCAGAGCCTTATCCAAGCAAGCATATTAAGTTTTGCTGCATTCAAACTCATTGACATATCAAGAAGTTGCCGAGCGTATTATATAGTAAACAGAATAACTGAATGACTACCCCGAAGTAATATTTGACTTATCCAGAAAAGAAAGTAACGTCAGAGTATCAAAAGAAGAGTATATGACGCTCTCAATGTCCTCATTGCAGTCGGACGGCTTGAGAAAAATGGCAAAAAAATCTGTCTAAATCGTAAAATTAAATAATAGAGATGCAAACAAGTTGATGCGAAAAAAGGTTTAAATGAAGCACTAAAATTTCGTTAAAGAATGCTTGAAGATCAAAAGAAAAGATTAGAAGAGGTAAAAACAAAAAAGGCTTGTCTTAGAAAGCTAATAGCTCGAAACAAACGTATGCAGCAGCCTTCAAATCGAATAAATTTTCCGTTTGTTATTGCAGCATAATATAGCTTATCAAAAAGTGAAGATATCGCAACAATTAAAGGATTCATCTGTAGTGATATCGAAGCCGTTTATTGTTTAAGTGCCATAGAAAAGTAATGAAAATGAATTACACTTACTTGATGTTGATTAATCCAGTTTTGAATAATTCTATATTGCCTAATACAAGTCTTAAAATGAAAGTCATAAACCCTAGCACAAATCAACATACATTAATTGATAAACAACAAAAAAATGCTCAAATTCCTGGATCCAAATCAGTGTTTGTCCGAAACAGTTCAAAAAAAGCAATTAAGTTATTGATCGAATCTTAGCCATCAGTCAAGGATCTCAAAGCAAAAATTATATAAAAAATGCAAATATTGTCTCCAAATATTATTTTATTTTTGCAGGGTTAGTCAGTCGATGAAAATTGTCAGCATCTAGATTTGTATGATGGTTTAATTTTTCATATAGTTGACTTAGCTAAAGTCTATACCACAAAAATTTGGATAAATGTTAAGCGAATTTAGCCCAAATCAGCAACTCATCGATTTGAGGTAAAATCAAGTATGCTTATCAGTGATTTCTTAAACAATATGTTTTCACTTAAATATTAGCGGCCTGAAAATTATTTTTTAGTTTATGTTGGTAAAGAGCTACAGCTAAAAAATACTTTTGCTCAATAGTACGTGTAAAGCGATTCAGAACTGTTAGCAATACATAAGGTATAGAATTTAAAATCTCAAGTAAAATCGAGCATAAATAAACAATCTAACATTTAAAAGGGGAATAAAATACCAAATACCAGTGCTAATCAAGAGCTTTAGTAAACACCAAAAGTAAATAAAAATTAAGATCCAATATCTAAACAAAAGACAAGTGAAATAAAAGAGAGTATTTCAGTGTTGAGTTCCATTAGAAGTGAAGACATCGATGGGTTCAATATTAAAAGATAGAATTAAGGAGATGGAAAAGACAAGGATAAGAGAAAACATCATAATCATGAGTAATCTTTTGGTGATGATAATCCTGTTGCTGGAGAACTATTTCAAACTGCGAGATTTAACTCACCAAATTAAAGCGAAGCTCTAATAAAAAATATGGGCTCTGGTTAATATCAACTGAATGTTGTTGTTGAATAAAATAAATCAAATAAGCAAATTGAGGAAGACAATAATGAAACAGATGAATAAATCGTTATAGGTAACACAAATGCGTTGACTTATATTCAAGAACCAGAATCAAATAAGTCTCTCACAAGCAGCGATCAAATTAGGCAAGCCGAAGCTAGCAATCAAATATTAACTCGGTATGGATTAGTCCCCAAAAAGTTTGTGCCTGAATTAAAGAGACAGATTTCGTAATATACTATAATTAGTGATGTGGGTGATAATGGAATAGTGCCTCGCCAATAGGCAAATTAATAAAGTCCTATTTATACAGCAAACAGTATCGAAATAAATCTGGCAACTGAAGAAGCATATGCAAAAAGTAATGGAGAAATATCTGATTAAAGAAGTGATAAAAATGATTTACCAAGCTCATCACCTGGTTTTATGCATCGATAGAGTTTATCGTCTAATTTTTTGTTAAAGACCATTAGTAGTGCATATTACAACAACTCATAGAGTCCAAGTAAACTTAATGTTATTTAGATTAAAATTCAATTTCTGGTTCAGTGGTCGAGAGTTTCGGACTCATAGATTCAAGACCACTTAACTACAATCCAATAAAAGGAAGATTTGATATTAATAATCTATAGTCCTCTCTGCATAGAGATTTTGAGAAGAAGCCTGCACTTTAAATAAACGGTAATCTTAGTCAAATCAGTTAAAATGATGAAGAAACATTGAAAAATATACCATCACTTGCCAAAATATAATCACGAGCTTCAGCATTTAAGGGAAAATAAACAGTTTCAGCTGATTATACTAACATAGTGGAAACAAAATAAATGGTTCAAACTGCTTAGCCCGGGTTCTATCAACATCGAAGTGAAAATAATATCTAGATACCAGCATGGCACAGCGAGAGAATTGACAAGTCACCATAAAATGCAAAAAATCTACATCAAACATAATTCAAAGGAGTAAGTGCTATTGAATCGTATAAAAGCGTCAACAGCGGGCATAGTTTGATCGATTAGTTAAAGAGTGATCATGAACTATAAGAAAATCAAGAAAATGGAAAAATAGATGAAGGTAAGAAAATTCCCTCTGCAAGATCACTTAAAAAAACCTAATCAATCAATATTGATGAGGTAATCAATAATAAACACAACAATTTATAATTTAAAGATAATGAAGTTAACGAAGATTTCAATAAAATATAGACAAAAGACAATACTGAATAATAAAATAACAAAAGTTCTACATAAATCTACGTACCAATTCATGGACTGCCTAATTAAAAAAAGAGCTTTAATTCAGCTTTGGTGAATAACTTCTCTTCAATTCGAGAATAGTCCGAGATATCTTCATCAGTTTCAGCCTCAAACCAGTCACAAGACCCGTCTCATATACGGAACATCAGTGGAGTGAGTGAGGTAGTTAGTGTATGCTATCACAGTAGCGCTTCTGAAATTCCTTCATCGAACACTCTACGAAGTTATCAGCAACCCGATACATTCCCTCATATAAACGAAGGAAATTTGAGGACATCATTTAACTCAGATTGCATTGACACAGTGGCTAATCAATAAGAAAATACATCCCAGACAAATCGGGTCTCAATCGATAGTGCAGGCGCAGGCTCAGGCGAAGGCACTGAAAGTAACAGTGGCTTAGCGCAGGCAGAGGCGATGATGCAAAGCTCAAACAAGAGTAGCATGAAGAAAACTAAAAAAATAGAAATTGTCGACAACGCCAAAGGAGTATCATAGTTGATTGATGCAAACAGCTTAGTTCAAAAATAAGATAAATATCATATGGATAGTCTGCTTTATAGTTCTCAAAGCCATCCTAATGCATCAGGTCACCCGTAGTTACAGGTTGGATAAGTTCATAAAGAATACTAGGTTGCTCCTGTCCATATGAAAGCGACATCCAAATTTCCTAAATCAAAATAATTGATAAATATGATGTTCTCGACCTATTCAAAGGGTTAAAGCTAATTTTAATTCCAACTTCGAGAGGAAGATAGTGTATAAGAAATTAACTAACCAGAAAAACAATAATAATCATAATAAATAGCATAAAGTCAGGTTGTCCTACATTCAAATTTTCAGTACCAAAGTTAGGCTACAAAAGATCTATTATAAACCAATAATGCAAGGACGGCTTCAAACTTAAATACAGAAGATATATTAGAGTAATACTTAATGACACATGTGGAGAGTGAAATAGAATAACATTCTCGCAACATACTTGACGACTCAGAGGAAGTTAAACTAGAAAAGTCTCATCAAATTGATTAATCACATCAAGTTGCTGAGGGAATTCATTCCAAATCATAGCATAAAGTCTAGTCCGAAGAGCAGTTATTAAGTTAATAAAAAATAGATAATGAAAATACTAATAAGGAGTAAATGCTAATGGAGGATGAAGACAATCTCCTTAACTATGTGATAAACTCTGATAAAAAGCATAAAATTGTTTAGATACATTCTCAAGAATAGCCATAATACCTGTATTAGATATACGCGCACTCAAATAACCTTATCGGACATAATTCTACTCCTGACAATAACATTACTTTTTCATGTTCAGGAGTCAACAGCCTCGGACCAACCAGTTTGTGCATAGGCGACACTATTATGATGGGCAGTCGAGCTTTGTATCAAGGGTCCATGAGTATGACTGAACAAATTAGGTGGGACATTATGGAAGAGTTCTACAAATGCTAAATTAATGAGCTCAAGAGAAGTGAAGGTTCACGAGATGACAACAAAAAAATAGAAACTATCCCATTTGGTGAGCAAAAAGAGTAATAGAATCTACTTCTAGATTACCTGTGATACACTTTCGTTAATTTTCATCAATTATATAGTAAATAAAGATATAAACATTTAAACAGTGAGCTCAACTTTTTCGGCTCACTTTCTTGAGTGATATTTTTTATTTACCACCCATTATATACTGAATCGGTATGCTGCCAGTTGAGATTGGCTTCTCTACCCTCTCACCTTTGGCGCCGATCACATGTTGTGATGATGCACTATGAGGCTCATTGTGTAGATCTCTGATGCTTGTAATTTATATATTGTAACTGTTTTTTTTCTCCGATTTTTCTATCTTTTCAATTTTATCATTCTTCAAGTCAATCACTTATATAATTTTTATTTTCTTCTCCAACTTTTCTTCCTATGCTGTTGATCTTTTCTCATCGTTTGTGCGATGTGACTTTTTTTAATCAAAAGTCGATCTTTTGTCGTCACTATTTATATGTCTTTTATCCTACACAGGTGGCTTTTTGCCTGAATTGCTGTCTTCCGATGATCTATAACTATTACGCAGACAAGGACTTTTGCAAATTTAACTAATTTAAGGTCTTTCATTCGGGTCAACTTTAAGAATTCGATGAACAAGCTAAATTTAATCAGGTGTGAAGCTCTTAGAAAAGTATATTGGCTTTTTCATGTTTTACAGAACTTCTTCTTGACATGTTCCTTCAAATGGTGCTTTTCCTTCGATCATTTCGAAGAGGAGGATACCCAACCCCCAAATATCTATTTTATGATTATATGGCTTCCTAAGTATCATTTCAGGGGCCATATACTCTGAAGTCCCGCAAAGCGTCATTCTAGGTTAGCACTTTGCTGCAAATCCAAAGTCACAGACTTTAGCTGTGTTGTTGCGATCGAGCAGTACATTTTATGGCTGAATATAGACAGGTTTACTTTGATGTCTCGGTGCATTATGTTTTTGGAGTGCATGTAATCAATAGCATCGCAAACGCTCATGAAAATACTTCGAACCATGCGCTTATCTTTAAGTGCATTGTCGCGTATGCAGTCGAACAGAGTTCCATTCTCAGCATACTAGAGTACAATGTACGTACATTACTGCTTTTCATCGAAGTAGTAATCTAGCATTCGTATGATGTTGGGATGATTCAATTTCATGTGCACTTCAACCTCGTTGAGGGCTATTTTTCTACCAATTCTTTTTATTGCCACAGTCTCCCCTGTTTTGATACATTTGCCTAGTTGCACTGATCCGTACGCTCCGAATCCTAGATTACATGGGATGCCATTAGCACTGACGAATTCATAGTTTTTCAATATGGGAGATTTCTTGTTATCCATACGAAGCTGCCAATATAAATATTATAATGTTCAGGTATAACTTTATACAAAATCAGTGTTGATCGACCGGCTGATATGGCACGCTGTTCTTGCTGAAAAAGCTTTTCATAATGTATAACTGAATCAGAGCTGAGGTTATTAAAAATACAATCTTTATGATGCCCGCCCACTTAATGCGACTCTCCGACTGCTCTAAAATAGTTCGATTTATTTAGTTGCGCTCAATATGAAATTTTTGATTTCTGCCTACTTCTTTCAAGGTCGAAACTGCCTTGTGAAGCGATGACAAAGCAATATGCAGATCTTTCTTTTCAATTATGTCCTTAATAGGATCAGTTTCCGGGTAAAAATCAAAGGATATGGTTTTTTATTTATTGTCTGTCCTGGAGAAGCAAACCGAGGCTATTCCTTGTTGAAATTTAAGTGTGTGCGTGAAGTCGTTACTATTTTATTTGCGCATTACGAATTGATCATTATCAAATGCTTCCATTTTAACGTTGTTGTCGTTCTCTCCAGAAGATACATAGCTGATCACATAGGTGTTGTTGCCGCTAAATTTCAAGCACGTTGGATCTTTAGACATTAATTTGAACATGATAGCGTTTGTATTCGAAACTAAGCCTACCATGATTATTAGGCTGAAGATCATACTCTTATTAGTCATTGATTCGCTTAAGTTTATATAATAATGAGCTATTGGGATTTGGAAGCTTACCTTGCGGAAGAATAACTCTCTCTCTTCAGATTTACTGAGGATGCTTAATAAATGGCCTTTTTAGACACATCAAAGGGCGTCACGGGCACTGTGCCTGCCTAATCACCACTACATGCGCCTATATGGGTAGTTACCACTTTGCGCGATTATGTTTTCAAATGTAAAACTGTTAGTAATTCAGAGTAAGACTAAAATGAGCTCATCAGGGTTGAAATTCCTAAATTTCTTCAGCGAGACCAAAACTAAGGGTATTATAAATCGCTTGAGACAGATCGTAGCGCCAAATTATAGAGTATAAACTTAAAATAAAAATCACCATATTTTTACGAAATCTACTCCAGACTGTTCAAGACACTAGAGAAGAATAAAAATTTAATCGAGCCTGGTCTCATCAAAACTATGCTAGGAGAAAGATGCGCCACAATAATCGAAAGAGCTTCGATGCATCAAGAATAAACAAAAGCCTAATCAAAGTTTAATAATTATACAGAGTTTGAGAAAAGACTTTTCAGGTCGATTCGAGATAGGACGCACAAGTATTAAAACTGGGAGTGCAGCAAAATTTGATTGTCTTCTAAACTATGTTTGTAGTCAAACAGAAAAAGTTTATATAAAGAATATGGATTATGATGTTTAAATATTTTAATGATCAGAGTACTCATTCTTCGGCTGCTTCGTCTTGCTGGATGTTGAAGTACTTCACTTCGTAGGTTTTCTTGTCCTTGGCAATCACGTACAAGAATTCTCTGAGGCTGTGCTTCTTCAAGTACTTCTTTGTCAAGTACTTCAAGTATCTTTTGGAGAAAGGAACAGAGCTGTTGACGCTAACTTTTGCACCATCGTCGGCAATTTTAATTTGATCTCCTAGCTTTCCGGTCTTGCCATCGACTTTGATCCTTTGACGTAAGTACTCGGCGAAGTTTGAGGTGATGAACACTTTGTCTTCCACTGGCTTAGAGCAATCGATGGAGAAGCTGAGAGTTTTGTCCTTTTTTTATTCTTTTACGATGTTCTGTGTTTTCTTCATGATGCGGTGATAAATAATTAAATATTAAATATTTTAATAATATTACACATTTTACAATTTCAGTTTATAAAGATCGATTATCTTTATTCATTAGTTAAACTGATTTTAAAAAATAATCAAAAATAAATTAATTATTTTAAGCTTTTATTAAAATTAGTTTAAATGGAAAAATGAATCACATCTCAGTTTTGTTTCTGCAAATGAACCCACTCTTTTTCTTCAAATGTTTCGCCTCGGTACGATTTTTAGTTATAAGAGTGTTTTAATGAAATCTATAATTTTGCACTAAACACTTATTATTCATTTCCTCTTGAATAAGAGAATCAAACGACTACTCAGATTCATCTTTTAAGTTCTAATTTAAGATATTTCTTTCTATTCTTTTGACTGACTTATGCTAAATTTAAAATGTTTTTAATCTCGTTTCATCATTCGTGATATATTGCGGAATTGATATCCAACCTTATAACTTTTTCTATTTTTCAAATTCAAGATTTTCATACAAGTTGATGAATTTGAGACTCTTATTGTAATCTTTCGAAGTTAAAACGTCGTAGAAGCCTTCATCTTCATAGGTGAAGTCTACATCTTACCCATTTTTCTTCTTAAACTCTTTCTTCATTACCATGTTGCAATGCTATGTATAAATATCCAAATATTTCATAATTTAATCGTAAAAACCTTTTTTCGCTTCACTCATGTTTTCTGAATTAGAAAGTAGTTCCTTCAAGCATCTAATTTTCTTTTTTCGAGTGATGAGAGAATCAGACTCTTCGATTACAAATACACCCAAGTTATAATTGAGCAATTTCATTTCCATTTTTTTGATAAATTTTTTGTTTCTCTCAATATATTTCTTCATTTTCAAATAATTTGCATCCAACAATTATTCATCCTTGATCTGGTTTAATATTTATTGCAATTTTGCTTGTTTCTCATTTTTCTTCTGGTTTGTGCTACTTTGGTATTGATGATATCCGTTACTAGATTTAGCAAATGACTAGTCCTTGTTTTGTTCTGATTTTTCCATCTACTTCGAATTCTTTCCTAAACTTAGTTCTTTAAGAAGTTGACTATGATTTCTTGCTTTAGTTGTCGCATGTTTTTTCACTTTTGTTTTATCTTTTCTTTTACTTACCAACAATTAAAGTCTTTCTGTGCTATTAAAATCGATATCCTCTTCATTTTTTAACTACGAACTAAACTAATTTACAGATTCCATATTTTCTGTCGGATCATTCATGTTGTTATTTTTCATATTGAACATTACCATTTTTGAGTAAGAGCTATTGTTTTTTCCTTTTGAAGTTCCATCTTTTATATTGCCTTCAATAATTTTCATACCCTCAAAATTTTACTAACTCTACTTTATTTTGAAGGCTAAACTCACTCTATGATTTTTATTTAACACATTCCCTGAATTTCTCATCTTTGAACTTGATAAGTGTGTTGTTCCTGTTAAATTCATTCGAGATTATGACTTCTTGTTCTTTGACATTTTTTCGAGGTACACATCAAAATTCTATAAACATTATTTGTTTTTTAAATAAGAAATTGAGTTTTCCTAAACTTATTTTTGCTATTATATCAAAGTGCTAAAAGCGTTCCTTAGTTTTCCCATACTTTTGAAACTCATTTTCTTTTGTCCATTTATTATGAGCTAAACTAAAGCTCTCATTCTGTTTATTATTCCTTCTTATCCAAACTTTTTAAAATAAGTTTTTTGGCGAGTAGCTTTTCTATTAAAATCTCTTCCGGCAAACTGCCCTAAAGTTTTTTTTCTCTCCCTTGATCTTGAATCTGTGTAAAAATTTCCATCTGCATCGAAACTGTTATAAATAGTTTAAAGAAATTATTCATCAGAATAAAAGTC
>APMI01013061.1_pt1 | contig 21060 bp, 16 predicted proteins | sample 667938 | NCBI WGS metagenome assembly APMI01 (sample SAMN01084076, study PRJNA167559) | wastewater metagenome | biome: Wastewater | place: Denmark: Ejby Moelle, Odense | collected 2011-11-28
AGCACCGACTTGCCGCTGCCGGTTGCTCCGGCGACCAAGGAATGCGGCTCGTGCGACTGCAGTCCGCCGAATTCCTTGCCGAGATTCAGGTACAGGAGAGCCCCGTTGATTTCTTGCAGGCCAAGGATGAACGAGGTGTTGATGCCGGCGGCATTGCGATTGAGCTCGCGCCGCGCCCAAAGATCCCACATCGAGACGGATTGGCGCTTTTCACCGGCAATGGTTACCACGATCTCTCCCGGCTTGGGCTGAACCGTAACGAGGTTGATGGCGTGCGTTGTCAGAAGCTGCGTGCGCTTTGCCTCAATGTCCTCAACTCGAAGCTTGTCGGATCCGGCCAGCCGGACTAAGCAGCCGTTTGGGGTCAGGCGCGTGCCAAGGGCCGCGGCTTGCAGGCCATATCCGTTGAGAGCCGTTTTCAGCTTGCGCGTCGTCTCCTCGGCCCAAGTCTCCCGCTCGTCCGCCGCAGAGGAACGGTCGGCCATTTTCATTTGAACCAGGGCTCCAAGATTCAAGCCGGAGCTCGAAAGCACTTGTAGATTCACTGGCGGAACAACTTCCGCTATCGCCTCCACAATTTGAGGCTGAATCCCGGTCGCCTCGCTGCCGGGAACTTCCACGGCTTGCACCTCCTCTGCCGTCCCGGGGGGCTGCCCCAGTTGCTCCATCATGGCCGCCCACGCGACCCTAGGTGCCGGAGGCTTCACCCCAGCGGAGTCCCACGGGTTATCTGGGCCAAGGCGCGAACGCAGCAAAGCCGGATCGGATCCAATGGCGTAGCCGCAGATCAATTCGCGCAGTTCCCCGCGCTCGAACACTTCTTGAAGGGCTTGCAGGCCGCCGGCATCGGTGATGGCAATTTGCTCCGAGCCCGGCTGAGTGGCACCCGGCTCCGCCGAATGGACGAACACATGGGAATACCCTCGCAAGGAAATACCTGCCTCCCCGTCGCGAACCTTAGCTCGGACTCGTTCCAACAGTGGAGTGCAGCCCGGGGGAATGTCCGCATCCAAGAGCATGTCGGCTAGGCGCGCGAGCCATACATCGCGATCCAAACGACCCGGATCTCCGAACAGGGCGGCTTGGAAGGTCGCCAAGGTCGCCAAAAGCTGGGCCTTCGACGAGCGCTTGGCCTCGGCGGCGCCGAGATGCGAGACATATTTGGATTCGACGATCGCAATATGCAGTCGAGGGCCTTCTTCACCTTCCTCTACGCATAGGCCGAGGATGTCAGCGATACGACTTTCCTTCTGGGACAGCCAATCGGCGTAATCGTCGAGCAGGAAGAAGACGCTGAATGCCTGATTGCTCCCCGTCAGAGCTTTGAACTCCTGTTCGAGCAAATGGCGGCTAAGAACCAAGCCGATCATCTCGCCAGCAGACACGCCTCGCTTGGCCGCCCGCAGAACGATGTCGCCGGAGACGGACAAAGCGTCTTTTTTCATCCGACCAGCTAGCGCAGCCATTTGATCGGAGTCTAGAGGCAGGGCCAGCCCATCGAGGCGACGCTTCAGCAGAACTCCGAGCAGGCGCAGCTCCGAAGTGGAACTTACGATCATGTTGCGGCCATTGGTGCTGGCTCTGCGGTAGCGGACGACGGTCACCTTATTGGCTTGAAGCTGCCGTTTGTCGAGCAGTTCATCGTAGGTGGCTACCCACTCGGCCAGAGCATGTGCGTCGTCGAGCGCGCCTCCGATCACCTCGTCTTGCAAAGAGATGCGACGAGCGGGAAGGAAACGGGCATTGGCCGCCGGATCGGTCCGGCGGGCGACGGCGCCAACGGCTCTGACATATTCCCAGCCGGATGAGGTCTGCCTTGGGCAAGTCAGGAAGGTCGTTGATTTGAGCTCGTTTTCCCCCGAGACGCTGCGGTAGGACCAACGCGAAGGCGCGTGCTCCAAAGTCGGCCGCTCGTTCGTCCAATCCACTTGGACCCACTCGACGGCCGCCGTGCGGGAAACAACGTCATGCAGGAAAGCAATGTCAAACGGGCGGAATTCGTTTGCCGATCGAGCCGGTGTAGCCGACGGTGGAATCACCGAAATGCGCAGCTTGGACATGAAATTGTCCGAGGTCTCGCTGACGACCGGAAGGTCGGGGTCGTCTCCCGATTTGTTGACCAGTTCCGCATAGACCCGACGCAGCTTGGCTTGGTCTCTGTGGCGTACGGAGACATTGCACTGAAAATCGGCTTCTGTGTTCAGATTGGAGAGTTCGCGAACGGCCGCAAGCGGGAGCTCCGCGGCATCTGCGTTGTAGAGCAGGACGCTGAGGTTCGCCCCTTCATGGGGCTGCAAGCCGACATACCGTTCAAGCAATTCCCGTATCTGTTTCGCCGCGGCTGCAGGATCGACGTCAGAAAATTGATCCTCGGTGCCGCGCTCAGGGGATTCAAGCAGGCTGTAACCGTTGACCGTGCTGGTCTCCGAGACAAGACTCGGAGTTGCTCCGCGCATCACGACACCGATTTCCGGATAGAACGGATGGGCGAGCTCTTCGGAGAACTCCCGGAAGAAAATGCCGCGGTCGCCAAACAGAACGTCCTTGCCGCAAAGCATATGAGTTACCAGGCCGGCGACTCGCCGGGTTTTGACGGCCAAGGCTTTCATGCGCTCCGGATGCCAAGGCGGAATGATTAGGCAAGCCTGAGCGCCAGAAAGCCTGACGGTTCCGATTGAGAGCACCTCGGAGACGAGTTTGGCGCGACACACATCGCCTCGCGCGTGCTCCGATAGAGTCCTGAGCAGAGTCCCAAAGGATTCAGCCTGTTTCAGGACAGCTTCGCCATGCAGGCCATAGGAAAGGAAGTCATCCAAGGCTTTGATGTAGTCCTCTTCGAAGCCGTTCCAAGCGGCGCGAATTTCGTTTCTTTGCTCCGCGGAAAGGCGCCCGTCTGTCGCCAACTCGTCGATACGGCGTTTAATCTCGGCGCGCAGGCTGCGCAGCTTGTTCGGTGGCGGAACGAGCGATCCGGCGTCGCGCGAGTAGCTCGCCTCCAACGAAGAGGTATCCAGAAGGGAGACGCTTTGCACGCCGCCCTTCTTGCTGACGAGGCGTCGAGGCACTTCCGTGCAACCGACCGCCCCTTTTTCCTTTAGCCGTGCCATGTCGGCCGCCAACGATAGGCCAATCGACTCCGGCCGATATGACCACAGGAGCTGGGTCTTGTCCAAAGTCTCCGTGGCCGTCCCCTTGCGCTCGATCAAGGCAACCTCGAATTTGATTTGGAGAGCCAGCTTAGCGAGCGAGGATGAGGTTTTCAGCTTGTCGCCGCGAATTTCCTTTTCCTTGGCGAGGAACCCCGGGTGCTCGAATAGGGGATCCGGCAGGTTGCCAGAGCCCATGCGCTCGACGACCCACTCGACCTTGTTCCCCATGAGCTCTTTGAGGCCTCGGTGCATCACCGAGAAATAAGCCCCGACGTCACGGTTGAACCGCTCGCGCCACTCGGTGCGCCCCTTGGAAACCGTCAGCCGAAGAACTCGTTCGCCCTTCGGCTCGTCCGCCCCGGCGACCAGGCGTTGGGCCGCGGTTGCGAAGCCTTCGAGAAAGTCGTGGCAATCAATCGGCTTGCCAAATATCGCCTTTTCCCACCTTGCGAGCAGCTTGGGGGCCTGCTCAATGTAGCGACGATGTAACTCGAAGAACGCCTCATCCTCCTCGTTCGTTTCAGCTCGACGCTCGCGAGCTTTGAATTCTTCAAGATGCTTGCGCCAATGCTCTTCAAGAACATTGGCCTCTTCGCAGTCATGGTCGAAAAAGTGAATCGTCGAATCCGCCAACCCCTTTTGCTTTTCCCTGGGCTTGTCGAAGATGAAGTGGACGCCATCCACTTCCCATTCCAGCAAAGCAATTGCTTGGGCCGTCGGCTCGTCGCCGGCAGGAGCGTTGATGAAAGCCTCCAAGGCTACTCGGGCATGGTCTTGAATGGCCGCCGCGTTCTCTTCCAAGAGCAATAGCATCTCGGCGGCTTCAAGGGGCTGTCCATTGGGTTTTAGCCTGGAGAGCAGCGGGTAGCGATTGACGAACAGCTTATCGAAAGCCTTGCGCCATGGACCGGCGGCGGTTCCAAAGGTCCGCGCGCTCGAGAAGAATGAGGTATCCCGAGGAAGCCCCACCGCTGGCAGAGCCCAGCCAATTGACTCGCGGATCGGGTACCCTTGGGTCTTATTCGCCTCGCTCAGTAAGGCGCAGAAGCTGCCAATCTGGTGCAAGCTCAGATCAAACGAAGACACCATTCCCTTCAAGGCCGCCAAGAAGATTTTTCTATCCTCCGGCGTGGGAGCGATGGCGGTTACATGGCAAGTTGCCTCAACCCAGCAGTCTTCGTTGGCTCGGAACTCCTTGGCCCCGAGCGCGGTGACATGGCCGAGCGTGTCGGCGAGGTTATGCTCGTTGCCGTTGGCAGTGAGCAGGGCCTCCTTCGAGGTTCCTGAGTTGCGCACCGCCCCAGCGTTCTGGGCAGTAAGGACGCTTTCAGGAAGCCCCTCACCTTCAACCAAGGCGGAGGGGATACGCAACTCGACACGAGCCGAGAGCTCTGGGTTGGCGAGAATCGCCTTCACCACCGACGCAATCTGCCCTGAGGAAAGCTTATCTAGGCGAAAGAGCGCCGAAGAGTCTGGAAGCTGTCCGTCGCTTTGGCGGCTATCTGCAATGCGACGCTGGAGAATGCCAGCGCCGACGCGCCCAACGATGCGATCAGGGAACATCAATTGCTTCCTTCGTTGGCGAACGGATTCTCGACGAACGAGCAGGAGTCCGAGAGCCTTCTAACCAAGCCGAGCCCCAGCAGGCGGGCTTCGAGATTTGATCGGTTTTCGCTGAGAGCTTCTTGGTCGACCAAATTTTGTTTGACCAGATGTGCGCCTTCCGCATCACCGACGACGATGCCGTAACGCCTACGAAGCTCGTGGAGGAATTCGTCGAACTGCATGCGCTCGTCGACGACGGTAACCACGAGAGTTTTCAGGAGGCGATCATTCGGGGCATAGCGATTGCGCCGCGCGAGGCGACGCGAACTCAGACCAATGGATTTGGACCACGTCGAGTGGATCTTCCCGAAGTGTTGGTCATGTCGAGTCTTGGCTTTTTCGACTAGCTTGAGCACCAATTCGTCACCGCGTTCGCGCTCATAATCGTCATCGTCATCGCGGTCCATCGGGGGCCATTGGAAGCGTTCACGCATCAGCTTCAAACACTCACCTTCCGGGTCCGAGGATTCGAGCGCGTTCGACCATTCCGGTCCGAGTTTGATCGATTCGATAAAGGAGATCACGGCACGCTCGGAAACAGCTTGATGCGTTTGATAGGACTTACCAGAGAGCGATCGAACCTTGGTGCGTTCCCGAGAGATGATCTCACAGACCATCTCAACCGGTTCGTCGTCGCCGCTATGAGCCTTGGCGCACTCGAGGAAATACAGGAGCAGGTTGAGGCCGGAACTGGTTATCAAATGCTCCAATGCATCGTAGATCGGAATGTCCCGGGACAAGATCGCAAGCCAGTTATCGCACATCTGGTCAAAACGAGGATGAGTGGCATAGGGCAAATAGCGTTGCCCTATGGTTTTCGTTGCATCCGCATACTGAGGCTCGCCTTGAAGGACTTTGACCAAGCGATTCATCGGTGCGCTGGCGTTCAGCAGCCGCTCGACTAGCTTTTTGCCGAGTTCCTGACCATGCGTGGCTCGGCTGAGCATCAAATATAGAAGCTCCCCTGATCGAGCGAAAAACCGACGGTCGTTGGAGGCCCCGCCTCCATCAATTCGCAGATCTTCGTAGAGCGCGTCCGGACCAAAGGGGAAAACGAATTTGGAACTCCACCGCTTGTTGCTGCTGGCCTCAAACGAAGAGGAGCGCAGCAACTCCAAGGCCTTGGCGAAGTCGTCGAACGTCAAAAACGACTTACGCAGATACTCCATGTCCATGTCGTCGCGACCTGTTGCATCCTGCTTGAATAACTCCATCCAGTCGCGCCACTTGTCCTCATCTGGATCACCTCTATCCCTGATCGTTTCTACATATGGGTTGTTGAACAAAAGCCCGCGAAGCCTGATTTGCTGCTGAGGAGCGTAGCGCACGTCGACGGCCGGATCGTTCGCCAGCGGATTGGCTCGGTTCGCCCACAGAACGTTGAGAAACTCGAGAACCGTCAAGTGCGGTAACTGCTCATCGTAGAGGCGATGCCCCCAAATATGTTCGTCGACGGTGAAGTCGACCTTTTCGATATTCAGCGGCATCGGGTGATCCCTATCGTTGACGGGCGGGTGAAGCCGTAGCCGTCCTTTTCGATTTCGATGAAGTTCAGGGTCAAAGCCCCATCCTCCGCGGAGCCTTCTTCATCATCGTTGGCCGTCAGAAGTAAGCGCAGTCGCTCGGCTTTGCGCAAGAGCTTGGCTTTGAAGGCGAGAAGATCCTCCAAGCACTCATTGGAAAAGCTTCCCGGCAAGGCTCCTTCGGCGACTCGACAGAGGAACTCGAAGCGCACGGGCGAAAGGTTAAATTGCGTCCCGGATCCTGCAGCATGCCCAAGGACGATGTCGAGTGAGGGGCGATCCGTCCGGGGATCCCACTTAACTGCCATTCCGAGGCCGCCTTGGCGCCGCGCCGTAGTCTGTGTGTCGCACAGAACACTGATTCGGGATTGGGTGAAGCCACCGGAGCTTGCGACAAAGATCATGTCGGAGTTTTCCAGCAATAAGCCAGTCATCACCCGATTCAAACCACGGACCAAGCGAGCTCGGATCGATTCGCTGACAGGTTTACGTTGGAGAAGCGCCTCGGAAAGCTCCAAGTAGTCGCCGGCAAAGCGGAAGGCGGTCATCCCCCAGTAATGGAAGTCTGGGTCATCTTTCGGCAGCGTGAAAAAGAACCGACGCCGTTGGGTCGCCAAATGACTCAGGAAGTCGTCCTGGCCCCCATCAATGCGTGCGGCCTCGTCGCCTTCGAGGTAATGCTGCTGGGCCGCAAGATAGGCGGAAGTGGCCCCGTAGATGGGGTCCGAGCCGACAAATTTTTGGAAGGCTTCGGACAACTTCGCGTCGTCGGCGCCATATACCAAGAGCCCATCGGATCCGTTCGACGTTTCTTCTCCGATCCCGAAGGTGGAGAACGCTTTGAAGACGGGGCGGTCGAACGCTCTGCGGCGTGGAAGATTCACGCCGAAGGCATTGTCGTAGAGGCTGCCCTTTGCAACGGCGCCAGCCGATTGGATGCGACTGACTTCGGAGCAAGACATCAACCCCTCCTTAGCATCCGGGTGTCCGAGAATGATGTTCGAGATAAGAGCCAGCAAATCGCGGACCGGAAGGTGCCAGCCATTCAGACGGGAGGTTTCAACCAGGTCACCTAGCCGATCAGCGAAGCACACACCGTTAACAGATCCCATCAATCGATTACGATTTTCGAAGATCGGGCAGACACGGCCGTCGGCTTGTAGGGCACAGCGCTTGCAGCTGTCCCAATCGGGATGACCCGTGATTGCCGAAATCACCTTTTCGACAGATTGCCGATGCGCCGTGCGGCTCAGATCGAAAAGGGCCAAGCGATCCGGAAGACCGCCTGAGAGAAGGAAGGCATCTTGAATGAGTTTGCGCAACGGATGCGCTCTATTTTGGCGAATGCCAAGGTCGCGCAGGCGTTCGAGAATCTGTCCGTGATTTGTGGCAATTACGACAAACCTGACGTTTTCATCTCCCAGCGCGGAACGCTCTAACAGATCCAAAACAACATCGCTTTGCTCGTCGTTGAGTTCGCTCAGGTCCTTCACGAAAACAGCGTTACGGCCATCCGCCAAATCCAGCGTCTTGACCAACTCCGGCGTGGACCATGCTTTAGCGGTGCCGCCGAGCGACATCCAAAGGCTGCGACAGTGGTAGGTTTTCCCATCCCCCGCAGTGCCCGCGATAAGAATGGAACCGGGCGTTCCCGAGGCCGCCCACTGCTGCATCGCCTCAAAATGGGGGCTCGTCAAGGTGATCGGTTGGACTTTGGCTCGATTCAGCGCGCCTGTCACATATTCGTCGAACAGGTTCAAGTTGTTTGGCGTCGGACCATACGAGCGCAAGAAACGAATCCATGTGCCAGCAGGGGGACTGGCGAATTCTTTGTCCGGAATGAGGTGGTCTTCCATGGCTGAATCCGATTCGCGTGGTTGAACGAAGCAGCGTGGCCTCAGCTGCTCGTTTGCAACGCGCAACGGCACTGGGCTTACGAAATGCGAAACAGATTATAGCTTTGCTAGCAAGAAGACTCAGGCAAAACACTCCCCCTCATCGAAGCAAGGAATGCTGGATGAGTTGTGTAGTAGGCAATGGGCTTCACCACCACACTATGCACGGGCTCCGCCCTCTCACGCCTCCTATTACCTCGACTGCATGACTAGGCGCTGACTAGCATGCACCGTTCGATCTCCACTCCTCCCGACAGACCCAGCCACAATTCGCCGCTCCACCCCACGATCAAGAACACCATGGGCGTTTGCCGCTGACGACAGATCTTGTGCCACTCGCTGAGATCGGTCGCGGATGGGCTGGGATGGTGCTCCGGATGTGTATGCCATTCGCCCAAATAGTCCATCTTCCTGTCACTGGCGTTCCATTGGTGAAGGGCGATCTCCTGGTGATGGCGGGCGGAACGCTTGAACAGGTAGCGCCAGCCGCGATCACCGGCCTGCGGTGATGTAGCCATGGTCACGTGCAAATGGGCACCGCGCCGGTACCCCAGCAGGATGCCACCGGATTCAGGCTTGCCAGTGCTGTCCTGCCAGTGCTTGTCCATCAACGCCAAGGGCTCGGCCTCGACGAGGACCTGCCCAGCGCTGAGGCGCAGGCCATGCCAAACTAGGGCCGAGCGCATGCTGGACATCCAGCCATCCGGGTCAGGTTTTGGCTCTTCACCTTGTATACATCCGCGTTTTCTTGGCTGCGCGTGCGAAAGCGCGGGGATGGATCCCCCTGAAGCCAGGCGCAAACCATATCGGTGGCAAGGGCCGCCGCGTGCATCGAGGCCGACACCGCATAAGGCGTGTACGCGCGGCATCCATCCGTGCGCCGCAGGGGCTCCGTCTTGAGCAAAGGAAACCGTTCCTGGCGATGGACGCGTGCGTCGGGAACGAGGAGACAGCGGTAGCAGGCCCCGCCTTCTGAATCTGCCCACAAGGCTTGCACAGACTCCCCATTGCCACGAATCCAGACGTGCAGCAGGGGTGTTGGAGTCCCGCGCTGTAGCCGTAGTCTATTGAGGTACTCGCTCACCGACTCCTCGCCCGTCGCATCGACGATCAGTTCAGCCGCGAACAGTTGCGCATGATCAAACGCGCTGCAGGCATGGGCTTCGATGGTCGAGTGGGGAAACTGGCGAAGTAGTTCGTCCTTCAAGGCTCCGGCTTTGGTTTGCATCAATGCGGGGTAGCCCAGGAAATGACGTCCTAGGTTCTCCGGCCCAAGGTCATCGGGATCAAGAAGTTTGAGTCGTCCGAGCTTGCCCGTGCCGGCGCCCAATCGCACCAGCGCGGCTGCAACGAACGAGCCGATTGCGCCGCATCCCACCACGGTTACCCGCTGGTTGTAGAGGTCCTTGTAGCTGAGGTTCCTGTTGTGCACGAAGCAACTGCCCACCTCGCGAAGCGCCATGCGGAACAGGTGCTGGGCGCCACCGGCGTTGTGCAGGTAATTCCGGTAGCGCTTGGGGCTGTTGGCGTACCCCAGCCGTTTGAGCTGATCCAAGTCGAAGCCAAAACCGAGCCACCCCACCGGCGTTTTCACCGCAAAGGCGGCATAGGTCTGCTGCAGGTAATCCTTCTCGCCAAGCGCTTTCTGAATCCCCGCGTACAGGGTGCAGTCCCAGCTCCGGACCCAAGCGAAGAGTTCCTTTACTGTCCGGGGCATCTGCGCTGGCACGCGCGGGGGGGCAGCGGTCTGGAGCAACCAGCATTGATATCGTGATGCCGTCACGGCGGACCCCAGTGTCCGGGCCAGCCGATGCGCTTCTGCCGGATCGCAGGACACGAGTGCATGCCTGCGCTCCCCCTGCCTCATGATGAAATACTTGGCGGTCGTTGCTTGCGGTTGGATGTCGCCCAGGAAGACGGTCCACGGCAAGGACAACTGCCCATACTCCCAATGAGCCGGGAACTCGCTCTGGATGTCGTCGATGCGGTACTCCGGATCGGCGGCGATTCGGTCCAGCATGTCAGTAGCCTGGTTCAGACATTGCGCCAACGCGATGGCGGGATCGTAGCTATCTAAGGTCACAGCGCCCGGCGCAAAGTAGCACAGGTGGCCGAGGACATCGACGTGAGGCATAAGAGCGGGGAGAAAGGCCGGGCGCTCAGCCAGCGAGATCCGAGGATATTCTAGGAAATTCCAGTCCTCGATGGTTAGTTTGACGGGCACTGGCCCTTTGGCGCACGGCAGCGAGCCCACAAAGACGCGACGAGGCGTCCGCGCGGCCACAGGATGAAATCCACGGCTTCGCAGCAGCCTCAGCGATTCGCCCAACGCCGTCACGTGATCGTGCTTTCAGCCGGCCTTGGTGGAAGGAATTACCGGCGCCACCACGCGCGATGCAGGTGTGTTGCGGATGATGTCCGAATCGCTGTCGAACTCCACACGCGTACTGTCCATCGGCAGACGCGCACCGAACTGCTGACGCAATCGGGCAATCACTACCTCCTTCTCATGTAGCGCCAGCTCGCGCGCCTGGAACAATTGCGCGGCCAACTGACCGAAGCGCTGGGCGGCCGCCTCACGGTCGGTTGCCTGGAGTCGGTTGAAATCCTCCGCGCCGTCATCGATGCCCGGCTCGCGGATTTCACCTAGGAAGGCGCGGCTCAGGCGCCGGGCGGCATCCTCCAGCGCACGATCGTCGCGTCCAGCGCGTGGTTCGAACCCCTGCGCCACTGCGATCATGATCGATACCGAGGTGGGGCCGCCCTGCTGCCACTGGTAGTCACGCCAAGCCTTCAGGCAGCGGCAGACCCGGTGCAGTTGCAGGCCGTGTTCCTCGAAGCGGTCCATAAACCAGTTAGCGACGACCTCGGGGTCCGACGGCTTCCATTCACCCTTGCGCGTCGCCATGACCACGCTGTCTAAGTCGTCCCACTGTTGTCGGGTCTCAATGGCCTCCGCGAAATCGATGCTCTCCACGCTGGCGGAGTCGTACGATGCATGGGCTTTGGCCAAGGCCACCGATTCGGTGATCTTCTCGAACTCCTCCACAGGTGCCGCATACAAGGGGACATCAATGTGCGCCCAAGGGGCCACCTGGATGCGGATGCAAGTGGCCTTGCCGGGAAGCAGCTCCCACTCCTCCTTGTCGCAGAGCTCTTCTAGGAGTTGCTCGACCAGGACGAAGTAGGCCTTGGCCATGTCATGGGGCGGCCCGTTCTCCTCCCACACGGTGACCGGCAGATAGACCCCATAGTCCCAGTCCATTTCCTGGGGTGGCATCATGGCCGGCACGACGCATGTGTCGTAGGACCATGAGCCTTGCGTCCGGAAACGCGGCGTCACGCTGCGGTCCATACCAAGGACGGTTTTGGTGGCCAGGCTGATGCGCGGCTTGAGGTGGCTCTCGATCTTTTTGACACACGACCGCAGATAGCGGCGCTGCTCCATGTCAGGACGAATACGACTCTCGAACGTATCCGCACCCACGCTGCTTTGGAAGAATAGCTTGGGGAACTTTAGCATTGGGTTTCTCGGGCGGCGTTAGGGCCGTAGTAGAACTTCGGGGGAGCGCAGTGGTGGTGGAGAAACGCCTGACAGTCCTCGCGGCCCAGGCAAATCTTTGATTTCTCGGAGGCGGCGCCGATCAGCACCTCGCGCGCGGGCCCATTGGTCTTGTCCAGCGCAACAGCCCCGGCCCGCTCGTCGGTTAGCACATCATCCAATGGCACGTAGCGAGCTCCCAGACGATGCTGAAGCATGAAGTCACAGAGCGACTCCTGGACCGAGATTGACAGCCCAAACAGCCGCTTTGGCATATTGGCGGGATGGATGCCACCCCAGTCGTAGGTTCCTCCACTGCGGTTGCGGCGAGGGTCCGCCGTAAACTTCGAGGACATGGTGCCAATGGACATCATGTGCACGGACTCGGGCTGTTGCCCGAGAAAGGTCTGGGCCTCGTGAAGAGCCAGCAGCCCGGGTGCATTGGCGTAAAGGCCGCCATCCACGTACTGGTTGTTGTTGAATGTGTGTCTAGGAAAATATGCGGGGGCCGCACTCGTCGCTAGGGCAACATCCACCAAGCGGAACTGATGGTCGCGCTTGAACGACGCGTGATGGGGCGTCTTGAACAGTTGCGGCTGTCCCGCCGAATAGTTGATCGCGGGCACAATGACCGGATGCTTGCAGGCGCCCAGCGTCTTCTCGCCGAAAAGTTCCGTTGCGCTCAGTAGTCGCTTCAGGGGCTCCGGGGAGTATGGGGCACGCACGATCCCCCACAGTGAGAAGCGGCGTCTGAAGATCTCCTGCCCATGTTGCTCGAAGAGTTTGACCATCTGCTCGGCGGGAATCTCCATAGCGACCGCCAGGGCCAGGATTCCGCCAATGGACGTGCCGGCGATCAAGTCGAACCGCCGGGCGATGGGGCCACCGATATCCTCTTCCAGATCAGCCAGGATCTTGGCCGTGTAGAGCCCACGATAGCCGCCTCCGGAAAGCGCCAGTACCTGAAAGCGCGCTTGTTCTGAATCCATCTTTTGCATTAGGCCTCGATGGTGTGGGTCCAAGCAGGAAGTCCACTTTCAGAGAGGTATTTCACCAGCGGCGGACTACCAAAGAACTGAACTCGGCCACCGGACATAAATGCTAGGGCCGACTGATCGACTCGTAGATTGGCAAGCCTGGCTTTGGCCGTCAGTTCGGCGAGAAGCTGGGCGTTGTCATCGCGTGCGCCGGATGAGGACCGTGCCTCGAAGACAGCAAAACTAATCCAACCGCCGCTACGGGCATGCTCACGCAGATGGGCGAGATTGACCCTCATTGATGCCTCCTTGTCCAAACCTATCCCAAACATGGAATGCATTATTACGTCGGTAGTAGCTCAATTAGTGACCTAGTAACTTTCGAGTAGCGAATTTCTTGTTGCTGCGGCGCACAGCAAGACGTGTAATTTGCGTCGCAATTCGGGTGGGCCAAGCACCTCTACTTCCGGGCTGTGGCGCAGGAGGTCCATGATCAGTTCCTGATCATTTGAGTAGGGCACCTCTAGCATATAGCTGCCATCTTCTAGGTAGGAGCTCGTCTGGTCGTGGTGCCAGGTCTCCTTACCAACCCATTGGGCGCGATCCGAAGTGAATTTCAAGAGTGCTCGGTGCGCGGCTGCTCCGGCAAAGATCCCGTAGCCGCTGCGAAAGTGCTCATGCATTTCCTTGGGACTAACCTCAATGGCAAGTTCGTCGAGCACTCGAATGGACTGAATTGCATCAAGAGCAAACGAGCGGAGTGCGTTTTTACTGTGGCACCAAGCGTCAAGGATCCAGTTCTCTCGATAGTGCACCAGTTGCTGCGGAGAAATGACTCTTCTTGTGCTCTCCTTGCGGTCCCGATTCCAATACTCCATGTATAGGCGCTTGCCTTCCACCAGTCCGCTAGCTATTTGCTGGAAGTGCTTGGACTCGACCTTGCGCGGTGCGAAATGAATTAGACGAAGTTTGTGCTCGATAGCGCGTGCTGAAATGGCGCCTTCTGCCAGCATGCTGCGAAGCCGCGATTTCAGAGGAGCGACATGCTCCTTGAGTAGACCAGGCTGAACACCTTCGACAAGGTGCAACATAGTTAAAAGTGCGATGACTTCTGATGAGTCGAACCAAACTCCCGGTAGTTCAAATCTACCTCCTTCAGCCAGATCGTCCCGAATGACCCATCCGCGTTTAGTCCTATCCCATTCGAGCGGGCATCCAAAACGGTCTCGAAGAAAGTCAAAGTCGCGCTTGAGCGTTGCCTCTGAAACTTCCAGTTCCTCCTTGAGGAACGACATTGAAGCCGAACCGCGCTGGCGTATGAAGCTGACAATCTTCGTGATGCGCTCTATGCAAACCTTGGACACTCTCCCTCCCTTGGACTGATATCGCCGCGTCCGCTAAGCCCTTGAGGCCAGATGGAATTATGCCTAAAAAATACACTTGAGGTGCGAGAACTAGATCAGTGGCGAGTTGCAGCGTAAGCACCCGGCCAACCCATCTTGCCCGTGGTATTCAGGGCGTAGCTGCGTCTGCCCGCTTCCTGCGATGGGGCCGCAACTCCCTTTTCCGGCTCTGCAGCTGAGTCGGCAGGCGGGTGGGGATGTCCTTCAGATAAACTGCGCCCGATGCGTTACTTGCCCCTGTTAATAGCCAGTCTCCTGGCCGGCTGTCATTCAGCCCCTCTCTTCCCTCCTGCACCTGACCCCGTCGAATCAAAACCTGCGGCCCCGCGTAGCTCCACAGGTCTCTCATTCGAACTCGTCAATAGCAAGAAGGCTGTCGGACATCGTGATTTCAGCAATGCAAAGAAAGTCTTGCCGGATATCTGCGCCGGCATGCAGGAAGACTTTTACTGTGGCTGTGCCTACATCAAGACCGTTGTCAATTTTGCGAGCTGTCATTTCGTGCCCAGAAAGAATCCAATCCGAGCGGGGCGTATCGAGTGGGAACATGTCGTGCCTGCATGGGTGCTAGGGCAAGCGCTGTGTCGAAATCGGTTCCCTCTCGAGAAACTCATTCAAAAGCAATTTTTTGTACTACTCAACGTGGCGCAGCCTCCGCCACAAACCCATTTACATCGAAGCGCCGCAGGAACGCTCTTGCTGCGTTCTCCGACTTGGCCCGTAGCCAGTCGCCCCACGCATCATCCGGAAGGATCACTACAGAGCGTTTCTCGTCCTCGGGTTTGTGGAACCGCATAAAAACTGGATCGTTGTCGGCATTGATCGTCAGCATGGTCATGGACCATGTGGGCTGGCCGGTTTCACTCAACTTGCGTTCCCACAGCCCAGCGATCCCCATCGGCTTTCCGTCTGCGCGACGGATCGCCCAGCGCACGACTTTCCCTGTCTCATAGCAAGGTTCAAACAGTACCTCTGCCGGGATGATGCACAGTTGCCCACGCTTCCACGCATCCCGAAACGAAGGTTTCTCCCCGACGCTCTCCGACCGTGCGTTGTAGGTCGAACGCACGATCTTCGTATCCTTCGCCCAACTCGGGATCAGGCCAAAGGCGGCGGGCACCCATAGCCGGGGTGCGAAGTTTGTGACGATGGGCACCACCGACCCCGGGTAGGCTTCTCCATACGAGAAGTCGGGGGCTGGCAAGGGAAGCGCCGCAAGCGTTTCCCGAGACGAGGGACGATAGTTGGCACACATGGTTGTGGACGCAGGGATCAACGCATCCATTATCTGCGAGGCCGAGGCGACGTGACGAGGTCGCTTGCATTGGCTTGAATGCTGTATAAAATTACAGCATTCGTCTTGCGCTGCTCTCATGCCAAAGTTACTTACACTCTCCCCGCCCGATCTCGCCAACACCCGAGGCATCTTCGTTCCCTTATCCGGCGCGCCTCGACAGGCGTTGCCGGTGGATTCGATCAAGATCTCAGCGGGCTTCCCATCGCCCGCCGCCGACTATGAAGAGTCACGCCTCGACATCAACGAGTACCTGGTCCGCAACCCGGTCAGTACGTTTTTCTTCCCAGTAAAGGGGGATTCTATGGAGGGCGCCGAGATCTTCGACGGCGACATCCTGGTTGTGGACAAGAACGTGCGCCCCCGGCATGGGCACATCGTCGTGGCCTTCGTGGATGGGCTGCGCCTGGTGAAGCGCCTCTACCGTCGGGGAGGTCGAATGGCGCTCGAAGAGGAGAACCCGAAGTATCGGCCGCTCATCGTCACCGTAGAAATGGACTGCGTGATTGGGGGCGTGGTGGTCGGCAAGTTCAAGCGGATGCCTGTCTGATTGGAAGAACGATGCCCATCTTCGCGCTGGTGGATTGCAACAACTTCTACGCTTCCTGCGAGAAGTTGTTCGATCCGACCCTAAAGGCAACGCCGCTTGTTGCCCTGTCGCATAACGATGGCTGCGTGGTGGCCCGCTCGGCGGAGGCCAAGGCGCTCGGCATTCCGATGGGCGCGCCCTGGTTCCAGATCCGGGAGGAGGCTGAGTCTCGCGGTGTGGTGGCCTACTCGAACTACGCCCTATACGCCGACATCAGTAACCGTGTAGTTCAGGTGCTGTCCGGTTTCTCACCGAACGTCGAGGTTTACAGCATCAATGGTAGGCGTCCAACCGGTCCACCTTGCGCGGGTTAGGTACTAGTCCGGGTGAGTTCATAATGGCCAATCGTTTTCCGACTAGTGAAGTAATTTCCTTGAAGTAGTCCGCCGCTTTCAAGGCTAAGTTTTAGAATCGCCGCACCTTTATATGGTGCCTGTGGAGCAGCACCTGACTTATGTTTCGGCGTGGTGAGAAATACATAATAGAGTACGCTGCGGCCTGTTTCTGGGTCTTTTTTTGGCTTTGCCAACAATGTTTCCGAATCGGAATCTTCAGCATCTACATCCATTCCAATTTTCAGAAAATCCTGTTTTATTATCGCCTTTGCGCAAGATGTTCCGCTTTTACCTTCCCACTCCCAATGAATCACCATCCTCCAAGTGCCGTTTAAATTTGGAAATAGCCATTTGTTTAGTGCAGGAAACTTCCCCCAAAGCCATTGCCAGCCAAAGTGGAATAATCCAAGTAGGATAAGATGCAGTGCTGCTGAACCACCGCTTGCGATTGATATGGCGGTTGAGAATCCCGTTTGACTATCATAAATGGCCCATAAAATCAGCCCCGTAACGATAGAATAAGCGACGGCGACAAGAGTGATAATTCGCCCAATAGGCAGGAGGCCGATCATTTTAGCGTCTCAAAGAGAGTTTCGTGGCCATTCTCGAATATGGATAGACCGTGTCCTTCGCTAACTATGCCGGTCATTAAAACCCCAGGGATAGCTGATCCGAAAATAGCCGCAACAAAACGACCACCAATAGGTCGGCCTCTATCTATATTGACGTTCAGGACAATAGGCGGCGAGAAGTATTGAGCAATATGAGTAATTAAGCCCGTATGATTAATTGTGTGAAATCCGTCGTGGTATTTGCTTTTGGTGCTCGACAAATGCGACAAGACTTCGGCGGTTGTGCCTGATATGGTTGGAAAATCTCCTCGCAGATTTATGATCGGCAAGCAGATTGGTGTATCACATACAATAATCCCGACCCCTGAAAAATCCGCATCAGACTTCAGCCATATTTCGTGCAGTAGGTTTCTAAAATCGAGCCTAGTCATAGCAGAATGAAGTGATGTACTTAACGTAGAACTAACGGGCGCTGCGCGGCTTTATCGCCCAGCGTACAGCAACCGAAGGGAGCGAGGTTAAGCGCCATGTTGGGCATTTACTAGAGGCGCCCAGTCTGAAAGACCAACCTACCGCTGGCGCAGGATGCTTCTGAGCTTCGCGTAAGCAGGACGCGGCGGGTTGCGCTGCGGGTACGACAGGTTACGAATGTTCACGGGCACCCTTCTTACAGAATAGACGCGCCCGTTGAGCCGAACGATGCAGTCCATGAAGTGTCGGCCGACGTAGGCAGTATGCTCGTTGGCGGTCAGCATCCTGAGTCCCACGCGCCTATGGCCGAGGTCGCTTAACCGGTCGGCCTCTTCGCCTTCGTTGCGGACGGTCCATTCTACGGTCGCGTATTCGGGCACCACGTGGGGGTTGGTAATGCGGAAGGTGAGTTCGCAGTCCTTGGCGACGGAGGGGACCTCGTTCCGGTACGTGGCGAGGACGGTTTTGGGATTGCCTCCGTGGACCTGCACCTCGATATCCGGAAGCACCATCACGGCCCGGCCCGACCTTTCGTCCACGATTTCCACTTGATCGGTTTCCGGCAACGGCATGAGGAAGGAGAAGGCCTCCGACCAGACGAGGGTGGCGGAGGCTTCGTCCTCGGCCGCTTCCGCGCGTTCCGCGACGTCCAGCAGGGCTTGAAGACGGGGCAGGAAGCCTTCCCATCCTGCGTCGGAAATCCGGTTGAGGTCCTCCGCCCTGTCCACCGGATTGGGCACCGCCTTCTTGTCGAAGAGGCGGCCATGTACCTTCTTGATGACAGCGATCAGAGCGTCGTCGTCGTCCATGCCCAACAGGGTTCCCCTCAGGCCCTGGTACGCCTGGGTCGCCAGCACGGTAACGAGGATGGACGAAGGCCTCGACTCTGGGGCTTCGTCGAACGAAACGGCGGCCCACGCCTTCAGGTACCGCACCAACCGTCGCAACTGCTCGCGGTCGTCTCCGATCGCCGCGTTCCTGAACCATTTGTAAAGCTTCTTGGGATCGCTGTCCTCCCAGGCGTCCGAGAGGCAGGCTAGGCGGCGCCGGTCGGTTTCCGGATCCAGGTGATAGACGGGGGTGTCGATATGGAATTGGCGGGCGTATACGACTCTCGAGCAGCGCTCTTTCGGCGGGGTGACGACTTCCTTCACGTCGCGGTTGCTCCGTCCGTAAAGCACGAGCTCATCTTGTACCCATTCCCGAAGCTGGGCTGGCGACGGAGTCGCGTCCTCTTCGTCGGTCCAGTGGAAGTAAACGCCGACGTCCACGTCGTACTCTTCGCCGGGATGCACCGGTCTTATCAGGGTGCCGTACTTGTACGATCCCTGCAGCCAGCTAGAAACGGGGTAGCCGTGCCTAGCCGGCAGGCGTTGCTTCAGGTGCTCCGCCAAGGCGTTCCATTGCTCTTGGAGGAATTGCCGCTGTTCGGCGGTCGGGGTAACCCGCCTTATGAGCGTTTGGTCCCGGTTTCCTGCAAACAGCTGCGCTGCGTGGCCCATCAGTCTTCCCTGTATATCTTAAGTTGCGGGCGGTGCCCGAGGAACGGCTTCAGCTTGGTGCCCAGAACGTCGGTCACCGCTTTTTCCGCCAGGCCTTTCAGCGTCCTGCAGGCGGTCGGGTCCGCCACGTCGAGGCCGAGGTCCTTTGCCTGCTCCTGCGAAGGCTCGTGATCGATGCGGACGTACCGGTCATTGAGCCGGTGCGACACCAGCTGGTCGACGAACTGCTGCTGGGAGGAAATGATTACGTTGAACAGCCGCTCGCCTTCCATCCAATCGGCGATCCCGAAGTCCCGACCCTTGCCGAAGGAGACGGAATAGCTTTTCGTCGTCGTGCCGACGCTGAGCACCCGGACCGCGTCGATGGGTACACCGAAGTAATACTCCGCTTCGTGGATCGCTATTAGGTCGGGCGCGTTGGCGAACAGGCCCCCGTCCGCGTAAAGGTTGCCGCCGACCTCCGCCAACTCGAAAAAGGTCGGAGCCGCCGCCGTCGCCAGCGCGATATCGACGGCCTTGTACCGCCAGTCCCGGGCCCATTCTTCCTTGTGCCTCGTTTTGAACACCTGGGGCACGCCCTGCGTCACGTTGACGGCGGGAATGGCAACGGGATGGACGGCGTCCCTGAGCAGGGTGTCCTTGCCGATCAGCTTGGCGACCGCCTCCCTCAGGGGGTCGGCCGAGTACCGCGGCTTCCGGCTATGGCGCCATAGGTCATTCAGTTTTCCGAGCTTGGTCGACGGGGGCTTGTGCTCGGGAAATATGTCGAGGCCGTGGCTTTCGAAGACTTCCACCACCGATTCCATCGGAACTTCGAAGGCGACGGCAAGCGCTACGATTCCTCCTATCGAGGTTCCGCAACTAAGGTCGAAATGCCGTCCGATACGGCCGCCGACGTACTCCTCGATCGTCTGTAACGCCCTGGCGGTGAACAATCCGCGGAACCCCCCTCCGTTGAGCGCCAACGCCTGAAACGGCGCGTCCTTATTCCATTCCATCGGTCCCTCAAGGCTCTGTGCGTTTGGAGTCACATTATATGCCAAATGTATATATTCTCCTGCTTGTCGACTTTACATCCGGGAAAAGCTTTGCGGACATCGGCTTAGGGTTGGGAGGGTGAATTCCCTGACTGGAAAAGCTACCGTCCAGCGTGATTTCTCTCTGGAGGGCTGCTTACCGACACATTGCTGACCGATTCAGCAGGCCGGCCCAATGACCGGATTGGCCGATTATGCAAAGCCAGCGATTATGGAAAGTAGTCGGGGTGACTGTGGCTAAGAAGCAGGCAGGAAGGGGCTTTGCAGCGGCTGGCATCCCCGCGAGCTCGACATAATTTCTTCGGTCTCGAGACCGTTATGAGCCACATCTCTTCGCCCCCGGTTACGCCAAGTACGCATCCAGCGTCGGTTCTCTCCGATCACATCACTGCGGAACTGCGCCGCTACGACGAACACATGCATGATGTCCGCGGGTTGGCTAACGGCAGACTGCACAAGCTGGACGCCAAGATCCAGCGCTACCGGGCGCCCGACTCGCTGATCAACTTCCTGAAGACGCTGTGACTATGTAAAGGTCGGAATGCTTGCCTACCGCTGCCCTTCAGTGTTTGACGGGCATCCCGATCTGCCACTTTCCATAATCGCTGGCTTTGCATAATCGGCCTTATGTAAAGCTTTCCATAAGGCCGAGGTCCCGCCGCTGGTCCGACAGGCTCAAGCTGTCTGAAAGCGATCCTTCGGTCTCCGGCATCGGATGGGCATCAGGCGTCGAGGTGGGTGTGTTCGAAGTCAGTCAATGATTCCGAATGAATCTTCCTGGAAACGGACGCACATCTTCAACCGAAGCAGGCGGCATACGTCTGGTCGATAGGCGCATACGCGTTTGCTACAAGCCAAGCCGTGGCGGCTGTCGGTGGTGTGAATGAATTTGCGCCGCCATACCGGACGTAGCCCATTGATACGCATGAGGGTTCGTATTCGGTACCGCCCCACGCGAAGCCCCTGCGCATGCAGGACGGCCCGCAGGCGCCGGCTGCCGTAACAGCGTCCGGAGGCGGTGAAGGCGGCGCGCAGGTGGGTGCTCGTTGGGCAAACCCTGGCGGGGTCGCCCCTGCGTGAGCAGGCGGCGTAGAAGCCCGAACGGCTCACGCCCAGCAACCGGCACAGCAATGCGGTGTTGTCGGCCTTCTCTTGCAACTGAGCGAT
>APMI01036933.1_pt1 | contig 21052 bp, 14 predicted proteins | sample 667938 | NCBI WGS metagenome assembly APMI01 (sample SAMN01084076, study PRJNA167559) | wastewater metagenome | biome: Wastewater | place: Denmark: Ejby Moelle, Odense | collected 2011-11-28
CCGCCGCTGGATTTAAAGTAATTTCTCCATTTAACCTTTCCTCAAGTTTAGTACAACCCGATATAGATAAAGCCAACAGAGAACTAAGTATTATAATTCTTGATTTCATATACTAAGTTTTTAAAATTAATTTTTATAAAGAAACATTTAAGCCAAAAGTTACAGTTCTTGCTGTAGGATAAGGTATATATTCAATTCCCACTGAAGGAACTCCATTAACACTCTTATCAGTGTTTACTTCTGGGTCAAATCCTGTGTATTTGGTAATAACAAACAGATTTTGTCCTGTTACATACACATTTACACCTTTAAATATTTTTCCAACATTACCAACATTATAACTTAAAGTCGCATTTGCTAGTTTTAAGTAATCACCCTTTTCAAGGAATCTTGAAGAAGCAGTTACAGGATTTGCAAAAGATTCTTTTACCGGATTCTGGTAAACTGACAACGCTATGTTTTTACCATTGTTGATACTACCAACATTAATTACATTATTCAATGTATTGTTGTAGATCAAATGACCAAACGCTCCGTTCATATTGGCTGTAAAGCTTAGTTTCTTGTATGAAACTGAAGTTGATATTCCAAGAATCGTTTTAGCATTAGGACTTCCTGCATAGTACAGTACATCTCCATCCTTGGTATAGTTTGCCAGCCCATTTGTTTTGTCAAAACCTAAGAATTGCCTTGTTACAAATGCATTAATAGGCAATCCATTACGAATCACTTCAACAGTTGAACCTGTAATACCCTGACCATCCAATGCTCCGGTATTGATTGAGCCAGAAAGACCAGAAACATTATTACTAACAAATGTGGCATTCACTCCAAAATCCCAGGTAAAGTCTGCTTTACTTATGATTGAAGCATTAACAGAAGCTTCAAATCCTTTGTTTTGAATTTTACCTGGCAGGTTTTTCCATGTTACAGCGCCTCCACCAATAGCTGGTTGGATTGGCTCTGTGGGGAAGAGCAAAGCTGTTGTTGATTTATTAAAATAATCTAATGTTACAGTAATTTTGTTTTTCAACATTGATAAATCAATACCAACATTGTACTGTTGGTCTGACTGCCATTTTAGATCTGGATTATAGTTATTGATTGTTCCCTGATCGTAGCCATTACTGTTAAAAGCCGTTCTGCTTACTGAAGCGCCCGAAGGAAATTCCTGGTTACCCGTCCTTCCCCAACCAGCACGTAGTTTAAGTGAATTGATGGCATCAACCTTGAAGAAACTTTCTTTTGAAATATTCCAAGCTGCTCCAAATGATGGGAAGTAGCCATACTTATTGTTTGGACCAAATCGTGTAGAACCATCTGCACGGAATGTAGCAGTAAGCAAATACTTATCGTCATAATTCAAAACCGCTCTTCCAAAATAAGATTGAAGATCAAAAGTTGGATCGTTGTAAGAACTTATCGACCTGTTTGTTGGGTTGGTGTACTGTATATAGTCTGTATAATCCAAACCATAATTACCAAAACCACTAGGGTTTTGAGCATTGATTAATCCATAACCACTCATGCCCGTTCCTTTATTTTTTGTCTTTACATACTCGTAACCTACAACAGCGTTAAGGTTTAATTTGTCTAAAACTTTTTTATTAAAGTTTAAGGTATGAGTAAATGTTTGTGTGGTTAATTCACTTGTTCCGATTAAGCCCCGGCCTTTGTCTAATACGTCATTAAAGTTAATAAACCTTTGTATACTTGTTCTCCTGATACCAGTAGCATAATTTATACTGTACAAGAATCTATATTCAAGAAAGCTGGTAAATTTAATGTAAGGTGAAAGACTGGCTAAAATTGTAGTAACTTTTGAACGGTCAGTAACTGCATTTTGAAGTGCGACAGGGTTAATTAAATCCCCACCACGAACAACATTGAATGAATCTGCAGTATTTGCAGAGTTACGTAAAATCAGCTTTTCGGTTGGGTTCCACTGCAATGCATTTCCAATCAAACTACCTCTTGAGCCTGCATTATTAGATATTGGAGCAATCTCTTCTGTGTATTGGCTTGGAATAATATTTACATCTAATCCAATATTTTTCTTTTCAAGGAATTTAAAATTCCCACTAATATTAGCAGTGTATTTCTTAATTCCAGTTTTTCTAACAATACCATCTTGGTCAAGTACGCCCAATGAGAACCGATACTTAGCAGCCTCAGTACCACCACTCATAGATACATTATAGTTCTGTATCTTACCTGTTTGTAAAATTTGATCCAACGCATCAACACTTGATCCCTTGTCATTCGCTGTTCCTAATCCGTAATATGATAACGCTTGTCTGAATTGCCCTGCATTCAAAACCTCCAGTTTTTTTGCGATTTTGGAAACACCCGTAGATACACTAAAGTCGATTTTAGCCTGACCAGACTGACCTTTTTTTGTTGTTATTAAAACAACGCCGTAGGCAGCCCTGGTACCATAAATTGCAGTTGCAGATGCATCTTTCAACACATCAATTGAAGCGATATCTGAAGGGTTAATAAAATTCAGTGGATTTGTACCCGGATTGCTGCCGCCTAAGCCTACATCACCTAAACCAGGGCGTGCAGACCTACCGTCCAAAGGAACGCCATCCACTACATATAATGGCTGTCCGCTACCTGTAACAGATGAATTACCCCTGATTTTAACAGTCGAAGCACCTCCAGGTGCGCCCGAGTTGTTGATCATTTGCACACCGGCTACTTTACCCTGTATCAACTGGTCGGCAGAAGTGTAAGTACCCTTGTTGAAATCCTTTGCCTGCACCGTTGAAACAGCACCAGTCAAATCCTTTCTTTTAGCGGTACCATAACCTACTACCACCACTTCGTTGAGGTTACCTACAGAGGTTTCAAGATCAACATTTACTGCTGTCTTTCCACCCACTGCTTCCTGGCGCTGGGTAATGCCTGCACCGGTAAAAACAAGCACTGCATCCGCAGCTACATTGTTCAGTGTGTAAACGCCCTGGTTGTTTGTGGAAGTTGCGTTCTTAGTTCCTTTTACGGTAACTGTTACGCCGGGGAGTGGTTCCCCTTTCTTGTCAGTTACTGTTCCGGTAACTGTTTGGGCCAGCGTTACAGCTGCGAACCCGAAGATGGCCAGCAACAGCATGGCACACTTTCTCATAATGGCATGAGGCATAATCGTTAAGTTTTATGTTTTGGTAAGAAAAAACTAATAGATATCTAAAACAGTTTTTGTGAAAAACCGGCATTTATTTATCCATTAGTAGTGTAAATGTAACACAATTTTGATATTTACAACATCAAAAATCCATAGGATGGGTCGCTAAAATTGTTTTCACTGCCAGTTTTTCCAACAAACGTTTGCGGAATTGTTTGCGAAACTGATTGCGGTTAATAAAAATATTTCACCTTTTTTTGCAGTATGAATAACACTACACTCAAAAAGATTTCAGAAATGCTCGGCATCAGTATCTCTACTGTTTCGAGAGCCCTGAAGGACCATCCCGATATTTCCGACAAAACAAAACAACGGGTAACAGAACTGGCGCAGGCACTGGATTACGAACCCAATGCGAATGCCATCAACCTGCGCAGCAGCAAAAACAATCTTTTTGGCCTGATCGTTCCCACCATCTCCAACTTTTTTTACGATTCTTTTATTGCTGCCATTGAAGAGGAATGCAGGCGAAACAACTATTCCATGATGATCCTGCAATCGGGTGATGACCCTGTGGTGGAGCAGGAAAACATCAAACTATGCAGGCAGAACCGGATCGGCGGACTCTTTGCCTGTATCACTTCGCAAACCAGCAATTTTGAACCTTTCTTTAAACTTCACAATATTGATGTGCCCGTAATTTTCTTTGACAAGGTGCCTGACGATAGCCGTGCCAACAGGGTATGTGTGGCAGATGCAGCTTCAGCCACCATCGCTGCCAATACCATCCTCGAAAAAAAGAAGAAAAAAGTTCTGGCATTGTTTGGCAATCAAAATCTGTCTATCACAAAAAAAAGGCTGGAAGCTTTCCAGAAAACCACCGGTAAAAAAACAAAACTCATTATAGAGCATGTAAACAATGCAGAAGAAGCACAGCAGGCAACTTACCTGGCGCTTAAAGAAAACCCCGATACCATTTTCTGTATGAGCGATGAGATACTCACCGGTTCTATGAAAGCCATCCAGCAGGCCGGACTTTCCATCCCGGGCGATATTGCCGTGATCGCTATCAGCAATGGTTTTATTCCCAAGCTGTATTTTCCTGAAATTACGTACGTAGAAACGAGTGGTTACAAACTCGGCAAACTGGCATTTTCGAGCATGATGGCCTGCCTCGCCGGCAGCACTTTTTTGCAGGAACTTACCATTGAATGTTTGTTGGTAGAAGGTGGATCAATTTAATGTTACTTTGTACAACAATCAGCCAGAATGAACCCGGAAGAAGAAATTGCGATCATTGAAAAAACAAAGCGCCTGGAAGCAGAAAATGAAAGCCTCAAAAGCATTCTGCAGGAATACCAGCAGGTGGCCCTGTTGCGCAATATAGAAAGAAGGGACCTGGAAGAAAAAGCCTCGGAAGGTGCTGCGGCAAAAAGCAGTTTTGACCAGCAGGCGGAAGAACTAAAATACATACGGGATTATATTTTTGAACTAAAGCAGCAGGCAGAAGCGGCGGCGCAAAGAGAAACCGAACTTGAAAACCAGGTAAGCCTTGCCGTTAGCAGCTCACATCAACTGGAAGATGTAAGGACCAAATACAATTACCTGCAGGTACAATTAGATGACCTGGGTGAAAGGCTGCAGCAACTCAACCGCCAGAATGCCCTGCAATCGCAGTATGCCAGCAGAATCGCAGAACTGGAAAGTATGCTGTCCAATGCAGAGGAGGAGATTGATACGTTAAAAAATCCGTCGCCGGAGGAAACCTGATCTTCCTGATATTTATCATGGCACGGATGCTTTTATGTTTGTTGCAATTGCAGCAACTTTGCCTTTCTAAAATAAACTATCATGAGCAGCATTGCAGATATCAGGAAGGACTATAAATTAAAGAATTTTACCGAAGCCGATGCGGCAACAGATGCCATTGCACAGTTTACCAACTGGTGGAATGATGCAGTGAGCAGTGAAATTGATGAAGTAAACGCTCTCACACTGGCTACCGCTGCCAGCAATGGCAAACCCTCTGCAAGAATTGTGTTGCTGAAAGGATATGATGCAACGGGTTTTGTTTTTTTCACCAATTATAATAGCCACAAGGGCCTCGAACTTGCACAGAACCCGCAGGCCTGCATGGTTTTTTTCTGGAAAGAACTGGAACGCCAGGTAAAGATCGAAGGCATCATAGAAAAAGTAAGTGAAGCAGAAAGTGATGAGTACTATTTTTCAAGACCTGTTGGAAGCCAGGTAGGTGCCTGGTGTTCGCCACAGAGCTCCGTAATTGAAAGCCGACAGGTGATTGAAGAGAATGTAAAAAGATACGAAGCACAATTTGCGAATGCGCCCATTACCAGGCCGGCGTACTGGGGTGGATACCGTTTAAAACCACAACTGATGGAGTTTTGGCAAGGCAGACCCAACCGCCTGCACGACCGGCTTCAATACAGCCTGCAGGCAGATGCTTCCTGGAAAATAGAAAGACTGGCTCCCTGATTGTTGATGGTATTTGAAGTATTTTGTGCAGCATGAAGACATGCATTACCAATTGCACGATACATACCGGCGATGGCATGCTGGTTGATAAAAACATTCTCATCGAGAACGGGGGCATACTTGCAATAACCGATGAAAGACCGGCTGATGCAACCCTGCACAACCTCCACGGAATGCATATATCAGCCGGTTTTATTGACATTCATATCAATGGTGGTGAAAAATACTTTTTCACGCAATCTCCCACAGAAGAAGCACTGCTTGATATTTGCAACAGCAGTCTGCAATACGGCGTTACGCATTTACTTCCCTGTTTGATCAGCGCCGATCAGCAAACGATCTTAACGGCCATCGAAACAACGAGGGCTTTTATGCGGAAACACAAAACAGTTCTTGGTTTGCATATAGAAGGGCCGTTCATCAATCCCGAAAAACGTGGTGCCCATGTAAAGGCATTTATCCATCCACCCACCAACGAAAAACTTGAAGCCATCATCCATCACGGAAAAGATGTGGTAAAAGTAATGACCATCGCACCGGAATGTTTTACAGATGAACAGATTACCATGCTGCAACAGGCAGGTATTGTATTATCAGCCGGCCACTCCACAATCACCTGTAAACAGGCGCAATACTATTTTTCAAAAGGCATTACACTCGTAACCCATTTGTACAATGCCATGACGCAGTTTGGCCACCGGGAACCTGGGCTGGTAGGCGCCACTTTTCAAAATGACCATGTATTTGCACCCATTATTTTAGACGGCCAGCATTGCGATTATCTTGCCGCACAGGTTGCGTACAAAATGAAGGGGGATCATTTGTTTTTGATAAGCGATGCTGCTTTTTTAGGAAGAAAAATTAAGGAGTTCAACTGGGGAGCATTCAACATGAAACTTACGGCAGACGGGCACTACAGGAACGGCGACGGCAATCTTGCCTGTGCATCCATTTCCATGACAGAAGCAGTACAAAACGCAAAACAACAGTTAGGGATATCAACAACTGACGCTATTAAAATGGTCACTTCCATCCCTGCAAAAGCGATCAGGATGGATGATACAATTGGTTATATCAAACCGGGCTACCCGGCTTCTTTTGCTTGTTTTGATGAAGCGCTGAAAACTATCCAGCCACTTATATTCTGGTGATCAGAGTAACCATTCCACTTCACCAAAATCAAAAAAATTATCAATGATATCGGTGGTGTATAAACGCCCTTCTGCTGTTACTGACCTTATCATTGTTTCAAACTCGATATTTCCTCTTTTTAGTTTAACCAGGCTGTTTTTTTTAAACAGGCAGGCGTTGTACGTTTCCAGTATTTTATTGAATCCCAGTTCTTTTATTGAATGCACATATTTCAGTACCAGCAGGTGAAGTTGGCGGGCAAGACTGGTTACATCGAATTCATTGCCGGTGATCTGTTTGAGGGAAACAACATTTTTCAGACTCTCATCAAACTGTGCCTGGTTGATGTTGATGCCAATGCCCACCACCGCATACTTCCATGCATTGCTGTATTTGCCTGCGACAGCTCCCGCAGACCGATTTTGCCCGATGACGTTTTCGATGAGGATGCCTCCTGCCTTTCTGTCACGCCAGTAAATATCATTGGGCCATTTTATGGTGGTTTCTTCCCCGGCAAAAGCAGTGAAAAATTCATAACAGGCAAGTGCTGCTGCAGCAGATAATTTAAACTGTTCTGCCACTTGTAACGGTTTTGGCTCAATTATAATACTAATTGCTATGTTTTGTCCGTTACCTGTGTGCCAGTTTTTGCCCCGCTGACCTTTTCCGCCGGTTTGTGCCAGGGCAAAAAAAGCATCGCCATGCTTCGCCAATCCTGCATGAACCCGTGCCATGGCATAGTTGTTGGTGCTGTCCACACTGTCCAGTACAGTAAAGGCATAATTGGAAGATGGCATAATGCAGTTGTTGGTAAAGAAATTGTATTTTTGAACCCTGTTGCAAGCTACATTCAACCTACCATAAAAAAAAGGAAAAGCAGGTAGCTGCAAACAATCATTACATAAAAAAGAAAAAGCATTAATTTGAATAATCTCACAGTATTAGAAAGCCGTAAAAAGAACACAGTTACACGGCTTACCAGGAACAGCAAAATCTTCAAAGCCATTATCCAGGGTATCCAGCAGAAAAAAGGAGAAAAAATCGTTAGTCTCGACCTGAGAAAAATACCGGAAGCGGTAGCTGATTTCTTTATTATCTGCGAAGCAGGCAATACTACCCAGTTAAAAGCGATCGCTGATTCGGTTGAACACGAAGTAAGCCTTAAATGCGACGAAAACCCTTACAAACATGAGGGGCGGCAGGCACTGCAGTGGATATTGATCGATTACATCAACGTAGTTGTGCATGTAATGCTGCCGGAGCCAAGAAAATTTTACCAACTGGAAGAGATGTGGAGTGATGCGCCGGTGACGGAACACAACGATTAACCGGTAATATTGTTATAGCTATACAAACAATCAAAAAAACAAATTCGTAGAACGCATTTTATGGCAGAAGAAAACACACCAGAGACGAATAGGAGGCCCAACCCAAACGGCATACCACCTTCAGGGGATGAGAATAAAAAGAAACCCAGGTTTAACATTTACTGGATATACGGAATTGCATTTGCTGCCCTCATTGGCTACAATCTTATCAGGGGTGTTGCAACACCCGGCGTTGAAACTTCCGAAGTGAATTTTTACGACATGGTAAAAATGGGCGATGTTGAAAAAACAAAAACCATTCGCAATAAAAGCATAGTAAGGGTTTACCTGAACAAGGATTCCGTACTCAGGCATGCTGATTTTTACAGGCGCGTATTGCCTGAAAAAAACCAGTACGAAATATTGACCAAAAACACCAGCGCCCAGCTTTATTTTGGCGTATCAAAAGATAAAACGATCACAGAGCTGATGAACAGCTTTTATGATAAAAATCCTTTGGTAAAAAGAGTACCTGATTTTCCTGATGAAGAAGGGGAGATCTTTACACAACTGGTAACAACACTGCTGCCCATTTTACTGATCGGCCTGCTGTTTATCATGATGATGCGTAAAGTCGGCGGTCCGGGTGGCTCTGGTGGCGGCCCCGGCGGCATCTTCAACATCGGTAAATCAAAAGCGACTTTATTCGACAAAGCTTCCAAGGTGAACATTAATTTTGGTGATGTGGCCGGACTGGATGAAGCCAAGGTGGAGGTAATGGAGATTGTTGACTTCTTAAAAAATCCTAAAAAATATACGGCCCTTGGTGGTAAGATACCAAAGGGTGCATTGCTGATAGGCCCACCCGGTACCGGTAAAACATTATTGGCAAAAGCTGTTGCCGGTGAAGCGCAGGTGCCTTTTTTCAGCCTTAGTGGCAGTGACTTTGTGGAGATGTTTGTAGGGGTGGGTGCAAGCCGTGTAAGAGACCTGTTCAAACAGGCCAGGGAAAAAGCGCCCTGTATCATTTTCATTGATGAAATTGATGCGATAGGAAGGGCCAGGGGAAAGAATGTAATGATGAGCAATGATGAAAGAGAAAATACACTCAACCAGTTGCTCGTAGAAATGGATGGTTTTGGAACTGATTTGGGTATCATCATCCTTGCGGCTACCAACAGGCCGGACGTACTGGATTCTGCATTGCTTCGTCCCGGAAGGTTCGACAGGCAGATCTCTATTGACAAACCTGACCTGGTGGGAAGAGAAGCCATCTTTAAAGTGCATTTACAGCCGATCAAAATTTCGTCTACGCTTGATATTCATAAACTGGCGGAACAAACACCGGGTTTTGCAGGTGCTGATATTGCGAACGTTTGTAATGAAGCTGCGTTGATCGCTGCAAGAAAAAGCAAGGATGCAGTTGACATGAGCGATTTCCAGGATGCGATTGACAGGGTGATCGGCGGACTTGAAAAGAAGAACAAAATCATTTCTCCTGAAGAAAAAGAGATCATTGCTTACCATGAAGCAGGGCACGCCATCTGCGGCTGGTACCTCGAACATGCTTACCCATTACTGAAAGTTACCGTAGTGCCAAGGGGTACCGCAGCCCTGGGATACGCACAGTACACGCCGAAGGAACAATACCTCTACAATACCGACCAGTTGATGGACCAGATCTGTATGACCCTCGGTGGCAGGGCCAGTGAAGACATCTTTTTTGGCAAGATCAGTACCGGTGCAAGCAATGATCTGCAGCAGATATCAAGGATCGCTTACAGCATGATCACCGTATATGGTATGAACGATAAGGTTGGTAACGTAAGTTATTATGATCCTACGCAGGAAAATACCTTTGTAAAACCTTTCAGTGAAGAAACCGGCAAGATGATCGATGAAGAAGTGCGGAAACTGATTGACCAGGCCTATACCAGGACCAAACAACTGCTTACAGAAAAGAAAGCTGATGTGGAATTGCTGGCCAAGGAATTATTAAAGAAAGAAGTGCTGTTTAAAAGTGATGTAGAAACGCTGATCGGTAAACGACCATTCGAAGAAAAGAAGGCCCTGGATGTACCGGACGATACTTCTATTCCTGATCAAAAATTTTAACGGGTTTTGAATACCGCTAAAGAAAATATTTTACAAAGAATTAAAAAGGCACTGGGTAACCCGGTGCCTTTACCTTTTCCGCTCAGTGAAGGCAATGGAGTCATTTATCCCGCAGCGACGCAGGAACCGGAACTGTTGTTTGCCGAAGCCTTTACCAGGCTGCAGGGAAAATTCGTGTATTGCCAGGATGAAAAAGAAATGCAGGAGAAGGTACAACAACTGGTTGCTGCAAAAGAGTGGACAAAGATATACTGCGAAGAACCCCGTTGGAATAATGCGTTCAGCAACACCATTGGGCTTGAAAGTTGCCATGCTTCCATCAGCGCTTGTGAATACCTGGTAGCAAGAACCGGCACCATCGTATTGAGTGCAGCACAGCAAAAAGGCCGTACTGCCAGTGTGTATGCCCCAGTGCATGTTTGCATCGCATATACGGGCCAGTTAGTGTATGATCTGGAAGATGCATTGCAGGCCATCAAAGAAAAGTACGCAGGAAATATTCCTTCCTTTATAACATTCGCCAGCGGTCCAAGCCGCACTGCAGATATCGAAAAGACTTTGGTAACAGGCGTTCATGGCCCAAAAGAAGTGTATTTGTTTTTGGTGGAAGGGAACGGTTGAGGGTTGAAAGTTCAAGGTTTAAAAGAATGGTTACTGATCAGGACTTTTAGTATCTTGACAGGTTGAAAATTCAATTCAACAATTCAACAATTCAACAATTCAACAATTCAACAATTCAACAATTCAACAATTCAACAATTCAACAATTCAACAATTCAACAATCAACTTTCCAACATTTCAACTTCCCAACTTCCCAACCCTCTCTCAACTCTCCCACTCCCCTAACCCCTGCCTGGTAACCATCCATTCACTGCTGGTGCAGTCAACGATCGTAGAAGGTATCATGCCGCCAATGCCGCCATCAATAACCATATCTACCAGCTTTTCAAACCGGTCATGAATGATGTCCGGATCGGTGTATTCTTCCACCATATCCCCTGGCAGCGAGGCGCTGAGTATGGGATGACCCAGTTCACTCAAAATATCCTGGCAAACATTGTTATCGGGTACCCTTAAACCAATGGTGCTTTTTTTGCTCTGCAGGATCTTTGGTACCTGCTTGCTGGCAGGTAATATGAAAGTATAAGGGCCCGGCAGATAGTTTTTGAGCATCCTGTACAAAGGAGTATCAATGCTCTTGGTGTAGTCGCTCATATTGCTGAGATCCCGGCAGATAAAACTCAGTTGCGCTTTTTGCGGATCTACATTTTTGATTTTGCAGATCCTTTCAATGGCTTTTTGCTGCAGGATATCGCAGCCAATACCATAGATGGTATCTGTAGGATAAACGATCACACCGCCGTCCTGCAGGCATTCAACCACCTGCTTAATAAGCCTGGGCTGAGGATTTTCCGGGTGAATATGAATCAGCATAAATTTTTATTTGCAAAACTATTTGATAATCACAAACTGTTCCCTAACTACAATCATTTACAAAACTTACCGCAACTTAGGTAAAACAGCGTGTAATCCGTTACTTTTGCAGCGTTTTAAAAATTACAAACCAATAAACACTTACCATGTCATTAATATCAGTAGGCTCAATGGCTTTCGATGCAATTGAAACCCCTTTTGGAAAAGTTGATAAAATTGTTGGCGGCGCCAATACCTATATCGCTTATGCAGCCAGTTACTTTACCACCCCGGTACAACTTGTTTCTGTTGTAGGATACGATTTTGAACAGCAGGAAATGGATGAAATGAAAAAAAGAGGCGTGCAGCTTGATGGCGTTGAAATAATTGGCAATGAAAAATCATTTTTCTGGAGTGGCCGTTACCACCTGGATATGAACAGCCGTGATACACTGGTGACCGACCTGAACGTACTGGCCAACTTTAAACCCGTTGTTCCTGACAGTTTCCAGGGCGCTGAATTTTTAATGCTGGGCAACCTTGCCCCTGCTGTACAATTGAGTGTGATTGACCAGTTGACCACAAGGCCAAAACTGATCGTACTGGATACCATGAACTTTTGGATGGACATTGCCCTGGACGACCTGAAAGCCGTAATGAAAAAAGTGGATGTACTGATGGTGAATGACAGTGAGGCAAGGCAATTGAGCGGAGAGTTTTCCTTAGTAAAAGCTGCGAAAAAAATAATGGACATGGGTCCTAAATTTTTAGTGATCAAGAAGGGCGAGCATGGCGCTTTGCTGTTCCATGAAAACCATGTGTTCAATGCACCTGCCCTTCCACTGGAAGATGTGTTTGACCCAACCGGTGCCGGTGACACGTTTGCAGGCGGTTTTATCGGCTATCTTGCCAAAACAAAAGACATCAGTTTTGCCAATATGAAAACTGCCATTATTGTAGGCAGTGCGCTGGCCAGTTTTTGCGTAGAAAAATTTGGACCCAACAGGCTGAAAGAAATTACGCAGCAGGATATCAGTACAAGGATCGCCCAGTTTGTACAGCTGGTGAGCTTTGATATCGACCTGGTATAAGTTTTACAAAACATTATCACAGGTTACATCAGCTCCTTATTTTTAAAGTGCAACTTGCAGGAGGAATTGTTGATAATTAAATGAACTCAATATGCTTTTCATAGAAATAATTGCACTTATTTTTCTTTGTAAGAAGAACGGAGACCTCGCCGCAGCAAAAGGGTTGAAACCCGGAACCTGGAAGATGTATACGATTGGCGCATGGATCCTTGCAGAATTGCTGGGCTGTATACTGGGGCTGATGATGTTTGCGCAGGCAGGCAGTTTAACGGCTGATAAAATGCCACAGTCGACCATGCTGAGTATTTCAGCAGTAGCATTGTTTGCCGCTTTCGGAGGCTATCTTTTTGTGAGGCGTACGCTCGAAAATAAACCTGGTAATAATCTCAAGAATGACGTCAATGAAATTGGTGTAGACGACCTGAGACCGCCAAAGAAATAAACTAAAAGAATTCCCAGGGAAACCTGTAATTGCAAATGCCCGATGAAGCCGTCGGGCATTTCATATTATTGTCCACGATGATGTCTTTTTGAATACCCAGTTCAAGACTGCCATGTGTTGTACCGATACCTGGCTTATTTACTTCTGCATCGTAACTCAATCCCATCCGGTTGGAGAAATCATTGGCATTATTAGACACCATCTTTCCTGCTCCCCATTTCCAGGTAAAGCCCACGCTAAAAGCGTTATTGTAATTGAATCCAACATTGTTCCTGTACCACAAACCCAATTGAATGGGGAATTCATTAAAATCGAACAAAGTGCCGGCAACAAAAGCTTTGCTGGGGCCCTGTACCTGCATCATCAGGGTTGGCTTTAAACGGATATTGCCATTGTCGTACACATAACCAATATGCCCCGTGATCTTTTTGGGCAACCGGCCATTATCAGGTTTCCCGTTGAAACTGATATTGGGCTCGTTCAAATGATGCACTGCACCGCCGATCATGATATTGTTCCAACTGAACACAAAGCCGGCACCCATGTCAAAATAATTCTTGTTGCTCCCGTTTACAAACAGGTCTACGCCCGATGCATCACCTGTAACACCGCTTTGATCCAACTGATCAATGAATAAAAATTCTTTGGTATTCACCCTGCTGAAAGTATATCCTGCCTGCAATGCAAGGCTTAAGAACCAATTGGAGCAATCGCTGCTGGTTCCAAAACTCCTTCCTACAACGCCCGAGATATTGGTGTTACTCAAATAACCTTTGCTGCTGTGGTTTACAGCGAACGCAAGATTAACAACATTTCGAAGGTTATCATCGTAAGCGGAATAGTCCACTGCAGCAGCTGCATACTTAAATGGTTTGTACAAATTGAACCACTGCATTTTGGTAAGGGCCGATAGCCGTACATTATTTTTCCCAGTACCGGTCAATGCAGGATTTAAATAAATCGGTGCATAATGAAACTGCGTAAACAACGCATCCTGCGCCACCAGTTTGCAACCGATGCATGCAATTAAAAATGATAAAAATATCTTTCTTTTCATGGTACTGATTTTTTACCTGAACAATGTTACCGTGCCAAATGTGTTACCGGGTTTGGGATCTAAGTTGTTGCTGTAACTCATCCCATCCCATTGCCGCCCGTTCCTGAACTTTGCGGTGATCTGCCATGCATAGGCATCCTGCGGCACCGGTGTTCCTTTAAAAGTGCCATCCCAACCGGCAACAGGACTACCGGCTGCATCCAGCTCTGATGATTGAAACAATAATTTACCCCATGCATCAAACACCTGGAAGGTATAAGAAGCCAGCCCCTTGCCCAGTGGCTTAAATGTTTTGAACTGCTGCTGCAGGCTATTGGGATAAAATGCATTCGGTACATATAAATAGCCCGGTGCACCTTGTATGGTAGCGATCTTGATGGTGGTGTCCGGACAACCGCTATTATTATCAAAAACAATCAATCGTACCTGGTAGGTGCCGGTATCTGAGTACTTATGTACAACATCCCGTGTGCTTTCAGAACTGCCGTCACCCAGGTTCCATTGATACGTATACTGGTTATTGTTAGTAGTGATATTGTCAAAACTAAATGTGTATTGAGGGATCGCAATCACCGGTGATGGATTGATGATGAAATCCGCTGCCGGTGGCACTTTTGCCAGGATAAGATTTGGCTTGATGACAGAATCCCTGCAGCCCAGTGCATTGTATGCAACCAATCTTACCGTATAGTAAGAAAGACTCGGTGGAAAGTTCTTATCCGGCTCAATGGCGGTACTTGTTGTACCATCGCTGAATGACCAGCCGTAACCGGTAGCTCCCGAAGAAAGATTGGTAAAATGTATCCTGGCGGTATCGCAGGTAACAGAATCATTCACTGAAAAATCAACCAGCGGTTTTTGAGATACATACACGTTTCGATAGGCCGTATCCTTACAAATACCATCGCTGGCCACCAGCGAGATCACATATAGCCCCTGCGTATTGTACAGGTGCGATGGACTGGTAAAAGAACTTTGCGCTGTTGCATCACCCCAGTCCCAAACATAGGAATTGGCGTTCCTGCTGTTATTGGTAGTGGCAACATTCAACACGCCGGTACAGCCCAGTGTATCACTTAAACCAAATGCGGCTATTGGTTTTATCCTGGATGTAAAACCAAGTTCTAAGGTATCTGGCTGGCAACCAAAGCCATTGTCTGCGATCAGCCGCAAAGTGTAAGCAGTCAGCGCCTGCGTGATGATGATGGAAGGATTGGCGGCGGTATCAACCAACAAGCCATTTAAATACCATTGATAGCTGGTTGCATATTGTGATGCATTATTAACCGGTAATACAAATGGCACACACTGGTTGGTATTGTTCAAACTGAACTGTGCTGTTGCAGTTGGATTCATCTGTAATGTACCAACAGCAGTATCGCTGCAACCCACGGAATTGGTAGCGATCAATTGCGTTGTAAAAACTCTGGGCAATAGAATATTCGGTGCCGAAAAATATTGATAGGTAAAATTGCCATTTGTTCCTTTCAACGCACCGTCTACCAGCCAGCGGTAAGTTAACGGACCAAAGTCATTGAAGCTGGTAGTATTTTGGTATGTAACAGTGGTATCCGTTTTGCAAACAGCAAGGGCATCCGGTGTAAACGATGCAATCGGCGTACCCCTCACTACAATTGTTTTGATGGTACTGTCTGTACAACCAATGGAATTTACGGCCAGCATTTTTACAGTGAATGTGCCAGGCTTATTGAATGTGTAGGCAACATTCACGCCATTGAACACCATCACCGAAGGCGTAACGGTAGTATCTGTAATGTACCAGGTAACCGCTTCATTGATGATGCCGGGAGCCGTTGCATTCAGAGTGAAGGGAGCACAGTTGATGTTGGTGATATTTGATTGAACAGTTACATCCGGTTTTATCAATACTGTTATGCGCTGCACAAAAGTATCAAAACACACCAGCCCGTTGTTATTGGTTCTTTCTGCCCTCACTACAATATCATAGCTACCCGCTGCATTGTACACATGCACCGGTTCGAACCCTGAGCTGCTTTGTCCATCTCCCCAAAACCAACGGTAATTATTCGCATTTTGTGTTGTGTTGCTCACTTTGATGGTATCACCCAGGCAGTACACCGCCGCATTGGTCGTGAACGCGGCAAGCGGCTTTGCATATACGGTTACCTGTTTGTAAATAGTGGTATCACTGCAGCCATTGGTCATGTTGATGGTAACAGTAAATGTTCCGGCAGTATTAAAAGTGTGAGTAACAACCGTCTGCACATTATTGGTGACATCGTTTGGACTGCCATCACCATAATCCCATGTAAAGCTGGAAGCACCAGTGGTAGCATTTACAAAAGAAACAATGTGCGGCGTACATCCAAATAACTCACTGGCACTAACGGTAACCTGTGGCCGAATAATATTGGGTGCCACCCTCACATTGATAACCTGCGTATCGCTGGCACATTCGTTCACTGCGATCAACCTGATAGGGAATGTATCTACCGTGTTGCCGATATTGTAAGTATAATTGAAGGAGCCGTTGCTGAATGTAGTATCCCTGTCACCGTTGCCAAAATCCCAGTAATAGGTATTGGGTGTGCCCAGCGAATTATTGGTGACTACGATATGGAAGGGGGAGCAGCCCGCAGTGGTATCGAGTGCAAACCTTGCTTTGGGATTACTCCTTATTTTAATACTATCCAAATGAATGGTGGTATCACAACCGTTGTAAGCTTTCAGGCTTACCAGGTAAACTGTATCACGGTACTCCGGACTTTGAACAAATGTAACCGGGGCAGGCTGCGCCAATGTACTGTTGATGCCGTTACCAAAATCCCAGGAAAACTGAATGCCCGGGTTGACGATATTGGAGGTATTGGTAAAATTAACCGTTAACGGACCGCATCCGCCGGCAGTATCTTTTGTGAAGTTTGCTACGGCAGTTCTCACCGTCACAAACTGTAATTGCATTGAATCTTTTTTACAACCAAACTGGCTGGCGGTTACGAGTTTTATGATCACTGTATCACCAGGACTGTTCATGCTGTAACCTGCAAATGTTCCATTGCTGCTGCTGCCGATGAATGCATCATCTGAATACCAGGAGTAGGTGCCATTGCTGTCGGGGAGATGGGTTACGTTGATGACGGTATTTAAATCGAATACTGCACATTTTACAGAATCGGTGGCCGTAAATACCGCTGCTGAATTAGGGTGAACAATTATTTTTACGACATTGCTCACATCTGTACAATTACCACTTGTTACATTTCTCCTGAAATAATGAACACCGGCCGCAGTATAAACAGGCGGTTGATAATTCCGGGTACTTGCAACTGCAGTCCAAACCACCGAATCGATACCTGTTTCCCATCTATAAGCATAACTGTTATCACCGCCAGCAGGCAAGGCACCATTTAAATTGGCTACCGAAGTATTTACGCATACCTCCTGTGTTGAACTCACCAGGTTGTTGGAAATGGCCGGGTTCACCGTTATACAAATTGCGTTACTGGTAACTTCACAGTTGTTGTTCGTTTTCACTTTCCTGCGATAGCAGGTATTAGCAGATGGACTAACCGACAATGTTTCCGTATTGGCGCCCGGAACCGGCGTCCAGTTGTTTTGCCCCTGTGGTGTTGACTCCCAATCATAAGTGTACAAAGCAGGAATGCTATCTGATCTTCCCCCTGATAAACTATTGGTATAGATCAATGCTGTTTGTCCATTACAAATGATCGTATCATTCTTTATCGTATTTACGATCGGTGAAAACACATCTATAATAACATTGGATGTTGTCGGCGGACAGGGCGCTTGTCCTGTTATCTGCCATTCAAAAATATAGGTACGGCCTGCAAGCAATCCTGTAACAGCAGTATTATTTTGAGCAGCATTGGCAATGATTGCGGCAGGCCCACTCAGTTGCCGCCAAGCGCCGGTTGCGTTTACAGATGCTGCGTTGCCAGCAAGTGTTGCTGAGGTAACGTTGCACAATACCTGGTCAGGTCCGGCGTCTGCTATCACAGCACCTGGTATAACGGTTACAGTTAGGGTTGAATCTTTAAAGCACCCATTTAATGTGCCTCTTATTGAATAAGTAGTTGTACCGGTTGGATTGGCCGTAACCGGGCTGCCGGTAGCAGCACTCAATGTTGCAGCCGGCGACCAGTCATAGCTGCCTGCACCAATTGCCGTAAGTGTTGACGCGGTTCCATTACAAATACTTGCCGGGCTTGCTGATAAAACCAGTACCGGTCTTGGTTTCACCAATATGTTTACAGCAGGTGTAATATTTGTTCTTATACAGCCATTATTATCTGTCAACTGGATCAACTGAACGGAATAATTTCCTGCAGCACTTTCCGCTGCTATCACCTGGATATTTGCAGGTCCATTGGTATTGATTGTTTGCCTGATGGTATCTGTTGTTCCGCCCGGTTTTGTAACCACCAATACAACATTGAAAGGAGCGGAACCTGTTGTAGCAGCAAATGAAACAGCGGCGGCATCATACACACAAATCGCTGAAGGGTTGGCTGTAACAGCAGCGACAGGTTTTGGGTTAATGGTAACCGTTACTACATTGGAACTGGCATCGCAGTTGGCAGCATCCAGCTCTCTTTTAAAATAAGTAGTTGCTGTTAAAGCACCGGGTTGATAATCCTGCGATGCAGCTCCGCTGATACTGGTCCAGCTAACATTGTCCAGTGAACTATACCATTGATAATTATAATTGCCGCCACCACCAACAGGTAATTGTCCTGTGAGCAAAGCCGGCGTACTTGCTTCGCAGATGGTTTGACTCGCTGCGATGTTAAAGTTGGATAAGGCATCCTGCACCTTTATTTGTATGATATTGGAAGTGTCACTGCATGGAGCACTTGCCACAACCAGCCTGTACCAAATAGTATCATTCAATACCGGCGGCGAAAATGAACTTCCTGTTTGGCCGGGAATATTCACCCAAGGGTAAGATCCCGTTAATGAACTTTGCCATTGATAATTATACAAACCGCTGCCGCCGCTGATGGTGCCGCCAGTAAGCGCAGTGGGCGCTGTACCTGCACAAATACTTTGGTTGGCACTGATAATATTTCCACTAATTCCGGGGTTGACAGTGACATCAATTTGCGAAGCGTCACTGCGGCAGTTGGCATTATTTGTTTGTGTTACATAATAAGATTTGGTGCCCTGAACAGCAGTAACGGGCGTTGGCGCTGTTGCACTTCCCCCCGTTAAGGAAGAATTATTGTACCATATTAATGTATTCCCTGCATCGCCTGTGGCTGTTAGAGCTATAGGAGTTTCATTCAAACAATAAGTAACCGGTGAACTTACCAATGGTGCTGATGGTTTCGGGTTAACCGTTATGGTGAATGTATCGGGAACGCCTTTACAATTAGCGCTTACAACCGGTGTAACAATAATGGTAGCTGTAACCGCTGTAATGCCTGTATTGATTGCAGTGAATGCAGCGATATTTCCGGTACCAGCTGATGCTAACCCGATTGAAGTATTGTTGTTTGTCCACTCATAGGTTGGTGTACCAACAGTACTGCTGAACGCAATAGAGTTTGTATTAAGTCCGCCGCAAAGCGACTGGTCTCCTGTAGGATTGATATTGGGTGCAACAGAAACGATCACCGATTCATTTGCTACTGTACTGCCGCATTCATTCGACACAGATAAACTCACCGGGTGTGTACCTGGTGTTGTAAATGTAACTGTTGGCGTGGCGGTATTATCTGTTGAAGGATTGGCATCAGTAAAAGTCCAGGCGTAACCCAATGTACCGGTGCCGCAATTGGTAACGGTGGCTGTTGGAGAAATGGTTACAGTACCACAGGGATAGGATGGAATATTGATGCTTGCTGTAGGAGGTTTCTTAACAGTTACGGTTTTGCTGGAAGTAAAAGTTCCGCAGGCGTTGGTTACGTTTTGTGTGATGGTGTAAGTGCCTGCACTGTCAAATTGTATTGAAGGATTGGCAGAGGTATCGGTAGTGCCATTGGTAAAAACAAAACCCTGTGATGTGCCACAGAAGGCAGATGTGTAAGTGATGACCCATTTGTACCTGGGGTTTTGACAGCTATTTGCAATTGTGGTTGTATTTGTAATATTTACATTGAAGGGCCGACATCCACTTACTCCGTCAAGTACAAATAGTGGATTGGGAACGCCTTCAATGCAGACAGGTAAGCTGTAATTCGATGTATCACAAGTATTTTGAGCTAACAACTTTACGGTATAATTTCCAGGACTACTATAAGTGTGTGTTTGACTAGCATTTGTAAAAACTGTAACTAAAGGTGAATTATCCCCAAAATCCCATGTGTATGTTGCACTGACACTACAACTATTATTGTATCCCAATAAAGTCGTATTCGTAAAAGTTATCAATGAATTTACACGCGCAGGATTGGGTGTAACTGTAAATTTCGCAATTGGTTTAGTATACACTCTTATAGGTGAGAATTGACCATCACTAGTGTCACAGCCGTTGATAGCTAATATTTTAAATGTAAACTTAGTTCCCGGTGATTGGCAAGACGTTGCACTATACGTATGACAAACAGAGTCTGGAGGTGGATGTACGAATGATAATACTGGGGAACCATCGCCAAAATCAGCAGTATAAATTGTAGATGAATGATTAGCCGCAAAATTATTTATCGGAAAGCAAATTGTAAGTGGTCCGCATCCTTGAGTGTTTGCTGGGATTCCTGCTCCGATTCTTGGGTTTGTGATGTTTAAAACATTATAAGTTTTTGAATTAACACATCCATTTGTTCCTGTCACAGAATAAATCAAAGAATAAATACCGGTTTGATAAATATGTGGTTCATTTAATGGAGGAGTCGAACTGTTATAATTTGCACTAGCGTCACCCCAACTAATTT
>APMI01000127.1_pt1 | contig 21036 bp, 16 predicted proteins | sample 667938 | NCBI WGS metagenome assembly APMI01 (sample SAMN01084076, study PRJNA167559) | wastewater metagenome | biome: Wastewater | place: Denmark: Ejby Moelle, Odense | collected 2011-11-28
TGACACGTCAGTGTCCTCGTTTCCTACAGTGGAGCATTTACACAATCGAATTTACAGTCTCAAAAATTGACAGACTCCGGTGTTCGCCGGGGCCGACCTCCACCCGCCACGCCAGCGGCAACGCCCGATCACCGACCACCACACCGAGCATCAACACCGCAAAGCGATCCCCCAGATCGGTCTGATCCAGACTCAGCACCACCGTCTGTCCGTTCCGATGGGCTTGCTCCAGGGCCTGGCGCGCCCACGGCTCCAGCAGGGTTGCACTCACCAGCAGCGGATTTTTTAACAAGCGCCGCAGCCACTGCTCGCGCATGTCTTGTCGTTGTGTCTCCAACGGCAAGACAGTGGCTAGCTCCGCCGTGTTCGGACTGCGTACCTCAATCATCGCGCCCACCGCTAAGGCCACCTTACCCACCACTGTCTTGCGAAGCCTCGGCAGCGCCGCCTTCAGCCCCCGGCCGACTTCCTCTGCCAATCTCCGCACCGTTCCCATCCGCTTCGCCTCATGCCCTAGTTCACACAGTCCAGAAGATTTGCTCAAACTGATGGGGGGTAAGCGTCCTGTACTAAGGATTAGGAGTTACGCAGTTGAAATTCTAAGTGATTGATTAATAGAAGATTTCGGCTGTCTGCCGCACAAGTCGATTTCTTTTAAAATCAGAGCGTTAGAGATCCAACTGCGTAACTCCTAATGATTATGATTTTTCATTATTTTTATGGTCGGCGCAGTATTTGCTATGTTGCTCCGATTCCATCCGGGATGAGCCTGGCTTTGACCCGGATTGGGGCAATTCCTCTCGAAACCCATCCGAGCCAAACGAAAAGAGCTATTCAATCATGAGTCAGATCCATCGCCGGTTGTCGATCCTGCTGATAATAATGCTAACGGGCGTGCTGGCCCCTGCGGTGTCCTGGGCGCAAGTCCCCGCTGCACCTAATCCGGGCAACACCGCCTGGCTTCTCACCTCCACGGCGCTGGTGCTGTTCATGACCCTGCCAGGTCTGTCCTTATTCTACGGCGGGCTGGTGCGCACCAAAAACGTGCTGTCCGTGCTCATGCAATGCTTCGCCATCACCTGTTTAGTTTCGCTGCTGTGGTTCGTCTACGCCTACAGCCTGGTCTTTGGAACCGGCAACGCCGTGATTGGCGATCTTGGCAAGATCTTCATGGCGGGGATCGAAGAAAATTCCCTGACCGGCGATATCCCGGAAACCATTTTTGCCATGTTTCAACTGACCTTCGCCATCATCACCCCGGCGCTGGTGGTCGGGGCGTTCGCGGAACGGATGAAATTTTCCGCCATGCTGTGGTTCAGTGGCTTGTGGCTGACGCTGGTTTACGCACCAGTGGCGCATTGGGTGTGGGGTGGGGGCTGGCTGAGCAAGCTGGGCGTGCTGGATTTCGCCGGTGGCATCGTGGTGCATATCACCGCTGGCATCGCGGCACTGGTTGCGGCGCTGGTGCTAGGCCGACGCCACGGTTTTCCGACCACGGCCATGCTGCCTCACAATATGACGATGGTGGTGACTGGCGCTGGCATGTTATGGGTCGGCTGGTTCGGTTTTAATGCCGGTAGCGCGCTGGCGGCCGACGGCAATGCCGGGATGGCGATGCTGGCGACGCATTTGTCTGCCGCCGCCGGGGCGCTGGCCTGGACCGGAATGGAATGGTGGAAGTTCGGCAAACCCAGCGCGCTCGGCATCGTGACCGGAATGGTCGCGGGACTTGGCACCATTACGCCCGCATCAGGCTATGTGGGGCCAGCAGGCGGTGTGATCATCGGTAGTATGGCGGGTGTGGCCTGTTTCCATGCTACCCAGTATGTAAAACGGGTTTTGAAGATCGACGACTCTTTGGACGTGTTCCCGGTGCATGGTGTGGGTGGCATCCTGGGGACACTGGCTGCTGGCATCTTTTCGTCCACCGATCTGGGGATAGTGAAGGGTCAGGGTTTCGGGCCAGGCGTCACCAGCATGGCGGAACAATTCGGCGTGCAGCTCCTTGCGGTGATCGTGACCGTCGCTTACACGGCGGGTATTACCTTCCTGGTGCTCAAGCTGATAGAGCGCTGGATCGGTCTGCGGGTGGGCCGAGACGTCGAGATCGGTGGCTTGGATATCGCCCTGCATGAAGAGCGGGGTTACGATTTGTAAAAAAGTTAGCGCTTGCTGATCAACGCACTCCAGCCTTGCCGTGGGAGAACTGTTTTTCCCGGCTCAATGGCATTCATCTCCAGCAAATCGCTCACTTCAGCCTGGGTCTGCCGGGCCAGGAGATCGCGGGAGAGATGGGGCGGAACTCGAATTGCCCCGAAACGCAGAACCGCCACCGCGGCTGGTTCGCCGAGTAACCGCCACAAATGTGGCAGCAAATCGTCTTCGCCGATGAAGGGAACGGTTGGGTTAATGCCGCCGGCACGCGGGTAACGCAAGGCGATGGCTTGCACCGGGCAGCGGGCCAGCAGCGCGGCCTGAAACAAGCGGGGATAAAACCGGCGAACCGATTCGCCCGTGGTCGAGGTGCCTTCGGGAAACACCAGCACCCGCTCGCTTTGCCGTAGCCGCCAGACCAGTTGCTCGGTGGCATCCAAGGCACCGTTGACACCCCCGCGTCGAATGAATGCGGTACCGGCCCGTCGGCACAACCAGCCAAACAGCGGCCAGGCTGCCACTTCCTGCTTGGCGAGAAAATGTGTCGGACAGACCGCCGCAATACAGAAAATATCGAGCCAGGAAATGTGATTGGCGATGAACAGCGCGCCCTGTGGGTAAGGGGTTCCGCTGGTTTGAATACGCACCCCCATGATTCGGCATAGCCGCCGACTCCACCAGGCCAGTGGAGCGGTGGAGCGGTAGCGGCGCTGGTGGCCTGGTCCCAGGGCAGCGGCGATCAAAACCCCCGCCAAAATGTGCAGTGCCAGCAGGGGAGTGCGAATACTCCGTCTCCCTACACGGGCCAGACTGTTGCGCCAGTGATCCCTCATTGGTCACGATCCAGGAAATGCCGGGCGTAACGTCGCTCAATGCGTTGAGTGGCCAATAGAATGAAGACATCCGCCACCTTGAAATCGGGATCAAGACAGGGTTCCCCGCCGATCCGCGCACCCAGGCGCAGATAAGCCTTCAGCAGCGGCGGCACCGTCTCAACCCGGCTGGCCATTCCATCGTGACGGGGCAACGGGAGCAGCGGTTTCACCCGTAGCGGTTCCGGCACTAAATGGCGTTGCGCCAGCTCGGCGTAAAGCGCCCGTATCGAGTGGCTGTTCTCGCCCAGCGGAATGCTGGCGCAACCGATCAGATAATCAATGCGATGAGCGGCGATGAAAGCGGCTAAGCCAGACCACAGCGTGCCGATGGTCGCGCCGTTGCGATGATCGGGATGGACGCAGGTACGACCAATCTCCATGAAGCGCCCCGGCAGGGCCAATACCGGCGTCAGATCGAATTCGGTTTGCGAATAGAAACCGCCGGCACGGTTCGCAGCGTCGGCCGTTAAGATGCGAGTACAACCGATCACTTGACCGAAGCCGTCACGGACAATGAGGTGCTGGCAATACGCATCAAGAGGATCATGGTCGATCCCCGGCAATCTATTGTGGAGCTTGGCTCCCATTTCTTCGGCGAAGATCGCGTAGCGCAGACGTTGCGCCGCCCGAATGTCTTCCTCGCAGCGCGCCAGCGTCGCATCAAGCGAGCGGGGCGCACCCGTTGGGGCAACAGAGGCTGATGGAAACGAGCGGGCGTGGTCGGCAACGCGGGGCGATTCGGTCATCAAGGCAAGCTCCAAAAGTGCCAAATGGAACGATGCCGTCAAGGGTAGAAACGCCGTATTGCAGCCTGTTTACCGACGTGTTAAACCTAGATGAAAGACAATTGCAGCGCCAGCATCGCCAGTCCGGCGCCCAGCAGCGCACCGGCCAGTACATCGCTGGGATAGTGCAACCCCAGGACGATCCGCGACAGCGCAACCAGTGCCGCAAACGGAATCAGCAATGGGCCAAGCGCCGGGTAGTGATAAACCGCTACCAACGTGAAGGAAACGGCGTGAAGGGTGTGTCCCGATGGAAAACTGTACTCGTCCAATGGCGCCACGCGCGGTTCGATCTGGTGATCTTGCGCGCAAGGACGGGAGCGGGTGGTACGCGCTTTGAGCCATTTGTACAGCACCAGCGCGGCCGCACCCGCTAGCAGCATCCGTCCGACCGCCGGCACCGCAGGCGCACCCTGTATGAGCAAGAGCGCAGCCATCAACCCATACCAAAACACCCCATCGCCCAAACGGCTGACCACTGCGAACAGTCGAATCATCGCCCGGTGATGGATAACCTGTTGCGAGCGGCGGCACCACGCCAATTCGCGGTGGGTCAAGCGGACCCAGCGCACGGGGGCAGCCGGATGCAAGTCGATCAAGTCGCGCGAATAGTGCTGAGACATGGGATATCTCCCTTGGCGACGCTGAGTAATAAAGTTGCTAAACGGTCGTAAATCTGTTCGCCATTCGCCTGGAGGGCAGCGTAGCGGGCAGCCTGACCCATGACTGCTAGTTGGTTCGGATCTTGGATTAACCGGGTCGTGGCGGCGATGAACGTCTCGGCATCCCCAAACGGCGCTAACACACCGCAGTGACCGGGTTGAACATGGGCGTGGGCGGCGGCATAGTCGAAGGCTACGACCGGCAAGCCACTGGCCAGAGCTTCCAGCACCACGTTGCCGAAGGTTTCGGTGAGGCTGGGAAAGAGGAACAGATCAGCCGAAGCGTAATGGGCAGCCAGGTCTTCGCCCTGACGCATCCCACAATAAACGAAACCCGGATGACGAGCGCGTAAACGCTCGGCCATCGGCCCGTCGCCGACCAGAATCAAGCGTGCGTTTGGCCGTACCTGGCGGATCGCTTGAAAGGCCGTGATCACCAGTTCCAAATTCTTCTCCGCCGCCAGCCGTCCCACATACACGACGGCGAGCGCGCGCGGGGCTACCCCCCAATGTTGCCGTAGCGCCGGATCGCGCCGCTGTGGCGTAAACAACGCGGTATCTACCCCGCGCGCCAAAACTTGGGTGCGCAGAAAGCCCAGTGATTGCAACTGATCCGCCAGTTCCTGAGTCGGCACCAGGGTTTGCGCACCCTGATTGTGAAAATGCCGCAAGTAGGCGGTGATCGGTACGGCGAGCCAGCCGAGGCGGTAATGGCTGCTGTATTGCTGAAAATTGGTGTGAAAACTGGTGGAGATGGGGAGTCCCAGGCGCCGCGCCGCGCGTAAGGCTGAATAGCCCAGGGGGCCTTCAGTAACAATGTGAACCAGATCAGGTCGCATTTGTCGCCATCGCGCCATCAAGGCCCCGGTGGCGGGCCAGCCTGCTTGCAGTTGCGGATAACGGGGAATCCTAAAGCCAGGTAAACACAGCTTTTCTAAAGAATCATTAGCGTCTGTGACACTGTTCGCGCTCTGACGGACACAGACCAAATCGACTCGGTGGCCACGCCGACGTAAGCCTTCGATCCAGCGGGCGATAGTGAGGGCTACGCCGTTGATTTCCGGCGGGTAAGTCTCGGTGACGATGCTGACGTGCAATGATCGCCAGGGCGTCGGTGGTGAAATATCCTGGTTCATGCGCCGAATTTTCGGCGGCTGTCGCAACAGATTGATGATGGTTTGATGAAAAAATGATGACGTTTACGCCGGTTGCTGGCGACGGGCATGGCTATTAGGCGTGGCAGCAATGCGCGCGATTTTATGGTGTTTCGGCGGTGCCGATTATCAGCCCACCGAGTGTCATCGTTCGGTCATGTGAGCCAGTCAGAATACGCTTTTAATTTTCTAGCAGTGGGGTGGTTATGAATGTGAAGTTATTAGCGGTGGGCTTGTTGGCGGGTTTGGGAGTCGCCGCCTGCGGTGGGAGCGATAGCAACGATTCCCCAGTTAAGACGCTTAAATCAGTGGATTTCACCGAAACGCCGGTGCCTACTACCGCTGATGAGATGGCTAAGACCTACAGCAAATCAACAGTTAAGCTGAGCTACACCGATGGTACGGTAGTTGAGAAACCATTGGCCTACCACACGTTGTTCAGCGTGAAGGACAAGATTTCTGAGGTGAAGGGACAGAAATATCCTGCCGGCCAGCTCTACAATTACAAGATGGAACCACTGCTTGATCCGATGGGTAATCCTGTAGTGGCAGAAACGCCGGATGCCAATAGCTTGCTGAATATCGGCGGAAAGCTGTTTCTGGTCACCCATTATGAATACGACTGGATTCTAAGCGATGGTTCGGAGGCGTTTAAAACGCCCGGCTGGTATACCCGCTCGCCGATGTCCATGACCCTGAGCGATATTACCCAGGCCAGCGATGGTACGTTGAGCGCGACTAAAGTCCGGCCCATCGACTTCTCTGGCGTCAATGGCCTGTGGATTCCCTGCAACGGTTCACAAACGCCCTGGAACACCCATCTTGGTTCCGAGGAAGACTACGATTTAATTTATAACCCGCTGGACTCCAAGAATTACGCTACAACTACCGCCGGTCTTAAGGCACTGCGCGAGCAATACTTCAAGGGTGAACGTGAGGCCAACCCCTATCACTACGGCATCATTCCCGAAGTGACCATTAAAGCCGACGGATCTACCAGCGTGGTCAAGCATTACGCCATGTCGCGCGGTACCTGGGAGATGTCGCAACTGATGCCGGATGGCCGCACCGCGTATCTGGGCGATGATGGTGCGCATGTGCAGATGACCATGTTCGTAGCGGATAAATACGGTGATCTGTCCGCTGGCACGGTCTATACCGCTAAATGGAGTCAGACCAGCGACCAGAACGGCGGCAGCGCCAACCTGACCTGGATCAAGCTCGGCCACGGCACCGACGCCGAGATCAAGGCCCTGGCCGAAAAACTGACCTTTAACGACATCTTCAGCGCCGTCGCGCCGAGCAATGGTCAATGCCCCACCGGTTATCAGCGCGTGCGCGCCGGTTCCAGCGCCGACGAATGCTTGACGCTTAAGCCGGGCATGGAGAAGGCGGCCGCCTTTTTGGAAACCCGCCGCTACACCGCACTGCTGGGCGGTACCACTGAGTGGACCAAAATGGAAGGCATCGCGGTCAATGGCAAGGATAAGAAGGTGTATCTGGCAATGTCGCGCATCGAGAGCAGTATGCGTTCCGATCCCACCGAACCAGCCGATCACATCAAGCTGCCGGAAAATAAGGCCGGCGCAACCTATACCCTAGACCTAAAAGGCGCGATCAAGGACACGCAAGGCAATGCCATCGATTCCGAATGGGTGGCGGTGAAGATGTATGTCGAACCGAAATTGCTTGGTAAGCCGATCACCGCTGATGCGTCAGGCAATACCGCCGACGTGAACACTATCGCCAACACCGACAATCTGTTTTTCTCGGAGAAGATGCGGACACTGTTCATCGGAGAAGATTCGGGAATGCACGTCAACAACTTCGTGTGGGCCTACAACGTGGATACCCAAAAGCTGACCCGTATCTTGACTCTGACCGCCGGGGCTGAATCGACCGGCCTTAAAGTCTACGACAACGTGAACGGCTACGCCTACATCACCAGCAATGCCCAGCATTGGGGTGATTTCACCAGCACCACCAGCGCTAGCCTGAAGACGCAATTAACCCCGATGATCGATAAGTTCTATGCCCCGGTCGGCTACATCGGCGGCATACCTGGGCTTTAAGTTCATCCATGGGGCTTGAGAAGCTGACGCGGTTGTCGTCAGCTTCTTCTTTTTTGGGAGAAGCACCTTGAATCACCATCCATTGCGTTGGTGCGGAACGATGATTGTGGCCACTCTAGCGGCGATGCTGGCGGGTTGTGGCGATAGCCCGCTGCCAGCGGCCAAAGCTGAAGCCGCGCCCGCCGCCGTTTCCGGCTTCCCGAAAGGTGACTACCGCAGCCCGCTGACGTTTTCCAATCCCTACGCGCATATTCCCGCCCAGTGCTACATCGAGACCTCGCGTGGCGCTCAAAACGCCTGCCTGTTCTGCCATACCAACGGCCCTTATCAGGCGGGACTGGGCAATAACTTCCCGCAGGCAGGCGCAGAACCACGCCTTGGCAACCTGCAACTGGAATATTCGTTTACCCCATTCAGTGCGTTCGTCGCCTCGCCCAGCCGCAACCCTTGGGAAAACACCCTAACGCCGGAGAGGCTGCGGGAAGCCGTGACCGTGCTGGGTATTGATCCTGCGGCCTGGGACATGGAGCGCTACATTCGCCAGGACAATTGGCGAGTTGCATTTGCGCAGCGTCCTGGTAACCTGCTGGTCTGGGATGGCGGCGGTGACGATGCGCCATTTCGGCTATTTCCCGGCCTTGATCCGAGCGATTTGCCCGCCGACACCGATGGCTTTGTTCGTTCTGGTACGTCGCGCAACGGCTTCTTTCAAGACAGCGACGGCCGCTGGCTGACCGGCTGGCGGGCGGTCAATTTCATGCCCTATGGGATTTTCACGCCGATGACCGGTTCGGTGTCCGGCATTTATATCCGGCTGCCTCAAGCCTTCATGCGGCGGGCGGATGGTACTTTCGATTTGGACGTGTATCGGCAAAACCTCGATCTGGTAGAGCGAGCGATCCAGGATCGTTTACGCTCTGAAGAGGGCGCCAATTATCGCGGTGCGGCCCAAGCCGTCGCCATTGAGCGCGGTTTATACCCAGTCGGCACCGAATTTGCCCACCCGCTGCATTATGTCGATGTGGCCGCCGATGGCCGCAATCTGACGATCAGCTCCTATCCGGGCACCCGCGCCCGACGGGTCAAGGAGATCCGGTACATGGTCAAGTGGAAGCCGTTTTATCCCAGCCAGTTCCGACCGGGTGTCAAGGAAGAAGGAGCGCCGATCTACGGGAATGATCGGGAAGGTTGGGTCGATAACGGAGTAGGCTGGTATTTAGCCGGTTACATTGAAGCCGCCGACGGGGCGCTACGCCCTCAAAATCGTGAGGAATTGATGCAGTGCATCGGTTGCCATAGCGGCATCGCCAGCACCGAATTTCCGCAGTTTACATCTGGAACCGGCAATACCATTGACTCGGCCTGGGCATTGCCGCGTAAATTCGCCGGTGAACTGGGCTGGCAAGAGATGGATTATCTGGGGTACTTGGCACAACCCGACGCCAAAGCCGATCAAACCCCCGGTCAAGCGCAACGCGGCGACCCGCTGAATCGCCGGTTGGAGAAAGGAGAATTTCGCCAGTTCCTGGATCATGTCGTCGGGGCGAGTTTATACGGTGATATGCCGGCCGCTATTGAGCGCTTTTTGGCGACGGCTATACAACCTGCCCATGGTTATTCTGCTGCTTGGCCGGCGCTTGATACCGCCGACGCTGCGGGATTTCAGCAGCGCCAGATCGTGCGGCAGCAAAAGCTCCTGCGGGAGTTGACCGCACGCGGCGGCTATCTGGCCACGAAGGGAGCCATTCGCGGTGAGTTGCTCTATCCGCCAAAACAGGCTGCGCTGGCCGCCGCCCGCCGCTATCGACAGGTCGTAGTCACCCAGCGCTATACAAAGGGCAAAGATGTATTCCCGGAAACACCGGCGACCTATCGCTATTTCCGCGAGGCTGAGGAAGGCTTTGCCCATCAGGATGGGCGGGCCTATCAAGTGGGCGAGGTCATTACGGATCGACCGGTTGATAGGGAAAATCCCGCATCGATCACTTATGGCGTGGGCAACGCGAAAACCCTGATCGATCCCGCCAAGCTCTTCGTGGCCGGCGGGAGCTACCTACCGGATTATCTGCCTTTGTTGAGTGAGCCGTTGCGCTTTGAGGCTACCGACGCTCAGCATGGCAGATGACACACGGTGTTCACGCCGCCGCCCAGTCGGGAATGGGCGGTGTTTCCGGCCAGCGCTGAGGTTCTTGCGCCGCGACAACCGCGTGTTCACACGTCCAGCGTAGGATTTCCAGCGAGCCGTCGCGGCGCTCGGCCAACGCGGTGCAGCTTTCCACCCAATCCCCATCGTTGCAGTACAACACGCCATTCAGATCGCGCAACGCCGCATGATGGATATGGCCGCAGATGACGCCATCCAGATCGCGTCGTGCCGCTTCCCGTGCCGCTGCCGCTTCAAAGCGCGCGATATAGGCCGCTGCCCGACCGATTCGCTGCTTGAGGAAATTGGCGAGCGACCAATAAGGGCGCTGGCCGCGTCCCCGCCAACGGTTATACCAGCGGTTGGCGAACAGCAACACGTCATAAGCCCAGTCACCCAGCCAATTGAGCAAAGGCCCGCCACAGCGAACCGCACTATCACATTCATCGCCATGGGTGACCAGGAAACGCCGGCCATCAGCGGTAACATGTATCATCTCCGGCACGATTTGCACCCCGCCGACCGACAGTCCCCAGTAATCGCGCACTACCTCGTCGTGGTTGCCGGGCACATACCAGACCTTGATGCCTGTCTGCGCTTTTGCGATCAGCGTTTTAATCACCTCACCGTGCGACGCCGGCCAGTGGCCACCTTTGCGCAGGCTCCAAAAATCGATCAGATCGCCCACCACATACAGTTCCTCACACGGGTTTTGGCGGAGAAAAGCGAGCAGAAACTCGGCTTTACATTCCTTAAAGCCAAGATGGATATCGGAGATCCACAGGGTGCGAAATTTTGCGGTCATGCGCTTATCCGAGAGTTAAGGCGGATCTTGAAGGAAGCGGTTGGCCGCAAAGTGTGGAAAAGATCAATAACAGGAATATTGCGCCGCCGTGACTGTTTGGTGACAGTGAGTGCCGGCGGCTGGCAAGGTGAGTGAGGGGACAATAAGGCGGCGTGCGAGGCCGCCGAGGGGATTCGATTGTGTCTAGCGGTCTCCAACCCAGGCCGTGCGCATTCGTTCGAGTCCTTCGTGCAGCGTAGCACGCGGGCAGCCGAAATTGAGTCGGACGAAACCCTGGCCACCCGGCCCGAACGTGATGCCATCGTTCAGCGCGACCCCGGCGTTTTCAAGGAAGAACCGGTGCGGGCTATCAGTCATTGTGATTTGCCGACAATCGAGCCAGAGCAAATAAGTCGCTTCTGGGACGGTCGCACGCATACCGGGAAGATGCCGGGCGATGTAATCCGCTGCGTAATCGCGGTTGGCGGCGAGATAGTCAAGCAATTCCCGCAACCATTCCTCACCATGCCGGTAAGCTGCTAGCGCCGCGTGGAGTGCGAGAATGTTGGCGTCCGGTACGATCCCGCGCATGGCTTGTTGAAAGCGTCTGCGCAGCTTGGGATTTTCGATGATGGCAAAACTGGCACCAAGACCGGCGATGTTAAAGGTTTTGCTCGGCGCCATCAGGGTAATGCAGTGCTGGGCAATCTCCGGCGCCAGGGTGGCGAACGGGATATGCCGCCGACCATCAAGCAACAAATCGCAGTGGATTTCATCCGAGCAGACCGTTAAATCATGTTGCTCGCAAAACACGGCCAAGCGGTGCAATTCCGTCTCGTCAAACGCTCGGCCCACCGGATTGTGGGGGTGACACAGCATAAACAGCCGCGTCCGCGCCGTTACGGTGTCGGCGAGCGTTGCATCGTCAAAAGTGTAATAAAGCGGTCCGTCACGCACTTCGGCGCAAAGCTCAGCGGTGAGCAACTGGCGGTCCTGATGGATGGGCGCGCTCAGGAAGGGCGGGTACACCGGCGGTTGCACCAATACCGCGTCGCCTGGCTCACCGACCGCGCGACATGCCACGTTCAATCCGCAAACCAGCCCCGGCAGATACACGATCTGCTCTGGAGTAATCTCCCAGCGATAAAGGTCGGCCAATCGGGTGCAGATGGTTTCGGTCAGTGCGTCCGGCGGTGCGCCATAGCCGAACACCCCGTGGTCTATCCGCTCGCGCAGAGCGGCCAGCACCGGCTCCGGCGAGAGGAAATCCATGTCGGCTACCCAGAGGGGTAAGACCGGACCATAGCGTTGCCATTTAAGGCTATCGCTACTACGTCGAATGGGTGAATCATCGAAACAATAGCTCATGAATGTATCGCAAATCTCTGGGGTGGCGTGGGGCGGTCAACGGGGCCGAGAGGCGCTTAGGCCAGATCGTACATCTGGCGCATATGGTTGTAGGCAATATTCGACACTTGACGAATCACGTTGCCACGAATGTTTTGCCACAGCATATAGCGGCTGGTTGGCCGGGATTTTTCGATGATCCCGATGAATGTGTAAGGATAACGACGGCCGTCGGTGCCACGGGCGACCAGGATACCCATGTCGCCGCACAGGCGCGCCGTGGTGCCGGTTTTATCAAAGACCAAGGTACCGTAGGGGATTTCCCTGGCGCCGGTGAAAACCCGGTCACGATTGGGTAGGTTCATCAGCCGCTTGATTTCATCGGAATAAGGGAGTTCGTCGTACCACAAGGCCTGCAAAAACCGGTGATAGTCGAGGGCCGATGCCCGGTTGCGGTAGGTACGCCCGCTGCGGGGGATATATTCGACGATACGGGTGCCACGGAAAACACCGGGATTACGGCGCTTGATGGTATGTTCGGCCTCGGCCGGGCCGGAACGGGAACTCGTCTCGTTGAGCAACGCGATGAAATAATTGGTAGCCCGGTTACTGCTGTGTTGAATCATGTTCTCCATTTGTTCACGGCGAAATGGCGTGTAATCAAATGTGCCATCCTCAACCTTATGGAAAAACGCCAGCGCGATGAATGGCTTAATCATGCTCGCGCTTTGATAAGAGAGTCCGGCATTAATGGTGGCGAGGAAGCGGCCGCTGGTGAAATCGTAAACCAGCCAGGCAGTCCGTTCATTCGTCGCTACTCGGCCACGCTCCCGCTGATCGGTTAGATAACGCTGGATGGAGACATTGAGGTCTCTGGAGGCCCAACGTTGCAGATCTGACGAATAGGTCGGCTGTTCGGAGTAGCTCTGGCGATTTTGCCAGCCAGACTGGGGATACCAAGGCCGACGGTTATAACGCGGCGGGTAATCATACCGACTCGGCCGGTTATACCAGGTGGGTCGGTCGATAGGGGGTGGTTCTCCCCCCCACTGTGCCGCCGCATCGCGCGGCAGTGCGCTTAAGCCCGCGCTCGCGAACAAAGCCCCCAATCCAGTCAGCAGAGCGCGTCTTGCAGGATCGGGAACCGAGTCAATCTCGCTGGGAATATCAGGCATGGGCGGTAGCAAAAGCGGCATGTCGGTACCTCGGTTGGGGGGGTGAGGGTGCAACGGTGACAGATTATGGCGCGACGATTTGGAAATCGACAATGATTGGATAATGGTCGGACCCCAGGTCCGTACCCGTTTTCCGGTATTTAATGTGAATGCCGGCTGAAAATAAGGCGTGATCAATCGGTATTTGCAGCGGAAGCCACCCCACAGGCCAGGACGGTGAAATCCCATACCCGCTATCGCGCAGCCCCGAATCGGCCAGCAGGCGCGCGAAATGCGGCGACCAGGGGGAAATGTTCAGATCCCCTACTAATAAGAGAGGGTGTGTGCTTTGCCGGGCAAATTCGGCCAACGTTGCCAGTTGCTCGTTGCGATCTCGCGCCAGGTCGGCACTAACCGGCGGCAAGGGGTGAGTAGCGACCAAGGTAAAATGTCGGGGGCCATCTGCCAATTCAGCGATGATGGATGGCAGTCCGGCGGTGCTGAACTGAACAACCTCAGCCCGTAGAAAGGGTTGGCGGCTTAACAGTGCGATCCCGAAATTGTCCTCGCGCGGTGCGGCGACGCGATGGGGGTAGCGATCCGCCAGCTCGCTGAGCTGCTCAAGCAGCCAGGGGGTTGCTTCCAACAGCGCCACGAAATCGGCTTGAGAGGCAAGCACCGTCTCTTGAATCCGCTGCGCATCACGATTGGCTGAGTTGACGTTCGCCAGCAGAACACGCAGCACCGGTCTCGCTTGACCGTCCTCTATGGGTAGCGGCAAGAACCGAGGTGCCAGGGTTAGGCCATTAACGAGGGCAAAAAGCGCGAATAATCCCGCCAGATGCCGCTGCCGACAAAGGAGTGCGCTAGTGACTGCGAGCATGACCGCGTATTGAACTCGGAAGTGGGTTGCTAACTCAAAACCCCACCAGAAGCGACCGAGAAAACCGGCAAGAGTGGCCGCGCAAATCAAGACCCCACTAGCGCTCAGCAAACCGACCAAAGTGACACTTATTTTTGACATTTTCTGGGGAATTTCTTAAATTTACCTAAATGACCGGATAAAATCGCTAGAAGTGGCCTTGTGCTTTAGGAGATTAGGGAAAACCACTATGCCACTTGTTAAGTCCCTTATTTACTCTAAAAAACCAGACTTTAATATTAACGTTCCCAGAGTAAGTATTAACGCTGTAACAGCATGGAAATAATAAAAAACTTATCCTGGTTATTTAGGGAGGAAGCGCGGCCTAGCCGCTGACTACCAAAGATGAGGAGAAACCAATAATGAAAAGTGAAATCACCCGATCCGTGAAGGCTCGGCGCTTTGGCAGCGAAGGATTGATGCCGGTTGATAAGTATCACTGTCCCTATCGTGGTACGGTCTCCTGCGTGAGTGCTAGCGGAGGCAGTTATTGCGGCGGTTACGGGGGTGATGCGCCCATCAAGGGGACACAACTTTACGCGATCCGGTGCCTTGAGGAACACAACGCCGACTTTATGCCCTGTCACTGGGTAAAATCACTGCGTCGATTAGCGTATCCTCAACCGCAGCGTTAAGGGTTTAGATCTCGGCTGCCGTGCCCGGATAGGCCGCCAGCGAGGCGAAGTTGGCAGGCCAGTCGATTAGGCTGGCTTAACCGGAGGATGCTTCCGAACCGAGGCGAGAATCTCGATAGACTCAAGATTCTCGCCTTGTTGTTTTTTAGCCTGATGTTCATTGCTCTACCGAGACCCGGATTTTTCGGTCATCCTGCCATTCTCCCACGATTCGCTTGCCATTTTCGTAAAGCACGCCCTGGCCGTTTTTGCGGCCGCCGCGCCATTCGCCTTCGTAGCGGCTCCCATCTTTGTAGTAATAAACCCCTTGGCCGCTGGGCTGATCGTCAGCAAATTCACCGACATATTTTTCGCCGTTAGCGTACAAGTAGGTGCCTTGGCCGCTTTTACGACCATTGCGCCATTCGCCGTCATAGCGGTTGCCGGTACGGTAATAATATGTGCCCTGGCCATCAATGACATTGTTCCGCCATTCCCCAACGTACTTTTCCCCCCGCTTAGCGTAGGTGTAGGTGCCTTGGCCGTGCATCTTGGCATTGCGAAAATCGCCGGAGTATTCGCTGCCGTCTGGGTGTCGATAGGTGCCTGTGCCGTTCTGGCAGCTACCCTGTAGGCAGTTGCTTTGCGGGGAGGAGGCCGCTTGCGGCTGCGTGGGCGGCGTTTCGGTGGCCGTCTGATTTTCCGAAGGTCGTCCGCGACGTGGCGGTGCGGCTTCAGCTTCTGGTTGGGCGTTAGCTTCGGCCGCTCGTGATTTTACCGGCGGCCGAGTGGGAGTCGTGTCTGGCGTCGCCTCAGCGAGGGTCGTCCGCTCCGTCCGCTTACGCAATAACGGCACTGTGAGCTTGACGACTTCATCCTCAGCGGTCAGCGTGACCTCTTTACTCCATTCTTCATAACCTTCCCGCTGAACTTGGAGGTGGTACGCACCGGTCGGCAGTTCCGTCTCCAGGGGAGTAGTCCCGACGGGTTTGCCATTGATCACAACTTCGCTGCCTGCCTGATTAGCGCGTACCACCAGCCGGACCAGCAAGGTCGGTGTGGCCTGTAGCTGCTTGAGCCGAGCGTGAGCGGCGGCGATCAGTTTGCGCTGTTTCGGGTAACTGACGATGAATTGTTCGATTTCGCTGGGATTGGTGCTGTTTTTCACAGCGGCCCAGGCTTGCTGCGCTGTTTGAGGTGCGGGTTCAGGCGTTGTGGGCGGTGTACGAAACTCAGATTCAATCTCGACAGGTCGGGAAGACGAGCGTGATTTTGGTTGCGCTGCGAGCTGCGAGGGTGAAATCAGACTGATTGCGGGTAAGTCTGACTCGGATTCTGTAGCCGATGTTGTACTCTTGGCTGGGTTGTTTTGTGTTGCTTGCCGACTGGCCTGTCGTTGCTGTTCTTCGAGTTGCTGTTGCGCTTGTGCCTCCGCGCGTCGCTGTTTTTCGGCCTGAGCGCGCAAGCGTTCTTCGGTGCGGCGTTGTTCTTCCACTTGAGCGTGCAAGCGTTCTTCAGCGCGCCGCTGTTCTTCGGCTTGGGCGCGTAAACCGGCTTCCATACGACGTTGTTCCTCGGCTTGGGCACGCAACCGCTCTTGTTCGGCCTGGTGCTGCGCTTCCGCCTCGGCTTCCGCTTGTCGCCGTGCCTTGGCCTCGGCTTCTGCCTGCCGTCGTTCCTTAGCCTCGGCTTCCGCTTGTCGCCGTTTTTCAGCCTCAGCTTCGGCGCGGCGTTGTGCTTCGGCGCGACGTTGTACTTCCGCCTCGGCTTCCGCCTGCCGTCGTTCCTTAGTCTCCGCTTCTGCTTGTCGCCGTTTTTCAGCCTCGGCTTCTGCTTGTCGCCGTTTTTCAGCCTCGGCTTCGGCGCGGCGTTGTGCTTCGGCGCGACGTTGCTCCTGCTGTTCAACTCGCCGTTGTTGCTCCTCAGCACGGCGTTCTTGTTCGGTCGGTGCCGCTTCCTCAACTTGAGCGCGCCGCCGTTCTTGCTCGGCCTGCCGTTCAGCTTCGGCCTCGGCGCGGCGTTGCGCTTCGACGCGACGCTGTTCCTCTATCTGAGCGCGCCGCCGTTCTTGCTCGGCCTTGCGTTGCAGTTCTTCGGCTTGGGCACGCAACCGGGCCTCGGCTTGGCGCTGCTCTTCGATTTGCGCCCGTAGTTGTGCTTCCAATTGTCGCTGCTGCTCAGCCTGAGCGCGCAAGCGTGCCGATTCGAGCTTGCGCTGCTCTGCCGCCAGGGCTTGTTGGCGCGTTTCAAGTTCCTGCTGACTGCGCTGCCGCGCTTGCTGTTCCTGGACTTCGCGTTTAAGAACCAGCAGATCACTATGCTGAGGCAGTGCCAGTAAACCCCGTTCGATATGGGCGAGACTGCTATCGAGCGCCCCTTCCTGCCGAGCGCGCCGCGCTTCGGTTAGAAACGTTTCTGCATCCGGCTTGGGTGGCTGGTCGCGTTCCTGGGCCTGCCGGGTTTTTTCCATATCAGCAAGCTGGCCGCTGACGTGTTGGCGTAAAGCCAATAAAGCGGCGTGATCAGGGACCAGCCGTAAGCCTTGATCAATGCGGGCCAGGCTGTCGGCTAAAGCCCCTGCCGCCTGTTGCTGAGTGGCTTGCGCTAGCAGTTGATCGGCTTCAGCCCGTTGCTTGGCGGGCGTGTCCGCAGGGGTAGAAGTTGCTGTCGGGGGAGAAACATCCGGCGGCGTTGAGCGGTTCAACAGGGCATATCCCCCGGCAGCCACGACTCCAGCGAATGCCGCTGCCAAGGGAAGGGCGCGCCGCCACTGCGGACGTTGCACTGGTACGGCGGAGGGTCCGCTGTTGATCAGGAGGGCTGGCCGGACGCCGGTGTAGCCGGTAGGCGGCTCAATCGCGTCCAGGGCGGCGATCACGTCCTCGCCACTTTGAAAGCGGTTGGCTGGATCTTTTTCCAGCAGCTTGCTGAGGAAGGGTTGAAAGCGTGCCAGTTCGGTCGGCAATTCCGGGATGGGCGCTGTGACATGCATCATCGCCAGCGCGAAGCTGTCTTCGGCGGAGAAAGGCACATCACCAGCCATCATCTCGTAGAAAAGTACGCCCAGGCTGTACAAATCCGCCCGGCCGTCTACCGCCTGGCCACGAATTTGCTCTGGACTCATGTAGCGCGGGGTACCGATGGACAAGCCGGTGCGCGTCATGATCGTGCTGCCACCGAGCGTTTTGGCGATGCCAAAGTCGGTGAGCACCGGACTGCCGTTTTCTCGGAACAGGATATTCTGCGGCTTGATATCGCGATGGATGATGTTGCGGCGATGGGCGTAATGTAAGGCGCTGGCGATGGCCCGCGTGACCGATAAGGCGTCGTGCAGGGGCAGGCCATCGCGGATGCGTTGATGCAGGGTGCCGCCTGGCAGATACTCCATTGATAAGTAATAAACGCCATCGTGCGAGCCGATGTCATAAACCGTGACGATGTGCGAGTCATTGAGTTGGGCGATAATGCGCCCCTCTCGCAGAAAGCGGGGAGCGAAATCCGCATCTGCCGTAAGAACAGGCTTGATAATTTTCAGAGCAACGTGGCGATCCAGGGATTCCTGCATGGCGAGATAGACGAGCGCCATGCCCCCTTGACCTAGCTCACGCTCGATTTGATAGCCAGGAATGTGCATATTCAGTGTCCTTCATGACTGACGCCGCGTTCCGATGTTCATCAATGCGCACTATTTTTAGCACGGTGTTAGCGCGTTTTATTAGCCAGCGCGCAAAATCGCGCTCGTGGCATCCTGTCGGCGCTATGATAGGTGACCGCATGTTCTACAGGGCAGGCAATCATCGGGAGTCGATGGATTCTAGCGACAGGCAATGCCTAGAGGCGCTGCTTCCTCTGTAGCACAAACTCAATGATCAAAAATTATAGCAAATCTCGTGCCGCCAATTGTGCCGGCCACGGATCTTGCCTTCGGGTATTTTTCTTATGTCCGGCAATACCTTCGGTAAATTGTTCACGGTCACCACCTTCGGCGAAAGCCATGGTCCCGCGCTGGGCGCCATCGTTGACGGCTGTCCGCCCGGTCTTGCGTTGTCTGAAATGGATTTGCAAGCCGATTTGGACCGGCGGCGGCCCGGCAAGAGTCGCCACACCACCCAGCGCCGCGAACCGGACGAAGTGCGTATCCTGTCCGGCGTGTTCGAGGGCAAAACCACCGGTACGCCGATTGGATTATTAATCGAGAACGTGGACCAGCGTTCGAAGGATTACGGCAACATCAAGGATCAATTTCGGCCGGGTCATGCCGACTATACCTACCAGCAAAAATACGGCTTTCGCGATTATCGTGGCGGTGGCCGCTCCTCAGCGCGGGAAACCGCGATGCGAGTCGCGGCCGGGGCCATCGCCAAGAAATATCTGCGCGAACGCTACGGTGTGATGATCCGGGGCTATCTGGCCCAGCTTGGCCCGATTCGGCCGCTCAAATTGGTCTGGGACGAGGTGGGCAACAACCCGTTTTTCTGCCCAGACCCGGATCAGATCGTCGCGTTGGAGCAGTTTATGGATGCGCTGCGCAAATCCGGCGATTCCATCGGCGCACGGGTCACGGTGGTAGCCAGTGGTGTGCCGGTGGGCTGGGGCGAGCCGGTATTTGACCGGCTGGATGCCGATATTGCCCATGCGCTAATGGGAATTAACGCGGTCAAGGGTGTGGAGATCGGCGCTGGTTTCGCTAGCGTGGAACAGCGTGGCACCGAACACCGCGATGAAATGACGCCGGCGGGATTTCTGAGCAATAACGCCGGCGGCGTGCTGGGCGGTATTTCCAGTGGGCAAGACATCGTGGCCAGCATCGCCCTGAAGCCGACCTCCAGCCTGCATCTGCCAGGACGGACGATCAATCTGCACGGCGAGCCAGTGACGGTGGTCACGAAAGGTCGCCACGATCCCTGCGTTGGCATTCGCGCCACACCCATCGTTGAAGCCATGCTGGCGCTGGTGCTGATGGATCATGCCCTGCGTCACCGTGCCCAAAATTTGGATGTGCGCCCAGGAATGCCGCCTATTCCAAGTTTGGCGCCATCGGGTGAGTCGGCCGGTTAGCTTTTGTTGACCAGCTTCTCTCTAACGCAAGTGGAACACATCGGCGCTTCATAGGATGCCCTTTCATCTCTATGTGCGCCTATCTGCTTTTTATCTGATTTATTTTGCGAATCTTGGCGTGCTGTTGCCCTATTGGGGGCCGTATTTGGCGGCGCTGGGGTTCGGCCCGGCGCGTATCGGCGAATTGATCGCCATCCCGCAAGCGACCAAGTTGATTGCGCCCACACTTTGGGGCTGGTTGGCCGACCGCACCGGCCGGCGGATGCGGGTGATCCGCTGGGCTTGCCTGGCCTCGGCGTTGAGCTTTGCCGGCGTTTTTGCGGTCGGCGGTTCTTATTTCGGCTTGGCCTTGGTGACGCTGCTGTTCAGTTTCTTTTGGAATGCGGCGTTACCCCAGTTCGAGGCGGTGACTCTGACGCATTTGGGCGAGCAGACTCACCGTTACAGCCGCGTTCGGTTATGGGGATCGGTGGGTTTCGTCAGTGCGGCGGTCGGATTGGGGTTTGCGACGCGGGTTTGGGGCATCGGTATTGTGCCGGCCATGCTGTTGGGGTTGTTCGTCGCGTTGTGGCTGAACAGCTTGCTGGTGACGGAGCGCCCGATCATGTTGACCGCGCGTCAGAGCCTGCCGCTCGGTCGGGTATTACGACAGCCTGCGGTCATTGCATTCTTCGTCGTCTGTTTCCTCAATCAAGCGGCTCATGGGCCGTATTACGGTTTTTTCTCGCTTTATCTGGAAACGCTGGGGTATTCGCGCCAATTTATCGGCTTAATGTGGGGCTTAGGGGTGGCCGTTGAAGTCGGTATGTTCATGGTTTTGCCGCGTTGGCTACCCCATTTTGGGCCGCGTCGGCTAATGCTGGCCGCACTAGCGCTGGCGGCGTTGCGCTGGCTGCTCATTGGCCATTTTGCTGATCATCTGCCGGTTCTATTGTTCGCCCAAAGCTTGCACGCCTTCAGTTTCGGCGTGTTTCACGCCGTATCCATTCATTTGATCCATCAGTTTTTTCCGGGATCGTTGCAGGGCCGTGGACAGGCGTTGTACAGCAGTTTAGGTTTTGGAGTGGGCAACGCCTTGGGCAGTCTCGCCGCCGGTTATTTGTGGGTAGGGCTGGGGCCGGCGGCGATGTTCGATTTGGCGGGCGTGTTGGGTGTTCTGGGCTGGCTGGTGGCGTGGCGGGGCTTGCGAGTGTGAGTAGGGCCGTACGTGTGTTGGGATTACGGTTAAAGAGCCGCTCTGAGGCGTTCCATCGAGACTGTAAATTCGATTGTGTAAATGCTCCACTGTAGGAAACGAGGACACTGACGTGTC
>APMI01001934.1_pt1 | contig 21034 bp, 26 predicted proteins | sample 667938 | NCBI WGS metagenome assembly APMI01 (sample SAMN01084076, study PRJNA167559) | wastewater metagenome | biome: Wastewater | place: Denmark: Ejby Moelle, Odense | collected 2011-11-28
TCGCAAGCTCGCAGGCTCTCCAAAGGGGCCGCGGACTGGTAGATTTGTTCGCCTGACCACAAGGGATACAAGAGAGGAAGATTCATGGCCAAGGATGCCAAGCCAGCGGACGACGGGGTTGCCGAGCCCCCCAAAAAAAGCAAAAAACTGTTGATCATCATCCTCGCTGTCGTTCTGCTTGTAGTTCTTGGCGGCGGCGGTGCTGCGTACATGCTTCTCAAAAAGGGTGATCACTCAGAAGATGGCGATGAGGAAGTCCCGGAAGAAACCACCAAGTCCAAGAAAAAAGACAAGAAAAAAGAGGCTCACGCTGCGCCTGTTTTCGTAAATCTCGAGGCATTCACAGTGAACCTGGTGCCTGAAACCGGAGACCAGTACCTACAGGTGATCGTCTCTCTTGAAATCGAGGATCCGGCCGAAGAGCCTACCCTCAAAACGCAGATGCCAAAAATTCGCAATAATCTGACTTTGCTACTCTCCTCCAAGAAAGCCTCGGAGTTGTTGACAAAGGAGGGTAAGGAGCAACTGGCTGAAACATTGAAAGATGAGATCAATTCCGTCATCAATCCGCCAAAGAAAAACAGAAAGGGCGAAATGGTCACGCCGGAAGGCCCTGTCAAGTCTGTTCTTTTCACCTCCTTCATTATTCAGTAAGGAGCCATGGCAGGCGATTTTCTCTCTCAAGATGAAGTTGACGCGCTTCTCAAGGGCGTCACTGGCGAAGCCGACGAACCCGAAGAGAGTGAGGGCGATGGCGGGGGGGTCCGCGCCTACAACATTGGCACCCAGGAACGCATCGTCCGAGGACGCATGCCAACGCTGGAGTTGGTTAACGAGCGATTTGCCCGTTATCTTCGCATTGGCCTTTTCAACTACATGCACCGGAATGCCGAGATTTCTGTAGGACCTATTCGCGTTCAAAAATACAGCGAATTCATTCGTAACCTTGTCGTACCGACCAACCTGAATCTGGTCATTGCAAAACCCTTGCGCGGTACAGCTCTTTTCGTTTTTGACCCCAACCTCGTCTTCTTGGTCGTCGATAATATGTTTGGGGGTGATGGGCGATTCCATACCCGCGTCGAAGGACGTGATTTCACGCCTACAGAACAACGCATCATTCAAGGATTGCTCAACGTTGTATTTACGGAATACAGCAAATCCTGGAAGCCAGTTTACGACATCAACTTTGAGTACATTCGCTCAGAGATGAACTCGCAATTTGCCAATATCGCCACGCCTTCGGAAATCGTGGTGTCTACCACCTTTACCTTGGAATTTGGTGGGGCGACGGCGGATATGCACATTTGCTTCCCATACTCCATGCTTGAGCCCATACGGGATTTGCTATACAGCACCATGCAGAGCGACCAGCTCTCATCCGACAAGCGCTGGATAGGAACACTGCGCAAGCAATTACAAGGCGCTGAAGTCGAGATCGTAGCCCAACTTGGCTCCGGAAAAATCACTCTAGGTCAAATATTGAAACTAAAAATTGGTGATGTGGTTCCTCTACATATCCCGGAAAAAATTGAAGCAATGGTCGACGGAGTTCCTCTGATCGAATGTACCTTTGGCCAACAGAGCGGCCAATATGCGTTGAAAGTTGAGCGATTTATCGCAGCAGCACCCGAAGCACCGCACGCCGATGTTGCACCCGGAGAAAAAAATGGCTGACGAAATGGAAAATATTGAAAACAATGCCGCGGTGGATGCGGACCAAATCAGCGAAGATGACTGGGCTGCAGCAATGGCAGAGCAAGCCATCACCGAACCCTCTTCAGGCCAGGCTGCACAGCCGGCAGATATCTTCCCCTCCTTTGGCGGTAACTCAGGCAATACTGGCATGATGAACGAACTGGACATGATTCTGGATATACCCGTCCAGATTACAGTCGAGCTCGGGCGCACAAAAATAACCATAAAGAACCTGCTGCAATTAGCCCACGGCTCAGTCGTTGAACTGGACGCAATGGCCGGCGAACCCATGGACGTCATGGTCAATGGCACGCTGATTGCCCAAGGAGAAGTTGTCGTGGTTAACGACAAATTCGGTATTCGTTTGACCGACATCATCACCCCCTCCGAACGGATGCGAAAACTCAATCGCTAAACACCCCAGCAAGATTGCATTAAGATAGCTGACTGATTTCACGATCCTTGGGTCTGCCTTGCTACGTTTCATTTCATTATTCCTCCCCACCGCTGTATATGCTGCCGAATCGGCACCGGTTGGCGTTTCTTCGGGAACCTATATACAGGCTGCACTAGCCTTGGTGCTGATTGTCGGCGTCCTGGCCGGAACCGCTTGGTTGGCACGTAAAGTTTCCGGCGGAAAAGGTTTCGGGCGAGGAGAAATGAAGATTGTCGGTGGAGTGGCGCTCGGCCCACGTGAGCGTATTGTTCTGCTCGAAATAGGAAACGAGTGGTTGGTTGTAGGCATAGTGCCAGGCCAAATTCGTACGTTGCATCGTTTGGAGAAAGGTAGTACACCAAGCGAAAACCCACTGGCCACAGCCGACAAACCATTTGCACAGTGGTTACATGGAATTACAGAGCGGCGCGGCCATGAATAGGCACGTAGCGATCGGGATTGCCCTCCTGCTACCCATCGGACTTGCTCTTGCGCAAACCAATGCAGGGGGACTCCCTGCAATCACCAGCACGCCAACTGCAGGCGGTGGAACCACTTACTCACTGACGATACAAACATTGCTTTTGATGACTGCCTTGTCCTTCATACCGGCCATCGTGCTGATGATGACAGGCTTTACTCGTATCGTCATTGTGCTTTCTTTGCTGCGCCATGCCATGGGTATGCAGACTGCGCCGCCAAACCAAGTCATCGTCGGATTGTCCCTGTTCCTAACCTTTTTCGTGATGAGTCCGGTTCTGGAAAAAGTATATACGGAGGCCTATGTTCCGCTCTCCGAAAACCGGATAAACATCATGCAGGCCGCTGATCGTGCAGCGATCCCTATGCGTGGGTTCATGCTTAAACAGACCCGAGAATCCGATCTCGCCCTATTTGCCGGGATCGCAAAAATCGACAAGATAGAAAAGCCCGAAGACACACCACTACGTATTTTGGTCCCGGCTTTTGTAATCAGTGAGCTTAAAACCGCATTCCAGATCGGTTTCATCATTTTCATTCCATTTCTCGTCATAGACATGGTCGTCGCCAGCATGTTGATGTCTATGGGGATGATGATGATGTCTCCGGTGATGATAGCCATGCCTTTCAAACTGATGCTCTTTGTTCTGGTTGACGGCTGGCATCTTGTTATTGGTTCGCTGATTCAGAGTTTCAGTCCATGACTCCGGGAATCGTCATGGAAATTGGCAGACAGGCTATCGAAGTCACGCTTCTGATTTCCGCTCCAATGCTGCTCACAGCGCTTATCGTCGGACTCATTGTCAGCATCTTCCAAGCCGCCACTCAACTGAACGAGTCCACACTGCAATTTGTTCCCAAACTGGTAGCAATGTTCGTTGTGCTACTTTTAGCAGGCCCCTGGATACTGCAGTACCTGATCGATTACATCCAGCGCCTTTTCGGCAGTATTCCGCAATTGATTGGCTAATATGTTCAGCATCGACTCCGCACAGATCGATGCTTGGATTGTTGCCTTCATCTATCCGTTAACACGTATCCTGGCTTTCATTGCGACCGCTCCTCTGTGGAGTAGTGCCGGTGTGCCTGGCCGCACTCGCCTGATTTTGGCTATCGCCATTACTGTTGCCATCACCCCAATCCTGCCAGCTATGCCGATAGTTCAACCGGCGTCGCTTGCGGGCCTGTGGATCCTGTTGCAACAAATGTTGATCGGTATTGGAATGGGATTTGCAGCGAAAATCGTATTTAGCGGGATTGAGTTGGCAGGCGAATTTATCGGCGCGCAAATGGGACTGGGCTTCGCTACCTTCTATGACCCATTGAGTTCATCACAAACACCTGTAATTTCAGAATTTATCAACTTGATTGCGCTACTGCTATTTCTGTCCATGAATGGCCACCTTCTTTATTTGGCGACCTTGGTGCAAAGTTTCTCGAGTATCCCGGTCAGTGCAGTGCCACTTGGTGCTGGATCTTGGTTAAATTTAGCCGAACTGGGAGGGAAAATATTCTCGGCGGGGTTGCTGTTGGCGCTCCCTATAGTGGTCGCGCTGCTGATCACCAATGTTGCACTCGCCGTATTAACTCGAGCAGCCCCCCAACTGAATATATTCGCGTTAGGTTTCCCTTTAACGCTAATAGGTGGATTTTTTGGGCTTGCAGTCAGCCTGAATTATCTTGCGACACCGCTACAGAATATTTTTGAATTCGGGATGAGTGCCATGCTTGGATATGCTTTGCCAGGCAAATAAGCCTGTCTAGTTTTGCAGGAATGAATCTGCTTGCTGTCGCTGAACCAGGCGAACAACACCCTCAGCAACGCGGCGCGCGCCGATCGTTTGAGAGTCGATCCCTTCGGTGTACTCGACGATCTGATAGCTGCCGAATCCCTGCTCATACTGCAACTGACTTGCCCGACGTTTGAGAATCTGGATCGACTCTCCGGCACCGCCAGTATGGTAGCGCTTCATCTTTAATGAGAAGCGATAAGTATCATCATTGAGGCGAGCCTCTTCAATTTCCCAATTTGGCGCCAGCGGGTCATAAACAACATAGATTGCCGCAGCCACCACCGCGGTAGTTGCCAAGTTGGCCAGCGAGATAGAGGTCTTCGCCGTTAACTGGATCGCCTTGTTCGGAATAATCGCCGAGCCTGACGACCCGGTCGAGCTGCAACCTGAAGCCAACAGCGCACCACCAGCAATCAAAAGTATTTTTATTTTCATAGGATGCTGAACAAGCTGAGTTGGCTAATCTGCTTAAAAGCCAATTGTGCCGCTTCAAGCTGCATCTTTTTTTGTGAGATATCGGTTATCGCCTGCGTGTAGTCAAGGTCCTGCAATGCGGATAACGAGGCAGCATATTGGAGCTTCATATCCTCCCCTGAATTGGTCAACGAATCCAGCTCCTTGAGACTCGAGCCTATACCCGCGCGAACTTTATTTACATTCTCAAGCGCTTGATCAATTCCCCCTAAACTTTCAGCAAGTCTGTTGGAGTACTCCGTCGAGGTATATGCGCCACTAATGCCAGTAATCAGCGTGTCGATGGCACTACGCAAGGTGGTAAAAATGCTTTGATTTGTACTCGGGACGATGGTGAACGTATCGCCATTGGCAGGCTGCCCGGAAAGCACGACACTTGAACCGAAATCGGATGCTGGTGCCGTCGTTCTTTCCAGCTTGATCGATTGCCCCGGCGTGTAGGGTTGAGGGGCGGTATAAGCTGTCGTTCCTGCGGGATTATCAAACAATTGATAGCTTGTAACACCACCGGTCACCGAAAACTGGATTTGCACCCCGCCAGGATAGGCGGAAAGCGCTGCCGCCCATTTGAGTGGATCGGAAACAGAACCTTGGTCAATGATTCCAGAGCCTGTATTAATTGGAGCGCCGACACCTGTAGTAGCCGCGGAAGTAACGAAATTGCCATTGCCATTTCGCACTGCTTCAAACAATTCCTTACCGCTTACATTGGTTGCCATTTGACGAGATGCGCCGACCTGCAACATCCGCTTACCGTCATCCCCCAGATAAGCCGCACCGGATGCTGTTTCGCTGAACGGCTTTACCGCACCTTGATACCCGGAAAACAGGTAGTTACCCTCCCCGTCCTGTGCATTGGCTAGCCCCATCAACTCCGAATAACGTGCCTCCAGCTCTGTCTTGATATAGGAACGATCACTATTCGTCAGCGTAGTACTACCTGCCTGAACCAGCCGGTCCCGTACGTTTTGCAGCAGGTCGCCAACAGATGCGACTTGCGACTCTACAAGACTCAGTTTGCCTTGGGCATTGCTCTGATTCGTCAAGAACTGTGCTGAAACAGCCGCCGATTGCGTCAATACCAATGCTTGCGCTGAACCTATCGGATCATCTGCCGGCGTCAACACCCTGCGGCCGGTAGACATCTGATTTTGCAACTTGAACAAGTCACTCTGGTTGCGACCAATTCCGTTCGCACCCGAGTTAAATATCTGAGATGTGCTAATTCGCATGTCGTACTCCGTTAACGAATTTGCAGAATGGTATCAAACAGCGTTTTGCCAATTTCTAGTAGTTTGGCAGATGCTTGATAAGCCTGCTGAAAGCGAATCATATTGGCAGCTTCTTCGTCCAGATTAACGCCGGACAATGAATCACGCGTGGCTTGGGCCTGATCCAGCACCGCCTGCTGAGCATCGCCCGTCACCTTCAACTCCCGGGTCTTGATGCCATTATTGGCAACCAATTGGGCATAAGCCCCCTGAAATGTTGCCTTGGCACCGGCCATCGTGTTTTTTGTCTGCAACTGCCCCAAGGCCAGCGCATTTCGACCATCCGCAGTACCCGCCGAATTCAGCGAGAGCTTGAAAGTATCACCATCGCTAGGCTGCCCGGTTAGCTGAAAACTCATGCCGTCGACCGATATGGTCATGCCCTGGGTATAAGCGACCGGCGGCAATGCCGGGGCACTTTCGGCACTGCCAGGCAATTTAACGATGACTGTATCGGACAAGCCCAAACCAGTGAAACTAAGTTGGGTTGGTGACGCAGCATTATAGGTAACCATAATATCGCCGGCGCGTAGCAAATTTACATCGAACCCGGGAACGGTCTTTCCAGACGAAATTGCACCGTTTCCCTTGTTGGTATCGGTTGCGCTCGTACGAAATGGAACCGCTGCCGCTACTGCTCTGGAATCTGCTGCTATAACGGGATCCACAGAAACATTCTTTGCGGCATTGCGAGTAGGTTGAATAAGAAAACTATCGCCTATATTCGCCCCGCCACTCTGGACAGAAATTCCAAACCCTTCGGTACTTTGAACTGTCGCCGTCAAATTTGTTAGCGTATCCGCTGACCACTGCTTATTATCTGACAATCGGCTCAACGAAAAGAGATCAACGTTAGCGGCATTTTTCCCTGCATAAGTGAGCCGATAGTCACTTGAGGTCAAATTAGTATAAAAATTACCGTCACTCACCTCTGGGCCGTAAGGCGGCGGATTAGTCAATTGAGCGGTAACAACCAGGTTGCCGGTATTGTGACTATTCGCATTTACCGTTGGTATCAGATTCGCGACGTTAAAAAAGTCTGCGTTGAAGGCTGCACCGTCACCGCTGGCGTTACCCGACAAATCCATCCCCAGCGCATGCTGCGCGTTGAATGTGAGCGCTACCGAAGCAGCGACCCGTCCCAATTCATTCATCGCCTTATCCAGTGATTCATTCCTGAACGACACCAGTCCACCGAGTTGTCCGCCGGAAATTAGCTGCTCCGGTAGTTCCATCGAACTGCCGGTCATAGTCTGCAAACCAACGGCAATGCGCGAAGGATCAGCACTGGCCGCCATGGCAGTAAGGGTCATCGCTTGATCACCGACCACCAGTTGCTGTCCTGTCCCAATAAAGACATTGAAAGAGCCATTACTGTTGGTACTGGTCGATACCTTGATCAGTTTGTTCAGTTCATTGATCAACGTATCGCGTTGATCCAGCAAATCATTTGCCGGCTGACCGTAGGAGGACTCCGCAACAATTATGCGCTGGTTAAGGTCCGCGATCTGGCTTGAATAGCTGTTGATGCTCGTCACCGCATCCTGAATCTTTCCGTTAACTTCGTCGGAAATCTCACTCAAACGGGAATCCAGAGAATGAAAACGATTAACCAAGGTGGTGGCCGACGAGACCATCGACTCGCGAGCAGAGAGTAGCGAAGGATTCGACGCCACCTGCTGAACCCCGCTGAAAAAATCCTGCAACGCCGGGGTCAGTCCAGCAGATGGATCCGCCAGAAGATTGTCGATCTGGCTGATTTCTGCATAGTTGGCATTAATCTCACTCACACTTGTCTGAGCTGAATTCAGCTGCCCGGTCAAATAGCGGTCGTACATGCGCTCGATAGTCTGGACATGAACGCCTTGCCCAATTGATCCGGCACCAGTGTTTACGGCGATATTGGTCGCCTGAACCGCGCGCTGCCGGGTATAACCCGGCGTACTGGCGTTGACGACGTTGTGCTCGGTCGCCAGCAAGTTCAACTGGGCCGCTGCAATACCACTAACGCCAATACTGTAAATTCCTGTGCTCATCATTCACCTCATTGAGGTTAACGACCAGTTGACCTCAAAGTTTAGGACAATCAACCAATCAATGCTTGCCGCATGGTCGGGCCATTGATAATGCGCGACAATTTGTCTGCGTACATCGGATCAGTGGCATAACCGGCCTGTTGCAAACGTTTCGCAAACTCCGTGCCATCCTGAGACCCAATAACAGCGCCATAGCGAGAATTGTTACGCAGCAGGTTAGCGTAATCCCGGAATCCTTCTTCGTAGGAGCCGTACGCCCGGAAGCGTTCTACCACCTGCCGGGGTTGGCCATCCACGTATTCAGTGGTGGTCGCATCGACGGTCTGGCCGGTCCAGTTCTTTCCTGCCTTGATGCCGAAAAGGTTATAGCTGCTGGAGCCATCTGCCCGCTTGATCTCGCTCTTGCCCCAGCCACTTTCCAGGGCTGAATGTCCAACCAGAAATTGCGGTGGGATTCCGGTTGACCGCGAAGCCTCCACCGCATGCGGCCACACGCGACCGACAAACTCCTTCGATGTCGCCGGTGCGTCGGTCGTATTCAGTGCCGACTGATTCACATCCAATTTCTGATAAGACGCCGAAGTCGGCAAGCTACTCAGGACTGTTTGATACTGCAGATGACGGGCATCGGAAGCGGCAAGCGGCAAGCTTGTGCCGGCAGGGTTTGCCGGCACTGTCGAGGCAGACTCGCCTTGAGTCGCTGCGATTGTCTTCCCCAATTGCTGCTCGATCAGCTTGGCAAAACCCACACCTTTCCCGCTGGCCGAAAGATTCTGGGCCATTTGCTGATCAAGCAGCGAGGTATAGAAGCGCGATTGATCACTATTCAAAATGCCATCCTGTGGCACTGTATCCCGCATACTTTTCAGCACTTGCTGCAGGAACAGGGTTTCGAATTGCTGCGCAGCTGCCTTCAGTCCGCCCTGCGGATCCTTGGCAAACTCGCTGCGCAAATCCTGCGCGGATTTGACGTCAAACGCCGCCCGATTCGGCTGATTCTGAACCTGTATCGACATAACAATCGTCAGATGACTTCGAGCTCAGCGTGCAAGGCGCCAGCCGCCTTCATCGCCTGGAGAATGGCCAGCAAATCCATGGGATTGGCCCCTAGTGCATTCAATGCCTTGACCACATCAGACAGATTGGCGCCCGCCTTGACGTTCATCAAGCTGCCATTGTCCTGCTTTACCTGGATGTCTGCGCTTTGGCCGAACTGCGGTTGCCCGCTGTCCACCACCACTGAGAGATTTCCGTGTGCAACGGCACATGACTCCAACGTCACTTTCTGATTCATCACCACGGAACCGGTCCGTGGATTGACAATGACTTTCGCCATCCCGACCATCGGCTGAACATCCAGATTATCGATACGCCCCAGGAAGGCAACGCGAGCGTCAGCTTCATCAGGGACGCGAACCGAGATGCGACGTCCATCGATCGCCTGTGCTGTGCCAGGCCCGCCGCTTTTGTTGATCGCATCGGCGACTTTCTGCACCGTGCCGTAATCGCTGCTGCCCAGTTCGTAATAAACCACACCACCTTGTCCGACAGGGGTTGGAACGGCTCGCTCAACCGTCGCCCCGGCGGGAATTCTGCCAGCTGAAAGGTGATTGACTGTGACCTTGGAACCACCGGATGAAGCGCCCGCCCCCCCAACGAGCACATTGCCCTGTGCAATCGCGTAAACCTGGCCATCAGCACCCTTCAACTGGGTCATCACCAGCGTCCCGCCACGCAGGCTCTTGGCATTGCCCATTGAAGAAACCGTTACATCAATCGGCTGTCCCGGCCGGGAATAAGCGGGCAAATTGGCCGTAACCATCACAGCAGCCACATTTTTCAATTGCAGCTTCTGGGATTGCTCCTGGGTCAGATTGACCCCCATCTGCGACAACATGTTGCCGATGGCCTGAGTGGTAAATGGCGTCTGTGTGGTTTGGTCGCCGGTGTTATCGAGACCGACGACAATACCGTAGCCAATCAACTGGTTGTTGCGCACGCCCTGGATACTGGCCAGATCCTTGATTCGCTCGGCAACTGCCGGCTGACTCCACAGCGGCAGGATGAAGGCGGCCAGAATTGCCGACTGATAGAACAATTTGCCGCTTTTCGTCTTCATGATGCTTCTCCGCGAATATTTCCCTAGAACGGCATCACATTAAGGAAGAACCGTGCCAACCAACCCATGATCTGACCATCGCTAACCTGGCCGGACGATTTGTACTCGATCCGAGCGTCGGCAATCTTCGACGATTCGACAACGTTGAATGCATCGACAAAACTGGGATTAACCACGCCGGAAATGCGCACAAATTGCTGCTCACTACCGATTGCCACCTGCTTCTCTCCGGAAATCAACAAGTTGCCATTCGGCATGACGTCGATCACGGTCACCGTCATGTTGCCGTTAAAGATATTATTGTTGGCTGCCTCACCTTTGCCACTGAAGGCATTGGCGCTTTGCGCATTAAGATCGAGACCGAGCAACCCCTTGCCGGGCAAGCCGGTCAAGCCACTGACAGAAGCCGTGGCGACATTCGACTTATCAAGCTTGTTGTTGGATTTCGTTGAGGCGGTGGTGCTTTCCGTAATCTTGACAGTAATCGTATCGCCCACATAACGGGCCCGTCTGTCTTCGAACAAGGGGCGGCTGTTTGCTGCCTGATAGATCGCACCATTGCCATTCGGCATATCAAAACGCGGCGATGGACGAGCCGTCATTGGCTGATGCACGTTGGTAGGTGGTACCGTCGAACATCCTGCGGTCAACAGTAAAAAAAGCAGAAAAATGAAATTCATGACCTTACCTCACAGTTGCGTCAGACGCCCCAGCATGGCGTCGGAGGTAGAAATCACCTTGGAATTCAACTCGTAGGCACGCTGAGTCTGGATCATGGTCACCAACTCCTCCGCCACGTTGACATTGGAGGTTTCGACATAGCCTTGATTGACCGTACCGGCACCATTCGTTCCCGGCGTATTCGGCGTTGGCGTACCGCTGGCAGCAGTTTCCAGAAAGAGATTCTGACCGATGCTTTGCAAGCCAGCCGGATTGATGAAGGTTGCCAACTGGATGCTGCCGATTTGCGTCGCGGCAGCCGTACCTGGCTGGGTCACTGAAACGGTCCCGTCCGTACCAATGCTGACCGACAAGGCGGTGGCCGGGATCGTGATGTTGGGCTGAAGCGGATAGCCGTCAGAAGTGACGATCTGCCCTTGGTTGTCCTTTTGAAACGACCCGTCACGGGTATAACCGGTCGTCCCGTCCGGCAGCAATATCTGGAAAAACCCACTACCCTGCGCCGCCAAATCGAGCGCATTGTCAGTCTTCTGCAAATTGCCCTGCGTAAAAATATGCGCTGTGGCCACCGGGCGGACGCCGGTTCCAAGCTGAAGGCCGGTCGGAATCTGCGTCTGTTGCGACGACTGCGCACCGGGCTGCCTCAGGTTCTGATAAAGCAGATCCTCGAAGACTGCGCGGGAGCGCTTGAAACCGTTGGTACTGACGTTGGCCAGATTATTGGAGATGACATCCAACTGGGTCTGTTGGGCATCCAGGCCGGTACGGGCAATCCACAGGGAACGAATCATGATTCAGGTCCTATCAGGCACTCAGGGACAGCAATTGATCAGCGCGTTGAGCATTGGTGTCAGCGGTCTGCATCATCTTTATCTGCATTTCGAACTGGCGTGACAAGCTGATCAAATTCACCATCGCATCCGTCACATTCACGTTGCTGCCCTCCAGCGTTCCGGGGGCCAGTTTGACATTCTGGTCGGCAGGCGCTGGCTGGTTGTCACGCATACGGAACAAGCCATCGCCACCGCGAACCATGTCGGCCTCCGGGGGATTGACCAGCTTGATCCGCCCAACCGCATTGGCATTATTGGGCGTGCCAAAGGTAGGAACGATGGATACCGTGCCATCCGGCGCGATTTCAATCGTATTGTCGGGCGGAATATTGATCGGTCCACCATCGCCGGCTACCGTCAGGCCACTCTTTGTTTGCAACAGTCCTGTGACATCCACATCCAGGCTACCTGCCCGGGTGTAGGCCTCGCTGCCATCCGGCATCTGAACAGCAATCCAGCCCTTGCCATTGACCGCCACGTCGAGGTTGCGCCCGGAAAACATCAACGGACCCTGATCCATCACGTCACTGACCGACGCGTCGACCACAAACGCGCGCGTTGGCATGCCATCGCCCAGCACAGGCACCGCCCGAAAGCGATGCTCCTGTGCCTTGAAGCCAATGGTACTGGCGTTGGCCAGGTTATTTGCTGTCCCGGCCTGTTGCATGAAAACATGCTTGGCACCGGTCATTGCCGTGTAGATCAGGCGATCCATGTCAGTGACTCAGCGGGTCATTTAACGAAGATTGACCAACGTCTGCATGATCTGGTCCTGCGTCTTGATCGACTGCGCATTAGCCTGGTAGTTGCGCTGCTGCGTAATCAGGTTAACCAGTTCGGCGGTCAGATCAACATTGGACTCTTCAACAGACGAGGAGGTCAAAACGCCCAGATTAGAAGTATTTGGGGCACCAACCAGCGCCGGACCGGACGTTGAGGTTTCGCTCCACTGATTGTTACCAAGCGCCTGCAAGCCATTGGGATTGGTGAAGTTCGCCAGCACTACCTGGCCTTGGGCAAAAGTCTGACCATTGCTATAGCGGCCTTGCACGATGCCGTCAGCACCGACCGACAAGCCGACCAGGTGCCCTGCGGCGTAGCCGTCCTGCTCCAGGCGGTTGGTGCCAAAGGCGCTACCGAACTGTGTCGTGCCGGTAAAGTCGAGCGTGAATGTCTGTGGAGAGAGCGAACCATTACCCAAAGGCTGGCCGCTACTCTTCATCACATTCAGCATATCCACAGTAACCGTCATCGGACTGGAAGTTAGCTTTCCGTAGGAATCAAATTGCAGCAGGCCAATCGGACCCTGGCCTGCTGGGGCTTGAGTCGTCGACGACACATTCTGATTGGTTGTGCCATCGACATTCGAATAAACCGCCCACTCTCCCGCATTCGCTGTCTTGCGGAAATAGAAAGTCTGGGTATGCGCATTGCCCAAGGTGTCGTAAATGGACAGCGCCCTCGAGTAGTTATAACTTAGCGGATCGGGCGCAAAGGCCGTGGCGGAGCCGGCAGCACCACCATCGTTCAACGCGGTGGTCGGCTCCGTCTTACGAGAATCAAGATTCAGGCTCGCTTTGACGCCATTGAAGGTGCTGCTGGAATTCAAGCCGGTCGCCTGAGGCGACAGGTCGGATGCGGAGATCTGAATTGGCGACGGTGTAGAAGGAATAACGATGCCTGACTGAGCTGCATAGCCAGTTAGCTTCATCCCTTGGTCGTTGATCACGTAGCCATTTTTGTCCAGATGGAACTGACCATTACGCGAATATGTCGTCGCGCCGTTCTGATCCATGCGGAAGAAACCGGCGCCATTGATCGAAATATCCAGCGGATTATTCGTCGAGGTGATATTGCCTTGGGTAAATTGCTGCTGGATCGCCGAGAGATTGACACCGATGCCGATCTGACTGGAACCCGCGCCGGCCAATGAGGCCGCATACACATCGCCAAAGTGAGCGACCGAAGACTTGTAGCCAACGGTGCTGGAGTTGGCGATATTGTGGCTGGTCGCGTCAATTGCCTTGGAGGCGCCATTCAGACCGCTCAATGCTTGCTGGAATGCCATTTTCTAAACCCTCACAGAATTTGCTGGACGTCCTTGAAGGCAACATCGCCCAAGGCACCAAGATCAAGGACGAAACCACCATTGCTTCTAGCAACAGCAGAAACCGTGCCAATTTTCATGGCTGTCGCGGTGACCGTGTTGCTGCCCGCCGAGGCATCAACCGTAAAGGTGTAGTTACCGTCAGCCAGCGTATTGCCGCTTGCATCCTTGCCATCCCACACAAAATAGAAACTGCCAGCATCCTTGGCGCCCAGGTTTTCGGTCTGCACTACCTTGCCGGTGGCATCCTTGATATTCAAGGTCACAGTATCGGCTGCCATATCGAGCAGAGCGCCGCCATAGGCCTTGCTGCCGGAGAGCGGCAAAGCATTGCCGGCCACCATCACATTTTTGCCGATGATGCCTGCCGCCTGCAGACCCTGCGTTTCGTTGTAGCCGGACAGAAGATCTGTCAGCGTGGAATTAAGCTTTTCGATGCCGGTAACGGTATTCAACTGAGCCAGTTGCGTCGTGATCTGAGCGTTGTCCATCGGGTTGAGCGGATCTTGGTTCTGGATCTGAGTTATCAACAACGTCAGGAATTTGTTTTCCGCAGCCGCTGCCGTGCTCGAAGTCGAGGACTTGGTGGTGCCATTGATCGACGCAAAAACATCCGCTGCGGTCGTCGAAGTGGTATTTGTAACGCTAGCCATCATCGTCTCCTAGTTAACCTTGACCGATCTGCAAGGTGCGCAGCATCATGGTCTTGGCGGTATTCATTACCTCGACGTTCGTTTGATAGGAACGCGAGGCGGAAATCATGTTCGTCATTTCATCGACCACATTGACATTGGGGAAGGCCACATAGCCCTTCTCGTCTGCAGCAGGATTTTTGGGGTCGTAGACGAGCCGGGGTGGCGAGGCATCTTCGACCACCTGCCGCACACGAACGCCTTTCGACATTTCGCCGGCACCTCCCATTGGCGTCGCCTCGAAAACTACCTGCTTGGAGCGATAAGGCTTTCCATCAGAAGAAATTACGCTGTCGGCATTTGCCAGGTTGGAAGCCACGGTATTCAGGCGCATCGACTGCGCTGTCATGGCGCTGGATGAAACCTGGAAGACATTGAAAAGACTCATGATGGCTCCTTAGCTCGACGTCGAGGCAAGCGCACTGCGCACGCCTTTGAACTGCTCGCTGATCAATTGCGTAAGAATCTGATATTGCAGTGCATTTTCAGTGATGTTTGAACGCTCGACATCCATGTCAACGGTATTACCATCGACCGCCGACTGAACGTCTGCCCGATACATGAGCGAAGCGGGTCCGCCGTTGCCGGCGCCATCCATATGACCAGCAGAGGTGCGCGCCAATTCGACACCACCCGCCGTCAAGTTTCCTGACATGGCGTTACGCATTGCGCCTTCGAAACTGAAATCACGCGCCTTGTAATTCGGCGTGTCCGCATTCGCGATGTTGGATGCCAGAACTTGATGACGCTGCGTGCGCAGGTTCATCGCCTGACTGAGAACTGAAATTTTCTGTTCGAGACTTGCCATCGTTCGCTCCATCAATATGGAGAACATTTAGCACAGTCCATGCCACGCCTTGAAAAGGTGCTTTCACGCACAAACCGGCAAATGCTCAGGCAAAACTTGCCGGAATGTGCCCTGCTGATGTCGCGATCAGGCAAAATATGCAAATGTTCATTCGCATCATCTTGTTGTTTCTTTTTCTGGCGTCAAGCCTCCTAGCATACGCAGCGGAGACCGATCTCGTTCTCGACACGGCAGAGCGCTACGTTCGCCTGCAATCGCAGGGCATGTCCGGCCAAGTCAAAATCACAATGGGGAAACTGGACGTCAGTCGCCTGCCCCCCTGTAGCGCGCACGAAGCTTTCTCGCCACCGGGGGCCCGACTGAGGGGCAGGAGCCATGTCGGTGTTCGCTGTCTGGGGCCGAACATCTGGAGCGTTTATGTCCCAGTGAATATTTCGGTCATCGGTAACTACGTGACAACCAGCCGCCCCCTGAGCGCCGGCCAGACACTCAGCGCCACTGATCTGACAACCTTGTCAGGCGACCTAACCAGCCAACCTACCGGCGTCGTCATCGATCCGCAAAAGGCAATCGGGAAAACCTTACGCAATTCGCTGGGCGCTGGCCAGCCCTTGCGTACAGACCAGTTGCTCGCGCCATTGGTTATCCGCCAAGGCCAAACCGTCAATGTCATCTCTAAAGGTTCCGGTTTTACCGTCAGCGCCGAGGGTAAAGCATTGAACAACGCGGCAGAAGGGCAGCTCGCACAAATTCGCATGAATTCTGGACAAACGCTTACTGGTGTCGCCAATGCAGACGGTAGTGTAGAAATTTCTTTTTAAAGCTAAAGTTCTACCTGAAGCAGCCGTTAATCTGTTCAAGCCCTAAAGTTTTGAGAAGATCATCATGAAGATCGATAGCACTTACAAGCCAGCGACATCAGCCATCTCGCCCAAGCCGGCAACAACCCAATCTTCCATGCCCACAGCGGCACAGGATGAGGTCAGTCTTAGCAAACTGGCTGGCACGCTACAATCAGGCGAACATCCGCCGATCAACATGGCACGCATTCAGGAAATCAAGCAGGCGATTTCAGAAGGCCGCTTCAAGATCAATCCGGAAGCAATCGCCGACCGACTGATAGAGTCAAGCCGCGAACTGCTCAACAGTAGCAAACAGCGCCAGGCATGACGTCTGCTGTTGCGGCCATTATCGAACGGGAAATTGAACAGGTTTCCCGATTCATATCGATCCTGAATGAAGAACAGGATGCGCTAAAACGGGGTGAGGTCGCGGCGCTTTCCGATCTAATTTCCCGCAAAACCCCACTGGTTGAATCACTAAACGCGCTTGAAAACGAACGCCTTGTAGCCCTTGACTTGCCATCTGCTGAAACCGGGGCTGGCATTATGGATACTTGGCTGGCAATTAACAGCAAGGACAGCCTTGCTGCGGTCAACTGGAAAAAACTGCTTAATTTCGCAAATGAAGCCAAGACCTTGCATGAGCTCAATGCGCAGCTGGTCGACATGCATCTTCGCCAGACATCGGAAATTTTGTCCATTCTGACCGCCCAACCCGAAGGCGCGACAACCCTTTACGGTAGTAGCGGCCAAACCCTGCCAGCCACTGGTAGCCGAATTGTCGATTCGGCCTGATTTGCTGTTCTAGCCCCCTGCCGGGCGGGCGTCCTTGAGCTCGGTCGGTTCCTCTGGGCGATTCGAATCAATCTGAATACTGACCCGGCGATTTCTTGCCCGTCCCTCAATCGTAGTATTTGTTTCCAGCGGACGCGTTTCGCCATAACCAATAGCAGTCAGGCGCTCCGCGCCAACGCCGCCATCGTTGAACAAACGCAATACGCTGGTCGCCCGCATGGCTGACAATTCCCAATTCGATGGAAATTGTGGCGTCGCAATCGGCACGTTGTCGGTATGGCCTTCAATGGTAATCGGGAAGTCCGAAGCTGCCAGCACCTTGGCGATGGCCAACATGGCATTTACGGACGCTGGTTCCAGCTTTGCCTGTCCGGCCGGAAAAAGAATACTGTCATTGATTTCAATGGTAACGCCACGACTGGTTTCCAGCAGTCGCACCTTTCCCTGAGCAACCAATGGCTGCAAAGCCTCCATGATGTCGTTGGCGACATTTTTCATTTTTTGCCGCTGTTCGGTTTTTTTCAGGTCAGCCAGCCTGTCCGGCTTGACTATCGGCTTTACCGGCAGCAGCGGCGCCCCCTGAATTACGGCAATGGGAGGCCCTCCCGGTTGCCCTGTCACATTCTTGAACGCGTTGGTCAACGAGTTCGACAGGACCTTGTACTTGCCCTCATTAACCGACGATATCGCGTACATGACGACAAAAAATGCGAACAACAGGGTAATGAAGTCAGCGTAGGAAACTAGCCAGCGATCGTGGTTTTCAGGTTCCTCTTCGCGGCGCTTGCGGGCCATCAGTGCAAATAACCTTTCAGACGACCTTCGATGATCCGGGGATTGTCACCCACAGCAATTCCGACCAGCCCGTCAATCAACATTTCCCGGGATGAGACCATGCGCGTCACGTAGTACTTGAGCTTGGCGGCAATCGGCAAGTAAACAAGATTTGCCAAGCCGACACCATAGATGGTCGCCACGAAGGCGACCGCAATCCCGCTTCCCAGCTTGGTAGGATCTGACAGATTTTCCATCACATGAATCAAACCCATGACAGCCCCGAGAATACCGATCGTTGGCGAGTATCCGCCCGCAGCATCCCAGATTTTTGCGGACTGGCGCCATTCGTCTTCAAACGTATTGATTTCCACTTCAAGGAGTTCGCGAATGCGCTCGGGATCGGCGCCATCCACCAACAACTGAAGGCCTTTGCGCGCAAACTCATCCTTGATGGCGGGAATATAATTTTCCAGGGCCAGAAGACCTTCACGTCGAGAAACCTGGCTCCAGTTCAGAATCTGATCGATCAGACGCTTCTGCTCGATGACCGGCGGAACCCAGACCCACTTTGCCATTTTCAGGCCGCGCCTGAAAATGTGTATGGGACTCTGCAACAATACTGCGCCCAACGTCCCCCCCAACACGATCAACAGTGCGGTGGGTTGAACCAGCGAGCCTGCATTGCCGCCTTCCAGATACTGGCCGCCAATGATCGCGAAAACGCTGATCGCCAAACCGGCCAGACTTATTTTATCCACAGGCCTTCTCCTTGCGGCGCTTTTTTGCCGCAGGAATTTCACCGGTAATTTGGGCGCGCAAACGTGCTATCGCTTGGCTGTGCAACTGGCAGACGCGGGACTCGGTGACACCCATGACCTCACCGATCTCGCGCAGATTCAGATCCTGCTCGTAATACAGTGCCATCATGAGTTTTTCGCGCTCTGGCAACTGACTGATTGCGCTTACCAATTGCGCCTTAACGCCCTGGTCCTCCAGAATGGAGACAGGATCGGCATCGTTGTCCGTGAAGTGGCGTTCAAGAAAATCCTCATCGCCGCTGCCGGAAAAGTCTTCAAGGTACACAATCTGGTGCCCCCGCGCATCCTGCAGGGTTTTTTGATAGTCGGCCAAGGTCATACCCAACGCTTCTGCCAGTTCGCGTTCTGACGGTGCTCGTCCGTGCTCATGCTCCAGTTGGCTCATCGCGGTTTCGATACGGCGCAGCTCCCGGCGCAAATTACGCGGTAACCAGTCGTTTTCGCGGAGCCCATCAAGCATGGCGCCACGAATGCGTTGAGTGGCATAGGTTTCGAACTGGGCCCCGAAGCCTTCCTGATAGCGATCAATCGCATCCAGCAATCCCAGCATGCCATTCTGAACCAGATCATCGAATTGAATACTTGGCGGCAAACGCGCCATCAGATGATAGGCGATACGCTTCACCAGCGGCACGAAGCGCTGAACCAACTGTTCTCTATCTGGCTGCCCCGCAGCGGTATACATCAGGCTCGAAGTACGTTCGGTGTTATGCGTTGGCTCAAGTGTAGCAGTTGCTGCATGAATTGCTCGACCCCACCAGCCTCGCTTTCACTGCGTTGCCAGTAAGAAATATCGGATGCAATGTCACGGAACGCTGTGGCAGAAGGTGAGTCAGGCGCCTGAACAAGCACAGACCGGCAAAGTTGGGATGACTGTCTCAGCGCATCATCCAGTGGAATGGCACCGGCGTAATCCAGACGCGCTATTCCGCGCTGAGCCGCAACTTGGGCAATATTTTCGAAAATTGAACGGGCATCCGACTGACTGCGTACTTTATTCACCAAAATCCGGAAGTGCTTCCTTGAGAAGGCGTGGCTTACTTTTTTGATCAGCGAGTAAGCTTCGGTAATTGATGCGCTACTACCGGAAAGCACGACCACGGTCTCCTGCGAGACCAGACCAAAAGGAGAGAAGCCGTTGGGATGGGCCATGCTTGCATCGACCAGTATTACGTCAATTGGCCGCTCAAGGCCGGACATAGCATCAAGCAAGGTCTGCTGCTGGGGCAGCGATAAACGCCCCAACTTCTTGACTGCGCGCGCGGCAGGCAAAACACGCAAACCGTTCATTGGCTGCAGTAAAACCTGCGACAAGGGCATTTCCCGTTGCACGACATTAAGGAGATCATTGCGAGCCACCAAGCCGAATGTGGCAGCGATGTCATCACCAGATGCGTGCTCGTCGATGATCAACACTTCTTTGCCCAAACGAGCCATCGCTACACCAATATTGGCAACAGCCACGCTGCGGCCAACACCGTCGCACCCTGATACGAAGGTAATTACCTGCAATTGCTGTCCACCGCCCAGCAAGCGACGCAGGCCGGCCGCTTGATCTACGCGAAAATCAGCCACGGCGGCCTCCGGCAGCGACCATGCCGGCATTCGCCATCATCAGACCCGGCTCGACGCCATCGAATTTGTGCGGCGAATTCTCGGGAACATCCTTGAACGCCCGGTGCAGCAAATAACTGCGATTCGGCAGATGCAAATCTTCTGGCACGCGCTGGCCATTGGATACGTATTGCAACTTGAGGCCGTGACGCATGACAACATCCAGCACGGTCGCCAAACTGGCCGCTTCATCAATCTTGGTCAGGATGCAACCAGCCAGGCTATCCCCGGCATAAGCACGGACCACATCGTCCAAGGTATCGCCGCGCGACGTTGAATTAAGCAACAGCAGTCGCTGTACATCACAGCCCGCCAACATGTCGGTCAATTCTGGAACCAGCTTGTCTTTTTGGCTCATGCCCATGGTGTCGATCAACACCATGTGCTTATGCTGCAACTCCATCAGGGTCTGGCGCAGCTCATTCTGATCCTTCACCAGATGCACAGAGACGCCAAGAATGCGGCCATAGATTCGAAGTTGTTCATGGGCACCGATACGGTAGCCGTCAGTGGTCACCAGAGCAACCTTGCTCGGACCATGACGCAACACACAGCGCGCCGCCAGCTTGGCAGTCGTTGTTGTCTTTCCAACCCCGGTCGGACCTACTAGAGCATAGACACCACCCCGGTCAACAATGTCATTGTCACTACCGATAGTCATCAACGAGCGGTCGGCTCCTCCCTTCACCCACGCCATTGCTTCGAGGCCGTTCATTTCACGTGGGAGATCGTGAAGCAGATCACGAGCGAATTGCGGTGA
>APMI01009946.1_pt1 | contig 21021 bp, 11 predicted proteins | sample 667938 | NCBI WGS metagenome assembly APMI01 (sample SAMN01084076, study PRJNA167559) | wastewater metagenome | biome: Wastewater | place: Denmark: Ejby Moelle, Odense | collected 2011-11-28
GAAATAAATTTAAACTTTTGAGAAAAAATTTAATACATAAACCACCGACAGTCTGGTTTTATTAAAAAGGAGGGGGAGAGATCCAAAAGACTTTGGTTTAACTAGTTTTTATGGCCTTTATTAACTTTCCACTGTTATTATAGCTATACATAATGATTATAATTTATATAAAAAGAGGATATGGACAGCTAGAACCTAAAACACGCATGCAAAATAATCCACCCGTCCTATGCAACACTGGGCTATAATTCGCTTCAAACGCGTATAAAAATATTCAAGCAAATGCTAACCCAGCGACAGTTACCCGAGTAAGGCCTAGACTAGCTGACTATATAGTACATTATGAATTAGCTGGCGCTTATGGACAGCAATAATTTCAATAATAAAATAGGTGTCGGCTAGAGGGAAGCACGCGTATATAGCGGGATTGTACTCAGGAGAAATTATTATATGGGGCATGGTATTGGTAGAAGTGGCGATGTTATGGCCAATCAGCCTAAAGCTGCAGGCAGTAGTCTGTTACTACAGCTCACTAAATTTATGCTTATCAGTGCACTCAAATAAGCTACGTATGATTTTGTTAAAGATGTACTATTGTTACCTATGGCAACAGGAATGGCATTGACTATGGTGTTCTTGACTCTAGCTGAAAAATATCCATAGAAAAAGTATGTGATTTGGTCTCGCATTGACCAGAAAACTTGCCTCAAGTCAATAATTACTGCTAATTTGATACCAGTTGTAATAGAAGAGACATTGATTGGAGATTCACTCTGCTGTTCACATGACGCTATCGAAGAAAAGATAAAATAATTATCAGCTGAGAAAGTACTATGTATAGTCTCAACAACCAGCTGTTTCGCACCCCGCGTACCCGACGATGTATCTATTAATGCCCAAATAGCAAAAAAGCATAATATTTTCCACGCTGTTAATAACGCTTATGGAATATGGTGTACTAAAATAGCACATCAGATCAAAGTTGGCATGCAAAATGGATAAGTCACCGCCATCGTTCAGAGTATGGATAAAAATTTTATGGTGCCTGTCGGAGGTGCGTTCATTTTTACACAAAAATAATCAACACTTAAGTAAAGTATCTTATATTCTATATTGTAGTCTCAGGAAAATACCCTGGTAGAGCATCGAGTAGTCCCATAGTTGATTTATTTTTGACTCTATTGTCCATGGGCAAAAATAATTTAATAGAACTCAAGAAACAGCGCAAATAAAACTTCAAATATATGCTTCAATCCGGAGAGAAATTCGCAAAGACCCACAACTTTCATATTCTCAAAACTGAATCCAATACAATTTCTATCGCAATGCAGCTCAAAGACTTCAAAGTTGAAAACGTGACTGAACTTGGTGCAATATTATATAGTAAAAGAGTGGTGGGACATCGTATAATTGCAGAAAATAACAACAAATCAAAAGTAGGAGGGTTTTAATTTACAAATTATGGCTCACATTGTTAAAAATATCCACATCTGCCATATATAACATTTGCATGTGCGATTGGAACATAGAAGAAATAAATTGACGAATTTTTTAAAAGATTATAATAATCGATAAAATAGTTAACCAAGAAGAATAAGAAAAGAGTAACAAAATAGACAAGTACAAATTTAGAGAAATAGTAACAAAATGAGAAAGTCGAAGAAATACATGATAACATAGAAGAGAAAATTTAGAAATAAAATAAATAAATTAGAGAATTGCTGATGTAAATTAAGGTAAACTCATAGATATAGATTAAATAGGAATAAAATAAAATAGTTGAAGAAAATACTTGTCTAAGATAATAACAAAAATAACAAAAAATATAATAGCACAAATTATCAAACAAATAGAAGTTTGATCAACATTAAAAAAAGCAAGAAAATCAAGGGCAGTAATGATATGTATATTAGTCTAACTTTCCACTATTTATTTATCTAATCATGAATTAATATATAATTATTTATAGCAAGCTATGGGTACAACTTCAGTTGAGACTCTTATAAAAACTGTTACTTAAAGTGTTGATTTCAATGCAGCCAAAAACTATGTCAGTTAAACTGCTGAAAACGTGATAACAACAGATAAAGACTTTGTAGATCAAAATGCTGGAAACGCGATAACAACAAGTAAAAATTTTGTCAGTTAAACGAAAGAAAACGTAATGGCAACAGGCAATATCTTTGTCGATCAAACTGTTCAAATCGTAATGAATACGGATTACTCACCAGTTATCGAAGCGTTGATAGCTGGAGGCAAAGGCGCACTTATTGGTTTAGCTATAATTCCTACCTTTTTAATAATTCTTTGTCTTTTTGGATTTACCTGTCTCGGGGTAGCAGCAGCTTCTTATGCAGCAGTCAGGCAATCATAAATCGGTAATGTCCCAGCTAAAAGCTGTTTCAGTATTTGTCAATCTATTGCAATGAATCGAATAACATATATACTTATTCCAATTTTCGGACTAATTGGATTTGTCGCAGGAATAATTTGGCATTTAATTGATACTTATTGAATTTGACCTATATATGCTTAGCCATAATAAACAAAACATATATATATTTTAATACATTTATATACTTTTATGGATGATAATTTATTCTATAAAAATTTTCCATCCTTGGTCTATACTTTTTAGTAATCTAGCAAATGCAGAAACATCAGTAGTGGTTGGATAACCGAACATACGAACAGCATCTTATGTGTTTGACAAAAATAAAAGAGAATTTTAGGAAGAAGAACATTAAGAGTGCAGCCACACATCGTCGACGTAGGGCCAGTCAGAAATAATAATCAAGATAAAAATCAAAAGACTATCTTAAAGATAGAGACAACTATAACGAAACTCCTCATCAAACCCATAGTCATACAAAGAACAACGCAGACACAAGCAACAGTAAATCAAAAATAACATACAAATAAAAATAACTTTTATGGAACAATTTTATGCTTGGCAAGCGTATTATGGAGGCCAGTCCTGTCATCTGCACTCGCAAACAGGAGGACGAATACAAAAAACATAAGAAAATGGTGAACTGGCGTATACAGAGAAATAAGAAATTAGCATTGAATACGGATTTTCGTTAAACAAGTAAGTATATTTGGATATGTAGAATTAAAAGAATATACGGAGAATACGCATCGACTTAGTAATACGCATCGATTGCAGACCAGTGTAAGAACGAGACTTATTTTATCATTGAAAATACATTCGATTATTACATACAGACCCAGCCACAATTTAGAAGATATTGTTATAAAAATGAGAATATAGAACAAAAAATCAGTACAAGTCTCATAAATTATAAACATATAACACGTCGGTATGCACGAATTTTACTTCAAATACTTTCACGCTAAACCCGACCACAAAGATAAATAGAACATAATATACGCAGCAGTAGCATAAAGATAGAATAAAATCCGCAGTGAGTACAACAGACATAATAAAAGTCCATCATACGAAGACATTAACGACAATTAATTAAAATAATAATTTGTCAATGCCAATATAAATACCAATGTCAATAATGAAAACAAAAAGATGAATATTATTAAGAGTAGTAATAATTCGATACTCTTCGATATTTACGAGGTCAAGGGACTGCAGGAAAGACATATCGGAGGCTGGGTTGTTGATCGAAACTCCATTGCTCTCAATGCAGGGGAAAGAAAAGGGGAAATGCGGAAGACTGGCAAAGTTATCGGAGAAGTTAGCTTTTAAGTGTTTGTCGATCGTAAGAATCACTTCAAGTAAACTTTGTGAGCCATTATAATATATGATTAAGAATTTTTTCTATTTTTATTTTAAATACCCTCTTTTATTTTTGTTAATTATAACAATTTATTCTTACACATCTTAAATTATGTCATAATATATTTTATTGCAAATGATATAAGGATCATCTTTATCTTCATGCTCAACCCTGAACCAGAACATTTCCAGGATCGTAACCTAAGTTTCAGAAGTTTTAAATTCGTCTTATAGCAGCCATGAGCTCTAATTTGAAATAAAATGCTCTAAACTAGTAAGTTCAATGTCAAACTTATTTATGAACTGTGTCTCAAAATCAAAAAATACAATATATGTGCTTAATCATAACTTGTCACTTGCTGAGTTGAAAAGTAATAAAATCAATGCAAATGCGACTTAATAATAATATGGAATAGTTGTTAAAAATTGTCGGTCATTGAAATTACTCTAAAAAGAGAGATCATAAATATCGTTGGATATTAAATTCGGTCAATAAAAAGTTTCTACCACTATCGGTGATGAAAACTGGGTGTGCGAGTTCAAACAACAAGAAATTAAAAGAATGTATAATGTACTTGTTGATGCAAAATAGTTCAGATTTGATTTTAGTTATATAGAAAACATATGCGAGAATGGAGAGAGCAGAATTAAAAATTTAGGGTCAGCTCCCAATAAAATATCCTGTATGAGGTTTAAGTAAAAAGTATTTTTTAAGATCTCGAAATATTGCATGATCGTTGCCAGCCAAATCAATCAGACGTAAGATTTGGCAACTAAGCAATAATTTTACAGTACTTTCATGAAAGGTAACAGAAAATTGATGGAGTAATATATCATCAAAAATATTCCTAAAAACAAAGGACACCCAGTAAAATATTAAATTTAACTAAAACTAACAGAGAAGGGCATATAAAAAATAACAAGTCTTTTAAAAAATCCGAACGAGTTGAACATTTTTATAACGAAAACTTTCTACAATTTCAAAAATTTGATCAGCAAAAATTTCACAACTTTAATCGAATACGAAGATAACAGCAAATAGAAGAATAGGCTCGAGCATATTCAGTTGGGTAGTAAGAAATACGAGGAAGAGCAAGAATAATAAGAAAGCAAGAAATAGACTGAAGTGAGTCAAAATGAGAACATTAAGCAAGAGAAATAAAAGTAAAAAGAATAGGATCCATCTGTTAGCGATCTGAATAAAGATTTCCAAACTAAATGCGATATCTGATATACACAATTAAACCAATAACCATTATAAGTAGTATCTATGTATTATTGTAATATTTTGTGTATAGTATTATATGTTTATAATTTATAACTAATATAATGAAAAATAACGAAAACAAAATCCAAACAAAATGCTTGGACCCACTCTATCTCATCTTAACCAGTGTATACTTCTTCGGTGTGTTAGGCTTCTCAATATACAGTTTAAATATGCACAAATTACACGAACTAAGCATGCCAGTGGATTCCAAAGGCCACTCCTGTTACTCAACCTTAACCCCATATTTACAGATAACAGGTCCGCATATTTCATACCGGTAATGTACAGCCGTGTGTTAGCAGGCGACACCGGATATAAGGATGGGTGGCATTTGTGTTGATGAGAGAGTTACAGCTATACTAAAATATAATGGGGAATATAAATAGTATATTGAGAGTAAGTTGGCGGCATTAAGCAGGTTTAAGGTAATTGGTATTGCTATTGGGTGTAATTTTGCTGCTGTTTTGCTATTATTTGTTATACTATAAGCAATCAGCAAATATTGTAGTACTTCAGCTAGTAATATATTCATAATTGGTCTATCAATAGTAGCCGGACTCACAGCCTGGTTCGTACTATTCTAACACGTAGGCTTCATGATATGGATCGCCTTATTAGTCGCATTCTTACTCTATTTCCTGTACATAATAGTATGGAGAATACTAAGATCACATAACTCACTATCATAACTGTCAATATAAACAAAATAATCAATCAACAATACGCTATGCATTAGAGTAGGATTGGTCTTGGTGTTTTCTATATTAACAGTGGGATTTTTTAGTCTACTTGTGTTTTAGTATTTATGTATGATCAGCACATCGCCACATTATGCTTGGAGATCGCCTGCCCTATACCCTGAAGTTAGCGCACTCACTTATAAGGAAATACTTGTCATCATTAATGGACTGTATTTAATTAGCTTCACAACAACTCTATGTACATAATATAATTATATATAGACGAATATTTTGTAGGTGGCTTACACGCACATAACCAAGGCTTCAAATTAGTTATGAAGAGATTTATTTGGGTATTGGGAAGTATATGCAAACTAGCTTTAATTAGATTGTTGTTATGTTTCCCTATATTCATCCTTACTTTAATAAAAGTACTTGTATATATTAAATATAGCCATTGTAATCATAAAAATGTGCAGACCCATGCCACTGCCTATGCGGTCTTCTCTTAAATCTCTCCCGCCAATATTCCCTGCCTATATTGACATACCAATCTTCGGTCCGTTAGCCCTTATCTTTATCATAATGTTCATAAAGAGTGCACTACTAAACCCACATCCACAGCCTATAGTTCAGTTAAGGCTATATATAAAGATTAGCACTATTAGTAATAGTAGCCAGTATTGCTGTAGGAAGTGTATTAATTATTTGTAAAGTTACTATAGTGCAGGATAATATACTGACACTTGGGATTGCAGTTTTGCTTACTGTTTAGATAGGATGGTATTTTAGCAGCTCACAAATATGTGCCAAATAAGCAGTCGAAGTTAGGAAGGTTTTGGAAGTTAATCGGGAGAGAAATACATAAGTTTATTGATATTTTATACTATATTGCATTATTATACTATTGTTGTATTATTGTAGTATTACAGTCTTTTAGGCCGTATCCCAATGATGAAATAATGTAGTAATGATAGGGTAAATAAAAGTGGTAAAATATCAATAGTTCAGAATTCAATGAGATACTTGCTCTCAGGAGTGATAAAATCATGCGGAGTAGCAATACGGATCTCACTAATATTCTGCGTCTGCGCAAGTAAACATTCCATTTTCTTACATTTTTAAACACTTGTCTTTCTGGGTAAAGCAAACGGTATTTTCGCTGATTTTATGATCTTGCATTGGAAGACTTTTCTTTGTTGAGGTGGCAGACCTAAATTTGAGGTTTCTTTTGAACAGTATTGGCCATCGTAGTTTATGGTTGGAATTGGGACTTGTTAATTAGGGTCTTGTTAGTGTTGAGCTTGATTTTGGGATTCGTGTAAGTACTCTGATGACTCATGTTTCGAGCATGCTTTTGGCTGGTCACTATTTTTACGAACTCTTGCAAATAAGAAACTTCGCATTTTGTTACGGGTTGAGTTTTGTTTGATCAGCTTCTCATTAATCTTCTCCATTAAGTCTTCAGCTGTGGACTAAAAATCAATATTTTTCATAAACGGTAATATCGTATTTTTATCAGCCTTCTCCTTTCTTTTGGGCTAATCTTGAAAACACGACACAAATTTAGGCCTGTTAATTTGAGTACTTTTAACTTTATTGCCGACGGGAGTAAGTGATGCGTACTGCTTGCCTGTTGGAATACCACTACTAGGTCTAGATGTTGGCTTTAGTGCTTTGCTGGATGTATAGATTTTCCTGGCGAGGGTTATGGAAACGCTTTCTTTGGACTTGCTAGATTGGGAATACTTTCTATTCATGGATTTCTATTGTCTATAAATTATTCTTAATTTCTACGCCTGCTAAGCATTAATAACAGTATAAGTATTAGCATTATAATATACACATGCTTAATATTTTTATTACCAATTTTATCAATAGCAGTCTATCAAAACGAAAATAAATTGATCCTTTATCAAGCCACCTTCACATAATCTAATTGTTATATATTCGTATGCTTTGTTTATGGACAGTCTATTAATTTTTTGTTTATAATTTGATTTAATCCTCCTTTCAGTTCAAGAATACCTATTATTTGTAAAGGCGTAAATTTCATGAACTAACTCTCAGAAATGACAAGATCTTCCTTCTTATTATTTTCTACTTTAACATGCTTTCGATATTTCTCCTTGAGTACATCATATACCATCAATCTAGCCTCACCTCCGTTGCTCTTTAATTTGGGTAACATCTCCTCTCTATTTTATTTGCCTTCAAGTTTGAATAGCATTGAACCTGCCAATCCATATATGTTTGATTTTTTTTACTGTTTTTTAAGTTTATCGCGATATACTTTAAAACAATCTTCAATAAACTCTCTCAACTGTTTGGCCCGATCTATTTTGTTGAACAACTCCAGCTATATTTACTCATATTGGTCTCGAATTGAACTTGATTTTCTAAATGCATTAGTAGTGATTAATTTTCTATCTTATTCAATTTTCTTCCTGCGTCTATCTCTCTCAGCTATAGAGTTTTCCTTATCGACGATTCTTTAATAATCTCTCTAAATATCGCATATTTTCATATTAATTTTAATATTCTCAGTCTTAATTCTCATCAATTATTTCTTAAGTGTGTTAGCCTGAGCCTGTTTCTCCTTAATATTTGTGCTTTTAATTTTAATTTCCTCATGTAGATTTTTACTTAATTACTAGCATTTCGCTATTTATTTCTGATAGTACTGACTCTGAAACTAAGTCTCCTGTATTCTTGTAGCAGTAAGCAATGATTTCTATAGACTATCTGCTTTTTTATTAAACTCGATCATTAAGTTCTTCAATATTTTTACAGTATTCGAAATGTTGCTGTACTTATCACATACTTTCTGGTTTTATTTTTATAACGCCCATTATAACAGTTTGTCCATGTTTTCGGCTTTGTATTTTAGATCGCGGAGTAAGTAGGGCTCTATGAAATTTTAGCACTTCATGGAATTTATCTATTTATTTTTATAGAATATTTATAACAATACGATTTTATAATATCATAAGTTTAGCTAATCAAAAATATATTATTAAAGTACGTTTTATTTTAGTGTCTCAGTTACCTTTAAGTTTGCCTTATCTAAGTTTACGATCTCTTCTCTGCAAGTTCTCCATAACTTATTTTTATACGTTAGCAGTTTTTAGATCTTATATTCTTTTGTACAACAAATCAAATCTCCAGTTGGAATTTGATGGCAGAGTATATTGTGGATACTATACTCTGTTTGGTAATGGACTTTACACTGATTTTACTTTTGTGCCATTGAAATAAGTGTATAAGCACCAATGTCCTGTTATTTTTACATGCTGTTCAAGTACATCGTCGGGCTTTAGGCCATCGAATTTTTGTTTGTTTTCGCAGTCTTTAAATTTTTTAGAAAATCCTGGTGCAACTGTGTAGATACCTCCGTATACATCATTTGGTTTAATTTTATTTTCTGCTTGGTATACTCGTTTTTTATCTTTACCGATAGAGTACTCAACAAATATATTATTGGTACGCTAATGTATAAAACATTTTCCAATTGCTCGATACTTCTTCTCTCCATGCATTACTCCTCCGATTTCCATATCTGCCATCTTCACTTAATAGTAAGTATTCGTTTTCGGAAATTCAATAAATATTGGAGTCAAATTTCTGCCTGTCACTCTATTTAAACCCATCTCAGCATGGGTATGGAATGCGCCATGTAAGATAAATTTTTATGTTTTTATTAAGATTGCGCTTATAGGCGGATGATGGGAAATTTGTTCGAGGTATACCGGAATACCACCTATAAGGCACTCAAAAGTTTAGCCTAATATTGGATTGAATGGCTTCTGTAGACCAACATGAAGTGGTCCGATACCCATGACAAACAATGTCACTAATTTGGCTTGCTAAATAAGATTCTATGTCTCTGAAGCAGGCACTAGAAATTTGGGCGCATAACCCAACCCAATTGCAACTCTCTCTAGTATAGAACTAACATCAAATATCTCCACAGGTAGTGACATATTCATGATAGATTTACCCGACATAATATTCGAGCTGATTTGCTTCAACACCATTTTAATTATATCTTTCTGTAATTATAACTGTTTTTGATTGATGAATATGATGTCTTAGTCTTTGTCGATTTTCCAGTTTCCGTTCTGCAGGATGTAGTGATTTGGGCCATCAACTGTGTGCTAGTATCGTGAAGGATCTATGTTTATGTTTTGGTCGAATTTGTGTTTTAAATAATATCGTTCATGAGCTTTTTTAGTTATTAGTTATATCAGTTTTGCACTTACTTATGATTCGCAGTTTTTCATCAAATATATAGTGAAATCTTCAGGCTAGTTTACCATAGTGTTAGCTTACACCATCGACATTTGTTAAGTTTTGTTAATATTTTAGCCGTTTGACTAAGATGCCTTCTCATTTGATTCATCATCAGGGAGTTAAAATTAAGAGTTGTCTGACATTTTACGTACTTTTTCTTATGAAACTGTTTTGTTGAACCCTATTGATACATTGGACTAAACTTCTAAATCGAGAGTTGCTGATTTTTTTACTGGCTTTTTATTTCTTTTTCTTTAAACAGGCTATAAATTGAAAAGTTGAGGACTCTTTGAACTGATTTGTCTTGCCTCGTAGAATTTTGTAAATAGCTTAATATTATCAATCACTCTTAATCCCATTCTCTGACTGTCATCCAGACTACAATATCCCTTAAAATCTAACTAGCTTGAAATAGAAACTAAAATTTTGTCCTGCGATTACACAATTTAGACAACTTAACTCCATTCCATTTTAACAGTATCAGAGTCTTAGGTATCATCGCCTGTGCTTCTTAAGACTAGGAAACTATTTCCTCTGTACATAAGCGCAGTGACCAGAAGCACAGTTTCTCTCGCCCATGACATATAACTATATTTTTTGACTCTGACTCGAAGCAGGAAACTATTGTCAGTAAGTCTTATCTTTATTTTGCTTTATTATATTTCAGGATTCCACTCGCTGAATTTTATGTAATTATCGAAAATTGTTGTCATTGCGGATTTTGGCTTAGGCAATATTAGCTCGGTTTTCAGCTTGTTTGGGTAATTTTTATGTACTAATTGCCGTAAATTTTATTAAGATTTGAGCAATCTATACATGCTTTCGCCATTAAGCTCCTGTTCCTTAATAAATTATATAACGACTCCTCGATCAGTCTATTCATCTCCTTCATCATCTTTTTCATCTTATTACAAGGCCTCACTGGCAATTTATTACTGTGTTTGCTAGACTTTCGATTCTGTTTGATTAGTAGATGGCTACAACATTCTTGACACCGACATTTATGACACTTATTAACTCGGTTTCTTTTTAAGACTTCTATTGACTTTTTATCGAATAATTCCACGAAGCAGTTAGTGAATCCTTGCGCATACTGATTCTAGTTAAAATCCAATCAAGTAATTTTTCTTTTTGTTATAACAGGCTCCAAAAACGTGCTTCTTCTTGTAAAGTTTGTAATTTTTAGAAATGCGAAGATTAATGACATCGAAAGTTTAATAAGGTTTCTCATTAATTTTCTTTCTGATTGTAATCTTATTGGAATCACAGGTAATCCAAACTTGCTTCCACATAGACAATAACTAATCCTTCCTTAAAAATGCTTTCTCATGTCTAAAATAAAGCACAACATCCTTCCCTGACAAACAATTAACAATATTACAGAACAAATGTGTGCCTGTTTCTATATTGAGTTGATCAAGCGAACTTTTTTAATACTCGGGTAAACACTAGACAGGGAAATTAGTAGTTGGCTTTTTATCGATACGCATCAGCAAGTACTATAATTTTGTTTACATTTGAGGTGGGATTTCTCTATTTTTCTTCAACTGCTCGAAATCTTTCCTAGCACTCTCGAAATCGTAATCGTCTGCCTTCATTCTCAAGGATTGATTATATGATAGATTATTTGGGATCTGATATTTATATAATATTGAGTATGGACAGAAAATACACATAGCAAACTTTATATAATATGTTTAAGCTTTGTCATAAAAATGGACTTGCATCCGATTGGGTAATCGGGTTCCTATTCGATATACAATACAAATGTGCATTATTTTATTTAATAAAGTGTGAGACAGTGCTACAAAACAAGTGGTTCATAATCAAATAAGAATTTCGCTTTGGTTTGTTCCTCTGCCTCCTGCACTGAACATCTGGAACAATGCTGAACCGATAACCACAAAGAGGAAGACTCCGAGGACTATGGGACCCATCTGCATTTTCTATTCTTTTTTCTATAATTAGCACAGTAAATACCCCTGACTTCTTCTTCTCGAGGCTGAGAGCTTGATGTTTTTCGCTCTTGAGCTTCATTTCCTGGTCATTGGCCTAAGTTACTGAATAGTAGTACCATTTGAACTAAAGGAAATCTTAATATTATATTGAACAGTAAACGTGGAAACTCAGCAAACCGACCATCAATTATTATTATATCCATAATAATAAGGAAATGTCAACAAATTTTTTAATACTATGATTTAATACAGAATAGATTAGATATCGATCAAAGGAAGTAACTAGGCACACGGGTTGTTGGCTAGTTTTCTTTTTACTTGGGTGAAGGCTGATATTTTTGATAGTAGTACGAAAGATCGTCGTTTATTTCTAGCACAGAAGCACAGTTTCCGCATCGATAGCAGTAATTCGGAGCCGAAAAGATAGTTACACATTTCTTCTTGTGTGAGTAGTTAAAGCCATCCATGATCAGCTGATGTGCCCTACATATCATTTTTAGATTATTTCTGTGAGTAAATTTATTGCTGATGTCCTCGCCCCAACAAAAACCAGCCCCTCTTGGTGATGGTCCGAATCCAGACTTGCCCTCATCAGCGGGATCTGACCATAGCAAGTCACATAAAGCTCCTTGATGCGGAATGTCTTGGACTCGGTTGATACTTTTGATTTGATCCAGTTGTTCGATTTCAGGCGAAAGACCACCATGCAGACTGAAAACCTCGTTCTCGATGACAGCTGACAATGGCAAGTACTGGAATATTTCAGTGAACAACTTCCATACGGATTCAGTTCCGTACTTCTTCAAACACTCATCATAGAACCCGTATAATTTATTAATCTCCCGATTTTCATGGTTGCCCCTCAGTATGGTAATTCTGTTACGATGCTTGATCTTAAGAATAAGCACGTACAAGAAAGTCTCTACGCTATGGAACCCCCGATCGACGTAATCTCCCATGAACAGATAGTTAGTATTCTTGACCTATAACACGAATATGTACTGGAAGCTTTCCGCAGATTTCGAATATCTCAAGCAAATCATGAAATTGTCCGTGAATATCTCCGCACACGGTCACGGGTGCCCTGACTAGCACCATGTTTGATTCTTCCATGAGTATTTCTTGTGCCTAGGTTAAAAATTCACAGTACTTTCTCACAGATCTGACGGACATCCTTCTCGGGGATAGTCTGCATGTTTTCTAGCATCTAGAGGTACTGGTCCATAATATGCTTCTATTATTGTGATTTTCTTTGCTTATAATAATAGTTTCCATTTATTTTCCTATATATATACGTAGACTCTATCAACAAACATAACAATGTTGACTATAAATAAATTCAGGATCCACATAAATAATTTTCTAGAAATTTATGATAATCTATGGATGATTTACATATGTGATTTGCATACTCGCTATTTACTATGATAGAATAAGTTATTATTTAGAATATCTTTTTGTAAATAAAGTTAATGAGAAAGTATCTTGTATCTTGCCACATGAAATTAACAATATAAAGATTTATATTTGAAGGAAATTATAAATATAACTCTTGCATTTTTTTATGTATTTCAATATGAAGAAATAACAGTGGAGTTAAAAACCGGTAAATAACCGTAAGATAGTAGCAGAAAGTATTCTTTTAAACATGAAAGAGGTAAATACATCAAACATCATCCTGAGTTCTCGAAGTTTAAGATTCTAATATTATTTTAGGAACTTTGCAAAAAAGTGGTTTTATCAATTAATAAGTTGAAATTTATTACACTTTTAGTTAAACTTTTAATTTAATTGCAAGTAAGTGGTAATTGAATGGCGCCAATTTGAATATAACTAGTTAAAATAAAATAAGCCTTCAAATAATAATATTTGGTAATGGACACGTAGACTCGATACCCGCAACTGAATATAAAAACAAACTCATCATAAACTACAGAGTTAAAAAATTTACCGACTGTCGCTAGAATGCATATAATTCCAGCAACATCCTCCGAATAAGTGCATGGAGCAGGAGTATCATCATATTTCACACCTACTATAAAACCAAGTGAAAATTACTAAAAATATCTTGAAGCTACACTTCTTGGGCATTAGTTAATCGGCTTACCGAATAAAACAAGCAACACATATCAATCAATCATGATGCGAGATGGTGCCGATTAGATTACTATTACTTTGCTTAAGAAAATATAATAAGTTATCGACTGGAGAAAAGATAGACCTTGGAGTTAGACTGATGGTTACTATCAAGCTATTCAAAAAATTATCGATATTTAAAGTGCGCTCAATGATTGATTTTATTTTGTATCTTCATTACATAGATGAGGGAATCAGTATTATACATACAATATATATATATATACAGGAAATTAATTTTATAAAGTGTTATAGTAACGCACATTATATAAATAATATCTATTAAAACAAAAATATGGGCAAGAAACTGTTCTATCTAGGATCGGCAGCAGGACTAGCTATCGGATTTGTCATGGGTACGAAATTTTTCAGCAAGGTTCTCGATGTGCCTCCAAGGATTGAACTTAGCGTTAAGCAACCAGCTGTCATTGAGACCCCAAAAACTTTATGAAAAAATGAGAGAGAATAAATAATTGACAGTCATGGACTTATTGATTTACTACAACTTTTATTTTTTTAATTTTGACTTCATTACAATAATTTTCTTGCATATTTTTTCGTCATATTTAGAAAATATATTGAGGTTCGATTCACTTCTTTATTTTTAGCCTTCGATCATTGACGGACACTTATTTCTCAAATAAAGTCTAATACAAGCATAAATACATATGTAAATTTATTGACATCATAAAATAAAAAGAATAAATGTAATTTCTGGTCAGTAACCTTTAATCCACATCTGTGCCCAACATTAAAATAAAGTGTATATTTATTGAGGAAATGTAACTGCTATTGATATTGCTGATTAAATCTAAAATAATATAATCTTAGATAAAAAAAATAATACAGAAACGCAAATTTAAAGATTCATATCTTTAGTATTGAATGACAAAATTACTCATAAAACTTATTTTTATGATTGATTTAAGTCAATTTAGTATTACATTCTTGATTAATATGAACAGAAAGATGTTGAATACGATCGGAAATGTTAGGCGCCGTTATTTATAACAAAAAGATGCGTTTTTACTATTATAATAATAAATAAAGTAAAAAGATGTCAGCAAAACTTATCGCCACTCAAGTCACTGCCGTAACCCTCGGTGTTGTTGGAGCCGCAATGATCGCCAGAGCTATCGACAAGGGAACAAGAATGAACCCAGCCAAACGAGGAGTCATCTTTGAGAAACTGAACAGATTCCATAGCGATGTGCCCCTCATTAGCTAAGTGAGACCATTGGTTGCTAACTCAATTGATGAGCCATTGTTGGTCATCAGACCTCAGAATTATGTCTTCGACGATAACTTCACAAATGAGGTTGAATTTGACTACTGATCTTAAATTACTGTTACTATTTACTCTATTTACATCTATTCAATCTATAATTATCAAAATTAGAAAGTTATATTTAATTATTAAACAGAGAATTGTTTGAGTCGTATTATATAGCCCTGTCTTACTGATGAAAAGTTGAAATAAATAATTTAATGAAATAATGTATGTTCAGGTTGTATCTTATCGAATTTATTGTATTTTAATTATTTGATGACTTAATTTTTTACTTTGTAATTTTTAAAATATTGATTAGTTTTCAATTTACAAATTACATTTGTAATTTTAGACAAAAATTTGATAATTTCTAATATTATTAAATAAACTTTGCTATGTAAAATAGAATATTCTTCATGAGTATATATTAATGGCCTCTAACTTAACAGGATGGTAGAATTAAGAAAATCCAGGCCTTGATCAAATATACATGTTCGATAGTAATAAGCTTAGCCCGCAAGCGAAGTTCAAACAAATTGATTTTGGCAACTCTACAAAAAATCAGACCCAAAAAATAAATAGATCTAAATTTCTTATTGCATGTCCTAAAAAGCATTCGAAATCTAAAGAAAAAGTATATAAAAAATAGAACTTACATTTGCTTACTATTGGTCCCTGCTATCGAAGAAAAACAAGTTTGGACGAAACAAAATTGAAGATCAGCAAAAAATTTATCATAAATAAATAGAAAGTTATTCAGTAATTTGAGAAAAAGAAAGCGAGTACCAGCAATAAAATAGCAAACAATTTGAGTAGTTAAATAAAGAAATGCCCAATTATTAGTGTCTTTGAGAAAATATAAATTAAAACTCCGCAAGTCCAACATTATTTCGATACAATTAAACAAAAATCCTAAGAAAGAAAGATATAAAAAAGTTTATCAAAGCTCTTGCGTGAAATTTAAAAAAATAAGATAAGATCTAATAAAAATGTTAAATTTAAAAAATTTACACCTTAAAATGAGATTCATAAATCAGTGTCTTATACAAATTTATTGACTTATTCTCCAGTTCGTTATGAAATTTTACCTTTAAAAAGCACATTTTTATTAAAAAGAAGTAGAAAAACCACCAGTGAGTATAGCCTACTAAAGAAACCTCATAATCGATAATTTATGGTTTGAAGAGCTAATTAAAATCTTATAAATTGTAAATAATATTGTTATCTTCAGTTATATTTGACAATTTTTTGTATATTGCTATTATATTTAACAAAAATGAGTGAAAATAAAATAGGATATCAATATATCATTTAAAGCATCAGATTGAGCTTACAAATTAATAAATATTTGATCAATATAAGTTGATGGACAAGAACGAAACAACAGATAAGCCCCTCTTCGATAACCTTCGTAAGCTCATTAACTTGATCGACAGCTTCAGAGATGTCGGTCTTCATGAGCATATTGAATTGCCTCGAATTGCAGTACTTGGTACATTTTCCCACTTATGCAGGAACACAGTCCAGTGGTAAATCATCACTGCTTGAGAACATTGTCGGGCTCGATTTCTTGCCCAGAGGTTCAGGTGTGGTCACCAGAAGACCTCTTGAGTTGAGAATGGTGCATTTGACCAATCGTAATATTTTATATAAATTCAGCCACTGCGAAACCATACGGCGTTTTCGAGCAAGTCAACAAAGAGAAGAAATTCTATGACTTCGATGAAATTAGAAAAACTATTGAGAGTGAGACTGACAAAGTAGCAGGCACTAATAAGGGAATCGTTGATGACCCCATCAAACTTACAGGTACATTTTTAATTAATTGAGTGTACTCATATGAATGCCCTGATCTGACTTTAATCGATTTGCCTGGTATTACAAGAATTTCAGTCGGTCAGCAATACGATATTGAAAAAGTCACCACAGATATGGCCAAGAGATATTGCACAGAAGATAGAACAATCATTCTTTGTGTTATTCCTGCTAATGCGGATATGTCAACTTCACAGGGATTAGACTTGGCTCGAAAATGGGACCCTGATGGATCAAGAACTTTGGGTGTCATTACAAAAATCGATATCATGGACAGAGGTACTGATGCCTCCAAGATGATTTTGAATCAAGAAATTCCACTCAGGCTGGGATACGTCGGTATTAAGAATAGATCTCAAGAAGACATTAACAATAAAGTTAAGGTCAGTATCGCCCTTAATAAAGAAGACGAATATTTCAAAAATCATCCAGTTTATAGAAACATCGATGTCCGTTATCTTGGTACTCGAGCTCTCACTAAGAGACTTACTGAAGTCTTAGAGAAAAATATTAACAAACACATGCACAGCATTCTTAGAGAAGTCAACGAAAAATCAAGAGAATGTGAGGAAATTATTAAAAGTTTGGGTCAACCACTGCCAAAAGACGGTAAAGAGAAAATATTTTTAATTTGGAAATTATTAACCGAATTTTCTTAAAGATACAAAGCTGCAATTAAAGGAAAAAGCAGAGGAAATGAATAGAGAATTGATAAAGAGCTCAAGTTATCAGTTGGTAGCATCATTAAAAGCATGTTTGAAGAGCTTTACTAAGAACAAGCCAGTGAAAAGTTTAAAGTAACCAGCGACCTCACCGATGAAGATATTCAAAGAGCCATTAAAAACCATCAAGGTGACTCTATTCCTGGTTTCCCTTCAATTCACGCTTTCCTTTATCTACTTTCTCCTCGTCTTCAAAAATTAAAGGAACCTGCTCTTGATCTTCTCAACAACATCTACACTTAGTTGAGAAAACTATGTGGAGAGTTAATTGCAGAAGTTGCTAAAAAAGCCCCAGCTATTATGGATGAGATGATCAATCTAACTGACAATTTCCTTCTTCAGCTAAAGAATAAAGCTGAATAAATAATTCTTGCAAACATCGACAGTGAAATTAACTATATTTTCACAAACGATGAAGACTATCTTAACAGAAGAACTAAGTTAATTCCTCGAGCTGAAAAAGAATAGCCATCGAAGCTTACTAAAGCTAATGAAGCTCCTAAGAAATAGGAAAAGCCAACACAACAGCAACAAGCTCAAAGAATGGACTCTAAAGAAGAAAGAGAAAGGCTCAAGAAAGAAGCAGAAAGAATGTTCGTAAAAGAGCTCAGGTTAAGAGTTGAACATTACTTCCAAATTACAGTTCGTACCCTTCGAGTAACTTTTATATCTAATTTAGTAAATTGTACCTAAAAACATCGGCAATTTCTTAGTGCGAGAATCTCAATAATCACTCCAGTACTCTCTGTACAACGAGTTGCTTAAGAACGAAGAAATCATCAATGGCTTGGCTGAACCCCCAGAAATTACTCAACAAAGAGAGACAGCACAAAAAACATTGGATGTGCTCAACAAAGCAAAGAGAATTATCAGAAGGGAAATCTCAACCGAAGAGCAAAGAGAAGAACTTTAAAAATCTAAGATCAAAGTTTGATTACATGCTATAGTTATTTCTGTATTATGATAATATCTCATTCTCTCTAATTAATACATATATGGAGGCTGGAGACAAAAATTCAAATCAGCAAAGTGCGGATCATATGCAAGTTAATTTGCTCTATTATTTAAATAGAAATTATCCGCCATCTGCTTATGTCCTCTTCGTCTAAGCTCACTTTAGAGAATATCGCGGTTAAGAATAACCCTAGTCCCTTCACCTCCGATATAGTATTCTAAATAACATTCTCAACATCTGCATAGTTGCGTCATGCTGTTAGCTGGCGAATAATCTACGTGGGTTCAGCAAGCAGCTAGGACTACGACCAAGTGCTATAATAGTTTTAAATCGAGCCGATTCCGAACAGTTGCACGAATAAATTCGAGATCTCATGCCCTGCTCCTAAAGCCGAGTTAATTCCCAAAAATTAAATACTCTGTGTGACTGCAATTATCATCACTGCCAGTTATAGGAAACAATAGTTTGTGAGAGTCGGCTACTATGTTCATAATCAGCTTGTTTAAGGAGTCAATCATGATGATGTCCAGCAGCTATCTTTGGCTGATTTTGTGGGAAATATTCGTAGAACTATTATAACTGATAAACCTCGTATTACTAAATTTAATATTTAATGGGGTGATGAACAATATGATATCGTAGAGTCTTCAAATCGGAGAAGAGAGCAATAAAGCCTTGACTTTTATTTTGCTAAATATAAAAAAGACAAAAAATCTCCTAGGAAAGCAATAATAAAAGGTAAATAATAATAATATAACAAATCGAATGAGAAGCAGTCGACTACTCAATAAAGCGACAGTATTTCAATGATATGAATACTTTATTTTTTCATTAATATATTTACAATTATTTCTTTATCACTTACTCAATAATAAACTGAGTAATTGTGTATGATGACAGTGTGTTATCATAAAAATATAAAAATATCATAATGAAGACATAAAATAGTGCATGCCTCAATGATAAGTAAAAAAATGCAGTCAAGTTGTTGAGAATTATCAGTGAGGGTTAACATTTCACTCATGATTGGAATTAAATTGGGAATAAACTTCTAAGCTAATTTAAATGCAAAGATTAAGTAAGTATGAGATTATGTTTATCTAGATTAAAATAAGAGTGTCCAGTTCATAACAAAAACTTGCAACACAGTCTTCATCTAATGAACCAAAATAAGTTGTAATTTTTAGGAAAAGGTTACATAAAAATGGTGGCAGCTTTAACAAAGTGTGTCGAAATATGCAGGAAAAGTATTCAACTCAACCGCCAATGAGACAGTTTGTTAATGCTGAGTCAGAATACTTACTATAGAGAAGCAAAACGACTATCAAATAAAATGTTCGATAACAAAAAATTAATGTGAAATAGATGGATCAAATGGCAATAAATAAGGTGATCATTGGATAGCAAGTCAAAAGTAAGCTGCAGACAGAAAATTCAAATAATTTTATTTTAAAGATATCAAAAGTATAGCCAAATCCAGAGTAAAAACTCAAACATTGTTTGAATGAATACCGAGGGTATAAATAAAAGTAACAAAGCAAGATAAACTAAATGATCAGAAACAAAATAAAACGTAAACATAGTCGTCGCTTCATGATATGTCAAAATGGTAAATAAATTTAGAAAGCTATTGATAATGCGTTAGGATAAAACAATACTCGCAAGTAGAATATAAGCATGTTGAAGATTGATGCCTTGAAAAATTAATAATAAAAGTAAAAATAGAGTAAAGTACTAAGAAATTGGCTTACCAGTACCCGATACGATCGTAAAGCTTCTATTTCGTCTTTGCTAAGGCATCACTTTGATAGCAGTAACCGCAGCAGAAGTAAAAAAAGTGGTAATATAATATTAATTAAAAGTGCAAGATTGGTCTCATATACACAAGGCCAAGATCAATGATTGATTTTACTTAATAATTTGTTATTAAACTTTATTAAATCTCTATCTTATGAATATATCGTGAGATAGAACTGAAAAATACATTATCATAGATCTCTTATGATATCCTTAGGACTGGGTCGATCTAAAGGGTTTACAGACAACATTCTAATCAACAAATTATGCAATTTCTTATCGAAAGAAATTCTTTATATCATAGATTCTGTTTGAATTAGTAAACTTTTCTGAGCTTCGAGTATGTCTACGAGAGTAATTTGATTCTAATT
>APMI01015442.1_pt1 | contig 21009 bp, 19 predicted proteins | sample 667938 | NCBI WGS metagenome assembly APMI01 (sample SAMN01084076, study PRJNA167559) | wastewater metagenome | biome: Wastewater | place: Denmark: Ejby Moelle, Odense | collected 2011-11-28
CGCCCTCAGGCGCGGCTTCCGGCGTTGCGGGCTGCTCGCCCCGGTTAAGGATTTCACCCTTGAACACCCATACCTTGATGCCGATGATCCCGTAGGTCGTGCTGGCTTCGGCGAAGCCATAGTCGATATCGGCACGCAGCGTATGCAGCGGCACGCGGCCTTCGCGATACCATTCGCTGCGCGCGATTTCCGCGCCATTCAGGCGGCCGGCACTCATGATCTTGATGCCTTGCGCACCCAGGCGCATGGCGTTTTGCATCGCACGTTTCATGGCGCGGCGGAACATGATGCGCTTCTCGAGTTGTTGCGCGATCGAGTCTGCGATCAGTTGTGCGTCGGTCTCGGGCTTGCGAATCTCTTCGATGTTGACGTGAACCTGACCGCCCATGATCTTCTGCAGATCACGCTTGAGGTTCTCGATGTCTTCGCCCTTCTTGCCGATCACCACGCCCGGGCGCGCCGAGAACACCGTGATGCGGGCGTTCTTCGCCGGGCGTTCGATGATCACGCGACCGACCGACGCATGAGCCAGTTTCTTCTTCAGATAGGCGCGAACCTTGATGTCCTCGCCCAGCATCTTGCCGAAATTCTGGCTGTTGGCGAACCAGCGTGATCCCCAGTTCTTGGTAACCGCAAGTCGAAAGCCGGTCGGATGGATTTTCTGTCCCATGAATGCTCCTTACTCGCCGACCGACAAGAAAATGTGGCAGGTGGGCTTGATGATGCGATTGCCGCGCCCTTTGGCCCGTGCCGTGAACCGCTTCAGCACCATGCCCTTTTCGACATAGATCGTCGTGACCTTCAAGGTGTCGATATCGGCACCATCGTTGTGCTCGGCATTCGCGATTGCCGACTCGAGCACCTTCTTGATGATCCCGGCCCCTTTTTTCGGGCAGAACGCAAGAATGTTGAGTGCCTGGTCGACCCGCTTGCCGCGCACAAGGTCGGCCACCAGCCGACCCTTTTGTGCCGAAAGCCGCACGCCGCGCAGAGTTGCTTTGGTTTCCATAGATCGCCCCTTACTTCTTCACCGCTGCCTTCTTCGAGGCGGCGTGCCCCTTGAAGGTGCGGGTCAGCGAAAACTCACCGAGTTTGTGGCCGACCATGTTTTCCGAGATGTACACCGGAATATGCTGTTTGCCGTTATGTACGGCGATCGTCAGGCCGACAAAGTCGGGCAAAACAGTCGAGCGGCGAGACCAGGTCTTGATCGGACGCTTGTCATTGGACGAGCGGGCGGAGTCGACTTTCTTGATCAAGTGGTCGTCGACAAACGGGCCTTTTTTGATTGAACGTGCCATCAGTTATCCCTCATTTGCCTTTTAGCGTTTGTGACGACGCTGGACGATCATGTTGCTGGTGCGCTTGTTGGAGCGCGTGCGGTAACCCTTGGTCGGCACACCCCATGGGCTGCAGGGATCGCGACCGGCCGCGGTCTTGCCTTCACCGCCGCCGTGCGGGTGATCGATCGGGTTCATCGCAACGCCACGCACCGTCGGACGAATGCCACGCCAGCGGTTCGCGCCGGCCTTGCCAATCGAACGCAGGTTGTTCTCTTCGTTGCCGACCTCGCCGATCGTCGCGCGGCATTCCACATGCACACGTCGAATTTCGCCCGAGCGCAGCCGCAACTGTGCATAACTGCCTTCGCGGGCCAGCAACTGGACCGAGGTTCCGGCAGCACGCGCCAACTGGGCACCCTTGCCGGGGGTCATTTCAATGCAATGGATCGTCGTCCCGACCGGGATGTTTCGGAGCGGCAATGTATTGCCGACCTTGATCGGCGCTTCGGACCCGCTGACCAGTTGCGTGCCGACCGCCACGCCTTTCGGGGCAATGATGTAGCGACGCTCCCCGTCCGCATAGCACAGCAGCGCGATATTGGCGGAACGGTTCGGGTCGTACTCGAGTCGTTCGACCTTCGCCGGAATGCCATCCTTGTTGCGACGGAAGTCGATGACACGATAGTGCTTCTTGTGGCCGCCGCCCTGGTGACGCGTGGTGATGTGGCCATGGTTGTTGCGCCCGGCCTTGCGTCTTTTCTCTTCCGTCAGTGCGTCGACGGGGCGCCCCTTGTGCAGATTGGGGTTGACGACCTTGACGACCGCGCGACGACCCGGCGATGTGGGTTTGACTTTGACGAGGGCCATTATGCGCTCCCACCTTCAGCGAAGTTGATTTCCTGGCCGGCCTTGAGGCACACAAACGCCTTCTTCCAGCTTTGGCGCCGGCCCATGAACTTGCCGAAGCGCTTTTCCTTGCCCTTGACATTGGCGATCTGCACCGATTTCACTTCGACCTTGAACAGAAGCTCGACCGCCGCCTTGACTTCTGGTTTGGTTGCATCGGATGCGACACGGAAGATCACTTGCTCGTTCTTGTCGGCGATGTAGGTCGCCTTCTCGGAGACTTGCGGCGCGAGCAGCACCTGCAAAAGCCGATTCTGGTTGAATGCGCTCATGCCATCATCTCCTCGAACTTTGCCAGGGCGCTCTTGGTCAGCAGCACCTTCGGAAAGCGCACCAGCGAAACCGGATCCGCCTGATTGACTTCAAGCACCAGGACGTTGGGCAGATTCCGCGACGAGAGATAGAGGTTTTCGTCGAAACCGTCGGTTATCAGCAGCACCGACTCGAGACCCATCGCCTTGAGTTTCTCCGATAACAGCTTGGTCTTCGGCGCCGCGACGCTGAAATTCTCGACGATCGCGAGGCGATCCTCGCGCGCCAACTGCGACAGGATCGCCGCCACTCCGGCGCGATACATCTTGCGGTTGACCTTGTGCGAGAAGTTCTCCTCCGGCGAATTCGGGAAGATCCGGCCACCACCACGCCACAACGGACTGGACGTCATACCGGCACGCGCCTGGCCCGTTCCCTTCTGGCGGAACGGTTTCTTGGTCGAGTGGCGAACCTCTTCGCGGTCCTTCTGCTTGCGATTGCCGGAACGCGCATTCGCCTGGTAGGCGACCACGATCTGGTGCACCAGCGCCTCGTTGTAATCACGCGCAAACAGCGCGTCCGACGCCTGCAACGTGGCAGCGGCCTGGCCCTGCTCATTGATAAGCTTGAGTTCCATCGCGCCCCCTTAACCTGCAGCCTTGGCCTTGACGGCCGGGCGCACGATTACGTCGCCACCCTTGGCACCGGGCACGGCGCCCTTGACCAGCAGCAGCCCGCGCGCTTCATCGACGCGCACTACCTCAAGCGACTGCTGAGTGCGGGTGACATCGCCCAGGTGCCCCGACATGCGCTTGCCGGGGAAGACGCGGCCCGGATCCTGTGCCATGCCGATCGAGCCCGGCGAGTTGTGCGAGACCGAGTTGCCGTGCGACGCGCGATTGGACGAAAAGTGGTGACGCTTGATCGCGCCGGCGAAACCCTTGCCGATCGACGTTCCCGTTACATCGACCTTCTGGCCGACGGCGAATATGGTCACGCTGATGACATCGCCGGGTTTGAAGTTGGCGAGCTGATCCGCCTCGACACGGAACTCTTTCAGAACCGTGCCGGCTTCCACGCCGGCCTTGGCCAGATGCCCCACCGCAGGCTTGATCACCCGGCTGGCGCGGCGCTTGCCGAAAGTTACCTGGACCGACGCGTAGCCGTCGGTTTCAGGCGTCTTGATTTGGGTCACACGGTTGTTCGACACATCGAGCACGGTCACGGGAACGGTGGAACCGTCATCCGTGAAGATGCGCGTCATGCCGACCTTGCGCCCGACAAGGCCTAGACTCATGTTCTTCTCCTCACCCCGGTTGCGATTGACCGGGACCTGATTACCACACCTGCGACAAAGATTCCTTTGCCGCGACACACGAACGCCGGCAACAACGATGCCGGCATGCAAAAAGGCTACTGCAGCTTGATCTCGACATCGACGCCCGCCGGCAGGTCGAGCTTCATCAGCGCATCGACTGTCTTGTCGGTCGGATCGATGATGTCCATCAGGCGCAGATGCGTGCGGATCTCGAACTGATCGCGCGAAGACTTATTGACATGCGGTGAACGCAGTATGTCGTAGCGCTCGATGCGTGTCGGTAGCGGAACCGGACCACGAACCACGGCGCCTGTACGCTTGGCAGTATCCACGATCTCCAGCGCCGACTGGTCGATCAAACGGTAGTCGAACGCCTTGAGACGAATGCGGATCTTCTGGCTTTGCATGTTCAATTCCTAAAGAGCGTTTGCCGCCGGCCACTTGACCGGCGGAGAATTCCTGTCAAGCAATAACCTTTGCCACGACCCCGGCGCCGACGGTACGGCCGCCTTCGCGAATGGCAAAGCGCAAGCCCTCTTCCATCGCGATCGGCGCAATCAGTTTGACCGTGATCGTGATGTTGTCGCCCGGCATCACCATCTCGGTGCCCGCCGGCAGGTCAATGCTGCCGGTTACGTCCGTGGTGCGGAAGTAGAACTGCGGCCGGTAGCCGTTGAAGAACGGGGTGTGCCGGCCGCCTTCTTCTTTGCTGAGCACGTAGATCTCGGCGGTGAAGTGGGTGTGCGGGTTGATCGAGCCGGGTTTGGCGAGCACTTGCCCGCGTTCGACGTCTTCTCGCTTGGTGCCGCGCAGCAGCACGCCGACGTTGTCGCCGGCCTGACCCTGGTCGAGCAGTTTCCGGAACATTTCGACGCCGGTGCAGGTGGTTTTGACGGTGGGCTTGATGCCGACGATTTCGATTTCTTCGCCTACCTTGACGATGCCCCGTTCGATCCGGCCGGTGACGACGGTGCCACGACCGGAGATGGAGAAGACGTCTTCGATGGGCATCAGGAAGGCGCCGTCGATGGCCCGCTCGGGGGTGGGGATGTAGCTGTCCAGGGCGTCGGCCAGGGCCATGATGGCTTGTTCGCCGAGTTCGCCTTTGTCCCCTTCAAGGGCTTTGAGTGCGCTGCCTTTGACGATCGGGATGTCGTCGCCAGGGAATTCGTATTTGGAGAGCAGTTCGCGCACTTCCATTTCGACGAGTTCAAGCAGTTCGGCATCGTCGACCATGTCGCATTTGTTCATGAAGACGATGATGTAGGGTACGCCGACCTGACGGGCAAGCAGGATGTGTTCGCGGGTCTGCGGCATGGGGCCGTCGGCGGCCGAGACGACCAGTATGGCGCCGTCCATCTGCGCCGCACCGGTGATCATGTTCTTGACGTAGTCGGCGTGGCCCGGACAGTCAACGTGGGCGTAGTGACGGCTCTTGGTTTCGTATTCGACGTGGGCGGTGTTGATGGTGATGCCGCGCGCTTTTTCTTCCGGGGCCGCGTCAATGTCGTCGTATTTCTTCGCTTCACCACCAAATTTCGCCGACAGCACTGTCGTGATCGCCGCCGTCAACGTGGTCTTGCCATGGTCCACGTGTCCAATCGTCCCCACGTTTACGTGCGGCTTCGTACGTTCGAACTTTCCCTTAGCCATGCTCGTTCCTCTAAAGGTGGTTATTTCTTGTTGATCACCGCCTCGGCGACGTTCTTCGGCGCCTCGGTGTAGTGCTTGAATTCCATCGTGTAAGTCGCCCGACCCTGCGACAGCGAACGCAGGGTCGTCGAATAGCCGAACATCTCGGCCAGAGGCACCTCGGCCTTGATGGCCTTGATCGCACCCGGCAAGTCTTCCATGCCCTGAACGATCCCGCGACGTCCGGAAAGATCGCCCATGACGTTGCCCATGAAGTCTTCCGGCGTCTCGACTTCAACCGCCATCATTGGCTCGAGGAGCACCGGACTGGCTTTGCGCATGCCATCCTTGAATGCCATGGAGGCGGCCATCTTGAACGCGTTTTCGTTCGAATCGACATCGTGGTACGAACCGTCGAACAAGGTGACCTTGACGTCGACCACCGGAAAGCCCGCCAGAACCCCGTTCGGCAACGTGTCTTCGAGCCCCTTATTGACCGCCGGAATGAACTCCCTCGGCACGGTGCCGCCCTTGATCGCATCGACGAACTCGTAGCCCTTGCCAGCCTCGTTGGGCTCCAGCTTGATCCAGACGTGGCCGTATTGGCCCCGGCCGCCCGACTGCTTGACAAACTTGCCTTCCTGCTCGACGGTCTTGCGGATCGCTTCGCGATAGGCAACCTGCGGCGCGCCGACATTGGCCTCGACACCGAATTCGCGCTTCATGCGATCGACCAGGATTTCCAGATGCAACTCGCCCATGCCGGAAATGATGGTTTGCCCGGACTCTTCGTCAGTGCGAACACGAAACGACGGGTCTTCCTGTGCAAGTCGATTGAGCGCAATGCCCATCTTTTCCTGGTCGACCTTGGTTTTCGGCTCGACCGCAACATGGATCACCGGATCGGGGAAGGTCATGCGCTCCAGCGTAATGATCTTGTCAGGATCGCACAGCGTTTCACCGGTAGTCGCTTCCTTCAAACCCACCGCGGCGGCGATATCGCCGGCATGCACTTCCTTGATCTCTTCGCGCTGGTTGGCATGCATCTGCAGAATCCGGCCGATGCGCTCCTTGCGGCCCTTCCCGGGGTTGTAGATCGTGTCACCCGACTTGACCACACCCGAATAGACGCGGAAAAAGGTGAGCTGGCCGACGTACGGGTCGGTCATGATCTTGAACGCAAGGGCGGCGAAGGGCTCGTCGTCGGCAGCCCGACGCTGGCCCATTTCTTCGTTCTCAAGGTGACCTTCAACCGGCGGGATATCGGTCGGCGCCGGCATATAGTCGAGCACGGCGTCCAGCATGGCCTGCACACCCTTGTTCTTGAAGGCGGAGCCACACAGCATCGGGACGATTTCGCTTGCGATGGTGCGTTGACGCAAGGCGCGCTTGATCTCTTCCTCGGTCAGATCGCCTTCTTCGAGATACTTGTTCATCAACTCTTCCGACGCCTCGGCAGCGGCCTCAAGCATCTTCTCCCGCCACTCCTTAGATTCGTCGACGAGTTCCGCAGGAATCTCGGCGTACGAGAATTTCGTCCCCTGGGAGGCATCGTCCCAGAGAACGGCCTTCATCTTGACCAGGTCGACCACGCCCTTGAAGCCTTCTTCGGCGCCGATTGGAATCTGAACCGGAACCGGGTTGGCCTTGAGGCGGGTGCGCATCTGGTCATAGACCTTGAAGAAGTTGGCGCCGGTCCGGTCCATCTTGTTGACGAAGGCAAGGCGGGGCACGCCATAGCGGTTGGCCTGACGCCAGACCGTCTCGGACTGCGGCTGCACGCCACCAACCGCGCAATACACCATGCACGCGCCATCGAGCACGCGCATCGAACGCTCGACCTCGATCGTGAAGTCAACGTGTCCAGGCGTATCGATGATATTGACGCGGTGCTCCGGATAATTGCCGCCCATACCCTTCCAGAAGCAGGTAGTAGCGGCAGACGTGATAGTGATTCCGCGCTCTTGCTCCTGCTCCATCCAGTCCATGGTGGCAGCACCGTCATGCACCTCGCCAATCTTGTGATTGACTCCCGTGTAGAACAGGACGCGTTCGGTCGTCGTCGTCTTGCCGGCGTCGATGTGCGCGGAAATACCGATGTTTCGGTAACGCTCAATCGGAGTCTTGCGTGCCACGGTAAACCTTGCCTTCCTTAAAGCCGCTATGGCGCCCGACAAATTGTCTGCGGCGCCACGCGGGGCTCAAGCCATTCTGCAAACCGGAACCGCCACTGGGGGCCGCTCCCTGAATTAATTAGAAGCGGTAGTGCGAGAACGCCTTGTTCGCTTCCGCCATGCGGTGGACTTCCTCGCGTTTTTTCATCGCCGCGCCGCGCCCTTCCGCCGCCTCGATCAACTCGTTGGCAAGACGCTGCCCCATCGATTTTTCGGAGCGCTTGCGCGCAGCGTCGCGCAGCCAGCGCATCGAAAGCGCCATGCGGCGTACCGGACGCACTTCAACCGGCACCTGATAGTTGGCACCGCCCACGCGGCGGCTCTTGACCTCGACCACTGGCTTCACGTTATTCAATGCGGCCGAGAACACCTCGAGCGGATCCTTTCCGCTCTTGGTCTTGATCTGGTCGAACGCCCCGTAAATGATGCGCTCGGCAACCGATTTCTTGCCACTGCCCATCAACACGTTTACGAATTTGGAGAGATCGACGCTGCCGAACTTCGGGTCGGGCAGGATTTCGCGCTTCGGCACTTCTCTACGACGTGGCATATGAACCTCTGGATACGCTGATCTGGCCGGTCAGGCCAATTAGGCCTTCTTCGGGCGCTTGGCGCCGTACTTGGAGCGGCTCTGCTTGCGGTCCTTGACACCCTGGGTATCAAGCGAACCACGAACGATGTGATAACGCACACCGGGCAGATCCTTCACACGGCCACCACGGATCAGCACCACCGAGTGTTCCTGCAGGTTGTGCCCTTCGCCGCCGATGTACGAGATGACCTCGAAACCGTTGGTCAGACGCACCTTTGCCACCTTGCGCAAAGCGGAGTTGGGCTTCTTCGGCGTAGTGGTATAGACGCGGGTGCAGACCCCCCGCTTGGCAGGACATGCAGCCAGCGCCGGCACCTTGCTCTTCGAAGTGGGCGCCTGGCGCGACTTGCGCACGAGTTGATTGATTGTTGGCATCGTTCCGAATTTCCCAAAATACCAAGGCGGCCTGCCAACGCTTGAGACTGCGCTCAGACCGCCCCGGGTGGATCGTTCCGACTCTGGCTACGATTGGCCAGTTCGCAAAGAGGCGGAATTATAAGTACTTTTCTCGGTAACCGTCAACCGGCTTCGACATTCGCCTCGGCGCCGGGTGCGTCTGGCAGCGCCGGTTCGTCGCCTGTAATTTCGCGATCAACCGCGATGTCCTGCCCAACAGACTGCATCTTGCGGGTGCGGTGATAAGCCATGCCGGTACCCGCGGGAATCAGGCGCCCGACAATGACGTTTTCCTTCAACCCGCGCAAATCGTCCCGCTTGCCCATGATCGCAGCCTCGGTAAGCACGCGCGTCGTCTCCTGGAACGACGCTGCAGAAATGAACGAATCGGTAGAGAGCGAGGCCTTTGTGATACCGAGCAGCAAGTACTGGTAGTCGGCACCCCGCTTGCCTTGGGCTTCCGCCTTGTCGTTCTCGTCAAGTACTTCGGCGCGTTCGACCTGTTCCTCGCGAATGAAGTGAGTGTCGCCCGGATCGGTGATCACCACCCGACGCAGCATCTGGCGGACGATCACTTCGATGTGCTTGTCGTTAATCTTCACACCTTGCAATCGATAGACGTCCTGGACCTCGTCGATGATGTAGCGCGCCAGTTCCTCGACCCCCTTGAGGCGCAGGATGTCATGCGGCTCGGCCGGCCCGTCGACAATCACCTCGCCCTTGTTCACGACCTGACCGTCGTGCGCCATGACGTGTTTGTCTTTGGTGATCAGGTACTCGTGCGGCACGCCGTCCGGCTCGGTGATCACCAGGCGCTGCTTGCCTTTGGTGTCCTTGCCGAACGAAACCGTGCCGGTAACTTCCGCCAGCATGCCGGCGTCCTTGGGCGAGCGAGCCTCGAACAACTCTGCGACTCGCGGCAGGCCCCCCGTAATGTCGCGGGTCTTGGAGGATTCCTGCGGAATCCGCGCCATCACGTCGCCCACGCCGATTTGCTGACCATCCTTTACGGTAATCAACGACCCGACCTGGAAGGTGATCGTTACCGGGTGGTCGGTCCCGGCAATTTTCACTTCCTCCCCGGTTTCGGTCAGCAACTTCACTTGCGGACGCAAGCCCTTGGTCGAAGACGTGCCGCGCCGCTTGGGATCGATGACCACCAGCGTCGACAGGCCCGTCACTTCGTCGATCTGCTTGGCCACCGTGACGCCCTCTTCGACGTTCTCGAACTTCACGTAGCCCGCGTATTCGGTAACGATCGGGCGGGTATGCGGATCCCACGTGGCGAGTTGGGTGCCGGCCTTCGCCTGCAGCCCGTCTTCGACCAACAAAGTAGACCCGTAGGGAACCTTGTGTCGCTCGCGCTCGCGGCCGTGATCGTCGGTAATCAGAACCTCCGCCGAACGCGCGATAACGACCTTTTCCCCCTTGACCGATGTGACATAGCGCATGTTCTGGGTGAAGCGGACAAAACCGGCCGACTTCGATTCGATGCCGGAAGCAGCAGCGGACCGCGAAGCCGCGCCGCCGACGTGGAAGGTGCGCATGGTGAGCTGGGTGCCCGGTTCGCCGATCGACTGCGCCGCAATCACGCCGACCGCTTCGCCGACGTTGACCATGTAGCCTCTGCCCAGATCGCGGCCGTAGCACTTGGCGCACAGGCCGTAGCGTGTTTCGCAAGTCAGCGGCGTACGGACCCGGACTTCGTCGATACCCAGGGCTTCGATCTGCTCCACTGCGTCTTCGTCGAGCAATGTTCCGGCTTCATAAAGGGTTTCCTGAGATTCCGGATTCACCACGTCGGAAGCCGCTACGCGACCGAGAATACGCTCGCGCAGCGCCTCCACGACCTCGCCGCCTTCGACCAGCGCTTTCATCGCGAAGCCGAGCGAGGTGCCGCAGTCGTCTTGCGTTACCACGAGATCCTGTGTCACGTCCACCAGCCGGCGTGTGAGGTAGCCTGAATTCGCGGTCTTCAGCGCCGTATCGGCCAGGCCCTTTCGCGCGCCGTGGGTCGAAATAAAGTACTGCAAGACGTTCAATCCCTCACGAAAATTCGAGGTGATCGGCGTTTCGATGATCGACCCGTCCGGCTTGGCCATCAGGCCGCGCATGCCGGCAAGCTGCCGAATCTGTGCGGCGGAACCACGTGCGCCCGAGTCGGCCATCATGTAGATCGAATTGAATGATTCCTGTTTGCCATGCTTGCCGGCGCGATCGACGACATCCTGCACTCCGAGCTGCTCCATCATCGCCTTGGCCACATGGTCGCCCGCACGGCCCCAGATATCCACGACCTTGTTGTAGCGCTCGCCATCCGTTACCAGACCGGACGTGTATTGCTGCGCAATCTCCTTCACCTCGTGCTCGGCGGCAGCAATGATCTGTTCCTTCGCGGTCGGCACCAGCATGTCCTTGATCGCGATCGAGATGCCCGCGCGTGTGGCCAGACTGAAGCCTGCTTGCATCAACTGATCGGCGAACACCACGGTATCTTTCAATCCGCAGCGACGAAATGCCGAGTTGATCAGCTTGGAGATCTCCTTCTTCTTGAGCGGCTTGTCGATGTGGGAGAACGGCAAGCCGGGCGGCAGGATTTCCGACAGCATTGCACGGCCAACGGTCGTCTCGTAGCGCGTGACTTTGTCGCGCTTATCGCCCTCCGCCGTCACCTCGACCTCGCGGATACGGATCGCCACTTTGGCATGCAGGTCGACATGCCCGGACTCCCAGGCGCGCTTGGCTTCCGCCACGTCCATGAAGATCATGCCCTCACCCTTGGCATTCACGGCCTCGCGTGTCGCGTAATACAAGCCCAGCACGATATCCTGCGACGGCACGATGATCGGTTCACCGTTGGCGGGTGACAGCACATTGTTAGAGGCCAGCATCAACGTGCGGGCTTCCATCTGCGCCTCGAGCGAGAGCGGAACGTGCACGGCCATCTGGTCGCCGTCGAAGTCGGCGTTGAAGGCCACGCAGACCAGCGGGTGCAACTGGATCGCCTTGCCTTCGATCAGCGTCGGTTCGAACGCCTGGATGCCGAGTCGATGCAGTGTCGGTGCGCGGTTGAGCAACACCGGATGCTCGCGGATCACCTCTTCGAGGATATCCCACACCTCGGGCACTTCCTGCTCGACCAGCTTCTTCGCGGCCTTGATCGTGGTGGCAAGCCCAAGCAATTCGAGTTTGTTGAAGATGAACGGCTTGAACAACTCGAGCGCCATCTTTTTCGGCAGGCCGCACTGGTGCAGCTTGAGCTGCGGCCCGACAACGATGACCGAACGGCCCGAGTAGTCGACACGCTTGCCCAGAAGGTTTTGACGGAACCGGCCGCCCTTGCCCTTGATCATGTCGGCGAGAGACTTCAACGGGCGCTTGTTGGCGCCAGTCATCGCCTTGCCGCGGCGGCCATTGTCGAGCAGCGAGTCCACGGCTTCCTGCAACATGCGCTTTTCGTTGCGCACAATGATCTCGGGCGCCTTGAGTTCAAGCAGGCGCTTGAGGCGATTGTTGCGGTTGATCACACGACGATACAGATCGTTCAGGTCGGAAGTCGCGAACCGCCCGCCATCGAGCGGTACCAGAGGACGCAGATCCGGCGGCAATACCGGCAGCACTTCGAGAATCATCCAGTCGGGTTTGATGCCCGACTGTTGGAACGCTTCGAGAACCTTCAGCCGCTTGGAGATCTTCTTGATCTTGGCTTCCGAGCCGGTGGTCTCGAGTTCGCTGCGCAGGGTCTCGATTTCGCGATTGTGGTCAAGCGAGCGGAGCAAGTCGCGGATGCCTTCCGCGCCCATCAGCGCATGGAAGTCGTCGCCATACTCTTCAACCTTGGCGAGGTAATCGTCTTCGGTAAGCAACTGGGCGCGAGCGAGTGGCGTCATGCCCGGATCGGTGACGACGTAGGCTTCGAAATACAACACGCGTTCGATGTCGCGCAAAGTCATGTCCAGCACCATGCCCAAACGCGACGGCAGCGACTTGAGAAACCAGATGTGGGCGACCACCGAGGCCAGTTCGATGTGGCCCATCCGTTCGCGCCGCACCTTCGACAGCGTCACTTCCACACCGCACTTTTCGCAAATCACGCCGCGATGCTTGAGGCGCTTGTACTTACCGCAAAGGCATTCGTAATCCTTTACCGGGCCGAAAATCTTGGCGCAGAACAGGCCGTCGCGTTCCGGCTTGAAGGTGCGGTAGTTGATCGTCTCGGGCTTCTTCACTTCGCCGTAAGACCAGGAACGAATCTTCTCTGGCGAAGCGAGGCCGATGGTAATCGCGTCGAATTCTTCTTCCTGCGTAACCTGTCTGAAAAGATCGAGCAGTGCTTTCATGTGTTACTCCTAATCGTGACCGTTTGTCGTTGGTGGGCGCCCGCAATCAGGCCGCCCGCAGCGTCGTGCGTGTCACCGAATCAAAAGCGCTCCAGATCGATATCGATCGCCAGCGAGCGGATTTCCTTCACCAGCACGTTGAACGACTCGGGCATGCCGGCGTCGATCTTGTGCTCGCCCTTCACGATGTTCTCGTACACCTTGGTACGACCCGAGACATCGTCGGACTTTACGGTGAGCATCTCCTGCAACGTGTAGGAAGCGCCGTACGCCTCGAGCGCCCACACTTCCATCTCGCCGAAGCGCTGCCCGCCGAACTGCGCCTTGCCGCCGAGAGGCTGCTGCGTCACCAGGCTGTATGGCCCTGTAGAGCGTGCATGCATCTTGTCGTCGACCAAGTGATGCAGCTTGAGTACATGCTTGTACCCGACCGTCACCTGACGTTCGAAGCGTTCGCCGGTGCGGCCATCGTAGAGCCATACCTGGCCGGAGGTCGGCATGCCGGCCAAGTCGAGCATGGCGCGGATCTCGTCTTCATTCGCGCCATCGAAAACCGGCGTAGCGAACGGCACACCCTTGGACAGGTTCTCGCCCAATTCCACGATCTCGCGGTCGGACAGCGAATCGATGTCTTCACCCTTGCCGCTGTGGTTGTAGATTTTGTTCAGAAACTGGCGCAATTCCTGCGTCTGCGTGTGGCTCTTGAGCATCGCGCCGATCTTCAGGCCCAAGCCCTTGGCGGCCCAGCCGAGGTGGGTCTCGAGAATCTGGCCGATGTTCATCCGGGATGGCACACCGAGCGGGTTCAACACGATGTCGACCGGCGTACCGTCTTCCATGTACGGCATGTCCTCTACCGGAACGATCTTCGACACCACACCCTTGTTGCCGTGGCGACCGGCCATCTTGTCACCGGGCTGCAGGCGGCGTTTGACGGCAAGGTACACCTTGACCATTTTTTGCACGCCCGGCGGCAGTTCGTCGCCCTGCGTAAGCTTCTTCTTTTTGGCCTCGAAAGCGATGTCGAAGTCGTGACGGGTATGCTCGAGACCTTCGCGCAGGCTCTCGAGCTGCTGGGCGACATCCTCGTCGGCCATGCGTATGTCGAACCAATTGTGCGGCTCGACACCCTCCAGGTACTCCTTGCTGATCCTGGTGCCTTTGGCGAGTTTCTTCGGGCCGCCGTTGGCCACCTTGCCGACGACCAGCCGTTCGATACGCGCAAACGTATCGCGCTCGACGATGCGCATCTGGTCGCCGAGATCCTGCTTGTAGCTGCGCAGCATGTCGTCGATGATGGATTGGGCGCGCTTGTCCCTTTCGATGCCCTCGCGCGTGAACACCTGCACGTCGATTACCGTGCCGTTCATGCCCGATGGCACGCGCAACCCGGTGTCCTTCACGTCGGAAGCCTTTTCGCCGAATATCGCGCGCAGAAGTTTTTCTTCCGGTGTCAGTTGAGTTTCGCCCTTGGGCGTTACCTTGCCCACCAGCACATCCCCTGCCTCGACCTCGGCACCGATGTAGACGATGCCCGATTCGTCGAGCCGTGCGAGCTGTGCTTCGCCGAGCGATGCGATGTCGCGCGTAATCTCTTCGGGACCAAGCTTGGTATCGCGCGCAACAACCGTCAGTTCCTCGATGTGGATCGAGGTGAAGCGGTCGTCGGCTACCACCCGCTCGGAGATGAGAATCGAATCCTCGAAGTTGTAGCCATTCCAGGGCATGAACGCGACTAGCATGTTCTGGCCCAGCGCGAGTTCCCCAAGGTCGGTAGAGGCACCGTCGGCGATCACGTCGCCCTTGGCGATGATGTCCCCCGATTTGACCACCGGACGCTGGTTGATGTTGGTGTTCTGATTGGAGCGCGTGTATTTGATCAAATTGTAGATATCGACGCCCACTTCACCCGGCACCGTCTCATCGTCGTGTACGCGAACGACAATCCGGTTGGCATCGATGTAGTCGACGGCGCCGCCGCGCAGGGCCTGGACCGCCGTCCCCGAATCGACCGCCACGGTCCGTTCGATACCGGTTCCGACCAGCGCCTTCTCCGGCCGCAGGCACGGTACGGCCTGGCGCTGCATGTTGGCGCCCATCAGCGCGCGGTTCGCGTCGTCGTGCTCAAGGAACGGAATCAGCGACGCGGCGACCGAAACCACCTGCCCCGGCGCGATATCCATGTACTGAACCTGGTCGGGCGTGGACAGCGTGAATTCGCCTTTGTGCCGGCAGGAGACCAACTCGTCGGTCAGTTCGCCGCTCTTGCCCAACTGCGCGTTGGCCTGGGCGATCACATACTTGCCTTCCTCGATCGCCGACAGGAAGTCGATCTGGTCGGTAACGCGTTGCTCCGACACCCTGCGGTAGGGCGTTTCGAGAAAGCCGAACTGGTTGGTGCGCGCATATAGCGCCAACGAGTTGATCAGACCAATGTTCGGGCCCTCCGGCGTTTCGATAGGGCACACCCGGCCGTAGTGGGTCGGGTGTACGTCGCGCACCTCGAAGCCGGCACGCTCGCGCGTCAGGCCGCCCGGTCCGAGCGCGGAGACGCGGCGCTTGTGCGTGATCTCGGACAGGGGGTTGGTCTGGTCCATGAACTGCGAAAGCTGGCTCGACCCGAAGAATTCCTTGATGGCTGCCGATATCGGCTTGGCGTTGATCAGGTCGTGCGGCATCAGATTGTCGCTTTCGGCCTGCGACAGACGTTCCTTGACGGCACGCTCCACCCGCACCAGTCCGGCACGGAATTGATTTTCCGCCAACTCGCCGACCGACCGGACACGCCGGTTGCCAAGGTGATCGATGTCGTCGATCTCGCCACGGCCATTGCGCAGTTCGACCAGAATCCTGATGACGTCGACGATGTCCTGGTTGGACAGGTTGCCGTTGCCGACAAGTTCGTCTCGACCGACGCGGCGGTTGAACTTCATCCGGCCGACCGCCGACAGATCGTAGCGCTCGGGCGAATAGAACAGACCATGGAACAGCGTCTCGACCGCGTCCTCCGTCGGCGGTTCGCCAGGGCGCATCATGCGGTAGATGGCCACGCGAGCCGACAACTGATCGGCGGTCTCGTCGGTCTTGAGCGTCTTCGAAATGTAGTCGCCGCGATCGAGGTCGTTTACGTAAAGTGTCTTGATGTCCTTGGCGCCGGCCTCGACCAGTTTGCCAATCAAATCCTCGGTCAATTCGTCGTTGGCATTGGCGAGCACTTCGCCGGTCTCACCGTCGACGACATTGGTCGCAACCACGCGGCCGACCAGAAAGTCCTCCGGCACGTCGATCCTGCTGATGCCGGCTTCTGCCAGATCGCGGATGTGCTTGGCGGTGATCCGCTTGTCCTTGGTAAGGATGACCTTGCCGGACTTGTCGACGATGTCGAACTTGGCAACTTCCCCGCGCAGCCGATCCGGCACGATCTCGAATTCGGCGCCCTTCTTGGACAGGTGAAAGGTATCGAATTCAAAGAAGGTGGCGAGAATCTGCTCGTTGTTCATTCCAATTGCCTTGAGCAGGATCGTCACCGGCATCTTGCGTCGGCGGTCTACCCGAAAGAACAGGAAGTCCTTCGGGTCGAACTCGAAGTCGAGCCAGGAGCCGCGGTAGGGAATGATCCGCGCCGAGAACAGCAGCTTGCCGGAACTGTGCGTCTTGCCGCGGTCATGTTCGAAGAAGACCCCCGGCGAACGGTGCAACTGGCTGACGATGACACGCTCGGTGCCATTGATGACGAATGAGCCGGTGGTTGTCATCAGCGGAATCTCGCCCATGTAGACCTCCTGCTCCTTGACTTCCTTGATGGTCTCTTTCGGCGCCTCGCGATCCATAATCACCAGACGAACACGCGCACGCAACGGGCTGGCAAACGTCAAACCACGCTGCTGGCATTCCTTGACATCGAAGGCGGGCTCCCCAAGCATGAAATGCACGAATTCGAGACGCGCATTGCCCGAATGCGAGCTGATCGGGAATATCGACGAGAAAGCCGCTTGCAGACCCTGATTCCTGCGTTGCTGCGGCGGCAGATCGGCCTGCAGAAACTGGGTGTACGATTCGAGCTGGGTCGCCAGCAGGAACGGAACGTCGAGCACACCCGCACGCTTGGCGAAGCTCTTGCGGATGCGTTTCTTCTCGGTGTGCGAATACTGCGATGTCTGGGCCATGTCATCTCCGATCGACAACGGGCGCCGGAACAAGGAACGGCGCTTACCGAGGCGATGTGTCTGATTCAGGATCGCGCGGGCTGCGCGGCTTGCCTGGATATGCTGCGACTCGATTCCGTTCGGGCGGTTGGCCTCTACCAACCTCTGGCTGACGACATCGGGCTAAGGAGCGAACGCTCCGCGGCAGGACCCGACGTCCGACCTGAACCTGTCCTCTGCAGTCGCTTCAGAAGACAAGGAAAAACCGGAAAAGTGCCGGCTTTTCTTTGCGCTCTGTAAAACGCGAAGGCTGGCGCCGTCATGGCGCCAGCCTTTCCCCAGCAAACGATTACTTGATTTCGACCTTTGCGCCGGCGTCGTCGAGTTGCTTTTTGAGCGCCTCGGCGTCGGCCTTGGGAATCGCTTCCTTCACTGCCTTCGGCGCGCCGTCGACGAGATCCTTGGCTTCCTTGAGGCCCAGGCCAGTCGCCGCGCGCACGACCTTGATGACTTCAACCTTCTTCTCGCCAGCGGCCAGCAGCATGACTGTGAATTCGGTCTGCTCTTCAGCGGCCGGCGCGGCCGCACCGCCCGCGGCCGGCGCCGCAACGGCAACGGCAGCTGCAGCGGAAACGCCGAACTTCTCTTCCATGTCCTTGATCAGGCCGGACAGTTCCAGCACGGTCATATTGGAAATGGCGTCGAGGATTTGGTCTTTCGTAATTGACATTTGATGCTCCTGAATTTCTGTCGGTACCGCAGTTCTGCGGCGCCTGATTTCAATGATTGTGTCGTGTTCCGGAACGGATACGGCTCACGCCGCTTCCTTCTGATCGCGAACGGCAGCGAGGGCGCGCACAAACTTGCTCGGAACTTCATTGAGCGTGCGCACGAACTTCGCTACCGGCGCCTGCATCGTTCCCACTAGCGTGGCCAGCAGTTGTTCGCGGCTGGGCATGGTGGCCAACGCCTTGACGCCACTGGCATCCATGACGTAGTTGGCCATTGCGCCCGCCTTGATAACGAGTTTGTCATTGCCCTTGGCAAACTCGTTCAGCACCTTGGCAGCAGCCACCGGATCCCTGGAAATTCCATAGATCAGCGGCCCGACCAGATGCCCGGCCAGCCCCTCGAACGGCGTGCCGGCAACGGCGCGACGCGCAAGAGTGTTTTTCAGAACGCGCAGGTACACCCCTTCCTTGCGTGCCTTCGCGCGCAAGCCGGTGATGTCACCCACTTCCAGACCACGGTACTCAGCGACGACGATTGCCTGGGCTTCCGCAACCTGCGCGGAAATCTCGGCAACAACCGCCTTCTTCTGATCAAGATTGAGACCCAAGGTCAACTCCCAGTTAAGCGGTTCATCGGCGGCAACGACCGCATCCGAACCAAAACACGGCGACCTTCATTCAGGAGTCCAACCACCGTCGACCGTGCCAAAGCACGATCGATTGCTTCCGATTCCTGGTTCGGGCAACGCCATCTGCGTTGGGCGCCGAAAGGCCTTGCGGCGTTGCGGTGAATTAAGTGCGCCGGCCCGAACTGCAGGCCAGTGCGCCCCAACGGTCTTTGACAACCTGCCGGCGGAAACGCCTCCGGTAGCCCAAAGTTCGTTCGGGAACCGCAAATGCGGCGGTGCCCGAGAATAACTGTTATGCGCTCAGACTCGCCTGATCGACCCGCACGCCGACACCCATGGTCGACGCGAGCGAAATCTTTCTCAGGTACTGACCCTTCGACGATGCGGGCTTCGCCTTTTGCAATGCTTCGAGCAAGGCCGAGAGATTCCGCTGCAATGCCTCGACCGCAAAAGACGCACGGCCGATCGTGCAATGCACGATCCCGGCCTTGTCGGTGCGGTACTGAACCTGGCCGGCCTTGGCATTCTTGACCGCAGTGGCGACGTCCATGGTCACCGTTCCGACTTTAGGATTGGGCATCAGGCCGCGCGGACCGAGGATCTGACCCAGCGTCCCGACAACACGCATCGCGTCCGGCGTGGCGACCGCCACATCGAATTCGAGGAAACCCTCCTTGACCCTGGCAGCCAGATCGTCGAACCCGACGACATCGGCGCCCGCGGCCTTGGCGGCTTCGGCCTTTTCGCCCTGCGCGAACACCGCGACACGCACATTCTTGCCGGTTCCTGCAGGCAGCACGACCGAGCCCCGAACCACCTGGTCGGATTTCTTGGCATCGACGCCGAGATTCACCGCCACATCGATCGACTCATCGAACTTGGCGGTCGCGCACGCCTTGACCAGCGACAGTGCGTCGGCCAACGGATAGACCTTGCTGCGATCAATTTTCGCGCGAAGCGCCTGAACTCGCTTGGACAGTTTCGCCATGTCACAGGCCCTCCACGGTGATGCCCATGCTGCGGGCGCTACCGGCGATGGTCCGCACCGCCGCATCGAGGTCGGCGGCGGTCAGGTCCTTCATCTTCGCGTTGGCGATTTCCTCGGCTTGCGCCCGGGTAATCTTGCCCACCTTGTCGGTATGCGGTTTGGGCGAACCTTTCTGCACCTGGGCGGCCTTCTTTATCAGCACCGTGGCCGGCGGCGTCTTCATCACGAAGGTGAAGCTCTTGTCCGCGTAGGCGGTGATCACGACGGGTATGGGCAGGCCGGGTTCCATGCCCTGGGTCTGCGCATTGAACGCCTTGCAGAATTCCATGATATTGAGACCGCGCTGACCGAGCGCGGGGCCGATCGGAGGCGATGGGTTCGCCTTGCCCGCCGGCACTTGCAACTTGACGTAGCCGACAATCTTCTTGGCCATGATGACTCCTAAAAGTGAGTGATAGCGCGCGTTCGGGTGCCCCTACTGACGCTCCTCTGCCGGTTCTTTGGGACCGGCCGCCCGCCGGCTTTACGCCTTTTCCACTTGCGAGAATTCGAGTTCAACCGGCGTCGAACGGCCAAAGATCGTCACCGACACTGCAAGGCGGCTCTTTTCGTAGTTCACACTTTCTACTAGACCGTTGAAATCGGTGAATGGGCCTTCCTTGACCCGCACCATTTCGCCGACCTCGAACAACACCTTGGGCTTGGGCTTTTCCACGCCCTCCTGCATCTGCTGCATGATCTTCTGGACTTCGGCCTCGGAAATCGGCGTCGGCTTGGTAGCCGTTCCACCAACGAAACCAGTGACCTTGGCGGTGCTCTTGACGAGGTGCCAGGTCTCGTCGTCCATTTCCATCTCGACCAGCACATAACCCGGAAAAAACTTGCGTTCCGAGATGCTCTTTTGTCCTGACTTCATTTCCACGACTTCTTCGACCGGCACCAGAATCTGGCCGAACTTGTCCTGCATTCCCGACCGCGCAACCCGGTCCACCAGTGCACGCTGCACGGATTTCTCGAACCCGGAATAGGCATGAACCACGTACCAGCGCCGGGTCATGACTTTCTCCAGCCAAGAACCAGATCGTAGAGAATCCACTCCAGGCTCTTGTCGGTGAGCCACAGGAAGACCGCCATGACAACGACGAATCCGAAGACGATGCCGGTGGTCTGCACGGTTTCCTTGCGCGACGGCCAGACTACCTTCTTGGTTTCGACAACGGTTTCATGGCCGAACACGGCAAAACGCTGGCCGGGTGCAGTAAACCATGCAACCGCTGCACCCGCACCGAGGCCGGCCAAGACCGACAGCACGCGGACGATCAGCGGCTGCTCGCCGAGCAGGTAAAAGCCGGCCAGACCGGCAATGACCAACAACACTGCCAGCGCGAATTTCGCATTATCTGCCATGTATTCCGTTCAAACCTATCTGGGTGGCAGGGGCAGAGGGAATCGAACCCCCAACCTTCGGTTTTGGAGACCGACGCTCTGCCAATTGAGCTATGCCCCTAACCCGGTAACACAAGACCCGCGCAAACGACTCGGCGCGGGTCCAGCGCGTCTCTCAAGCAATAACCTTTGCCACGACCCCGGCGCCGACGGTACGGCCGCCTTCGCGAATGGCAA
>APMI01019091.1_pt1 | contig 20998 bp, 16 predicted proteins | sample 667938 | NCBI WGS metagenome assembly APMI01 (sample SAMN01084076, study PRJNA167559) | wastewater metagenome | biome: Wastewater | place: Denmark: Ejby Moelle, Odense | collected 2011-11-28
GCGTTGATCGAATACATGTAGTTCATGTTGTCGACGCCGGACATCTGCTGTTCGATCGGGGTGGATACCGCCTGTTCGACGGTCAGCGCGTCGGCGCCGGTGTAGGTGGAGTTAACCTTGATCTCCGGCGGAACGATATTCGGAAACTGGGCGACCGGTAGCCCGGCCATCGCGACCAGGCCGATCAATGTCATCAGGATCGAGAGGACCATGGCGACAATCGGCCGGTTGATGAAGAACTTGGCCATGGCCGTTTACCCCTTGCTTTCGGGCGCAGACGCCGCCGGTTTTTCCCCGGATTTCTCCGGGTTGGCACCCGCCGGCGCTGGAGGTACGAAGGGCTGCGGATTGACGGCGATTCCGTCCTTGACCTTCTGCGTGCCCTCGGCAATCACCTTCTCGCCGGGCTGCAGGCCACTGGCGATGATCCAGTCCGAACCGATGCGCGCACCAACGGTCACCGGACGAATGGCAACCTTGTTGTCGGCGCCGACGACGGCCAGCAGGTACCTGCCCTGAATCTCGGTAACCGCCCGCTGCGGCACCAGCAACGCCCCCTTCTCGACCGACATCGTCGCCCTGATGCGGCCATACTGACCTGGGCGGAGCAGCTTGTCGGAATTCGGGAAGAGCGCAGCGCCTTTGAAGGTGCCTGTCGTTGGGTCGACCTGCCGGTCGAGGAACGAGAACTGCCCCTTGTGCGTATAGACCGAGCCGTCTACCAGAATCAGTTCGAGGGGGACGCGTTCGTGTCGTTCGCCTTCGGCCTGGAGTGCCCTGGCAAGGGCAAGATACTCGCGCTCGCTGATATTAAAATAGACCTTGATCGGGTCGACGGTCGACACGGTCGTCAGTTCGGTCGGCATACTCGGGCTGAGCAGGTCGCCAATCTGGGCCTTGGCGATGCCGGCTATGCCGTCGATCGGCGAGGTGATGCGGGTAAAGCTGAAGTTCAGCTTGGCGGTCTGCAGCGACGCTTCAGCGGCATCGAGCGAGGCCTTCGCCGACAGTTCCGCACCGGTGCTGTCGTCCAGATCCTTCTGGCTCAGCGCGTTCTTGGCCGCCAGCGGTTTGACCCGCGCCAGATTGGCCTTGGCGTTCTGGTAGAGCGCGCTTTGCTGGGCGCGCAATCCCTTGGCCTGGTCGACGGCTGCTTCGAAAGTGCGTGGGTCGATTTCGAAGAGCAATTGCCCCTTCTTGACCAGATCGCCCTCGCGGTAGTGTTGTTTGATCAGGTAGCCGGTCACCTGCGGACGGATAATGGCATTGACTTCGCCATCCAGCGAACCGATCCATTCTTGGTAGATCGGCACATCCTTCTGAACGACCGTCATGACTTGTATGGAGGGTGGCGCGGGTGGCGCTTGTTCAGCCTTGTCGCATGCTGCGGAAAAGATCAAAGCCAGGCAGGCGGCTCCGATGGAGATTTGCCGAAGTGCCTTAGCACCAGAAGAGTGTTGCAATTCGCTTTGCTTCATAACCGCCCCTACTATGGATTGTTTGTCGAATACTAACATCAGCTCACCCGTGAATCGTCGGTGAGTGGAATCGCTTATTGTCATACTGACAGGCGAACAGGAGGTGTTGTCGGCTAGTTTTGACGAGGCTTGAGGGTTGCGCCGCTGTGCTAGGCGCTGCGCGGCCTGCAGTGACAATTTGTCGAATGCGTTCATGACATACGACCAAGCCTGCAACGAGTTCAGATCGCCGTTGCCCCAGGTCTTTGTCGCGCCAGCTGCACACGAGTCGAAGTCTGCGGCGTACTTGCGAACGATCTGGGTGTCCCTGCACTCGGCGAGAGCCTTGCCCGATGCGCCATCGACGAACTGCATCTCCATGCCGGTTTTCAGTCCTCGCCCGAAACGTCTGTATGACAGCCGCAACGGACGGCATCGATGGCGTTCAGCAGGTCGCTCGCGATCGCCCGCTTGAGCACGAAGGCATCGGCGCCGGCTTTCATCACCGCCCGGCGTACGCTCTGCTCGTCGTGGACACTGATGACAATCACCTTGAGCTCCGGGCAGCGCGACCGGAGTTCCTGCAACCAGTCCAGGCTACCGTTCTGGGCCAGCGACAAATCCACGACCGCCACGTCGGGCCGAAGCCGAATCGCCCCCTCGAGCAAAGACACCTCGTCGGCCACCATGACCACCGATTCGAACGAGGTTTCCAGCAGCCCGCGCACGCCTTCCGTAAGGGCGTGGTGACGGTCGGCCAGCAGTACACAACTGAGAGGCATCCCGGGTATCAAGGCATTTCCTTTTCCGCAGCTCGCCGTGATACCTGTAAGTACCCAGCTTCACACGTAGGTTAGTCGCGATTTGGCGTGCTGTGACCTCGGGATAATACGGGGCGTGTCATCGGAAAACCACGAGCCAACCGATGCGTTGAAAGCAGAGGGCGGCACTCGTTGCACGCAGGCTTTCCTTTTTGGGACGACCCTGCTGGTCATTCGCTGCCGAGCAGGGCAGGGCGCCGGCAGGGCGCCCGTTTCAGGGCATCCAAAGCCGCCCTGGGTGCCCTCGAAAGGCGGTGTTTATGGTGTGAGCTTCGTAATCTTGTTGCCCTGCAGGCCGATACCGGCCATCAGACCCTTCTGGCCGAAGATGAAGGCATAGATATCGTCGTTCGCGGTCTTGGTAGTCAATGACTTGCCCATGCCCTGGTCCACGACGACGACGCTGGGGCCTACGCCGACTTCGAAGCCATCGTTGGCATTCAAGACATTCAATGCTTTCTCATTCATGAAGAACATCGCGTAACCGTATTGCTGCGCACCGGCTTGAAGCCCGTACGAAGCACCGGCGGTGCTGTAGTAACCCGCTACCTTGCCGCCCTTGAAGAGTACGCCCTCACCGTACTGCCCACCGACAATGAGGCCGGCCTTGGTGATCTTGGGAAACACCAGGACGGCAAGCGCATCACCGGACAGTGCTTTCGCCGCAGGGACTTTGGCGATCAGCTTCTGATGGGCAGAACGTGCGCTGCGTTCTAGCGCGGTACGATCCGCCGCGATGGCGCCAGCCGGGGCCAGCAGCGCCATGGCGAGGACAATCAGGAAGTAACCGGATAGCCGGGAAACCTGCGAAACAATTGTTTTATGCATGTACTCACCTCTGAAGTGTCGTTTTCAAGAAAAATTCAGCCGCTCCTTGCGGGCAAATCATGATAGTCCATATGCAAGCCGGACGTGATCCTTTTGCCCGCCAAATCTTGCAAAGTGCGTCCGACCGGGTTGCACATCGCTGATGTGCGCGGGAATGATTCCGATACTGGGCGGGCAAGAGTCACACGACTGCCCGAGGCGCCGGCAAACGGGAATTCTCTGCCCCCATCTGCTCTGGCGGTGGGGTTTAATGGATTTCTCAGATATCGACGAGACCCTGCCTGATGGCGAAGTGGATCAACTCGGCGTTGGTGTGCAGGCCTAGCGTCTCCATCATCTGATACTTGTGGAACTCCACCGTCCGCGTCGAGATCGAGAGCCTGCTGGCGATCGCTTTGGCCGGGTGCCCCTCGGCCAGGAGCTGGAGCACCTCACGTTGCCTCAGCGTAATGGAATCGAGCGGATCGCCGGATCGCTGCGGCCCCTGCTCCAGGGTTTCCCGTATCTCGCCAGCGAATTGCGGCGTGAGGTAGATTTTGCCTTCGAGTGCCGCGCGCAGGGCAAGGATCAACTCGACCGGTGCCGAGTGCTTGAGTACGAAACCCAACGCCCCGGCTTCGAGTGCGCGCCGCGCAAAGGTGACATCCCGGTGCATGGTGAGGAAAACCACGGGCACCTGATTTCCGCCTTGTCTCAACTCAACCAGGGCATCAATGCCATTGAGCTGCGGCATGCTGATGTCGGCGACGATCACGTCCGGTCGCAGCTTGCCGGCCGCCTCGATCAGCGCACGCCCGTCGGCCACCACGCCGACGAGATCGAATTCGGGGGCGAGCAGGCTCTTCAGCGCCTCGGCGACCATCAGATGGTCGTCGGCGATGAGCACGCGCGGGCGACACCGGCTGTTCATTTCATCTCGCCGTGCGCGGGAACCCAGGCAACGATTGTCGTGCCCTGGCCGGGCGTACTCTCGATGTCCAAGGTGCCGTTCACCAGCCGCATCCGTTCGCGCATACTGACCAGGCCGAGCTGCATCCGCTTACGCTGATGCTCCGGGTCGAAGCCGACGCCGTCATCTCGGACGGCGAGCAGCAAGCCGCCATCCATCTGCCGGAGCGTGACACTCGCACTGCGTGCACCGGCGTGGCGTGCTACGTTGCTCAGCGCCTCCTGCGCCACGCGGAACAGGCACAGCGCCGCGTCCTTGCCGACTTCTGCGGGCAGAGGATCAAAGTTCACGGCCAAGTCGAGCCCGGCCTGGCGAAGCCACCGATCGCATTCGGCCCGCAGTGCCTCGGAGAGTCCGAGCTCCTGCAGGACTGACGGGTGCAACTGGTAAGCCAGCGAGTGGACGTCCTCGCTCAGGCGCATGAGTTCGCCGCGCACAACCTGCATTGATTCGGCCACAGCGCCGCCTGCTGGCGCCGCTAGCTCGGCGCGCCCGGCTTCGATCGCCAGTACGGCGAGCCGCTGCGTTACGTCATCGTGCAGTTCGCGCGCGAGCAGCGCGCGCTCGTCCTCCTGCGCCCGGATCAGGCGCCGGCTGAGATCGCGCATGTCGTTTTCGGCGCGCTTGCTCTCCGTCACGTCGCGCAGGACACCGTAGGTGCAGACTACCTGCCCTTTGGCATCGCGCCTGCTGACGCCAGCCAGATGCTGAATCCACTTCTCGCCATGCGCCGGATGCAGGTAGCGATACTCGATCGAAAGCCGCTCCAGGGAACCCTCGTGCAATTGCCGGCGCATCTCCAGCACGCCTTCACTATCGTCCGGATGCAGATGATCGATCCAGTACGCCATAGCGTCTAGGCCCTGTTCCTGTTCCCGGGGAATGCCGCACAAATTGCGAAATCGCTCGTCGATGTAGATGGCGTTCTCGCCGAAGTCCACCTCGTAGAACGCCAGTCCTGCAAGCTCGGCTCCCGCGGCCAGGCGAGCCTCGCTTTCCTGCAGTCTCTTATCGCGGCGCCTGCGCGCGAGCGCGTTGGTGAATACTTGCGCGACCAGTTGCAGCCGATTCGCCAGCACCTCGTTCCAGCCGCGCTCGGCGAGCAGGGAATTGAAGCTAAGCGCGCCTATGGGCGGCTCGCCACCTACCGCGAGCGGCAGCGTCAGACTTGACTTGATGCCCAGCAGGCGAGCGTTTTCCCGGTCGACGGCCGCTTCTGCCGGCAATTCATCCAGCGAGGATAGGGCAACACGGCGGCCGTTCAGCATTTGCTGGCGGACCCAGGGGAAAACCTCCTGACGCAAGGGCTCGAGAGTTCTGAAAACCTCTTCCGCGTAGTAGGTATGGGTGGGTCTAATGAGAGCCTGGTCCGTTCCCTTCCATTGCCAGAGCACCGCGAGTTCGATGCCGACAAGCTCGCAGACGCGTCGCAGCGAATCGTCGATCTCGTCGTCCACCTCGCCAGGAAGACGGTTGACAAACCTTGAAGAGAGTTCAGTGATCAGCGTCTCGAACTTGAGTAGCTGTTCCAGGTGCTCGATAGCGGGCAAACCGCCAGCGGAAAAATTCCAGTCGAAATTTGCGTCCATTGCAGCCTTGATTAGAACCTTCTGTAGCGAATTGGCGTGCCTGCGGTAATCGGCCTTATCGGAAAACGGGATCCGGCTGGCTCGATAAGCTTGTATCTATTGCCTACAGCACCTGCCGTTATCGTATAACAGGCTTCATCGGCGCGGTGGGCAAAAACGCAGCGTAAAATCCGGGCCACCGCTACCCGGCCGCACGGCTTTCCTCCCGGTTCTGCGACCCAGGAATCCCGCAGTTTCCCAGTGTCACCCCACGTAATATCCCGAGGTCACAGACCTCCGAATCGGGAATAACCTACATTTTGGAGTCAGGCGCTATCGGACAACTATCACGCCATGCAATGCCCGGTCGCGGCAATTGTGTGGGCCATTCCAGAAAGACTTGATACGTTGGCCGATGACAAGGGGTTTTCTCTAAAGGGACAGGTGACAATCATGGCTGGCAAGAAGACGATCAAGGATATGCCGGCAGGCAATTCCCCGCAAGAAGCGCTGGGCAACAAGGCCTACGAAAAGGAACTCAAACAACTGCACGTGGAACTCGTCAAGTTGCAGCAGTGGGTGGTGCACAACGGGCTCAAGGTCTGCATCGTCTTCGAGGGCCGTGACGGCGCCGGCAAGGGCGGCACCATCAAGGCCATCACCGAGCGGGTGAGTCCGCGCGTGTTCCGTGTCGTCGCACTTCCGGCGCCGACCGAGCGTGAGAAAAGCCAGATGTATATCCAGCGCTACATCGGCCATTTTCCGGCGGCCGGCGAGGTGGTGATCTTCGATCGTAGCTGGTACAACCGCGCCGGGGTCGAGCGGGTGATGGGCTTCTGCAAGCCCGAGCTGGTAAAGAAATTCCTCGGCGCCGTGCCGATGGTCGAACGCGCGATGGTCGAGTCGGGAATCATTCTGCTGAAATACTGGCTTGAAGTCAGCCCGGAGGAACAGGAGCGCCGCCTCAGCGACCGCATCAACGATGGCCGCAAGATCTGGAAACTCTCGCCGATGGACGTGAAATCGTTCACGCGCTGGGACGACTATACGCAGGCGCGCGACGACATGTTCGCGGCCACCGACTCATCCTGGGCGCCGTGGTATGTTGCACGTTCGGAAGACAAGAAGCGCGTGCGACTCAACGTGATCAGCCACTTGCTGGCGCATGTTCCTTACGAGGTTGTGCCTGCCGAAAAAGTCAAACTGCCAAAGCGCAGGATTGGTCGATACAAGGCCGCCGACTATCCGTTCAAGTACGTCCCCGAGTATTTGCCGGTAAAAGGCAATCACTAAGACAAATGGCCCGGCAAAGGACCGACTTCCTCGCCATCGACACCAGGAGGCAGTAAATGAGGATCCGTGCAGAGGCTGCCGCAGTTATCGATCTGCATCATCCGCCCGACTTCTCGCTCGTTCTCGGCGGGCCGCTGTTCCAGCTTCTGCGCCGGGCGCACCTGTCCGACGATGCGCTGCTGCTGGTGCGCCAGCGCGTCATCGTTATCGTGCTGCTTGCCTGGCTGCCCTTGCTTTTGCTCTCGGCCCTGGAAGGAAATCTGTGGGGCGGTAGCACCGTGGTACCGTTTCTGTTCGATATTGAAGTTCACATCCGCTTCCTGGTGGCCCTTCCCCTGCTGATCCTTGCCGAGATCGTGGTGCACCGGCGCATGCGACCCCTGCTGCAGCAGTTTCTCGAACGAAACCTGATTCCCGAGAACGCCATGACGCGGTTTGAGTCGGCGATCGCCTCGGCGTTCCGCTTGCGCAACTCGGTGCTCGCCGAGGTGCTGCTGATTGCCCTGGTGTACGGATTCGGTGTCCTGATCGTCTGGCGCCATTACTCCGCACTCGACACGGCGACGTGGTACGCGACACCGTCCGTCGCCGGCTCGCAGCTCTCGCTGGCCGGGATTTGGTTCGGTTACGTCAGCCTGCCGATCTTTCAGTTCCTGCTGTGCCGCTGGTACTTTCGCTTGTTCATCTGGGCGCACTTTCTCTGGCAAGTGTCGCGCATCGAGTTGAGTCTCGTACCCACACACCCGGATCGCCTTGGCGGTCTGAGTTTTGTTTCCGGACAGGTCTACGCCTTCACTGTCCTCGCCGTGGCTCATGGCGCCCTGCTTGCCGGAAACCTGGCCAACCGCATTCTATTTCTCGGGGCCGAGCTGACGCAGTTCAAGGCGGAGATTGCCGTAATGCTCATCTTTCTGATGTGCATAATACTTGGACCACTCCTGTTTTTTGTGCCTCAGCTTGCGCAGGCCAAGCGGACGGGTTCCCGCGAATATGGCGTATTGGCCGAGCGTTACGTGCGCGAGTTCGATAGCAAATGGCTGCGCGGCGGTGCGCCGGCCGGAGAACCGCTCGTAGGAAGCAGTGACATTCAGTCCCTCGCCGATCTGGGGAGTAGTTTCCAGGTGGTGAGAGAGATGCGCATTATGCCGATAAAAAGGGACGATGTCCTCCGGCTTGTAGTCGCCACGCTGCTGCCGATTGTGCCGCTGGCACTGACCATGATGTCGCTGGAAGAACTGCTGAAAACGCTGTTTGGCGTGTTGTTCTAGTCCTCAGTCCTGTTACAAGGCATGGTAAAAGCCCGGTCACCGAGCCGCTGAGGCTGGCTGAAAAAGTGGACGCTATCTGCAAGATGATTTTCTACAGGAGGCGCCCACGGACCCATTGCCAACGCCTCAGAGGTAGCGTGCCGCATGATCAAGATTCAGCTTCTGCGGCGGAGGCAGTTCCGTGCGCGCGACACGTTCCAGACTTATTGCTCGACGCTGGGGCGTTGCGCCACTCAGTTCCACGATGACAAATTCGATGTCGGCAGCCGTCGCGGTGCTGGTTTCGTCAAGCATCACGTTCATCGGACTGAGCCGCATGCGCGTTGGCTCGAAGCGCAGATAACTTTCCGGCTTGCCGAGTACGTCCTTCAGGCACTCGAGCTCCGCCTCCAGTGCCGACTCACCGCTCCCTATTGCGTGCAATTGCCGCTCGTTCTCCAGCAGCGATGCCTCCAGTTGGGCCTGCTCGCCTGGTGCCGCCGGATCCGCACCGAACATCGATCCCAGACCCGGTCCGTGTTTCTGGAGCAGGCGCAAACGCGTCCGGATCAGCGATCGGCTGGCTTGCAGCTCCTGCCGCTCGACACGCTCCTCACCGATCTCCGACAGTGCCTGGGCCACCAGATGCTCGAAGACCTCGACGCCAACGATTCGACGTAAACGCGCCTCATCGCGACCGCAGAGCCGCGCCCGGTGATCCGAGAAGCTGACGCTCGTCTGAGCCACGTCGCGCTGCACCGTGTCGCCGTGCAGCGCCATACCGAAGACAAGCTGTTTATTGATCGCCATGCCGAGGATCACCAAAGCCTCGTCGAGTTCCGGGAACTTGTTGAATAGGGTGCGCAGATTGTCCGAACGGCCGAGCACGGTCTGGATATCGGTCGGAGCGACAAAGAACGCACGCAAGGCCGGATCGGAAGACCAGGCCTTCGCCGAAAGAGTATGGGCTGCGGGCAGCGCCGCAACCTGCGCGCACAGGAATTCAATCGTCGTCTCGACAGCGGGAGTCAGGCGCTTGTAGCAGTCGGGCAGCAGCTTGAGGCGCGGATTGGTCAGTGCAATGGCTTTCTCTACGGCTCCTTGAACCATCTCGTCGGACACCCGATCGGGGTCGAATTGACCCGGACGATTCTTAAACCAGTCCAGAATACCCATGTCATCAAATCTCCAGTGAAAATCGCTCCATAAACCGAATCACGTCACTCTCTTCCGCGTGGCCATCACGCGCGATCCATCAGTGCACTCTGGTACGGTCGCTTGCGGATATCAGAGATACCGATGCTCGGCTTGCCCATACTATAAGGTACTCACTTCTGACGCTCTCCTCCCTCGGCAGGTTGCTCTTCGCTAACGGGCTGCATGCCCAGCCCCCCGCCCAGTCCCTGCGAATCGGGGATGCGCGCCAAGGCCAGGTCTTCGGGGAATTTGTAGTGAGCCCCGACTGCGCGATCGAGAAGCGCCAACTGCTGGCGCAACTCGGCATGCCGATGCGGCGGCAGGGTTTGCATGAGATTCTCCAGCAGCGAACGCATCCGGCGCACGACCTGGATGCTGCCAGTTCCGCAATGGCGTATTTCGGTACATGCGAGGTGCACAAAATCCTCCCAGTTCGGGGTGCGTAGGATCAGACAGATTCCGCCGGCTTCGTCGCAAATCTCGTCCCGGCGCAAGTCGTGAAGACCGACGCGCCGCAACAGACGATGCAACTGGTCAATGGCGAGAACGGCCGTCGTCGGGTCATTGATCGCCGCCGACAAGGCCTTGATGGCGATATCGACCAGGATGCGGAAGGCAAAGGTCGGATCCTGCTCCATCGTGCGCTCGGTTCCGATCGCGACTTCCGCCCGCAACTGACGCTCGTCGATGTCGCTAGTGCCGCCATACAGGCGGAACAGCGCTTCATCTGGCGCCAGGAAGTCACCGATCTGCGGCACGAATTCAATGATCCCGCCGGCCTTCCTTGCCTGCGCTACCAGGGCCTTCAGGTTGACAGCGAGCACCGCGCCCGATGCTCCGGAGTGAACAACGATTCGGTCCGGGGAGGGCAGTACGCGCGGAGAATCGATGGTTCCCGGACGCGCCGTTTGCTCCGGATAAACGCTCCTGATGACGGTGAGCCCCGACTCCCCTACGCGCGCCACAATGCTGACCGGACGCAGCATTCTCGCAGCGTAATCGATCAGAAACAGGAAAGTCACAATGCTGAGCAGCCCGAAAGATGCAGACAAGAATGTGTTCAATTGATGCACCGTGTCGCCCATCATGCGCAGGGTTCTGTTCGCGAAGAGAAGCGTAACGACAAACAGTCCGACGCAGGATCTGACAACGTTGTCGCGCAAAAAAATGGTGGCGATGACACGTGGCGTATATTGCCCTCCCGCGACCTGGATGGCCACCAGCAGCGAGCCGAAGGTAAATACGAGAAAAGACATGCTCGCCGCGATGATCGTCTCCAGCATCGAACTGACACCTGCCGTGCCGGTAACGGCAAGCACGGAGGCCTGGTCAATTCGCCCTGACGCAATCAGCCAGTCGCTGACGGCTTCCGACAGACGAACGAGGACCAACTCGATGAGAACGGCAACAAAAGGGACGATCCACAGCGCGGACAAGACGTAGCTCTTGAGCGCATACCAACGGTACCAGTTCAATTCGATGAACTCATACTTGAAAACCGACCACGCTTCACGTGACCGCGTCCGCGCGCTGTTCAATGCACGTTTCCACAGGGTTTGCTGTTTCATTCGATTACCCGATTGAAAAAGGCACAGGCCAGGCGGTGCCACCTGTCTCCAGGCTGGCGCCGTCGCCGGCCAATTGATGACGCCGGACTGCTCATCTCAGATGGCAGCGGCATCTCCTCTCTCCGCCGCCCGATCGCTCGATGGTCCTGAACTGCCTGCGCAAGCATCTACCCTCCTCAATTGGTCGCACGCTCTACTTTACGGAAAAAGAGATCACTGATTGCTTCCTCTCCGAGCACCCGTCCAAGTTCCTTGAAGGCGAAGAATGGAATCAAGGCCACGAAAATCACCAGCGATCCGGCGAGCAATTCGTGCGGCCAGCGGTCAAGGAATTCCGCGAATCCGCCCGCAACTCCCTTTCCCGTCCACAGACCCTTGATCGCATGCTCGATGAGGTTGAAAACGATGACAAGAAAAGTGAAGACGAGCGCCTTGTACAGGGTGGAATAAATCAGGGGTCTTTGCTCAAGGCTGCGCCCCAGGCGGAAGACGGCGCCGATCATGATGACTTTTGCGAGGATCAAGGCCTGGATCACGGCCACCCAGTAATTCGTGTAAATGATGTCGTGGGCGGCGAGAACGAGTCTCCGGTACTGCGAGAAAGCGGCGAAAATGAGGGCCAGATAAATCGCATTGAATACGTACTCGGCCATCCCGTGAAGGAATTTAGCCTTCCAGCTTCCTGAATTCAGGACATTGCCTGCCATGAACTACCTCCCCCATCCCGCGCATTCCTGCCACAACGTCGATGATCGGCGGCAGGACCGAATCGGTCGCCACGAAGATCATCATTCGTTCAATTCTCCAGCAGGTGAGTGTGAAAGCGTGACAGCATGCCGCCGGACAGTGTCCTGGCGCTGAACCCGCTCTGCAGCAGGATCCGGGTCGCGTAGTAGGCACGTCCGCCCGAGCGGCAGATCACGAGGATTTCCCGATCGCGGGGAAGCTCGCCCAGGCGCGAGCGCAGTTGACCCAAGGGGATATTGACCGCGCGCGGCTCGCTTTCCACCGCAAGTTCCACCGGCTCGCGCACGTCGAGCAGGAATTCCTCCTCGCTCAATGCCCAATGACTGATCGGCATGTCGCCGCGCAGGATATCCGCAGCGACCATTCCCGCGAAGTTGACCGGGTCCTTGGCGCTGCCGAACTGCGGCGCGTAGCACAGTTCGGCTTCTTCGAGGTCGTAGATCGTGGCGCCCATCTGCAAGGCCATGGCGAGCGCGCTGATGCGCTTGTCCACGTTGTCCTCGCCGAGCGCCTGCGCACCGAGGAAGCGACCGTCGGATTTCCGGAAGATGATCTTCATGGCGATCGACCGGGCGCCGGGGTAGTAGCCCGCGTGCGAATTCGGGTAGAGGTAGGCCTTCTCGTAGTCGTCATCGCCGAGGCGTTTCAACGTCTTCTCGCTGGCGCCGACCCAGGCGGCCGCAGCACCGAAGAGCCCGATGATCGAGCTGCCCTGGGTACCACGGAAACGGGACTGGCGCCCGGCGATTACATCGGCGGCGATGCGCCCCTGCCGGTTCGCCGGCCCGGCGAGCGCGACCAGACTCCACTCGCCGGTTACGAAATCCCTGACTTCGACGACGTCGCCGACGGCGAAAATGTCCGGGTTGCTGGTCCGCATCTGCTCGTCGACGCGAACCCCCCCGCGTTCACCGATCTCGATGCCGGCCGTTTTGGCCAGCGCTATGTCCGGACGAACACCGAGCGCAAGGATGATGATATCGGCCGGATGCGCTTTTCCGGATTTTGTCAGAACTTCGAGCGCGCCGTTTGCGGCCTGCCGGAACCCGGCCACGCCGTCATTGAGCGCCAGGCGGATGCCGTGCTTCTCAACATAGGCTTCGGCGATGCGCGCCATTTCCCGATCGAGCGGCGCCAGAACCTGATCGAGCATCTCGACCAGGGTGACGTCGAATCCGCGATGAACGAGGTTCTCCGCCGTTTCGAGACCAATGAATCCGCCGCCGATGACCACCGCGCGGGTCGTCGGCCTGATCGTCTGAAAGCCCGAGTATTTGTCCATCCCGGTAAGGAACAGGGTTCCACGTTCGATCCACTCGCGGATCGCTCGTGCATCGGGAACGGTGCGTACCTGGAAAATTCCCGGCAGGTCGATTCCCGGCAGGGGCGGGCGCACCGAGGTCGCTCCGGGCGAGAGCACGAGCTTGTCGTAGGGCTCGCTGCTCACTTCGCCGGTCTCCACATTGCGCAACTCGACGATCTTCTTCTCCGGCGAGATACGGATCGCTTCGCAACCAGTCCGCACGTCGATGGCGAACATTGAGCGAAAGGTATCAGCGGTTGCCACCAGAAGGCTCGATTCCTTCTCGATGATGCCGCCGACATGGTAGGGCAGCCCGCAATTGGCATAGGAGACATACGGACCGCGTTCGACCATGAGGATTTCCGCATTTTCATCGAGCCGGCGCAGGCGTGCCGCGCACGATGCGCCACCGGCTACCCCGCCAACAATGACCACCTTTTTCGCTTTGTCTTTGCGTTCCATATTCTTCTGCTGTCTTCAATCAATTACCGCCAGACGGGCACGCAACAGGCGCGCCATGCCCAATAGACTGAAGGCCGTCGATACCGACAAAGCGGAGCACACTTGGCCTTCAGCAGCCAGGGGAGTGGTTAAGCACTAAAGATGTGGCTCTCCAGTCCGGAATCGGTTGGGATCGCGGCGCGCATGCCGGGCGCTCAAGCACTTCCGGAACGCAGCCACCGCACTTGTTCAAGCCATGATGTTTACCCCACCATCGACATAGACGGTGTTGCCGGTCAGGCGCCTGGCGTAAGGCGTAGCAAGGAAAGCGCAGGTAAATCCGATGTCCATGATGTCAACCAGTTCCCCGAGCGGCGCGCGCTGAGCCGCCTCGTTGAGCAGCAGATCAAAATCTTTCAGACCCGATGCGGCTCTTGTCTTGAGCGGCCCCGGCGAGATGGCGTGCACCCGGACGCCCTGCGGTCCCAACTCGTAGGCCAGATAACGGCAGGCGGACTCCAGCGCCGCCTTCACCGGGCCCATCACGTTGTAGTTCGGTGCGACCTCGGTGGCGCCGTGGTAGCTCATGGCAAACATCGAACCGCCCTCGGTCATCAGCGGCGCCGCCAGCCTGGCCATGCGGATGAACGAATGGCACGAGATATCCATTGCCTGGGCAAAGCCCTCGGCCGAACAATTGAGCAAACCGCCTTGCAGATCCTGCATCGGCGCGAAGGCGATGGAGTGCACCAGAATGTCGAGCCGGCCCCACTGCTTCGTGATTTCATCGAAGACCGCTTCGAGCTCGCCGGGCTTGCTCACATTGAGCGGCATGATGATCGGCGCATCCAGCGCCTTGGCCAGCGGTTCGACGTACTGTTTCGATTTCTCGTTGAGGTAAGTGATGGCTACATCGGCCTCCAATTCGCGAAACGCCTTGGCACAACCGTAGGCGATGGAGTTCTCGTTGGCGATGCCGACGACCAGTGCCTTCTTGCCCTTGAGTGGGGGACGGGGGATTTCAACGGTCATGATGGGGCCTTTCCTGATCAGATATTGTTGAGGAGGCGATGCGTGTGTCGTGCGATCATCAATTCTTCATTGGTCGGGATCACCCAGGCTTTCGTGCGGCTGCCTGCCGTGTTGATACACGGGCCACCGGTAGTATTGGCGGCGCGGTCGAGTTCCACGCCAAGCCATGAGGCTGCCTGACAGATGCGCTCCCGGATCGGTACCGCGTGCTCGCCAATACCGGCAGTAAACACCAGCGCGTCGAGTCCGTCCATGGCGGCGGCGAGCGAGCCCAGTTCACGGGCGATGCGGTAAATAAACAATTCAACGGCGAATTTCGCCTTTGACTCGGTTGAATCAAGCAACGTGCGCATGTCGCTGGAAAGTCCCGAAACGCCGAGCAGCCCGGACTGCTGATAGAGCAGTTTTTCGATGGCACGGGCATCCATCTTCAGCTCGTCGATCAGATAGAGCACGACTCCAGGATCCAGATTTCCGCAGCGCGTACCCATCGGCAGGCCATCGACGGCGGTGAACCCCATTGTGCTGGCCATGCTCCTGCCCGCCTTGATGGCGCACATGCTGGCGCCGTTGCCCAGATGCAGCACGACGGCGCGCCCCTGCGCGGCGCGCGGGTCGTACTCCGCCAGAACGGAGGCGATGTACTCGTATGAGAGGCCGTGGAAGCCGTAGCGCCGCACACCGCGTTCGGTGATTTCGGGCGGCAACGCAAAAGCCTGCGCCACCGCAGGCTGCGCGTGATGGAAGGCGGTGTCGAAGCAAGCTACCTGGGGCAGCTCCGGGCGGTTGGCCAGTAGCAGGCGGATTGGCGTCAGGTTGTGCGGCTGGTGCAGCGGCGCCAGCGGGACGAACTTCTCCAGGTCCTTGACGATCTCGGCCGTCAGGCGCACCGGCGCGGCGTACTCGACGCCGCCATGCACCACACGGTGACCGACCGCGGCCAGTGGGTGCTCGCCAAGCTGATTACGCAGGAAGTCGGCCAGGTAACTGAGTGCGCCGTCGTGGCCGAGCGCTTCGCCGGCTGGCCACTGTTTTTCGCCGATGACGCCGCCGTCCGCATTCTTGGCCTTAAACTTGGGCGCCGTGTACAGGCCTTCGAGCTGCCCGCCGAGGAACAGCTCCAGCGCGTTTCCGCGTTCCATGAACAGCGAGAACTTGATGCTCGAGGAACCGGCGTTGAGAACCAGGATTGCGTCGCTCATGACGCGACCGCCTTGCCAGCGCTTGCCCGGCGCGCCTGAGCGACCAGCGCTGCCACCGCACAGGAGGCCAGCCGGGTCATCACCGAATCGGCACGGCTGGTAAGAATGATCGGCACCCTGGCACCGAGTACGATGCCGGCGGCGTCGGCATCGGCCATGAAGCTCAGGCTCTTGGCCAGCATGTTGCCGGCTTCGAGGTCGGGCACAACCAGGATGTCGGCCTTCCCGGCCACCGGCGAATCGATCTTCTTGATCGCGGCCGCCGAGAGATCAATGGCGTTGTCGAGCGCCAGTGGTCCGTCGAGAATGCCGCCGGTGATCTGCTTGCGGTCGGCCATTTTGCACAGGGCGGCAGCTTCCACCGTCGAGGGCACGTCGGGGTTGACCGTCTCCATCGCCGACAGGATCGCCACCTTGGGGTTTGGAAAGTCCAGATCGGTGACGAGATCGATGGCATTCTGGATGATGTGCATCTTGTCGGTCAGCGTCGGGAAGATGTTGATCGCCGCGTCGGTGACAATGATCACCCGATCCAGTTTCGGTACGTCCATGATGAAGGCGTGGCTGATGCGGCGCCCGGTGCGCAGGCCGGTCGCGCTGCGCACCACGGCAGCCATCAGTTCATCGGTGTGCAGACTGCCCTTCATCAGCATCTCGGCCTTGCCCTCGCGCGCCAGCTGCACCGCCATCTCGGCGGCGGCGTGGCTGTGCGGCACGTCCACCAGTTGATAAGGTGAGATGTCGAGCTTGAACTGGGCGGCGACCGCTTCGATCTTGTCGCGCGGGCCGACCAGGATAGGCAGCAGAATGCCCATTTCTGCGGCCTCCACCGCGCCCCTGAGCGAAGTCTCATCGCACGGGTGGGCGACAGCGGTGGGTACCGGGGACAGCGCTTTGCAACGCGCGATCAGGCGTTCGTATTTCTCATGTTTGCGCTCCATTATTCCCCCTTGGCCTTCGGTATGGATCTGGCGGGCTTGCCTGATTCTTTCTTCGTCCGCTTGACTGGCACGGCTGCCTTGACTGCTTTGGCCGGGGCGGCCGCTTTGACCGGCTTAGCCGGCGAGGCTGCCTTGGCCTTGGGGGCCGCTTTGGGCGGTTCGCCAGCAGCGAAAAGCTTTTCAATCTGCGCCAGCCGTTCGGCCCGTTCGCCGGTGACTTCACCGGTGGCGGACACAACCTTGCGAATTTTGCCGAGCGCTTCCGCCCGGGCGGCGTCACTGGGCAGCATCTTCGGAATCGCGGCCAGCGCGCCTTCGCGGTCGAGCAGCAGGCTGAAGAACTGTTCGCGCAGAATCTGTTTAAACTCATCAAGAGTCAGGCCGCCGTGTGCGGCACGCATCTGGCGCAATACCTCGAAGGCCCGCTCGTCTACGCCGGGCCCGGCCGTGCCGATATAGACCAGGCTGCGAATCGCCGCTTCGCGAGGGCCGCCCTCGGCGATGCGCTCCCTGAGTTCGGCGATGCGTTTCTGGATGAACTTGACTCGTGCGGGTTCCAGACCGGGGTGCGGGCGCGGGTTCTCGTCTGGACCACCGAGTCCGACCAGCGTTTGAAGCAACGGCGAACTGTAGATCGCCAGGAAGATCTGCTCCATGCTGCTCTCGCGCAGATCGCGATAGCCGTCGAGCGCAGCGATGATTGCATCCGAGACTATCGGTTGCCACTGCGCAAGGGGATTGTCTGGCGAAACCGGCTTGCGCTGCCCGCGAACCTGCTCGGCAAGCTGGGCAACCAGTTGCATCAGCGGGTTGCGCTCGGAAAAAATCTGGTAGGGCAGTTCGGCGGTGTTGAGCTTTTGCAGCCATTCGGACGTCTGTTCGTTGATGAACGCGCGCACAAAGGGCTGGAACAGCGTGCGATACATGCCGAGGTTGATCTCCGACACCCGCCGTGCGGCGGCGAAGCGGCGCTCGTTTTCGGGGCTGGGCCGAACGATGGCACGAACGTCGTCGAGGGTGCGTGGTTCGAAGCGCACGATCCAGTCGCCGGTGACCAGTTCCGGATTGGCGGCGTCGGCGGTCTTCGGGGTCATAACCGCCTCGTACAGGCCGGGCGGCAGCACGTCGATCAGATCGATGTTGGTGGCGAACTCCTGGTGCTCCTTCCTGGCGATTCCACCGCCGACAAAGATGCCGAGATGGCCAATGCTGTCGTGCACGGCGTAGACGATGGTCTGGCCGCAGGCGCGAATGTCGTCATCCTTGCCATAGAGATCGACGATCCAGCCCAGCGCCTGTTGCGGTGGGGTGATGTTGTCTCCCTTGGAGCAGAAACAGACGATCGGCGAGCGGATGTTGCGCAGGTCGATGCGGACGCCGTCGCTGGTGAGGATTTCGGCCGTGGCGAGGCGGTTGCCGACAAACAGTTCGTCGACGATCCATTGAATTTCCTCGGCGTTGAGATTGACGTGGCCGCCCCACCATTTCTCGAACTCGAGGAAACGCACCCCTTCGCTGTCGACCTTCGACCAGAGGTCGTAGTTCTTGGTCCAGTACGTATTGGACGGATTCTGCTTCTCGAAGTTTTCGACCAGGTAGCCGCCGTTGAACTTGCCGGCGCCCAGATCGCTGGTCAGCGCGGTCAGCCAACTACCGCCCAGCACGCCACCCGTGTAGCGCATCGGGTTCTCGCCTTCCACTCCGGCCCAGTAGGACAGCGGTGAGCCGGGAATGATGATCGGCCCGAACAGTTCCGGCCGGATGGCGGCCAGCATCATCACCGCCCAGCCCGCCTGGCAGTTGCCGATGACGCAGGGCCTGCCCTCGGCGTCGGGGTGGAGCTCGATGACCTTCTCCAGAAACACCGCTTCGGCGCGCATGATGTCTTCGATGGTCTGGCCGGGCATCGGGTCGGGGGTGAAGCCGACGAAGTAGGAGGGGTGACCGGCGCGCATCGCCATGCCGAGTTCGCTGTCGGCCTTGAAGCCGCCGATCCCCGGCCCATGGCCTGCACGCGGGTCGACGACCACGAACGGGCGCTTTTTCGGGTCGATCGCCACCCCGTGCGGCGGCTTGACGCGCACCATCAAGTAATTGGCCGGCCGATCGAAGCTGCGTGCGTCCAGCACCAGTTCCGCGTCGAAGCTCAGGACGTGGGGTATCGCCTTTTCTTTCTGAGCATAGTATTGGCTGCTACGCTGGCGCAACACGTCCCAGAAGAGAATGGTGCGCTGCATGGCATCGGTCATGTACTCAACGAACGGCCCACCGGTGAGCATAGCCGAACCCACGCTACCGCTTGATGTCAACGATTGCAGCGCATTCGGCGCCGGTTTGACGGATGAGTCAATCGTGTTCTTGCGCGTTGTGTTGGTCATCTTGATCCGCTCCCATTACGGTTTGCTGGCTCGGCGCCCCATTCGGGAAGGCGCTCGCTGTGGATACCCGCTGCGCAATAATCGTCGTTCTACACGTTTCCTGTTTAACGACGGTTCCCGGCTTGTTTCAGCTCGCTTTAGGCACTTTCTCGCCGCCTATCGCCCTGCCGTGATTAATGTCAGTTAGCAACCCGATGCAACTATAGATTAGTCGCGATCCTGAGGATTGTGACCTCGGGATATTACGGGGCATATCGCGAGGAAACAACTAACTTCACCGCCGGAATTACCGGAGCTTCCATCAACTCAAGCTTGTGGAACTCCACCCTCTGCGCCGGGATCGAGCGCCTGGAATCGATCGCATAGACCCGGATTTCCATATGCCAAGCCCATCGCAAAGCTTCTCGGACATGCAATTCTTCGGTCGACGCATACCTGCTATGATGCCGCGGGTTTACTTGCTGCACGGTTTTTCTTCCGGAAGCTCCTGTAGATTGATCCATCACCGATTAATCGATTTCCTGTAAATGGTCTGTCATGAATAAACGTTCAATTATCCAAAGTCTTGTACTTGCCGGCCTGGTCTTCGCGGCTTCGCTGAGCTGTGCCGCCGAAGCGACGCGCCCACGTATCGGCCTCGTCTTGGGCGGGGGCGGCGCGCGCGGTGCGGCGCACATCGGCGTGCTTGAGGTGCTGGAACAACTCCGCGTGCCGGTCGATTGCGTGGCTGGCACCAGCATGGGCGGGCTTGTTTCCGGGGCCTTCGCCGCAGGACTGTCTCCGGCCGAGATGCGTACGGCACTGGCCAAGGCCGATTGGGACGACATGTTTCAGGACTACCCGGCGTATTCGGAAATCAATTACCGCAACAAGGTACTCGCAAAGAAATTCATTCCGGCCTCGGAAACCGGTGTCACCAGCAAAGGGCTTTCGTATCAGGGCGGTGTGGTTGCCGGGGAAAAAATAAAGCTGTTCTTTAACCGGCTGGTGCATTCCGATCAGGGCGAGCGGACGATCGAATCGCTACCCTTGCCCCTGTCGATCATTGCGACGGACATCGGCAATGGCGACAAGGTGGTATTCCGCGATGGCAACCTGACCCGCGCCATGCGTGCCAGCATGTCGGTTCCCGGCCTGCTGGCACCGGTCGATTACCGGGGGCGCAAGCTGGTCGATGGTGGATTGGTGGATAACGTGCCGATCGAAGAAGCGCGCAACCGCTGCCACGCCGATGTCGTCATTGCCGTCAACGTGGGCTCACCCTTGATGAAGGCGGAAGACGTGGGATCGCTGCTTAGCGTGGCGGTGCAGATGGTCAACATCCTGACCGAGCAGAACGTCAAGCTATCGCTGGCGACGCTCAAGCCGACCGATATCTACATCAAGCCCGATCTCGAAGGGATTACGGCGGGCGATTTCAAGATGAGTTCGGAAACTGCGGACCGCGGTAAAGCGGCAGCCGAGGCACTGGCCGAACGGCTCAAGCCCCTGTCGGTGAGCGAGGCGGAATACGCAGCCTGGGTAAACAAGATCGCCTATGCCAGAAAAACGCCCCCGATCGTCGATGAAATTCAGATTGCCGATCTGAAGTGGGTCGATCCTGCGGCTGTCGAGCGGCATCTGCATGGCGCCCGGCCAGGTGAGAGCCTGAAGGAAGGCAAGCTCGACGAGGACATGCTGCGTGCCTATGGCGATGGCTGGTACGAAACCGTCGACTATGAATTGCTGACGACGCGTGATCGCAACATCCTGCGCGTGCTGCCAGTGGAAAAAAGCTGGGGGCCGGACTATCTTCGCTTTGGCGTCAATCTGGACAGCGACTTCAAGGAAGATTCTTCCTACACACTGCGAGCGGCCTACGACAAGACCTGGCTTAACAGTCTGGGCGGTGAGCTAATTGTTGGCGCGGACATCGGCAACGCGCCCAGCATCGGGCTTGACTATTACCAGCCGATCGATCCGAAACAGCGCTACTTTGTGGAAACGAACCTGAATTACAGTGGGCGATCGTTCAACGTCTATCAGA
>APMI01040829.1_pt1 | contig 20998 bp, 13 predicted proteins | sample 667938 | NCBI WGS metagenome assembly APMI01 (sample SAMN01084076, study PRJNA167559) | wastewater metagenome | biome: Wastewater | place: Denmark: Ejby Moelle, Odense | collected 2011-11-28
TAACTGATTATATTTTTATGAAAAAGACTTTCTATAATTTACCTTCATTTTGTAAATTTTATTGAAGTCTTTATCATTCAACCCTAATAAACAATAATCAATGATAAAAATAAGATTGATGGCAATATGATCAAAAAATTTTAACAAAGACCAAAAACCATAAAAAATAGAAGTTAAAGCTACCAGAAAATAGAGTCTTCTTATGATCCTTCATCTCAAAAAAGGCGGTTCGGATAATTGACATAAATATTTCTGTTCTTTAAGCAACTATGTTTTTGGCAAATATATGATCTTTATATAAAACTATATATTTCTTTAAATAGTGACACTGTAAAAAAACAATTGTGATAAAATAAAAAATAATACAAGAATAAACATTGTTATTGCATTTATGATCTTCCGCTTTAGAGCTAAAATATAGTTTAATAATAGGAAATAATATTCGGTGCATGAGATTTATATTAATATATTCAAAATCGTTAAAGAAAATGAAGACAACAACAAATAAGTTCGACTACCCGACAGCGAGCAGCCAATGCTACAAAATATACAAAAGCAACGCAACTAAGCAAGTAGACCCCGCCGTCCATAAAATCAAGTATCGCGAATTCGACAAATAGCAGCGTGAAATTGAGAGAAGTAAAGTGCAACAAGAAAAATAAAGAAAAGACTAAAGAGAGAGAAGAGAGAATAAGAAAAAGTTATAAGATTAGCTTTAGAGGAAAAAGCAGTAGTTACTATAACTTTAGAAAATGAAGAACATGGCACTTGAAGCTGAAAAAAAGAGTCAGGAACTCGCTGTCATTCGGCAGGAAGAATAGCGAATTATGAAGCTAGAGCACTAGAGAAAAACTAAGGAAAATCAATTCAATGCTCATAATCGATTCCTTGAAGCTCTACGCAGGCTCGAAGATGAAAAAGATATTAACAGTAAGAAAGACAAATAAGCACTTTTTAGAAGAAAAGTCATTGAATAGACCTAAAAGTTGTAAAGGGACAAAGCTATTAAATTTAGATAGTAATGGTAAGAGAAGGAAAAAGCATATCAAGCATAATAGAAGCCTCAATTCACATCATACAAGCAACCATTAGGTCGTACAGCTTACAACAAAACAGTGGACTATACCAAAACTTACTTGCATAATCCTTCAATCATAGTGCCTCCTTCATCCTACGATTTGCAGGAGACCGCCTTAGATCGTGCGGACAGACAAAACAGCAGAGAGAAGGAAAAGAGTTTATAAAGAAAAGCAAGAGAGGAGTAGTATAAAAAGAATTCATTAGAAAGAGGTCGCATTGCAATGGAGAAAATTGCACGGGAGCGAGAATACTAGCTTTACGTCAAGGAGCAGGAAGAAAAAGCAAGAGTATACAACCAAGAGCGCATCTAGGCAGGCAAGAAAAACAGCTATGTGTAATTTTATATCTTATTTTAGGGGACTCAAGCCTGGCACCCTCGTGCAGATGGAAATGAATAAGAGACTGCGAGGTGAATAATAATTCTAGTAGATGTTCTTTGGAGGTCAGAATCCTTAATGGTTTGACCGCCCTGCAAATCGCTACAACATAATCCAAAACAAACTAAATGAAACATAACAAAACGCATCTGCAAATCCCAAAACCCGACCAGTACCAGCACGAAGTATCGGTAGCATGGGCGCAGTTGTCTCCGACAGTCATTACTCTTTCTAGTCATAATCAATTAACGATCTCACTTCAGTAAAGAAAGAGCATGAATAGCAGCTTGCCAGTCACCCAGCATAACAAAAAAGAAAAGTGATTCCCTTGCCCAAACAGATGACTGAAGACTCACCCAAGCATATGCGTAATGTGGGACAGCATAATATTAGAGGCACTTAATCAAGAGCTAAGGAAGATCTGAGCTATTCTTAATCTTAAGACGATGAGTGACTGTTTTTGCATAATATAAGCTTAGTGATACTATGCACATTTTTATTATATCTATTATACTGATTTAAATACATATAACTATTATTACAATGATATGATACATGATGAATGCTAAAAAAATATAAATAATTGAAAAATCACAAAAAAGAGTAAATTAAGCAATGTCAAACAATAAACTCTACTCGATTATTACTATCCATCCTAGAAATTGTCTTAATTGCACTACTATTCCCATTATTCCCATTACTACCATTGGCACTATTTCTACATATAATATATATAAATTACAACACAGCAACAATAGTAACTTTGATCTCCCTTACAATAGTATTGAGTAACTGATTAATTCTGTATAACAACTCGCTTTGATTAACAACAGGTGATGTTGAATTATTATTGTTATTGTTATTGCTTATCGAGTTAATAAAACTTATGTTCAAAAATATTTATTAGATTTTTGGTAAATTGCACATCTGGCACATCAATTAGTACACTGAGGACTATTTCAATGGGCAACTAATTATTAATGCATAAGTACTATTAGAATGACAATGATATTCGCTGCAGATATTGCATTCGATCGATCATGCTCAAATTAGGTCCATATGAAAATAGTCTCGTCGCACTAGTTATATGTTGACAAAGACTGATATCTAATGAAAATTATGTAATCGAAGACAGATTAATATTTTTCATTATTTTGTTGAAGTCGCCATGCTGATTTACATTATCATCCTGCCATTGATTTTCATATCCTTCATTAAATTTAATATATAATTTTTTAAGTTTGTGCATAGTAAGTGGAGCAGGTATCCAAATACTAGGCATTTCAAGCACCAATTCTTCTAGTTTATTTTACAGTCTGTTAATGTCTTCTCGACATATCAACATTGATTTTTATTTTAATGGCTTCAATTTTTGGCTCATGCTCGCAGTCAGTTTATGAGTCAGTGAACATTATATTAAGCGGAGAGTAAGGGATTTTAGTAATGGAAGCTAGAATAATTTTGAGAAAAATAGATCACTATCTATGCATATCTATTGGCTAGTGAATGTGATAGTAATGCTAGTGAGTGTTTATTGATGTTTATCAAATATATGATACAGCACAGAATACAATATTTACGTATCTTATACACCCTATACTTATACCTATAATGATTTAATTTATCTTAGTTTCATGCAAAACTTGAGATACTTATCCATATAGTGCCCAGTATGCCCATCAATCCTGATAAAGCAATTACCACCATTAATAGAATCAAGTCGTTATAGCATAAATAAATTCTATATAACTAATTTATCTTTTATTGAAATAAGTGCACAGTTCTAAAACTACAATGTAGTCACATAATTGCCAATGTGTTACTGGATTAGCTGGATGGAAGAGGCCGGTAAAATGTGGTTGTTGTTCAAATTTATTAATATGCTAGTGCTTTTTTTCATCAATTATTTTTGAGAAAGTGTTGATTTGTAGTAGTGCACCATATGCAGTAATTCACTTATTGTGCAGTTTTAGTCAATGTTCAACTATATTAAATTATTGTTCGATTGCATAGACCAGTTTAATTTTACTATTGTGTCTTATTCAACCGATTGATTACACATTTACACATAAGGTATATTATTGATTTTTAAATTTTTTAATTACCCATCATGTTTGTCCATAAGTTTCACAAATCGTCTCACCATCCTTATGATATTACTCTAACCATTATCACAATTATCATTAAGTTTGGCTTTCAATTAATCTAATTTGACAATAAAATTTACAATTTTGGGTGTTTTGATAACATCCATCAAAATAGTGTATATTTATTATTACTTTTTATCAATAACTAGATTACTGACATCAATGTTGAGATTTTAAATAAGTTAATAATTGCTCATACTCATACTATTTTTATCCTTGTTACCCATTGTTTTGGGCTGTAATAGTTTACTTGAATATAATCTGTCGCTGATGATCAAATTATTGATAAATTTATTCCTCCCATTGATAAAATTAACCAATTAAACTTTACTAATATTATCATTACTACCACTGATATTCAAATTGATCATCATGGGTATTTTGTGTAATAAGTGATCTAAATTAGCAATAGATATCACAGTAGATTTTAACGATAAATGCAGTAATTTGGGTGGTAAAGGTTACAAATCTGTACCTATATTTGTGCAATATTAAACACATATGTGTTGCAGTTATGGCATGCATAACAGGGGTTTTATTGATTTTAATTTTACATTTGACTGTGATATGTCTAATAGTCGCAGAGTGTGCTGAGATGGGCCTTATGCAAATGTGCGCACTGGATTGTTTCTATTTGTTATCAATCCACCCACTAGGCTCGATGTAGACTATATTATATTTTTCTTTGCACTTTATTGTAATCGAATTTTTAGTTCGATAAGATGAGCTTTTGCTAAATATTTTAACTATTCGACAAGGACAATTTGATCAATTTACACAATTCTTAGATTTGATAAGTTCAAACTTGATAATGATATTTTTAAACCTTTTGAAGTTAATTCTTGCATTTTTATCGTCGACAGACGTAGCTAAGTTTTACTTTATTTTTTAGCATCATCATTTGTATTTGCGTTTAATTGAAGCGATAATCGCTTCAAATCAGTCTTTAAACCTAGGCTCTAGATAGATGAAGCAAATGCAGCATCATCGAGCACAAGTCCCAGAGTGTTAAGTTTACGGCAAAATGGAGAATGTACGAGCATATTTATCCCCACATCACTAATGCCATGACAATCTGACATGTAAATTTCGCTCAATTTACTTGTTTTTTATGAGTTTGCTAGAAACATCGGCAGTGTGTCATTTATTTTCATGTATCGTACGTCTAATTTGCAATTTTTCAGTTTCGAGCGTTATATAATCATTGAAATTTATTAATCTTTGACAATGTACCCTTTAGGAAATACTATCATAGTGACTCTTTAATTTTCCTTCTATTTTTATTTCTAGCTATCTCTTCGAATATATTTATTTTTATCTTTACTCTAGCCTTAATCTGTATCTTAGAAAATGCCACTTCTATTTCTGCTGAGTCTAGTATTACTTAAGCGATACCGTATATTAATGGTATTATTTTCTTTGACAAAACTAACTTAATGGATGAGAGGTGCAACAATTTTCAAATAACTGATAATAAAACTAATGAAATCTATTTTTTATACTGACTCATGCACTGTTATTGTGCAATCTGCTTGAGACTGTCCAATATTTAAGGAAAAATTATTAATATTTGTAGGGCATATTGTTAGGTAAATATGTTCGTGTTTATGGATTTTTATTGATGTTGTACCTGATTTTAACATTGTCGTTAATTAGCTTAGTTTTGGCTATGCTATCTAGGATAAGCAGTTTGTGCATTTACCCTATATGAACTATAGATTCTAATATATTTTATTATTTGCTTTTATTTTCTATTTGCCTTGCAGCTACTGCATCACAATTTTACGATACTTACTCTTCTATTTACCCTGCTTCATAGGACTGACTGCTTCATAATACACTTCAATATCTGAATTAGGAAATATGTTTAAGTATAGCATTAACTAAGTTAAATCTTGTGCTTTGTTCAAAAGACTTGGCTATAGTTGGTATAGCTTTTATTGAAGTAGAATGATACTTTTGCACTCTTATTTTGACTAAAACGTTAGAATTTTATTCAATATATTTGCGCAACTTTGCACTACTTTATATTATTTTTAACTGCTTATTGGCTTTATTCTCGTAAAATCTATGTTTAGACTATCCTAGTAATAATAATAAATCAATTAATCCAAATGCAAACTGCCATGATAGCTGAATCCTTACTGTTCCATAATACTCAAACATGTCACTAATTTCTGTATACTTCTTACTGTCCACTTCTTGTCCATAAATTCCCCTTAACTATAATTCTGCTCCGTTAATGTAACATATTTGCCTATAATAGTGATACAACAAATTTGCTGCGGATGATTAATACAAATATTCTGCTCATAGACAATAGGAAAACAATTACAATATTTACGCATTAATTATGTCCTTCTATTTAGAAATTATACTGTATTTTATCCATCTATTTTTTATTAGTAGTTCTATATTACCAGAGTTAATTATCCGTAATTTGTTATCGCACTGTAGTGCGTCACTGTTGATCCTGAGTTTGTAATACTGTGGCGGTGGCATTATTTTATCCTATTTATTACTATCGATGATGAAATATTGGATTTTATGTAGTGCAATGGCATTATCTAGTTCATCTTCTACACCTATACAAAGATAATCTTTATATGTTTACACTTATTATAATATCATCAATCTATATATATACTCAAATTAAATCTACTCAAATTTCATTAATTTTAGAATATTATTCGTGTTTAATGATTTATTTTGGACATAAAATTATTAATAATAATGTTAATAACAGTAATGATTTAATAAATGTCTGTCAATAATTTAATTGGAGTAATCAAAGTATATGAAACAATTTAGATAATTTATAAATCAACGCCAAGGATGAGGACCATATCTAAATTGTTCCTTTATTAATGCTTTGCCTTCCTTCAAAGGCATCGAGTATATGTTTTTGCCTTTAAAATTTTTAGGAGGCTCAGAAATTTATCTGAATGGTCTGTCAACTGCAACAATATTTTTAAATTAACCCACTTAATAAAAATATACTTTTTTGTTAGTTTGGGAGTAATAGTACTCATACTAATGACCGAAGCCACCACGAGAGGTGAACATATCCCATGGCAATTTGCCTAATTTCATGACTGAAACATCGCCTATAACTTATTACTGTATATCTTGTTATTATTGATTGTTGTCTTAGGAACTGCGGAATATATCTGTTATTTTATTCCATATCGGCCATTACGATAGTTTTTAATTCAAAAATCCAAATGTACTATCTTTAGTTTTTATTGTTATCGCATCCGATTTTCTCGGAGTTTGTGAAACACTTTTTTTTGAGGATGTGCTCTGGTTTGCTGTCGAGTGCTAGCTTGAGACTGATTTACTGCGTTATTTATCAATTGGTGCTTTTTTTACTGACCATTGTGGGTGTTTCATTATGCCTAGATTATGTCTATTTGTTTAATCTTTGTAATATACAAATAAATAATTCTTGCTCTAATTAAAAAGCATAACTAATACATTATATCATGGAACAATAACATGATGATTTTAATATTATTTTTAATTTTTTGTCGTCATTGCTAGTCCGATAATTTTACTTCTATCGAAAATAAACATTATAATTTATTATTTTGGTTAGAATAATATAGAAAATCTTCAATAATATTCATATTAATTATTAATAAGGACGTTAATATTTTGTACAATGAGGATACATACACAATTCTATATTGCTTATCAATATTGGTTTTTATAATTTATAATATTTTCGTGCGGGGTGTTATATTCTAAAACACTTTTATAAATTAATCTACTTCAATTACATGAACTGATACCCAATTTCAATTGTATTGAGATAAATTATGACATAAAAGATATCATTATATAAAATAATAGAGTAATTAGTGCGTGTTTCAACTTCTAATTGATTTGAGTATGATAGATTATATATTGATATTATTTCACAATGAAGACAGCAATTTTCCTAGCTGTTCTATTCTGCATAGCAAGCGCACTACCCTATGAGGACCAAATGGCATTGACGAACTCTCTCATCGTTGGAAGATAAGACCAATCCGATCTTCTGGAGTGGGTGTGCAAAACTTGTGACCCTTCGAACAAGCCCCTCCATGCTCATATCGTTTAGGAAAAAGCTGTTGATATCAAGTGCGTCGTTAGTGTTTACTCTAACTTCATCGTTCTAGCCTTCAGGTACACTAACACTGCTCTCAATGTGTGGCAGGACATCCTCTATCCTCTCCAGGTAAACGTTATTTGATTTAGATCGCTGATGAACACACCTGCTCTAACTGCAAGGTCCAGAAAGCTTACAATAATATGTGGGAAAAAATTAAATTGGATGTTTTCAGAGACTTGAAAGAAATTAAATTACAAACCAAGTTGGATTATCTTATCATTACTGGAATCAGCCTCGGTGGAGGTCTAGCTGTTATTTCTCACATCGATATCGATCATGAAGCCATTTTCAAGAGAGTCAGAGTTGTCACTTTCGGTGCCCCAAGAGTTGGAAACAAAAACTGGGCTACTCATTTCGACAAAATCACAAACAGAGCTTCCAAGAGATACGTTGTCAGCGGTGATCCAGTCGCAGTCATGCCTAAATGCTTAACTCTTCTCTGCAATTATGGTTATACTGGAATTTTGATCACTTGCTATGAAGCTGATCAAGTATGCAAACAAGAGGAAGACATCCCAGACACACTTTCTGTCATTAAAACAATTGCCCATCTCACAAAAGACTACATTCAAGCTGACCCTTCTGAAAGTTTAAGCTCAATTATGGACCATGTTGACGGATATCCAAAAACTTATAATTTCACAGTGACATTGAAATGATGATTGCACTAAATCTTCTCATCTTAACATATTAATTTTATTAACAATGGAATAAGAATCTATCTACAACATCATCGCCAGAAACCCTGAAGAATCACCCCGCAAACCACTATATAAATCGAAATACCCGCATAATATACCTCCGACAGGGTCCACTTTTGGTCTACATACCACTTCTAAGCCAGGAGTAATAAATCTAATTAATCAAGGTGGCTAATCTGTCAGGCGAGTTTATGAAAGGTCTAGAAGCTCATAGCTCGAACTCTGCCACCCAGACATTCGGGCATGTTAAAGGAGCAAGAAAATCATCGCCTTCTGACTTCAGAAGAAGAAACACAGGCACAATGGGTTCTAATTAATTGCCTCCAGGTAAATATTGTCATAATAAAGCGAGGAATTTTTCATACGATTGCTCACACAAAAAGTAACGAGTGCCAAAAGTGCACTAGCGTCCAGTTTATGGTCAAAGATCAAATAAAAATTTCATAGTGGCAAACGCACTCTAGAACATTCTATCAACAACAAAGCAAGCCCCCTCTGAGTTCGACTGGACTAAAAAGAAGGACTACGGCAAGGCACCATAATACATAACATTCATTAAATAGGCTCTAAGTAATTAATACAATATGATTCGTACTCTGCAAGCTGAGCGATAATAAAAGAAGTACTATTTTTAATTTATAGTAGAAAAGTTTTAACCCCTGAATAAATAGAATAGCTAAGACAAGGCCTAAAACAAAAATGGGATGATGTGAACAAATAGTACCAGCAAATGACACACATCAGAGTTATAGATACTACAGGTTTAAAAAGAAGAAAGATCAATTATGAGCGTGAACTCAAGCAGATCGAAGACGATATCAAGAAATTGAACAAAGGCTATATCTTTGTTTAGAATTGAAATATTCACCATGTGATAATAATTGATTTCCTATTCAGCATACATTTATTTATTGTACTTTAACATATTTTAGTTTCTGGAATTAATTAATGCAATGTGATTATAGAATACAACGCATAAATTAATATTATATCGCAAGCAAATTTTAAATTCGTTCAAAAATGACCCTTCAGAATACTTCACTGGCATAGCTAAAATTACGCACGAACGAGTTCATCGAAGACTACTAGAAACAAGTGACATAACGAGAATACCAGAAACAGAAATTAAAACAAAACATCATGTTATAAATAATGAGCAGCAGACATAAAAGTCAAACATCACAATCTAATGCTAATTAATTATAGAGATTGGACAGCATATCGCAAGAAGTTAAATTTAAGAAATCTGTTGTTGGGCCAGTGTCTTAAGATCGGGGCTTAAGTTATATAAGAAATAATGGGTCGGGGTTGGCGAGATCGAATTCTGTGCCTAATGCTGTACATGACTAACTGAATAACAATCCTAAGTTTACTAATTAGGATCAGCTCTAATCAGCAGAGATTACTTTCAAGATGTCCAAAAATAGGCAAGGATTCCAGTCTCATTAACCGAAAAGCTAAGAAAGTTATGAAAATTAAAACATTGAACATGAAGATGATAATCTAGATTAAAATGAGACATTGCGATAACCAAAACAGAAATCAAATAAAACGATAGATTCAATATAATAACCTAAGAAAAAATCAATCATAAAATAACCATAATTTCAGCAATCGTCATTAAAATTTAGGCAAAAATAACCTCAAATTAAAGCTGAATTATAAAATAGTTTAACTGAACACAATGAGCATGTTTAATAATAGATAGAATAATATAAGCCAATATTTTTGACACTAGATGAAAATCAATCTGTTTAAATCTCGCAAGATAAAAGAAATAAGAATTATGCATTCGATATTGCAATGGAAAAATCATAACCTATTTAGGATATTTAATAGCTTAGAAAAAGAAAGATTTAGGAAATGGAAAAAAAGAGACAACTAAGAATGGAGGAATTCAGAAAACAAGAAGAAATTAAGAAAAATAATATTGACGAAAAAGATAATAAAAGATCAAATAGTTCAATGAGAGTTTCTAATCGAGTTGGGTCAAGTCATCAAGGTTCAAAAGGCTCAGACGAGATCTAAGTTGATATTCCTAAATCTAAAAGCAAGAAAAAAATAGTCGATAGATAAGATAAAGTAAATTTAAGTTCTCAAAATATCACTCAAGAATCGCACTATAATATGAGACCACCGCAACAACCACAAAGATCGAGCTATTTGATGAACCAAGAGAAAGATGATTACCAAACACCCAAAACTATAAACTCTGAGTACCGTTTAGATAAGAGCAAGGGAAAAGGCACAATTTTTAGATAATCTCCTAAACGTTTAGATAAAAGTGCAAGTAAATACTCCCAAGACCCAAAAATATAACCAAAATCTCGTTTAAACACATTCAACAAACAATCAAATAAGAAATTGATGATCACAGCTATTAATGCATGCTTGCCAGGTTAACTTAACCGCAAAGATAGATAAAAGTTAGTGTAAGTAATATAACGAGAGCCTTCTGAATAATTTTTCGTATTTTTGTTCAAAGAGTACACTCGAAAGATAATCAAAGCTATATATATTTTAGACCCCACTCAGTCCTTCATTTCTAAAGTGTATGGCGAGAAGGCACCACAATAGATATACTCAGAAAACGTTAAATCATTCTATAGATTCGACAGTGGTTCGAGATAGTTCAAGAAACTTGATGGAAATAAATCGTTTTCTTTTGTTGTTCATGCCATTGATCTAATAGCATGATCCGCATCATGTTTACTTTATCATAATATATTTGGATTATATTTTGCTTTTTAATGAACAACTTCTTGTATTTATGTTATTTAATGTAAGTAAGGGATCATTATAACAATATTTTGATTTAAATTAAACCAATGGAAGTCGATAAATGGATAAGCATACTGAAAAACTGTCAATGTCTTGATGAACGTACAGTTAGATTACTTTGCAATAAAGTTAAATAACTGCTGTTTGAATAATCCAACGTGCAATAGACATCAGCCCCTGTCACTATATGCGGAGATATCCACGGTCAGTTTTATGACTTAATGTAATTATTCAAAGTGGGTGGAGAGCTTCCCCAATCTAAATACATATTCATTGGAGATTTCGTGGACCGAGGCTATAACTCAGTCGAAACAATCGAATTACTGTTCTGCTACAAAATAAAATACCCTCAGCAAATTATATTGTTAAGAGGTAATCATGAATCTAGGCAAATTACGACAGTGTACGGATTCTATGATTAAATTGTGAAGAAGTATGGTAGTTCAACTCCATGGAAGTACTTTAATGATGCTTTTGACTATCTGCCACTAGGAGCACTCATTAGTGGTACTATCTTGTGCATTCATGGAGGACTATCGCCGGAAATTAAGACTATTGATCAAATGAGGACTATTGACAGAAAAATAGAAATTCCTCAACAAGGTAAAATATATGTTTAGATCTAGGTTCATTTTGCGATTTGATGTGGTCTGATCCTTAAAATATTGAAGCATGGGCTCCTAATAATAGAGGTGCTGGCTGGATATTTGGACACAAAGTTGTGCGGGATTTCAACTATATAAACGGACTGCAGCTGATTGCTCGCGCTCATCAACTGGTACAGTAAGGTTTCCAATTCTGGTTCACTCCCAGAAATTTGGTGACTATTTGGTCTGCTCCTAATTATTGCTACCGCTGCAATAATGTGGCTGCTATTATGAAAGTTTCAGACAAGCTGGCAAAATAATTCTGTATTTTCCAGTCGGTGCCATAAAGTCAAAAATCAGAGCATTACAAAAATATATTGCCATATTTTTTATGATTGAGTCACAAACTGTTATCTTGCTTTATTCAATTATTTTATTAATATATTTTTATTTCTTCTGCTTATTTTTTATTGAGCTAAACTCATATTAAAAACAGTTCATCATCTTCGATAATGCGGATCACAAGTAGAAAAGTAAGGAAATCCTGAATGCATGTTAAGTTTTGATAGTAAGCTTTTGGGCAATAAAATTTAATAGAGTGTCATTTAAATTTGAAATCAAGTATATTAATATCTTAGTTGATTAATTTTTAATAATAAAATCATAAGGGAGTCGAAAATGCTCAGTCAAGCTCAACAATCTTCAATGCACAGCATCTTCAACCTCGCTAAGAGCAGATTTCCTCACATAGACTTGTAAGCACTGAACCCAGAGCTGAGCCTGAGCTAAAATTTAAGAGTACTCCCTCCCATAATATTAGAACATCATGATGCAAGTGGGCCAGCCCTCCTCCATTTTTGAGATCAAGTGCGAAATCAACAACATGAAGCAAGCTGTGGATCAGCAAGAACTTAGAATTCAGACCTCGCTTATCAACGATGAAAATTAATATGGCAGAGAAAGAGCCCAAGGCGGTAGAGACAGTGACTCGATGGACTCCAACTCAGAAGAAGATCAGGAAAGAGAATACTTAGCCTTGAAAAGAAAGGCAGGTACTATGTGTGAATATCAATACCAGTGCCAAAACCCTGAGTTAATGTAATAAATCTGGGAGTTCCACTCAGAATCAGCTCATGTTCACGGAGATTGGTTCCAAAAGTGAGTGTCCTCATAATATTATTAGATGTTATTTTACTACCATTAATCTTTATTATGTTACATTGCTTTCGATCACCTGTATTTTATAGTCAAAATGATAACATATTAAATAGTATTTGTAATTTTATAGTGAAAAGTGTTGTATGCGTTAAACAAGCCTAAGTACAAATATATATTAAATGGATTGTTCACGAGTTCGTTATTTTGTCAACAGCTCTGCGTATTTTCATAATTTCTTCTACAGTCAGCTTGCGTGTTTTCTATTACTGATGTTGCTAAATTTTGATGCTTTTGGAGTCGGGCTCAAATTTACTAACTGATGCTCTAGATTAGGCTGTTTTTATTGGTTTCTTATTAGATTTCTTCTCAGCCTGAATCATCGTCTATCCCAAAAGTTTTATCTTACATTTAGGATTACAACAGACCACCCTAGCGATGTGATTTCGTATTACAACATAGACACTGACGTTGCACTTTTTACATAAAGGTACATATCGACCGTCACCTGCAAAGAATCCATAAGCAGTTCCGCAGTCCACGATGAATACAAAATGCAAGGGGTCAAATGCTGGAGGAAACTATTCAAATATAAGTCTCACAATGTTTTGCATATCGTCAATAGGAATTTATGGCTATATTTTCTTCATGCTTGAACTTGGAGGCTTCAAACTAAGTTTCAAATGATTGAAGACTAAAGCTCCTAAATTATATTATGTTTACTTTATTAGAGAAGCACTTTCATTGACACTGAATCATAATATATATACCTTTATGGTAGAATATGTTGGGATTTTATTGAGAAGCTACAGGCTTGCCATCGACTTCTTCTGGTGCTAATGATTTTGATATAATGTTTGAACTTTCAAGATAATGCTCCTATTGAGCCCCGTCGATTGGGAATATAGCCGAAATATCGTTTTAGTTCATTAAATAATTATAAAATTTAGACTCAAAGGGAAAGAAATTATATATTAATTGTCAATACTGTTCCGCATGTCTTTAAAATTGAGACTATAAGTTATACAGTCCTGGTCCGATATCTTCTCTTGTTGTCGGTTCTGTCTTAAATCGGGCTGCTTTAGGTATAATAATGTTGCCTCCTCGATATTTTCTAACTTTTATTGATGCAGCATTTGAACTACTCTTTTTTAGTCTATTCATAATTTAGTTGTGCAATTGTATATCGATTTTTTCACCTTTCCCGATTTTTAGATCGCCTTTTAATGATTTATGTCTTGAACTGTTTATTTTAGAAATTTTGCCCTATAGATTTGATAAGCCTCGGGGACGGCTATTGATACTTTATTTTTGACTTTGTGCGGTGTTGCTTTCCTTCAGCTTCGAAAATACTTTTGAGACCTTAAAAGATTTTTTATCGACAGATGTTGAAATTTATAAGGGTTATGATAGTATTTGAGGAGGTTTAAAAAATTAAAATTAAAGTATAAGATTTCCAACTATTTGTTGATTCAAGTCTAAGAGATTATCTTCATATTTTTTAACTTCAATGCTGTGACAATTTAACAAGTTAAGGTGAATTCTGCATGATGCGACATCTAAATTAATATTACCAGACTCTTCCATCAGATCTATTGTAAGTATAGAATATTATGAAATATTTACAAACAAATAACCTTTTCCTTTCCAGTTTAGAAAATAAAGTTGATTTGAAGTTTATGTGAAATATGGATTTTTCTCATTATTGACCGAAATTTTTAGAAATTTGCCACATTAGCTTGGCTTCCTTAACCGAACTTCAGCATTTAAAATTCTTAAATTTACTCTACGTTAGCCTGTCGCAATATAAGCTTTATTAATCGCTTAGCTTTCATACAATTTGTTTGATTTTTAATGATTTTATCTGTTTGAGATTTGCTCAGATTCAATATTTTTTATACCTAAGGCTGAAAAGCTGAGTTTTTATCTATCAAATTAATATTTTTAAGTATTTTACGGATTTACAACCAATTTTTATTGTTCATTAATTACTCTTTTTCTTTTTTGTTTTCTTGACGATTCACTTTTAGGCGACTAAAGTGTAAAAAGAGTATTCTATGCTTTTTATTACAATTTTTAGGCATTTAAATCAGTGTATTTTCGAAAATTCTTTTATTTATTTTCAAAACTATTTTAATTCTGTTGCTCAAAAGAGTCAACAGTAACATAGTTAACAGTATTCTTCTTTCGACCTGAAAAAATACCAGATGTTGCAAGCTCTTCAGGCTCATTGTCACTTTTGCCAAGATGAGATTTTAGAATTGGAGAATTAAGTTACATATTCTTTTCGCTATGATTCTATTTAATATTTATAGTTTCAGCTTGAACTGCGTTGTTATCTTGTAAATTTTTACCTCTTGGAGTTGTGGACTTTGAATGGAGAAGTAGACTGCTTGTATCTTCGATTTTTACTTCAACAAGTCGAGGAATCGATTGAATTTTGTTATGAGAAGTAAAATTTGGAGCGGGAGCGTCTTACCTTGCAAAAGATATCTTCATGCTTTATTGATCTTTTTATTTTTCCTTAATTTCTTCAGATTTATATGGCTACAATTTTTTAGATTTATTAGCAAGATTATCATTATTTACGTTTTAATGTAAAAATTATTGAGTTTGTGTAACTATTTCACAAATTTTTTTCATCTTAAAATGCATAATAGCTTGCACATTTCCTTATGAATCAAATAATTCGCATTTTGATGTTTTTTATTATTCTTCTCCGATGCACCCACATAATGATTTTTAACCATTTTAAACAAGACAATTAATGTGTACAATAAGATCTTCATTAAATGGAATAAAAGTGGGCCAACAACTTGCTTCACTATAATCTTCTCTGGATATTGTTAAATAAGGTATTGGCTATTATTATTTTCTATTATTTTTAGAAACTAACACAATTATTTATTTTGGTAAGCTCGTTGATCCCATTGTGCTGATTATGATATCACTCATTTGTTTTCTTTTTTGAGATATTGGTATTGTCTTTTATGAAAAATATTTTAGTTTTATATTGCTTAATTCTAAAGGTGATTCACTTGTTGGGCTGCGTTTGAGGACTGACTTACGACCCTTTTGTTTAGATTTAATATGAGCTTTGTTAAATTTCTTAGCATACCATCTTTATTGAGTTGTTAACTAATCATCACTTTTCTATTATTTTATTTCAGAAATATCCATTATCTTTTCAATAAATTTTCGATCGTGAGATTAGTTCATTAACTAATTCAAATAACTATTGGATTGATCAAGGTATTTACTGAATAATTTTCGTTCATCCTAAGACTGTCTTATTGATTATTATAATATTCGTGAAGCCTATTGCACAGCTTCTAGCATCTTTGACTCACTATCGTCTGATTTAATAGTAGAGAAGACATCCATATTTACTCTTTTCTCGTCTTCTGTAATATGCTGTTACTATGATACCTATAAAATTTTATCATTTATCTCAAATTTACGGTTTTTTCTTAATTTTGTTTTATTTTTACTCGTGTGAGATTAATTATCAGGCAAAATTCTACCGATGTTATTACTAGCACCCTTATGAGGGGATGCTGGATTTTTCAACGGAAGTTATTAAGAGTCAGTGAAAAGCATCCAATCAAATGAGTGATGATTGACTGTCTTCTCTTTAATTTAGTACTTTATTGTACAAATTATTTCATTGCGACTTTTTCTCGATGCAATATATTATGTGCTTTTCTTTTGTGGAAGCAAAGTTTAACCAAGTTACTCTCTTCTTCTCAGTCCACTTGAACTTCGTAAACTGGAGCGAAGTCTGTCTGAACTGTCAGGTGGATCTTCTCGAAATAGTACAAACTTAATTTTGTCAGTGTTTAGCTTAAAACTCCAAGATTGGCATACACTTTTGTTAAAAATAGGGCTCTCCTTAATCACATGTTCGAAAGTATCACAGACCCGAAAAGAGTAGTAGTCTGACTGTGAATGATCAATAGCTGATTCAAGTATGACTAACTAGGATATCGTTAACACATATTCCTTTGCTGAAGAGATAGACTGTGCTGTTTGCTCTTTATGTAACTTTTACTATTGCTTATATTTTATCATCCTTTTTGTCTTTTGTATATTATCTTGCAAGTAAAATTATTACTTTAAATGCAGTCATTTGTAAATCGTCTTTATAATTAATAGCATATTGTCTTAATTTTTATTGACTTCTAAAATTTAATATCTGATTAATTATACTAATTAGTGAAATAATCCAAAGAGTATCAGTAGCTAAAAGATATAATTGTATATTATTAATGAGACTTATATTCAGATCTCGTCAATTTTTTGCTGGTCTTGACCACTCAAATCTCTCTAAATCAATAACAACAGAGGGGAATAGAAACTATAAGATAAATTTCGACAAAGGTGACGCAATTGACGGATACATAACCGCAAACCAGACAGCTAAACATGTGGTAATTATGATCCACGAATGGTGGGGATTTAATAAAAGTATCGCACAAACTGCTGATAAATTTGCATCTGCTCAGTTTAGAGTGTTTGTTCCTGATCTGTACCGAGGCAAACCTGCCATCAATGCTGAAGTAATATGATGAGTTACATATATAGGATGCGGGTCATAAAATGAATGGCTTAGATTGGGGTAAAGCTATTAAAGATATCAGTCATATTAAAGATCACTTCGAACACAATAAATTAGATGTTAGCATTATGGGTTTCTGTATGGGAGGAGCGTTAACTTTTGCTTCATTGGCTTCGATTAAAGGATTTAGAGCAGGAGGAGTGTTCTATGGATTGCCTGATCAAAATACTTTCAAAGTGGAAAATATTACAGCTCAAATGGTCGCTCATTTTGGAAGTGAGGATCCTTTGAAAGGGTTTTCTGATCCTGAAACTGCTTAAAAACTCAAATAAAAAACTAAATAAAATAAGAACATAACTGTCAAGTAATTAACGCATTTAACTTTAGAATTTGGCCTGGAGTAAGTCATGCTTTTTGCAATCAAGACAGCAAATACTACAATGAGAAAACTTGTAAACAGGCATTCGATTTAACTCGCAAGATATTTGAATAACCTGATAAGACAAACAATTCTGGTTGATCATAAATTAATCAATAATTTCAAACACATAATTTTTATTATCATGCAAAAGAAGAATTATCATTTCTAATTACTTGATTGGGATCGAATAGCAAACTAGATAGTTCAAAATTTCCAGTTATTTGGAAATTTATTTTCTTCTCAGAAAGAGCAGGCAATTTTGTGAATTTTGTGCCTGAAATTGTTGAACTATTATTATTTGACTTATTTGTTGATTTCAGGTTTTAATCATTTACTGTTTAACTTTTTCTTGCTTACTCCTTCTTTTTGTTTTTCTAGACTTTTTTGACTATATTCTGAACTTATTTAATCAACATAGTTAAATGAGCATCCTTTTTGTATTAATTGGCTTAAAATAACACATTCCCTTTCTTACTCATTTCACAGATTTAAATCCCTAGTTAATTAAGCCTTTTACTCAAAATATTCAAATTCTCATTAATGCTCTCTTATTTGAGAATCTAGTCAATGACTGTACGCTGTGAATATAGGACAATATTTGAGAATGTTTTAGTGAGAAAATCAAGTATCTTAGAGCAAATTAAACGTGCCTACTGTAAGTCCAAGTTTTATGTTGACAGCGATTGTAAAAATTATCCATGTTTGTTTCGAATCTATGTAAATTTATCCTTAAGTTCATGTCTAGTTTTTGATAATTTAGTAATCTGTTATCTTGAACCTTAAGTCTTTATTAGTATTTATCTTTAGAGTGTGATATAACTTTTGGCTTAATAGAAATCCTTATAATGCTAAGATTTGACACAGACTCCAATAAGTTTGATCTGATCAGCAATATTCTGATTTTCTACAATTCTGAGATCCCTCTTATTTTCCATCATTTTATTAAAAATCCGTTTGTAGCCCTGAATCCATCGTATGCAGCAATCAATAACATCAATATTTTTCTATTTGATATCTCTGTACTGCCTCAAAGAAGTATATTTCTTACTCTTTATATTGCTTTACATTGTCTGCATTAATTTTAGTACTTGCTGTAATAATTATGATTCACTCTATTTATTATCCTAGTGATTGCTTGTGCTATTTGGGTGGAAGTACGATTTTGTTGATGACTGGGATCGAATTATGCTCATTTTTTGTTAGTTTTATTTTGATATCAAATCCACTGTCTATGTTAGTTCGCTCAAGTATTTGTAGTTTAAAAGGAAATATTGAGGGTTTGCTGAAAATGAGGGTAAGATGTAAGTTTTGCCTTTCTTTATGCAATTTTTTATTAAAGCAAGTAAAGGATTAGGCTATACTAAATGATAATGCATTTTCTTCTTACCTGTCAAATTATTCATTTCAATCATAAAATAATCCCATATATTCTTTTGTGTAGTCACTCCAACAACATTGCTATTCTGCTATTGAAAAGTACTAGGCCTAGATCCTGCGAAATCGATAACCACAGTTTTTTGGCAAGTAGAAGTTCCAACTTTCGCAAAATTCGAATACTTCTTTGTCAATATAGTCATAACAAGAGAAGATTTAACTCTTTATTATTACTTGATACCTGATATCGAGCTATCAACTTTGAGATCTCGTTACTTATTGTTAAATAATGCGATTTTAAATAACTTTAAAAACTGGCTAAATGTTGATATTTTGCAGTATGATTAACCGTAACTAATACTGTCATCTTTTTTGAATAGTTTTAGTGGCATTTTAGTGTAGCTTAGAAGATCATAAAAATTGCCATCGATGTACTCCATGAATGATATTTCGACATCAAATTTAGTAAAATCTTCTTGATACTTTTCATCGAGTATTCCGATGCCAGCAATTAAGAACATGCCAGGATTTTTCTTACACCCGATGGCAGTCTCCATTCTCGCATTTTCCTATATATTCATTAAATATATACTTCTAGCCCACAGCATAGCAACATCTGATTGGTTCCTTTCTGCACATTATTGACAAATTCCTTACTGAATCTCTTGTATAGTTAAGCATTAGTTTTCTAAGAATCGACACAGTTTTTGATTTTATAATTTTTGTCAGTCTCCACATGCACATAATACCCTACAATTAATATATTTGGTACCCACTTATTTGTTTAGCAGGGTTGAACTGTGCACAGGCTGTGATTATTGGATTTTTGTGTATAACTGGATCATATCTGTTGGTAACTATTGTCGCATTTTATGTATGTCAGTATGTATATGTATGTATGTGTGGGATTGTTCTATTTTATTATCGATTTTGGAAGTATTCTATTATCACATGCAGGAAATATTATTAAACCTATTATTAAATGTTAAGCTTGATTTAAGATATTTGCCACATTGAATAGAATATATTCTAGATGATCTACATATAAATTATATCTAGTCATCGTCCGATTAATTCTCGTAAATCAAAATAACTGATGTATAAATCATGCTTTGACAATATACCAGGTCTGATTGGCAGGATGGTTAGCTCCAGCATCATACTGGATAACTTTGGTTCCGTTTGCACTCTTGGCTCCAGTCACATCTAGCATTTTATTCAAGCAAGACATGATCGAATATGCGCCATTTTGACCAGTTGGTTTTATTGTCCATTGCTAGTACAAGGAGTTATTTTGCTTACCACAGCACACTAATTCAGAACCGTCTCTGGCTTGAAGAGCACCGCCAGCTACGGAAATTATCGTATATTTGCCGTTGATATTTGGAATCAGCTTAAATAATTGGTTGTTGCTTTTATTTCCTTTATCCCACAGAACGAGGCCGTGTTCGGGATCAGTTTGTGAGACATCTAGAGCTTTGCCTTGATCTAAGGCAGAAAGTATCAGGTAGTTTTGAAGAGGGTTGAATAAGGCCATGTTGTTGAATCCCTGCATTTTATTTAGTAATTAATATCATTTATCATATCTAAGCTAGCACATATAGCATATAATAATACATCAAAGAATAAAATCATTATATTTAGGGGTTGGGGTTGGGGTT
>APMI01048252.1_pt1 | contig 20998 bp, 16 predicted proteins | sample 667938 | NCBI WGS metagenome assembly APMI01 (sample SAMN01084076, study PRJNA167559) | wastewater metagenome | biome: Wastewater | place: Denmark: Ejby Moelle, Odense | collected 2011-11-28
AATAGTTTAAACAAATTTAAAAAATAATTTGCATATTAACACAGTACCTTTTGTGGTTAATTTGAAATTACTTTAAACAACTTTAATATTTATATTTGAATAAAATACAAAATATTGGAATTTTTACTGGATCTTTTGGGAAATTTTATTCGGTGGGTATTTATTTACCACTGCGATTCTGAAAGAATGAACGAGAAATACAGTTCCCACCCAAAATCCGAAGGACTAAAAAATACTTTAGCAGGAATTATATTAATCGTTTCTGCCACAATTATCATTTTATATTTTTCATAAAAAAAGACCACTTTTCAGTGGTCTATGTTTATTCTTTAATTAGCTGTTCAAAAGACGTTGAACCATCTTTTAATGTAATTTCCAGATAATAATTTCCGGCTTTCAAATCGGAAATGTTCACTTCTTTTCCGTCAGCTCTTATGGTTCTTACCTTTCTTCCGGTAGATTCAAAAACATCAATATTTTTTATTTTATCGGCATCTTTGAAATTAATGGTTTCTTTTGAAGGATTTGGATAAAGAACTACTTTTTTGCTTTGTGCAGCGACTTCTCCGGTTGCCAAAACAGCTCCCATCGTAAGAGAAGCGTAGCCTCTGTTTGAAGAATGGTAAGATATTCCCGTTCCTCCTGCAGTTCTTGCATAGAAAATATTAATGGTTCCCGCAGAATTAGGAATGGCAAAGTCTCCGGTTCCACCGGCAAGAGATCTTGTAGCTACTACTGTTCTTGTACTTCCCGAAACGGTGTTTGAAACCTGAGTCCAATCCTGCGTAGCATCTGCGGAAGGTGAGGAAAATCCTACGAATGTATAATCTCTGTTTGAAGATGAATTGTAAATAAATCCATCTGATCCGTTTGCCATTCCGCTTGATCCGAAACCGATTCCGAGCATTGAATTGCTGTCTCCGGTTAAAGTAAGCGTAGCAGTAGTTGCATTGGTGTCTAATTTCACCGTCATTGCAGCAGCCGATAAATTAACTGTACCCGACGAAAACTGCGCTCCTACAGAAATTGCAAGAGCCATTGATAATGTGAGTAAAACTTTTTTCATATTTTAATTTTTAAGTAGGTTAATTATTTCTTTATTGTTTGTCTGTAAAGCGTACTCAAAAGGAGTCATTCCCTGTGCATCCTTTATGGTTTTGTCGGCTTTATATTTTAGCAATAACTCCGTCAGTTCTTTATTTCCGAATTTTACTGCCCAGAATAAAGGAGTCGATCCTGTAGCATCCGCAATATTCGGATCTGCCTTTTTCTCTAAAATATAGGTTACCAGATCTTTGTTATATTTTACGGAAAGTCCCGACAATGCTGTTCCTTCACGGCTTTTATAATTAATGTCCTTTACATTGTCCATCAAAAATTTGGCAACGTCTACATTCCCTCTGTAGCAAGCCAGAATTAAAGGAGAAAAACCGCTTTCATTAGTTTGGTTAATGATGTCCGGATTCTGTTTCATCATATCCTTCACTTCAGCAACTGTACCGCTTCTTGCCACATCAAAAATAGATTTTGCTTTTTCCTGAGCAGTTGCCAAAGTAAAACTGAGAAACATTCCTAACAATAAAATTAATTTTCTCATTGTTTTGTAAGAACATAGTTGTATTGAACATTCACGTTTTCAGCAATCTTTTTAGATACCATTTTCGGAATGGTTACTTTATGATCGGCTGTTTTTGCTACAAATCCTCCAGACATATAAATTTTCCCGTCTTTGGCATAAATGGTTGCCGCAGAATTGTACGCCTTATCTACTCCATGAAAATTTAATTTTCCCTGAACGGTATATTTTTGTGGCGTTGCGGATAATTTGGATTTATCAAAATTCAGAATTTTTCCGGTGAAGGTTGCTTTTGGATATTTTGCGGTTTCGGCATAGCTTTCATTGAAGTGCTCTTCCATTAATTTTGTTTTGAAATGGAAGTTTTTCACGACAGAAACTGATGCAAAATCTCCTGTATCAGCATTGATTACCGCGACATTATTGTCGTCCTGTGCAAAAACATCTTCAAATAGAGGTACAGATGCTTCAAACGTTACTTTCCCTGTTTTAGCCATATACTTTTGCGCAAAAGCAAAATTGGTAAAGAATAACGCTGTTATAAATAAAAATAGCTTTTTCATATTAATTTTTTAGTTTTCGAGAAGCCCATCGGCTTTCCATTTCGTGATGATCGTAATTTGTGAAGGCGATAAACTTCCGCCTTGAGGCATTTTTAAAGGATCTCCGTTAGCGCGGCTTATTCTGTCTATAACATTATCAATATTTGCTTTCACCTGAGAGTAGTTTGCCAGCGCCTGAACTCCCGGTGAATGACAGCTCACGCAATTGGCATCCATAATGGGCTTCACATCTTTATTGTAAGTTACCACTTCTGCAATCGGAGTATTATCCGAAATTTCCTCATACGTTCTGCTTTCACAAGCCGTTAATACTAATGCTGATGAAACGATGTACATAAACTTTTTCATACTCTAAAATACTCTGTAAAGATTAAACCCAAAGAAAATCTGCCCTTTATCCCATTTTCCTGCGGCATTGGTAAGATAACCAATATCCGAATTGAGTTGGGAATTGGTGAACAAAAGCTGGAACACGTGTCCCCCGGTTTCTATATCCATTCCTAAAGAAAGCGGATTTTTATAGAAACTGTGATTGTCGAAATTCACAAAATATTCTGCATTAATAGAAACTCTTTTGGAGATTTTATAACGTCCTCCCAAACCTGCCAAAAACTGGTTTTTGTCTTCAATAGTAGGTTCGTAAAGATTTTTGTGAACGTATGACGGTGTTAACTGAAGAGAAAATTTATCGCTGAATCTTCTGGAAATTAAAGCTTGTGTAAGGTAAGAAAGTCTGTCCCCAAACTGAAGATGCGGATAATTATCTTTGCTGAGATCTGTATTTACTGCCAAAACATTATAGCCTACAATATCTACAGGCACGTTTTCATTCTGTTTTACAAGTCTGTATTTTACACCGCCCTCAAAAGTTTTCAGGTTGGTTTCTCTGGAAAGGCTTACTGAGATCCCGTCTGTAACGCCATAAATGACGCCGAGTTTTGTGGAAGCATCATCCAGCCCGAAGAAGTCTTTAAATCCTTTGCTTACATCGCCGAAGCGGTGCGCCACAACAATATACCATTCATTCTTTGCGGGAAGTTTGGTAGATTGCCCGGTTACAATTTGCAAAGCTTTAAAAGCGGGTTGGGAAACATCGGTGTTTTTCGTCTGAACGGTATCAATATCTTTCAGCAGGTCTTCCTGTGCAAAGGAAAAAACTGAAGCAAACATTGACAAAAATAAGAGAGTTTTTGTCATACACATTTATTTAAATTAGTACAACAAACTTATCGACTTATCGACTTACAATTGTGTGATAAAAGTCACCGACTGTATTGTTTTTATCAATGAAAATGTTAAAATAATTAAATATCATTTATTAGCCTTGACTAACATTTTCATTTACAGGTATTTTTATGCCTTCTTTGGTCTGAATAATTTCGCCTTCGTTTTCTATTTTTTTAAGAACACGGCTTACTACTTCTCTTGAAGTTCCCAAACTGTTTGCAATTTCTCTGTGGGTAAGTTTGATGGGATTGTTTCCGGTTGCTGAAATCTGTTGTTTTATATAGTTTAAAACTCTTTTATCCAACTTATGAAAAACGGCATCATTTACCATATTCATCACATCAATAAATCTTTTGTCGTATTCTGAATAGAAAAGCCTGTTGATTTCCGGAAACTTAATGAGCCATTCATGGACAACAGACACCGGGAACAGCAATACTTCGGAGTCTTCTTCCGTAACGGCGTAAATGCGGCTTGTGCAATCTGTAAAGATTGAGGAGAATGTCATGAGACAACTGTCATTAGAACGGATGTAATAATAGATCAGTTCTCGACCGTCATTCAGGCTGAAAACCCTTATGGAACCTTTAATAAGGAACGGAACAAATTTATTTTTCTGTCCTTCTCTTACGATCTCGGTTTTCGCTTTAATTTCTGTAACGATGGCGTGTTTATCCAGCTCTTTTAAAAAATCATTTCCTAAAAAGCCAAATTTATTAATAATAAACTGATTATTTATCATATTCTTTATATCCTTTCTAAAAACAAATTTAAAAAAATATCAATATAAGAATAAAGAGAATGCGAAACTATTCATCATTTAAAAGAAAAAAGCTGCTCCACATTTGTGAAACAGCTTTCTTTATTTTTTAGAGTAAATCTTAAGCGTTTACGTTGTTTCCTCCTAATACGAAAGGCTCAACTTCTTTGATTTCTCCGAATTGCTGCTCGTAGTTAGCAATATTTTGTTGAAGAGCGGTAAGTACTCTTTTAGCGTGAAGTGGAGCAAGAATGATTCTTGATCTTACTTTAGCTTGTTGTACACCCGGCATTAATTGGATGAAATCTACAACGAATTCAGATGGAGAGTGGTTTACCAAAGCTAGGTTTGCATAAACTCCTGCAGCTACCATTTCATTTAATTCGATGTTGATGTTTCCGTCTTGTGGATTTTGATTGTTGTCCATTGTTATAAAATATTTTTTATTCGAAATTTTGAGGTTGTGAAAATATAAAAATAAATTCAAACCTCAAATTTCCGAATCATTATTTTTAGTTAAGATCTTCGAATTCTTTTTTAGAACCTACGATCACATTTTGGTATTCTTTAAGACCTGTACCTGCAGGAATTCTGTGTCCTACAATTACATTTTCTTTAAGACCGTTAAGATCATCTACTTTACCTGCAACTGCTGCTTCGTTAAGAACCTTAGTTGTTTCCTGGAATGATGCTGCAGACATGAATGACTTCGTCTGAAGAGCTGCTCTTGTAATACCCTGCAATACAGGCGTTGCTGTAGCCGGTAAAGCTTCTCTTACCTGAACTAAAGCCTGATCTTCACGCTTCAGTTTAGAATTCTCATCTCTTAATTCTCTTGCAGTAATCATTTGCCCCGGCTGGAATACTTTAGAATCTCCGGCATCTACTACGACTTTCAGACCGAATACTCTGTTGTTTTCTTCCAAGAAGTCATACTTGTGTTCAAGAGCGCCTTCAAGGAACTGAGTATCACCTCCATCAACGATAGATACTTTTGTCATCATCTGTCTTACGATGATTTCGAAGTGCTTGTCGTCGATTTTTACCCCTTGTAGACGGTAAACTTCCTGAATTTCGTTTACTAAATATTCCTGAACTGCAGTTGGACCTTTGATTCTTAAGATATCGTCCGGAGTAATGGAACCGTCGGAAAGTGGCGAACCAGCTCTTACGAAGTCATTCTCCTGTACCAAAATCTGGTTGGATAATTTAACTAAATAAATTTTTCTTTCTCCAGTTTTAGCTTCAACGATCAATTCTCGGTTACCTCTCTTGATTTTTCCGTAAGAAACTACCCCATCGATTTCTGTAACCACCGCCGGGTTTGAAGGGTTTCTTGCTTCGAATAATTCGGTAACTCTCGGAAGACCTCCGGTGATATCCCCTGCTTTTGCAGATTTTCTCGGGATTTTGATTAAGACTTTACCAGCCTTAATTTTTTCACCATCGTTTACCATTAAGTGGGCTCCTACCGGTAAGTTGTATGCTTTCTGTTCAACTCCTTTAGAATCTACCACCTTCAAGGTAGGTACAGCTTTCTTATTTCTGGATTCAGAGATTACTTTCTCTTCAAATCCTGTCTGTTCGTCAATCTCCAACTGGAATGAAACCCCTTGGATGATGTCTTCATATTCTACCTTACCGGCAGTTTCTGCAATGATAACCGCGTTATACGGATCCCACTTACAGATTACATCGCCTTTCTTCACTTTATCACCTGGTTTTACAGATAATATGGAACCGTAAGGTACGTTAGCTACCATTAACGGAGTTCTGGACTCGTTATCAGCAACTAATCTGAATTCTGTTGAACGAGAAACTACAACTTCAGCAGTGTTACCGTTTTCATCTTCAGAAGTAATTGTTCTTACCTCATCCATTTCAACGATACCGTCTCTTCTTGCAACGATTGATGGGTTTTCTGATACGTTTCCTGCAGTACCCCCTTGGTGGAAGGTTCTCAACGTAAGCTGAGTTCCCGGTTCCCCGATGGATTGTGCTGCAATTACACCTACCGCTTCACCCATATGGATCATCTTCCCTGTCGCTAAGTTTCTACCGTAGCATTTTGCACAGATACCTTTTTTAGCTTCACAAGTAAGTGGTGAACGAACTTCAACTGCTTCTAATCCTGCTTCTTCGATTCTCTTCGCTAACGCCTCACTGATTACCTGATCTGCTTCAGCAATTAATTCATCACTTTCAGGATCATAGATATTATGTAATGATACTCTACCTAAGATTCTTTCAGAGATTCTTTCAACGATCTCATCATTTTTCTTAAGTGCAGTAACTTCTGTTCCTCTTAAAGTTCCACAGTCGTCTTCTGTAACGATAACGTCCTGTGCAACGTCTACCAATCTTCTCGTTAAGTAACCTGCATCGGCAGTCTTAAGAGCGGTATCCGCAAGACCTTTACGTGCACCGTGGGTAGAGATAAAGTATTCTAGGATGGAAAGACCTTCTTTAAAGGGTTTTCGATGATCTCCGCTCCGGTAGAACCGGCTTTCTGCGGTTTTGCCATCAAACCTCTCATCCCTGATAACTGACGGATCTGTTCTTTAGAACCCCTCGCTCCGGAATCAAGCATCATGTATACAGAGTTGAAACCACCTTGGTCAGTTTTCATTCTTCCCATGATCATCTCGGTAAGGTTGGCGTTGGTTGTAGTCCAAACGTCGATTACCTGATTATAACGTTCTGTATCTGTAATAAGACCCATGTTATAGTTGGCTCTAATTTCATCTACTGTTCCGATAGAATCTGCAATCATCTGCTTTTTCTCTACAGGAACCACGATGTCTCCTAATGAGAAGGAAAGACCTCCTTTGAATGCGTTTGAATATCCTAAGTCTTTCATTGCATCCAGGAACTTCACAGTTGTAGGGAAATCTGTATCTGCAAGAATTTTACCGATAACGTTTCTCAATGATTTCTTCGTTAAAAGCTCATTGATATATCCTACCTGCTTTGGTACAATCTGGTTGAATAAGATTCTACCTACCGTAGTTTCAATTAATCTTGTTACGATTTGACCTTCTTCTTTTACCGGAAGTCTACATCTTACTTTAGCATTTAAAGATACTCTTCCTTCCGCATAAGCGATTTCTGCTTCTTCAGGAGAATAGAATGCCAAACCTTCACCTTTTACTTTCATCTCTTCTGTAGAACTCAATTCTTTGGTCATGAAATAAAGACCAAGAACCATGTCCTGAGAAGGTACTGTAATTGGAGAACCGTTTGCAGGGTTTAAGATATTTTGAGAACCTAACATCAATAACTGAGCTTCAAGGATCGCTTCAGGACCTAACGGTAAGTGTACCGCCATCTGGTCACCATCGAAATCGGCGTTGAATGCTGTTGTTACCAACGGGTGAAGCTGAATTGCCTTACCTTCGATCATCTTAGGCTGGAAAGCCTGAATACCCAATCTGTGAAGCGTAGGTGCTCTGTTCAGTAGAACAGGGTGACCTTTCATCACGTTTTCAAGGATATCATATACTACCGGCTCTTTTCTGTCGATGATTCTCTTAGCAGATTTTACTGTTTTTACAATTCCTCTTTCAATCAGTTTTCTGATGATGAACGGTTTGTACAATTCCGCAGCCATATCTTTAGGAATACCACACTCGTGAAGCTGCAAGTTTGGACCTACAACAATTACGGAACGCGCAGAGTAATCTACCCTTTTTCCTAATAAGTTCTGACGGAAACGCCCCTGCTTCCCTTTCAATGAATCTGAAAGTGATTTCAACGGTCTGTTTGATTCAGATTTTACGGCTGAAGATTTTCTTGTATTATCGAATAGTGAATCTACAGATTCCTGAAGCATACGCTTCTCGTTTCTCAAGATTACTTCAGGAGCTTTGATCTCCAATAATCTCTTCAAACGGTTGTTTCTGATGATTACTCTTCTGTAAAGGTCATTTAAATCGGAAGTCGCAAAACGTCCTCCATCCAACGGAACTAATGGTCTTAGTTCTGGTGGAATAACAGGAAGTACACGCATAATCATCCACTCCGGTCTGTTGATCATTCTTGTATTAGCACCTCTCAATGCTTCTACAACGTTCAATCTTTTCAGAGCTTCCGTTCTTCTTTGTTTTGAACCTTCGTTGTGTGCTTTGTGTCTCAGGTCGAAAGACAATGCATCAAGGTCGATTCTTTTTAGTAATTCTTCAACCGCTTCCGCACCCATCTTAGCGATGAATTTGTTCGGATCGGAATCATCAAGATACTGGTTCTCAATCGGAAGAGTTTCCATGATATCAAGGTATTCCTCTTCAGTTAAGAATTCCATATTTTCGAAATCAGAACCGTCTAATTTTTTAGCAATACCCTGCTGAATCACTACATATCTTTCGTAGTAGATGATCATATCCAATTTCTTGGAAGGAATTCCTAAAAGGTAACCGATTTTGTTCGGTAAAGAACGGAAATACCAGATGTGCGCAATTGGAACTACCAGATTGATATGCCCGATTCTCTCTCTACGTACTTTTTTCTCCGTAACTTCTACTCCACAACGGTCACAAACGATCCCTTTGTAACGAATTCTCTTGTATTTACCACAAGCACATTCGTAATCCTTTACAGGACCGAAGATTTTTTCACAGAACAAACCGTCTCTTTCAGGCTTATGCGTTCTGTAGTTAATAGTTTCCGGCTTAAGAACCTCCCCTCTCGATTCCTGAAGAATAGATTCGGGTGAAGCTAAACCGATAGTTATTTTATTAAATCTACTTGATTTATTTTTATTTGACATTTGTTAGATTTTAAATTTTAGATTTTAGATTTTAGATTAATTTCCGAATGTTTCCATTCAGCATTTATAATTTAAAATTTAAAATTATTCCTCTAGTCTTACGTCTAATCCAAGACCTTGTAACTCGTGAAGTAGTACATTGAATGATTCCGGAATACCTGGTTCAGGCATTGATTCACCTTTTGCAATAGCTTCGTAAGTTTTCGCTCTACCAATAACGTCATCCGACTTCACAGTAAGGATCTCTCTCAGGATATTTGATGCACCGAATGCTTCAAGTGCCCAAACCTCCATCTCTCCGAATCTCTGACCTCCGAACTGAGCTTTACCTCCTAACGGCTGCTGAGTAATCAATGAGTAAGGACCGATAGAACGTGCGTGCATTTTATCATCAACCATGTGCCCAAGTTTCAACATATAGATTACCCCTACTGTTGCAGCCTGAGTAAATCTTTCTCCGGTACCCCCATCGTAAAGGTGAGTGTGACCGAATTTAGGAAGACCTGCTTTCTCAGTGTATTCCGTAATCTGGTCTAAGCTAGCTCCGTCGAAGATTGGCGTCGCGAACTTCAATCCTAATTTCTGACCAGCCCATCCAAGTACTGTTTCATAGATCTGTCCGATGTTCATACGCGAAGGTACCCCAAGTGGATTCAATACGATATCTACCGGTGTTCCGTCTTCAAGGAATGGCATATCTTCTTCACGAACGATTCTCGAAACGATACCTTTGTTACCGTGACGACCCGCCATTTTATCTCCTACGTTCAGTTTACGTTTCTTAGCGATGTACACTTTAGCCAACTTCATGATCCCTGCAGGAAGTTCGTCTCCGATTGAAATTGCAAATTTCTCACGGTTTTTAACTCCCTGAATATCGTTGTACTTGATTTTGTAGTTGTGAATTAACTGTTTGATTAATTCATTTTTATCGTTATCAACTGTCCAGTCTGAACCGCTAACGTTTACATAATCTTCAACTGAAGTTAATAATTTATGAGTGAATTTCACCCCTTTACCGATGATTTCTTCATCAAGGTCGTTTTTCACGCCCTGAGAAGTTTTACCGCTTACAAGGGTATTTAATTTTTCAATTAAAGTATTTCTCAAATCATCAAACTTAGCCTTGTAAGTGTTTTCAATTTCTTCAAGCTTAAGTTTTTCTTCAGTTCTTTTCTTTTTATCTTTAATGTTTCTTGAGAACAATTTTTTGTCGATCACAACACCTCTTAATGAAGAATCTGCTTTTAATGAAGCATCTTTTACATCACCAGCTTTGTCACCGAAGATTGCTCTAAGAAGTTTTTCTTCAGGAGTCGGGTCAGATTCACCTTTTGGAGTAATTTTACCAATCATGATGTCTCCAGGCTTCACTTCAGCACCGATTCTGATCATCCCGTTCTCGTCAAGATCTTTAGTAGCTTCTTCAGAAACGTTCGGAATATCTGCTGTCAATTCTTCCATACCTAATTTGGTATCACGAACCTCAAGAGAATATTCATCTACGTGGATTGAAGTAAACCAGTCTTCACGAACTACTTTTTCGTTGATTACGATCGCATCCTCGAAGTTGTATCCTTTCCAAGGCATGAACGCAACCACTAAGTTTCTACCAAGAGCCAATTCTCCTTTTTCAGTAGCATAACCGTCGCAAAGTACCTGTCCTTTTTCCACTACATCGCCTACTCTTACGTTTGGTCTTAGGGTAATGGTAGTACTTTGGTTAGTTTTTCTGAACTTAGTTAAGTTATATGTTTTAGTAGCAGACTCGAATTGTACTAAATCTTCGTCTTCGCTTCTTTCATATTTAATAACGATTCTGTCGGCATCTACATACTCTACAGTACCTGTACCTTCAGCGTTAATTAAGATTCTTGAATCTCTTGCAACCTGCTGCTCAAGCCCTGTACCTACAATCGGAGCCTGTGGCTTCAATAGAGGAACTGCCTGACGCATCATGTTCGATCCCATCAACGCACGGTTCGCATCATCATGCTCCAAGAAAGGAATTAATGAAGCTGAGATACCAGAAATCTGGTTTGGTGCAACGTCGATAAGGTCTACCTGAGATGGCTCAACTACCGGATAGTCACCATCTAATCTTGCAATAATTCTGTCTGTTTCGAATTCACCGTTGTCGCTGAGTTCAACGTTTGCCTGAGCAATTACTTTAGATTCTTCGTCTTCAGCATTTAAGTAGATAGGATCTGCATTAAGCTCGATTTTACCATTTTCTACTTTTCTGTAAGGAGTTTCGATGAAACCTAATCTGTTGATTTTTGCATAAATACCTAAAGATGAAATCAAACCGATATTTGGTCCTTCCGGAGTTTCAATCGGGCAAATTCTTCCGTAGTGTGTATGGTGAACGTCTCGAACCTCGAAACCTGCTCTTTCTCTTGATAAACCTCCAGGTCCCAATGCAGAAAGTCTACGCTTGTGCGTGATTTCTGATAGCGGGTTGGTCTGGTCCATGAACTGAGAAAGCTGGTTGGTACCAAAGAACGAGTTGATTACTGATGTTAAAGTTTTTGCGTTAACAAGATCAAGCGGAGTAAAGATTTCGTTATCTCTAACGTTCATTCTTTCCTTGATTGTTCTTGCAATTCTTGAAAGACCTACCCCGAACTGTCCTGCCAATTGCTCACCAACCGTTTTAATTCTTCTGTTGGATAAGTGGTCGATATCATCCACCTCCGCTTTAGAGTTTACCAATTCGATCAAGTGTCTTACGATCGCAATGATATCTTCTTTTGTAAGAACCTCAGTTGTTGTAGGAATGTTAAGACCTAATTTTTTGTTTAGTCTGTAACGTCCTACTTCACCTAATGAATATCTTTGCTCTGAGAAGAATAATTTTTCAATGATTCCTCTTGCTGTTTCTTCATCTGGCGGATCTGCGTTTCTTAACTGACGATAGATGTACTCTACTGCCTCTTTTTCAGAGTTTGTAGGGTCTTTCTGTAATGTATTCTGGATGATAGAGAATTCATTGCTGTTTTCTTTGTGAATCAGGATTGATTTCACACCCGCATCAAGAATAAGATCTAAATGTTCTTTTTCAAGAATCGTTTCTCTGTCTAAGATGATTTCGTTTCTTTCGATAGAAACAACTTCACCGGTATCTTCGTCTACGAAATCTTCGAACCAAGTGTTCAATACTCTCGCAGCCAATGTTCTTCCTTCTACTTTTTTAAGGGCAGCTTTAGAAACTTTCACTTCTTCAGCAAGGTCGAAGATCTGAAGGATGTCCTTATCAGATTCATACCCGATCGCTCTTAATAAAGTTGTTAATGGTAATTTTTTCTTACGGTCGATATACGCATACATTACGCTGTTGATATCTGTCGTAAATTCCATCCAAGATCCTTTGAAAGGGATAATTCTTGAATAATAAAGTTTAGTTCCGTTTGCGTGGTAAGTCTGTCCGAAGAATACCCCCGGAGATCTGTGTAACTGAGTTACGATTACACGCTCTGCTCCATTGATAATAAATGAACCAGACGGCGTCATGTAAGGAACCGGACCTAAGTATACATCCTGAACCACAGTCTGGAAATCCTCGTGTTCCGGGTCTGTACAATACAATTTAAGTCTTGCTTTAAGAGGAACGGAATACGTTAAACCTCTTTCCACACACTCATCGATTGAATAACGTGGAGAATCTACCAGATAATCCAAAAACTCCAATACGAATTGGTTTCTGGAATCGGTAATCGGGAAATTTTCCTGGAATGTTTTGTACAATCCTTCGTCTCTCCTGTCTTCAGGAAGCGTATCAAGCTGAAAAAACTCACTGAAAGACTCGATCTGGATATCCAGAAAGTCCGGAGTGATGATTTTTCCTTTCGCTGAAGAGAAATTTACTCTCTGATTTCCCCTAGTTGTAGGTGTTGTTTTACTCATAAAACTTTTAAGAAAGGTTAAAAAATATTTTGATTCATTAAAAAATATCAGAAAGAAGAGTTTGAGAGCAGAAATTGTAAAAGACCTTATAATATTGGCGCTATTAAGAGACAGTCTTTTATTTTTTCCTTTTGATTCTCAGAATCTTATTCCTAACTGCAACACTGGTATATCTTTTCACAGCGTAATGCAAAATATTTTTATTACTTTTGAGGCAGATACCGCCGTAATATCTATACACACGAAATCTCTTTCATGGAAATGAAAGAGGTGATATTCAATATCTTATAGATTTACAAACAATTATTCGCGCCAAAAGAGACTGCAAATTTACAACATTTTATTTTCATATACAAATAAAACAACTTCATTCTGAAGATGTTAATTGTTTTTATGATTTCCCAATTGCCTTATCGTTGTGGTTTTAAAATTTCGATTTCATTATTAATTATACTGTTCTTTAAAGCAGGAGATCGCTAAGATTCTTTTTAAATATCAACTGTTTTCTAATCTGTACACCTTATTCATTCAGCAAAAACTCAAACTTTTTTAATGATGAAAAATTTTGGGACAGTAATATTTTATTTCTATACATTTTTTACACAAAAAGGTCATCCAAAAATATGGATGACCTACCCTTAATAAAAAAAACTCAATCTTAAAATCATTATAATAACCTAAGATTTAGCTGTATTTTGATGTACGACCGATTTTATCGAAATAGATTAGCAAATGATCAATATTCGAAAAAGCCGTCATAATATATATTTACTGCAAGAAACTAAGAATAATTACTATTTGTTTACGGTAATTACTTTTTTTATAAAGTTAATTAAAAAAAATCAATAAAACATTCAATTTCAGATATTTAAAAACATAAGTCATTCTTGCGAATGACTTAAGTGTAGAAACGATTTATTTATTGAAATTACCTCACGATGACTTTGTATGATTTTACAGTCGTTTTTGTTTCTACTTTTATAATGTACATTCCTGCCGGTAAAGAAGAAGTAGCAATTTCGGTATTTCCTGAAAATTTACCTGAGCGGATTAATTGTCCCTGAGCTGAAAACAATGTATATGTACCTTCTTCATCAGATTTTACATTTAAATCTTCACCTGCTTTTACAGGATTAGGATAAATTTTAACATCATTTGCTACTGTCTTTACTTCTCCCACAGAAGCTTTAGCTATTATACCATTGTTTTTAGCGAAAGAAGAATATGGTGAAAGAGGAGAATTAGGAGAACCTTTCGCAACAAGATCCGTATCTACAACCGCCTGAATTCCATCTGCATCCGCATCATTTATTCTCGAAATAAATCCTTCTCCAAGATCATCCAGATTATCTTTTCCGATGGTATAAAGATCGAAGTCTATATTATTGGATTTCAGATCTACAAAATCCGGTTTATCGTCTCCATCCGTATTTTTTAAAGGATATTTCATAACGCCTGAATCCGGAGATGTTTCCAGAATATCTGCAATTCCGTTATTTCCTACCGCAACGCCGCTGTCGATAATTCCGTTATGATCCGCATCAATCTGATCGATAACTGAAGTTGGAATTCCAGATTCAAATAAATCTAAAATGCCGTCGTTATCAGAATCAAGATCAAGATAACTTGAAATTCCGTCTCCCAGTTCTGCAATAACCAGTTTGTTTCCGTCTACATCATCATCTTCAAATTTTCCGTTTCCATTAAGGTCTTCCCATGCATCCGGAATGCCGTCGTTATCAGAATCATTATCACAAGCATCTGCAACACCATCTCCATCGCTGTCTAGCGCAGAAGATTTATCATTTACCACAGAACATCCTTCAGCACAATCCGGAATTCCGTTTCCGTTGTTATCAATACTGTCGTTTCCGTTCGGACATTTATCGTTACAGTTCGGAACACCATCCTGATCGTCGTCAAGCTGAACAAATGCATTATAAATGTAGTATTGCTGCGCCAAAGTGATTCCTATTCCGGGATTGATTTCAATTTTCATTCTGTCGAACGCTTTTGTTGCTGTAAAACCAACATAAAACTGATTGGAAGCCGAAGTAATAAACTGTCCGCTGAATAAACCTCCCGAAGTTCTGGATTCTGTAACCGTTGTTCCTTTATAAAAAGTAATGGTAATATAATCTAGAGCATTTATAGTTAACAAATTAGCACTTTTCGTTAAGGTAAATCCGCCGAAAGTCCCGGCAGGATATTCTCCTGTATTGCTTTTAACGGTTAACCTAACTGTTGGAATTAATAAATTGATTGGAGAAAAATTTACTGTTGCAAAATTTGTTGTGTTGGTATCTACAACATTTCCCGTGTTGGTAATATTGGTTAATCCGAAAATCGTTCCGGAAGCACCTGTCCATGAAGCACCCTGTACAATATCTCCTAATCTTGAAGTTCCCGAAGTCTGAATATACTCATTACAGTCGCAATCCTGAGGTTCTTCGAAGGCATAAAATACTTTTAAAGCTCCGAAATTCACACCTACTGTCTGCGTAATTTTTAATCTTACTTCATTAAAAGGCTTGGTTGTATTGAGGGAAATTTTTTGTTTATTGGAACCGAATCTTAACACTTTGATATTAATCAGCCCGCCTCCATCAAATAAGTTTTTAGAATCCTGTAACTGCCCGAATAAATAGGTTTCAATTGTTATATTTTTCAAAAATTCAGCACTTAGCAATTTACCCTGATCGTCCGGTTCAATAACAAAACCTGCTTTATTTCCTGCGGGATAAACCTGATTCTTATCTAATACGCCTACAGAGTATGATCCCAACAAGCCTGCCGGTAAAACAACAGAACCGTAAGAACTTTTATCTCCGTCGCCAATCTTTTGCCTGTCGACCACGAAAGAAAGAGGTGCTAAAAAGCTGCTGCTTCCTGAAACATTTCCATCTACACCGCTTCCTGCAATAATATCATCACAGATGCCATTATTATCTACAGGAACTTTATTGGGATCAAAAGCAAATGCATAATAAATATTCAGGGCACTGAATATAGAAAGGGCATTAACCTGATACAGTCTTACTTCGTTAAAATCTTTAGTTGTTTTAAAGTGAAGGAAAATTCTTGTTTTTGTTCCTCCGAATGCCGGAACAGACAATAAAGTAGTATTATTTGAAGATTCCTGAAGAGCTCCTGCTTTATAGGTGCTGATTCTTAAATTGCTTAAAAGACTTGCCGTAAAAACGCTGGTTCCTAAATCTACATTAAAACCAGTAATATATCCTGCAGGATAAGTGGTATTTGTATTTTTAACAGAAACTCCGTTTCCGCTTACCAAGGTGGTAAAGCTTCCCATACTTACGCTGTTATCCAAATTGGCATCAATAAGGGGATTTGTGCTTTCGCTGTAACAAGCCAGGCATATTCCGTTTGCGTTAAGTGGTTTTGCTTCCACTCCCATTCCTCGAATCGGGGTGTAACCCTGTCCGAAAATCTTTACAGACAGCAGAAACAGCATGAGAAATGCTGTAATTTTCGTAAATAATTTTTTTGTCATTTTTATAGATTTTAAAGTTTGTGTATTTTTTAGAATTGTTGCCACGCATAAACTCCTGCGGAAATTCTGCATCCGTAAAAGTTTCCTGTATTTCCGGATTTACCATAAACAATAGTTCCTTCATTACTTGCGTTACAGTCTGAAGTTACAGGAACACCGGTGGCTTTAATTAAAATCCCTTTACTGATTTCAAGATCCGGAATATTAGTTCCGTTGGGAGTCATATTTACACCAACGTCCGTAATTGCTGTTCCAATTACACCCTGTCCGGAAAATGCATGTGAGGTATTGGCATAAACAGTCTGATTGGCAATGGTTGCACTTGCATTGGTTCCGAAAGCAATTGCGCCGGCTGCTCCGCTTGCAACATTGGCATTTCCAAATGCATAATTATTGCTCGTTACGTTATTTCCTGTTCCAAAAGCAAAACCACCTGAATTCACATTGGAGTTTCCAACATTAATTCCGCTGACGTTAGCTCCGGAAGTTCCGTTATTATTTCCTAAAACAATGGTATTGGCTCCTGTGGCAAAATTGTTGTTCCCTATTGTTTTTGCTCCGCTTAAAGAACTGTTTGCCGCTCCTATTGCCACACCAGGAAAGTTGGCAGCCTGCGCAGCAACAGTATTTTCTCTTCCTAAAGCGATGTTGGACGAGGTATTGTTTGATAATGTATTGTTTGATCCCCATGAAATCGATGCATAAGGAGCTGAAGCATTGGCATTTCCGCCTCTAAGATTACCATTAACATCCAAAATTGCTTTTACGGCATTGTTTGTTGTAAATACTAAATTCTGACTGTCGGTAGTTCCTAAAAAGTTACCGGAAGAAACAGCAGTCCCTAAAGTTGACGCAGAAGCCGTAGTTCCTGAATTTCCGGTTGTTTTCCAATCTGAAGACTGTGGCTGAAGAAACTGAATCCAAACTGAGCCATCAAAATAATAATATCCTGTGCTTGTAACATTGACGGTCTGACCTGAAGGTGCTGTATCAGGAGTTGTTACATAAACAATTGCACCAGTCTGAGCTGTAGAATAGTTTTTTACCTTAAGTTGATCTCCTGTAATTCGCGGTGCAATAATTCCATCAAGTTTATTTGGATTTGAAGGCGCTCCCACAACATCGAGAGTTGCCTGTCCCAAATTAGTATTAATGCCTACTTGTGCGTTTAGCATGCAACTGAAAATTGTCAACACGGATAATCCGAATAATTTGTTTTTCATTATATGATATTTGTAGTTTTTGAAAGATTACATGAAAAGTTATTTCATGCCTGATGTAAAGATAATTTTACAATGTGTGATAAAATTAGCAGTGATGTAATTTTATAAGTAAGAATTTTTAGATGATATCTGTTGATAAAGAGAGGAATTTAACAGCTTTGCTGTATTAAAATACATCAACAAGATCATGTAAAGAATAAGCGGCACATTAATGTCCGGCAGAAAATAATTTATATCCAAGGCTGTGTGTTTTACTGCTACAAATATAGTATATTTTCAATTAAATTATAAATTTCCATTAAATAATTTAAACTATTAAGCAATTTAACACATAATAAATAAACTAAAAAGGCAAAAATTAAAAATAATTTAAAAATAAAAAATTACAATTGCTTTTTTTAATTCATAAATATTTATAGATATTAAAATGAATTTTTATACCCAATAAAAAAAGCCTGAACAAAATGTTCAGGCTTCTATTTTTAAGGTAAACTAGAATTATTTCAATTCTACTTCAGCACCAGCTTCTTCTAATTGCTTCTTAAGAGCTTCAGCTTCGTCTTTAGATACACCTTGCTTCAATGGAGCAGGAGCACCGTCTACGATATCTTTAGCTTCTTTAAGACCAGCACCAGTTAAATCTTTTACTAATTTAAAGATCGCTAATTTAGAAGCACCTGCAGACTTAAGAATTACGTCGAATTCAGTCTTTTCTTCAGCAGCTTCACCAGCAGGACCAGCCATTACTACTGCAGCAGCAGCAGGCTCAATTCCGTACTCATCCTTAAGGATAGCAGCTAATTCGTTTACGTCTTTTACTGTTAAGTTTACTAGCGTTTCAGCTAAATTTTTTAAATCTGACATTGTTGTAATGTTTTTGTTGATTATTGATTATTTTTTGAGTGTAAATTATTCAGCAGCTGGAGCTTCTCCTTCAGCAGCCGGAGTTTCCGGAGTTTCAGTAGCAGGAGCTTCTTCTACTGCAGGTGCAGCTTCTTCAGCTTTAGCTTCTACTGTCTCAGGTTTGTTTTGAAGAGCAGAAACAACTCTCTGGATTGGAGACTGAAGTAATCCGATGATTTCACCGATCATTTCTTCTCTAGACTTGATGTTAGCTAACATCTCTAGGTTATTGTCACCTACATAGAAAGTTTCCTGAACGAAAGCAGACTTTAACGCCGGCTTTTCTTCTTTCTTTCTGAAATCTCTGATTAATTTTGCTGGAGCACTTGCGGTCTCAGCAATCATAATTGCAGAATTTCCTTTGAAAGACTGGAACATCTCAGAGTAATCTACTCCTTCAATCTGCTCCATTGCTTTTTGCAAAAGTGTATTTTTTACAACTTTTACTTTAATATTTTGCTTGAAAGCCTGTCTTCTGAAGTCAGAAGATTTTCCAGCATTCAAACCTTCTAGATCTGCTACGTAAACTACTTTTGCATCCTGAAGCAAATCTTTGATCTCTTGTATTGCTACAACTTTTTGGTCTTTTGTCATTGTCTTAGGATTTATAATTAGTTAACAGATTTAGTATCGATTGCAATACCAGGACTCATTGTAGAAGAAAGATAGATAGACTTCACATAAGTTCCTTTAGCAGCAGTTGGCTTCATTTTGATCAAAGTAGAGATCAATTCCTGAGCATTTTCCTTGATTTTAGCAGCATCGAAAGATACTTTACCAATACCAGCGTGGATAATACCGTATTTATCAACTTTGAAATCAATTTTACCAGCTTTCACTTCAGTTACTGCTTTACCAATTTCCATAGTTACAGTACCTGATTTAGGGTTTGGCATTAAACCTCTTGGTCCTAATACTCTACCCAATGGTCCTAATTTACCCATTACAGCCGGCATCGTAACGATAACGTCAACGTCTGTCCAACCTTCTTTGATTTTTTGTAAATATTCATCAAGACCTACATAATCAGCACCCGCTTCTTTAGCTTCTGCTTCTTTATCTGGAGTTACTAAAGCCAAAACTTTAACATCTTTACCAGTTCCGTGAGGAAGAGATACAACACCTCTTACCATTTGGTTTGCTTTTCTTGGATCTACCCCTAATCTTACAGCGATATCTACAGAAGCATCAAACTTTGCAGTATTTACTTCTTTTACAAGAGCTGCACCTTCTTCAAGGTTATAGATTCTTCCTTTTTCTACTTTGCTTAAAGCTTCCTTTTGCTTCTTAGTTAATTTTGCCATTTCTTTAAGTTTTAAGCGTTAAAAGTTGGTTTAGTTCCTGTTACTCTTAATCCCATAGATCTTGCAGTACCTGCAACCATAGAAACAGCTGAATCCATTGTAAAGCAGTTAAGGTCTGCCATTTTATCTTCAGCAATCTTTTGAACCTGAGCCCAAGTTACAGCACCTACTTTGTTTCTGTTCGGTTCTCCGGAACCACCCTTGATTTTAGCTGCATCCATTAACTGGATCGCTGCAGGAGGAGTTTTAATTACGAATTCAAAAGATTTGTCTTCGTATACTGTAATTACTACAGGTAAAACTTGTCCCGGCTTATCTTGAGTTCTTCCGTTAAATTGCTTACAAAACTCCATGATGTTCACACCTGCAGAACCCAAAGCTGGACCTACTGGTGGAGAAGGGTTAGCTGCGCCACCTTTCACCTGAAGCTTTACCATTTTAAAGACTTTTTTAGCCATTGTTTGTTTTTTAAATTTGAATAATTAATGAGTTTGGAAGCATTTATTATTCAGCAGGTTATCCATTCTCACATTAGATAATCCTACTTTTCGGACTGCAAAATTATGAAATATTTTTGAAATAGCAAACGGAATATGTTGATTTTTAAATAAATTAAGGCAAACTATCATCAAAAGACTGTGGAATTTTAAACACACCGTCTCTATTATCGAATGGTACAACAATTTTATCCAGAATTTGATCCTTATCTTCTTTTAAGCAACTTTTCTTTACAAGTTGTAAATCGTACACCGACTTATCTGATGGAAGAAACGCATACTGAACATTATAACAAAATCTGGTTCCATCTGAATTATCATCCCAATCTCCGTAAGAATATTCTGTAGTAACAGTGCAAGCCTTTTTTAATTTATTCTGGCTGAAAATAACCAAATCATCATAAAATAAAGTTCCCATATGAGTTTGTCCGCCTGATAAAGCAAAGCATGCAGCCTCTTTACCAATCATAGTAAAGCTATGCAACGAACCGGAATTCCCATACATTCCACCACTTCCTGCTTCAATCATAAAATCAGCAGTTTCCCAATTCTTACCATTGAATCGGAATATGAACAGATCGCAATGTCCTGTAGATGCGCCTGCAAAAGGATATTGATTTTCTATTACTATAGCAGCAAATTTTTCTCTTCCTATTACAAAACGTTTGATATCTGATCTTGAAAGCTGTATTTCCTCATCCATTTCTTCTAAAGGTTTCATATTCATCGTATCATAGACAGGCTTTAAAAGATTATCTAC
>APMI01012629.1_pt1 | contig 20992 bp, 20 predicted proteins | sample 667938 | NCBI WGS metagenome assembly APMI01 (sample SAMN01084076, study PRJNA167559) | wastewater metagenome | biome: Wastewater | place: Denmark: Ejby Moelle, Odense | collected 2011-11-28
TTGAGGCCGACACTCCGCTAAAGCTCCATGCCCGTTGCGCCAAATGTTCTGACGACGGACAGCAAGCTCCCTTCCCCGAGCGTGTCGGCCCGATGATCAGGTGGTGTCGATCGTCGTCGACACGAAGGAGCTGGCGACCGAAACGGCCTAGGATTTTGCCCTTCTTCCTGAACCAACCGGCTTGTCGGAGTGTCGTTGCCGTCTGGAAACGGGCGTCGCCGAGGGGGCTCGAATTCGGTCGAAGGCCGACATAGGCGACGATCGCTGCGACAACAGCCGCAGGGATCAGCGATCCAAGCGCCACAACGCGGAGGACGCCGCTATCACCATAGGTGAGAAGCTGCTGGAATGGTGCAAACGGATTCGTCGTGATCGTCGACTGCAGGATCCGACCATCGCCATACAGCAACTGCAAACCCAGACCATAGGCCAACAGCCAGACGGCAAAGGCGACGGTCAGGCAAAAGCCGAGATAGAAGGCGCGCAGCGACCCGGTCATGGCGCATCCGTGCTGCCGCGCGCGAAGAAGATTTCGGAGACGCCGCGTCGCCCCCCTTCCCTGCGCAGCTGGATCACGATCGGGATGACGCTCTGGATGTAGGAGATCAGATCAGCCTTTGGGTAGGCGGCCGACAGACCCGACTGCATGACCATCATGGCAAGCTGCTCATAGGCGCCCAGCGGCGTGTCGGCGTGGACAGTCGACATCGAGCCTGGGTGGCCGGTATTGATGGCGCGCAGGAATGCAAATGCCTCCGATCCCCTGACCTCCCCGACAAAGAGCCGGTCTGGTCGCATGCGTAGCGATGCCTCGAGCAATGACTGGATCGTTACGCTGGCCGTTCCCTGGTCGCCGCGGGACGCGAGCAGATGCACCGCGTTGTCCTGCGGCGGGAAGAGCTCTCGCGTATCCTCCAACGTGATGATCCGCTCATGCGGATCGACTGATTTGAGACAGGCATTGAGGAACGTCGTCTTGCCGCTCGACGTGCCGCCGCTGATCAGGATGGACACGCGATTGACGATGGCGGTTCGAAGAAAACCGTAGATGTCCCTGGCCGAGAGCTGTTCAATCAAGGCTTCATCGGTCTCGCTGAGTCCGCCGACGGCCACTGTCACATGGTCGAGGGAACCCCGGTCGCGATAATCCTCAAGCGTGAAGTCGCTGATGACCTGTTTGCGGATCGATAGCGTGCCGCCATCGGGTGCCGCGGGTGGCAAGACGACCTGAATGCGCTCGCCGGTGGGCAGTGCGGCACTGAGGATAGGATTTGCCGGGCTGACGAACTGGTTTGTACTCGCCGCGACGCGTTCGCCGATATTGATGATCTCGGCCGTCGTGAGAACCGGGATCTCATGAAGCTCCATATGGGCGGCGCCGAGACGCTCGACATAGACCTGACCCGGTCGGTTGACCGAGATTTCGACGACGTCGCGATCGTTGAGGAACGTTTTCAACGGAGCGAGCGCCCGATAGAGAAAGTAGTGCCGATTGTCGGAGGCAAGCTCAGTTGAGACCGCGTTCACGACGGATCTCCTTTAGCGCCTCGGTGACGGGATCCTCGTACATGGCAGAAAAATCGAGGTCCTGGCGAACGAAGACAAAGATGCGCTCGCCCTGGCTGACGCTGATCGTCGGTGGAATTCGCAAGGAATCTCCCAAGGCCTGGTTGGCCATGTCGGAAAAAGTCTGCGCGAGGGTCTCACGGGCAAGCTCCTCGGCGTTCTGGGCATCGTCGCTGTCTCCGGCCGCGGCTTCACTGCCGTAGCCGGTGAGATAGCTGGCACCGGCGCCGACGATCGACAGCAGGATGGCCGCGCCGAACCGCTCGCGGAACTTCTTGTCGACACGTCCGGTCAGCCCGGCGCGGCCTAAACTGTCGGCGCCGATCGAGTTCAGCCGAACCGACACGCCGTCATCGCGCAGCATGCGGGTCCACACCACGAAAATTCGTGTCTGCCCGCGTGTGATCTCGGACTGATACTCGCCGATGAGCCGGGTGCCTGTGGGGATCAGAATACGCCGGCCATCAAAAGAATAGACATCCTGCGAGACGATCGCCCTCACCTGGCCCGGCAGATCGCTGACGATGGCGGTCTCGAGGATGCCGGGGATCAGCGTGCCCTCCGGAACGAGCGCGTCGATGCGCTCGATCTTCCGGGCCTTGGCGCTTCGGTCCCCAATGCTGGCTGCCGCGGCAAGGAACTTGCTGCTACGATCCTCGCCGGCGACGGTAAGCCCCTCCCCTTCGTTTCCGGTCAAGCTGCCTTGCTCGCCGGCTGCCGCATTGTCGACCACGACCAGTTTCGAGCGAAATCGCTCGGGAAACTCTTCGGCTGGCGCTTGGACGGCTTCCGGTGGCGGGGGTGCGCCGGGAACAGGCGGTGGTGGAACGTCGAACTCGGTCGTATCAGGTTCTTCGGCCGGAGGGGGAGGCGGCGGTGGCGGCGGAATCTGGACAACCTCCGGTGCCGGCGGTTCCGGCTCCGACTCGCCCTCCCGCACGAAAGATGGAGGACGGAACGTCGTGGTGGTGAACTCCTCGTCGCCATCGAGCATATCGCGAACCGGCGGCTGCCTGTTGACGAGAACCAGATAGCCGGCGACGAGGCCTAGAAGGACGAGAACCGCGCCGCCGACCAGTTGCTTGCGACGAACGGAGTTGTCGGCAATGACGGGATCGTCGCCTTGACCGAGAGCCTCGAGTTCGGGGGAGCGCTTCATCAGTTTCCGCTCCGACGCCGGCGTTTGGCCTTGTCATCTTCGACCGGCCCGAGGATTGCGGCGTCGGGCGCCGCGAAATCCGGCTTCCTGAGATTGAAGATGCAGATCCACTGGTCGCCGTCACGCAATGTGAACTGGGTCGCCGTCCCATCGACGACGATGTACTCCCCTTCCCTGCGGAAGTTTCGAAGCGTTTCGGAGAAATCCGAGTTGACCGCGAAGATCGCCGGCACTTGGTCGTCGAATTTGAAGAAGGTCTTGTTGCCGTCATCGAACACCATGAGCGGCTTGAGGCGCGCATCACCGGAGAACGAATAGTCGATATTGACGTTCGCCTTGTCGACGCCCGAGATGTTCGGCCAGGCAGCGCGCTGTTCGGCCTCCTGCCGCAAGGCGGCGTTGAGGTTTTTTTCCGGGTAGTGGAAGCGGATTCCAAAGACCTTGCGGCCGGCCTCGGGCGCGTAATCGTGCAGTTCGAGATAGTAAATGCGCTTGGTCGTCACGACGTTCATGTTCGTCACGACGTCTTTGGCGATCGGCTTGACGAAGAGGATGTTGCCCTTCTCGGCCGGGACGACCTGCCAGCTTTCGGTGTCGCCGAGCGAGATCGTTTCGAACTTCTCGTCCTCGTCGAAGATGATCATGGTGGAGATCCCGTAGGTCGCGAAGACCTGAACGACGTTGTTCTCCTGATAGGTGACGCTGGTCACGCGCGCATCGAGAGAGCCGCCCTTCGGGGTCTGCGCGGCAAAAGCCGGCCACAGCGAGCCGCACAGCATGAGCACCACCGTGCAGGAGCGGCCCCTCATTGCGCATCTCCGTGGGTGACTGTTTCCTGATCCCGCCGGTAGGAATAGACTTGGAAACCGAGAGGGTTTTCGAAGCGCCACTCGTTGCGGGTCGGCGTGTCGGTATAGCGGAAGCGCACGACCGAAATCCAATGACGGACAATCGACTCCGCGTCGCTTCGTTCGTTGGTGGAGAACCTGACGATCGCCGTGCTGGCGTTCGGGAACGTCACGGACTTGATCTCGACGAGGACGCGCTTCAACCGGCCGTAGACCTTTGTGGGGTTCTGCGCGTTGGCCGCGCTGTAGAGGGTCTGCAGTTCCCGCGCCGCCTCGTCCGCGGACAGGAGCGCCGCGATGCCAAAATTTTCGGTGATGGCGTATGGATCGTAACCTTCGCGGGCACGGATGTAGCGCACGACATTGGCCTGGGTTATCGCCTGCTGTTCGGTGAGGTTGGCGGGCCGCGTCAGGCCCGACTTGACCTCTATATAGCCGGTCGTCTTGTCGACCGTGACGACATAGGGCTCGAAGCTCTTCAGTGGCAGCATCAGCACCACGGCGAGCAGGCTGAGCAGCGCGATCCCGGCAAAGACGATGGAGAAGAACCAGGCGACGCGCGTCGAGCGCTTCGCCCGCTTGATGATCTCCTGCTCCCAGATATCGCCTTGCTGGAAATAGGACCGCAACGCGGATTCGGGTTTGTCTGCCATCCCTGTCCTTTTCGTGTTGTTCGGGACCCAACATCAACCTGTCGTCACGTCTGCCGAGGCGTTCCATGCGACGTGATCGCGCGCTGCATCGACGCGCCCGCGCCATCCTGCCTCGGGGGAGTAAGTCGCGCTTGCACCCGATGGACGGCAGCCTGCGTCTGACGGGCGGATGTTCCGATGGCGGCACGACTCCAAAAAATCCCTTGCGTGGTCAAATGCCGGGCGCGAGGACCAATAGGTGTCGCCAACCCTCCAGCTATGCCTTGTGCAAGGGATTGCACCTGAAGGAGAACGAAACTGCCGGCCAGGCAAAGCATTATGAAAGCAGCAAAGTCGCTGAGCTTCAGCTCGCGATTGCCGGATATGCTATCGATCGAGGTCAGTTCGGGTTCCATCGCAGCGATCAGGAATGCGGCGATCACGTAGACGAACAGTGGAATGATCGCGTAGAGCAACGACTGGTTCAGCCACCCCATGGCATAGCTTCGGGTAGCATTGAAGAAGAAGCAGGAAATGAAGATCGGCGCGGTACCGAGCAGCACCCACAACACGACCTTGGCCAGCACAAGAATCCCTAGCGCGATGGCGACAAACAGGCCGGCAAAGACCATGATGATCAAGCCAATCAAGGCTGGCAGGACGGAGAGATAACCCGCCTGCTCCGAGAATGCGGCGGCGGCGACGTTCGCGGTTTCCCAGATTTGCGACAGCCCGTTCGTGGGTTCGGTCACGCCTGTGCCGGACGCCGCCAGGATGGCGCGGCCGGCCGCCTCCGGCACCGTTGTTAGCCACTCATAGACAAGATCGTTGAAATTGGACCATGTGCCGACGAGGATCAGGATGACGAACACGCGCACCAGCCGGCCGATGATCTCGGCGACGCCGAGGCGTGACGTTCCGAGGAAAAGCTGCACGCCATAGAACAGGACCGCAAGGACGAAGAGCAGGCGAAGCAGCGGCTCGAGATCCTGGCTCAGTGCCTCGTAGGCGCTCTGCGAGAAATTCTGCCCCGAAGCGTCGATCCGATCCAGCAGTTCGCCAATGAAGTCGTCCACCGCCCTGCCCTATTCTTCTTCCACGGACACCAGATCCTGGATCGCCGCCAATGCAGCGGCCCTGTCCGCATTGACCGAAATCATTGGCCCACATTCGTCCCCGGTGCTGGCATAGCTGGAAAGATTGGCCGGCCGCTTGCACGGCGCGGTCTTCTCGCGCGGTGTGCCGCATCCGCTGGCGAGAACGGCCACAGCGAACACCAGCGCGATCTCGATCCATTGGCGGCTTCTCATTCGTACCGCAGCGCTTTTTTGGTGTTCGACATGTCGGTCAGCTTGCGCTGGTTTTCGGCGTGCAACGACTGCACGCCGGCGTTCAGCACGCCGATCATCTCGTTGAGCGTCAGTCCCGTTTGGACCTGCAGCTGCGTGTTCTGGTCGATCGAGCCCTTGATGTCCTCAGCCTTGCCGATGTCCCCGCCGGCGGTTTCGAGCGCGGACCGGCGCGTTTCGACCGCAGCTTGAGAACCGGTGATCAGAGCCGAGACGCCCATGACCGTATTCATGAGCTCCTCATAGGATTTGTCGCTGGCCAGCGAGCTGTTGTCCTTGCCGGAGAGAGACCGCACGAGCTGCAAGCCGTTGATGAACAGAGTCGCGGCTTCCACCACCTTGGGATCGAGAGAGCCGAAATCGGCGATCCCGCTCTTCAGGATGCTGTCGAAGGACGGCATGGAGGAGACGCTAAAACCGTTGCCGATCGCAATATCCTTGAGCGGGCCGGCGTCGCCGCCGCGGTCGCCGGTTACGGCCTTCAGCGTCTCCTCGACGGTGGTGAGAATTTCCTTGTTCGTGTCGAGGATCTTGCCGGTCTTTTCGGCAGTGTCGCGCGCGACCGCGTAGTTGGTCTTGTCGATGACCGGGATATCGGCTGCCGCCGGCGCAACGCCTGCGCCGGCGAAAACCAGGATTGCCAATGAACGTTTCATGTCGATCTCCATCATTGAGTCTCGAGAAGCAGGTCCGCTTGGCGGTCGATGCTTTGAACACATGCCTTTGCCTCGGCATCCCAGACGAAGCCTTCGCGCTCGTCGCAGAAGCCGGCGACCGGCCGATCGTCGTCATCGGTCCCCGTCTCGTAGCGGGTCGATCGGTTGGTGCCGGACAGGTCGCCAAGCGTCATGGCATTGCTCGAATTGGTGAGATCGGCGAACGCCGTGCCGAGCAGGATCAGCCGGTTGATGAGTTCGATGTTGGCGTTGCGCGCACCCGAATTGTGATCCCAGCTATCCTGGATCGTGCCGGAACCCATATTGCCGAGCTGCGTCAGCCAGGATGAGACATCGCCGGACCCCTCCCCGATCGCCGCCGTCAGGCCCATGGCATTCATCGTGCTGGTCCGGGCACCCGTATAGGCGCCGCCACCGCCATAGTTGAGCGGAATGCCGGACTTGTCGGAGCCGCCGAAGGCCGGCAACCATTTTTGGGTTATGTTTGCGACGTAGCCCTGCGTTTCCCTGAACGGCGGGATGCCGCCATATTTGTTCACGTTGCCCGCACCGGCATTGTAGGCGGCAAGTGCCAGCGCGACATTGCCATTGTATTTTCGAAGCTGCTGCTTGTAGTAGCGCGCGCCGCCACGCAGGTTCTGCTCGATATTGTAGGGATCGACCCCAAGATCGCCTGCGGTGCCCGGCATAAGCTGGGCAAGGCCGATCGCCCCCGCTGGAGATTTGGCGCAGGGGTTGAAGCGGCTCTCCTGGTAGACGAGCGCCAGAAACTGGTTTTCGTCGACGCCTTCCTCCCGCGCGATCCGGCGAACCAGGCCGGCGATCGCCGGATTGGCATTCGCCGCTGCGACCGGATCATCCTTTCGGCCCGGCCGGTATATCGAGCAGGTGACGCTCTGATTGTTGACGTAGCGTTCCTCGTCGACCTTCTCGATCTCGCCGGTCTTCTCGTCGCGATCTTCGCGCTCATCGAGCACAGTTCCGTCGATGGTCGGGATATCGGCAAAGGCAGGCGATGCCGCAAAGACCAGAATGAGAGAAAGACGTTTGATCATGCTGGAACCTCCCAGCCACAGAAAGCGGGCAACCAGTTCGCCGGATCGTCACCGAGCTGTGCGCGAAGTGCTGCACAATGCTCGATCGTCTCCTTCCGGCCGGACATCACGCGAACGAGATCCGGCATGGAGGTGAGATCTAGCCTGGCGATGACGGAGTCGTTGCCATGCTTGATAAGGAACGTCCGCCGCTCGGGCGGCGTATTGCGAATGAAGGCGTATTCCTTGGCGGTCAGTCCGAAGCGCCGGATGTAGCTTTCCTCGTCCGCGCGGGGATTGGGGAAGTGCAGGTTGGTTGCCGACTGCTCGATTAGCGTGTGCGATTGCGGCGAGCGTGCAATGTCGGCTGCTGACTGGGTCCCGAAGCCAACGATCCCGTTGAGCTTGCGGATCGTCTTCGTCTTGTCGACGATGTAGTTGGAGAAGACCGGATCCTGGAGGAGCTTCCACCCCTCGTCCATGAAGATCAGAACCGGCTCGCCGGTAAGCAGCTCGTCCAGCCGATGGTAGAGGTACATCAGCGCCGGCGTCCGAACCTCCTGGTTGTCGAGGATATGCGTCATGTCGAAGCCGAAGATACGCCGGCCCGAGAACGACAAAACGTCCTTCGGCGCATTGAAGAGCCAGGCCTTCTCGCCCTCAAACCAGGGACGCAGACGTGACTGGAGATCGTTGGCATCTGACCGTGCGCGGCCCATCAGCAGGCCGGAAAGATTGGCGAGCGTGCGCTGTTCGACCGGCTCCTGGCAGATGCGCCCGATCGCCCGCTCGAGCGTGTCCTCTTCTTCCTGGGAAAAGCCATGGCCGTCGGCCGGGTCGAGCATGGCCTTGAGCAGGCGATGCAGGAACTCGCGATTGGACGCGTTGTTCTCGAGCTGCAGCGGATTGAAGCCGGTCGCCACGCCCGGCTGAAGCACCTCATAGTCCCCACCGACGGCGCGTATAAAAATCTCGGCGCCGCGGTCCTTGTCGAAGAAGACGGCACGGGGTTCCGGCGATATCCGGAAAGCTTGCGCAAGCAGAAAGGTCAGCGCCACGGTCTTGCCGGAACCAGTCGGACCGGTCACCAGAAAATGGCCGATGTCGCGCTGATGGAAATTGAACCAGTAGGGCGTCTGGGACGTCGTTTCGAGGATCGAAATCGGCAGGCCCCAGTGGTTGCCTCGAACCGAACCGGTCGCGAAATTGTGCAGCGACGAGAAACCCGAAAAGTTCGCGCTCGACAGCATGCACGAGCGCGCGATGTAAGCGTGATTGCCCGGCAGCTGCGCCCAGAACGAGGCCTCCATGTTGAGGTCCTCGCGCAGCCAGTTGATGTTCATGTCGGTGAGGCAGGAGCCGAGTTCGGCGACGGCCTTGTCGAGGCCAGCGAGGTCGCGCGACAGGCACAACAGGCTGAAATGGTGATAGCCGAAGACGGCTTCCTGGTTGAGCAGGCTATTCAGCGCGAAGTCGATATCGGTTTCGACGGTGCTGCCCGATTCGTCTGACGCATGGATCTGGCGCTGTAGCCGGGAAATGCGCTCCTGCGCGATCGGCTTGTCGGCAAGTGTGAAGGACTGGGTGCAGATGAACTCGTGGTTCATCTGCAGGAGACCGTCGAGCATGCCGGGTCCGGAGAATGGGGGATACTCCTTGATGGACAGCATAGCGCCGAAGCGGTTCTCCGCTTCGGTCGGACCCTGCGCCTGCAACGTCCGCTTGGAGAAATGCAGACGCGACGTGCCGACATAGCTGCGGATGCCCATGCGGGGCAGGCGCATATCGCGCGCGACGCCGCAGGTGAGCAGCGTGTTGATGAAGGAGCAGGGTTCCGAGTACGGCTCGCCATCGCGGTAAACGACGCCCAGCGGACGCGCACCGTATTTTTGCAGTTCACGTGTGACGTTGCCGACTATCTCTTCGAGTTCGTTGACGCGTTCCTGCAGTCGCTGCTCAAGGACTTCTCTGCCGGAGGAGCGATCGAGCAGCCGCGAAAATCCTTCGGCGGCGCCGAGCGCGCCACGCATCCCGGAACGGACGATCGTGAGGTAGAGCTCGTTTGTGAACATGCGCTTGTCGCGCAGCGACGCCATATAGCGCGTGTTCAGAAGTTCGCAGAACGGGTCCGAGAATGCCCCGCCGATCGAGGGCTTGACCTCCTTGCGGATCACCGTCGACCAGAGCGAATAGCGGCTCGAACCGAGCGCTCGGATCAGCGTGTTCTGGACAGCCGCCCGCATATTGAGCTCGGCCTGATCCTCGGTCTGAAAGAACAACCCGTCCAGCTTGATCACCGAAAGGATCGCACCGCTTTCGAGGCCGACGACGGTGTCGGCGACATGGCGCAGATACGGAATGTGGGTCGACATCAGCCGTTCGCGCCGGCGCTCACGTCCAAATCCCAGCTCTTCGGCGACGACGTTCAACATGGTCATGGCCCATAAGAGTTGGTGCGCCAGAACAGCCGGTTCGGCGTGCGCGGTGTGCGACGGCCGACGACCTGGGCGAGGTCGAGGATCCGGATATCGCGGCTGCAAAGCGCGAAGAGAGCGAGATAGATCAGCGGTGCGATCAGCGCCGACCAGAAGCTTGTGCTGACGAGGAAGGCGATCAGCGTGAAGCCGACGATGATGTAGAAGGCGTTGAGTGGTATGCCCCACATCATCGGCGGCCGAGTGAGGCCGATCACGAGCGGGGTCAGATGCGGCTTTTCGTCGGTGAACTCGACCATCGGTCAGTTCCCTACGGCCGCGATCATCTCGTCGACGATCGCCGGCGCGCCGAAAACGAGACCGATGCCCAGCACCACAGCGCCGGCGGTGAACCACGAGAGGCGCCCGGCAAAAGCGAGAAAGCCGAGTGCGATCACCGCGATGATGGCGAGAAGCCGTCCGAACGGGCCGGTGATGAAATCCACGATCATCTGGACCGCAGTTTCCAACGGCGCAAAGGCGCCGGAGGATTGAGCGAATGCCGGCTCTGTAAACACCAGGCAGATGGCCAGCATCGTGGCGAACGCAACCGGCATGGGCAGTGGCCGAGCAGCGGGTGAATGGGAAACGTAGTTCATGATGGCCTCCGGCTAGAAATGCATGACACCGCCGACCCATTGGCGGCGTTCGCGCGATGTGATGACTCCGCTAGCGGGGTTGTTTGATCGCTGCCCATCGGCAACGTCACCCTGTTTGCTCGCAGCCGCACCGCCTCCCTCAAGGCCCATCTGGATGTTGAGGACTTCGGCGACGTACCCGATCGTCTCCTTGAACGGCGGTATGCCGCCATGCTCGCGCACGCGTCCCTCGCCGGCGTTGTAGGCAGCAGCAACGAGAAGCGGATTGCCGAACTCGTCGGTCAGCTCGCGGAGGTAGCGGACCCCGCCATCGATGTTCTCTTCCGGATCGCAGATATCGGTCACACCAAATCGCTCGGCCGTCGCCGGCATAAGCTGCATCGGCCCACGCGCGCCCTTGGGCGAGTTCCGCAACCGATCGAGCCGGCTTTCCGCGGTCACGACCGCGACGGCGAATTCCGCGTCGACATCGTGCCGCTGCGCCGCTTCGATGACGAGGCGGATGATCTCGGCGGGCGTTGCCGGCGACGGCCCGCACTCCGGCATCCCGGACAGAACGTCACTATCAAAATGATTGTCGTCAGGCTCAGGCCCGACAGCCTCCGCCTTTGGCACGCCGATCCGCTCGGGCGCCTGGTGCCGGAGAACGATCTGACCATCCTCGCCCAGCACATAGTCGTCCGGCAGCCGCGCCCAACGGGCTTCTGCAGCCGTGTCGGCGGTGGACGAGACGTCATCCTGTCGCCGATTTTCATGGGCCTTGTGGCGATCGAGAAGTGTGGACGCAGCCAATTCGGACGCCGATACTGTCCGGCCCGCGATAACGCACATACTCGTGAGGATTGTCACGGCCAGGAGCGGCGCTATCGATGGTGATTTTGCTTGGTTTCCCATGGGTCCGCATCCAAAGCCTTGTGACAGCAGATGTCGGAATGGTTAGGCGACAGAAAAAACAATGTCAATTTGATTGTGATTTTTCTTGCAAAGAGCACGGAGGCAGGTCAATGTCGAGCACAGTGACAACCTGGAGGCGACATCGAATGAGACGAGCGGCCGGTTGCCTCGCGGTGATCAGCGCATGCCTGCCGGCCTATGCGGCCGGGCCGGTGGACGAGGCCTATGTCCGATCGCTGGCAGCACCCGGAAAGACGGTCCTGGTCATGGAATACTACGACGGCCAGGGGAACGTGTCGGACCGCAAAGGCTATGCATCAGCTTCCGGATTTATGGCTGTGTCGCCTACTGACTTCCGCGTCGACGCGAATCTGACGGTACACCTTTATGGGATCGAGCCATGCAAGGGCGACATGGTCAATCGCAAGGAAAGTTTTGCCGGATCCTGTGACGACTACGCTAGCCAGGGTCTGGCAACGCTTCTCCAATCGCCACGCGTGATCTACTGCCGGGCCTTCGTCAGTGAGACCGGCGCGAAGGCGCAGGACGCAACCTGCTACGGCTACTACAACTACCCTGGCAGCCTCGACTCGATCGACATGTTCGAGGAACAGCTGGTCTCGCTCGGCACTCACCGCATCGCTAAGCGGCCGGACGGGACACCCACGAGAGCCGATCTGAAAGAGGCCGAGGACATCGGTCGGCGCGGCTACGGCATGTGGGCGGATCCAAGGGTTGCGGGCGAATGAAATCCCCTGCCTTCTTCCTGTCGCTGACCGTCGGCTTGACGCCGGCAACGGCCGCGCCGCCGGAGGGCTACTTCGAACTGAAGCCGGGTGTGACGCTCGAAAGCGGAGACAGCTGGCAGGACGGCGGCCGACACTTCCGTCTCTTCGGCGTTCAGGCGTGCCTGCGCGGTACAGTTTACACCGATAGGTTAGGCGCTCGTCGCGACTGTGGTGAGGCGTCATTGGCCGTGTTGGCCGCCTACATCGCAGATACGCATCCCGTTTGTGCGCAGGTCGGGCAATCGGCTGGAACGGTCTTTGTGTCCTGCTATGCCACGATCGGTGCCGACCGGCTCGATCTCGCCAATCTGATGATCTCCTCGGGTTTTGCCTTCGCCTCCCTCGACGGGCGCGGTCTGCCTCATCATTCGGCCTATGCTGTGGTGGAGCAGGCCGCGCGGGAAAAGAAGATCGGTCTCTGGCAATTCGACGATGTGCAGCATCCGGCGCTCCTGCTGGGTCAGCGTGCGGCCAGTGAAGGGACTTCGCCATGACGTCGATTGCGGTCAAGTCGATCGTTTTGGCTCTGATGATGACGTCCCTTCCCTGTCCGGTCGAAGCGGCGGACCTTCTGCGCGATCAGAGATCGTCCTCGGCCGCGGCAGGATTGGTTCCAGACCCGAGCCTGAGCACAAAAATCTTCGGCCGGGCCTCTGTCATCGATGGCCGAACGCTCTGGTTCGCGACGAGCCAGCACAAGGTACGACTGGCTTCGATCGACAGCTGTGAACTGCCACAATGGGCCTACGAGCCTCGCCGCCACGGCGAAAGCGCGATCCCGAAGCCGGTGCCGTGCGGTCCTCTCGCGAAGGCATGGCTGAAGCGGACAGTTGGTAGCGCGCAAGTAACCTGCATCGTCCGGGCTCATGATGCCGACGGCGCCCTCCTCGGCCGTTGCACGGTGCGCGGTCGCGATCTTGCCCTGGAGATGGTGCGCGTCGGCTGGGCCCGCGTGAACGCGCCGGCGCCGGCCGCGTATCTGACATGGCAGAACTACGCCATGTCTGCCCGGCACGGCATGTGGGCCACCTACGTGCTCGATATGCCTGAGTGGCGACGAAAGGCAGTGGACCGGACGCTCTCAAGACGGCCGATCGCCGATTTCAACCTGCTTGCAGAACGCGAAAGCGAGATTTCACCGCCATTCGAGGATGCGCGTCAGCGCCCGAAGCGAACAGACCGATAGGCTGATCGAAGGAGTCGTTCCCATGAACCTTGCCAGGCTGACGGCGACAGCGACAATCCTCGCCGCGGCGACGTGGCTATCGTCCCCGGACCGTGCCGAGGCGAGTGAATGGGGTTGCGAAGTGCTCTTGTGCGCATCCTCCTCGAACCCGTCCTGGCGCGGCGTGCCGGCCTGTCACCCTCCGATGTATCGGCTAATCTCTGCGATGAAAGGCTGGGGGTTTTCGTGGCCCACCTGTCCCGAGGCTGGAACTGGCAAACCCGGCTATGAGGCCTATGCCGAGTGTCCATTAGGCTGGGGCGTTGGATCCAGCAATCAGTATCATGGCGTTGGTCAGGGCGACCTCTGCGTGCAGGTTCGCAACAGCTGTCCGTCAGGCTTTGGCGGTCGTGATGGTTGCGAGCAGACGGTGACGATGCCCCGCCCACTCCGAGAAGACCCGTACTATTTTGACATTCGGGACGACGCCGGCAGTGTCATGCGCCATTGGTTCAACCTTAGGCACTAGCTGCCTCACTTGCGGAGGAAGCGGGTCAGACTATCCTTGTGAGAACGGAGCGTCTCCGTAACCGTCGCGACATCTTCCATTGGCCCTGTGGATCGATCCGCGATCATGTTGGCCATAACGTAAGTGAGCTTGCAGCGAGCGTCTTCGGCAGTCAAGGGAACGATGGCGACCAGTTTCGCCAAGGCCCGTCGCTCGCGCCATCGCACACAGATCAACAGTGGGAAACATAGAAGCGACCGGACGAGCCACCCGCGTTGTTCGAGCGCTGCTCGTTGAGTTCGTGCTCGCCTATGGTTTTCGATCATCGGCGCAATCGTACTCTCCGAGGCATCGAAAGGTCCGCCCATTTTCTCGTTCCTGGAAGTTGTTGGACTGGTTCGCCCGTCCCTTGATTGGATCCTTTCCCACCGCCCGTCGAGACGCCATAAAATCGTTGATCGATACCGATGACACGATAGGATATGAAGAGTAGCGAAACGGAACGAAATCCGAGCATGTAAGATATTGTTTTTGAACGGAAAGTTATTTCTCCCACCTCCGCAGGATGGGAGTGACTTTAAGGAGTTGTTCAAGCGGTTGGCCGCTGCGGGAGCGGGGCGGCCGTTGGGCAGCGATGGGTTTCCTGCAGGTCCATGGACGCCGGAGCTTCTCGCGGAGGCGATTTCTCAGATCGAACCCAATGGGATGGGGGTCGATCTCCGGACGGTTCAGCTCTGGTTTCAGGAGAACGACAAAGGAATTAGCGCTGCCAATATCCGTTGGCTCGCCAGGGTTTGTGGGTGCGATGATCCAGGTGCGACCAGCCAATGGCAGATCGCACTGAGCGCGGCACAATCGAAGCTGACGGCCAAGAGACGAGAATCAAAGAGCGCCGGCGGCGCCGTTGGGTCGGTTCCAGAGCTACCAAAAATTGGGAGCGTCGAAGATCAGTCAGGCCACTCGCTGGAGCCGGATATCGATGCAAGGGGGGCCGGGCGGCGTTTTGGTTTGGCGCAAAAATCTGAGGCGCTCTTTAGCCGCGGATCCCCATTGAACCTACCGGCGTCAGTGTTTGCGGGTTTCACCGCTCTTGGTTTCTTGTCATACATGTTAGGCATTCACAGCGTGACACATGCCCGGGCCGATGGCGTGCTCAAGCAGGTCGGATTTCTATGGACAGCGAATTGGACGTTCGTCTTCATGGTGTTCTTGCCCCTCTTTGTTGCTGTCGTGGCCGAGCTGGTGACCTTTTGGAAAGGAGAAGGGCGTGTAGCACTCTCACCTCAAGTCGACCGATTGGAAATCGATGACGGATGGGTGCGCACCGTTGAATCGTCGGCGTATTCGTACTGGGCGGTGTTTTTGATCTGTGTACTGTTTGCCGGCCTTCTTCAGTGGGTTGGCGTGTGCTTGGTTCCACTCCTAGAGGGTGGTGGAAATTACGCAATTGATTGGGGAAAAATAGCGATTGTGCGTCCTGAGGTCATATCGGTACCGGTAGCCATCGCGTTCACGGGATTCGCTTACCTATACATGTGTCTGTGTTTTTATTTGTTTTTTGCAGGCCTAATTTTACTTTACACGGTAGCTTACGACCTAGGGAAAATTCGAAGAGATGCAAGGGACCGGTCGGAGGCGGTTGAGCAACACGACGCGTTCCCTAAGGTCAGTCACAGGGTCATGCATGCAATTTTCCGATGCACGATTTTGGGGCTCCTGATCGCCATAGCTATGAAGGTCCAAAGTGCGTATCTGGTATCGCGCGGAGAGAATATTTTAGCTTGGCTTGTAGGCGATGTGTCTTCAGCCTTTAGTGGGCACGATAACCTCGATGTCGCGATCAGCTATCGAAGTCCGACCCATTACAGTAGCTTTCTCGTTGCCCTTTCAGCCTGTTTCGTTTTTCTGGATGCGTCCATCCGCTTAGGTCGGGGACCCCGACGTTGTATCCCCTTTTGGGCGATGTCGGCGGTCGTGGCTATACTCTTTGCCGGTTACGTATTGACCGACGCATTTACAGGCTTTTCGATCCTTCTGGGCGTAGCAGCGTTGCTTGCGATATATGGCCTGTTCGACCCAAGGCTTGGCCGACCGAGCGCATTAGAAAGCGATCAAAGTGTACCATAGTTGGCTTGATCGATTGGATGAGCAGCGGGCGCGCCGTGGTGACGAAGGGAAGGAGACAACCGATTTCGTCCTTGACGCGGAGCGTGCCTTTCCGGGTGCGAAAAAGGGAACAGGTATCGAAGAATTTTGTGTCCTCGCGGACGATGCCACAGCTGATCCATCCTTTTTCGACGATTTGGGCCGCGGCGCTGATCAGGGCTTTGAAAGACAAGGCGAATGGCTCAAATTTCCATCGGACATTTCCACTGATGTCGAAGAGAACAATGTTGTCTGGGCGAGAATTACAGACAGCGGATCCCTAGATCAGGCTTTGGTGGTTTTTCACCATTGGAATGCGAGAGCACGGAATCGCATGATCGCCAACTTTTTCTCGCGGCGTGGCATTACGGTTGTCGAGATTGCAATGCCGTATCATTTCGAGCGCAGCCGTCCCGGTTCCTTGCACGCCGATTATATGCTCAGCGCCAACCTTGGTCGAACGATTCAATCCGTAAGGCAAGCGGTACTCGACGGTCGAAAGCTCATTCGTTGGTTGAGGCGCGCAGGCTATCGCGACATTTCGGTTCTTGGGATGAGCTTGGGTTCCTGGGTCGCCGGACTAATCGCGGCGCACGACCCGGCTGTGTCAAAGGCGTCCCTATTTCTGACGGCAGGGAGTTTGGCCGATATGGTTTGGACGGGTCGCGCCACGCGAGCGATACACGATAGCCTTGAGCCTGAGATCGCTCTGACCGATCTCCGAGCGGCTTGGGGCCCGCTTAACTTGGAGAATCACGCGCACAATTTGGCACGGGCGGATCTCGATCTACACGTCGTGCTGGCTGAGAGAGACAGGGTGGTTTTGCCAGAGCTATCACAGACATTCATACGAGGGCTGAAGGACGTCGGCGTTCAGCCGAATATTCTTAGATTAAACTGTGGTCACTACTCACTAGCCATTCCGCCTTATATTTTTCTAGCTGGCTTGAGCTTGAAACGATTTCTCTCGACAAGCCAACACCGAAGATCGGAAAATTAAGAACAGCGACCCCAAGTGCTGTCGAGAGTTCGAGGATAGCTCGCTGGCCGTCTGGATTTTTGGGTCACTGTCGACGTCAACAATGAGTGACATCATGTTCAAGCAGGTCATCGGAAATCCCGCGTCTTCACCCTGATCTCGTCCAGATGCAAATGTGGATCCGGCATGTCGCGAGGTCTAGCCAGGCCGCGCGGATCAGGCGTCGGGGAGCCGTGATGGAATTCATCGCCGCGTCCGTGCGGCAGCGCGAACGCCACCTCCCGCGAGCCGATGCTGGCCAGTTCCGCCGACATGTCGATCAGCTCATGGGCGACGATATGCACGACCTCGCCCTCGCGCTGCACCCTGCCCTTCACGCCGATCATGCCCGAGCCGAGCACGATGCGCCGGTACTTCTCGAAGACTTTTGTCCAGACAACGAGATTGGCGACCGCGGTCTCGTCCTCCAGCGTGATGAACATCACGCCCTTGGCCGAGCCCGGCCGCTGGCGGACAAGGACGAGGCCGGCGACATGGACCCAGCGACGGTCACGGTAGGCGACTGCTTCGGCGCAGGTCATGATACGCCGGCGCACAAGGTCCGGCCGGAGGAATGAGAGAGGGTGCCGGCGCAGAGTCAGACCGACATGACCGTAGTCCTCGACCACCTCCCTGCCGGCCGTCATGGCGCGCAGCGACACCATGGGCTCCGCCTGTTCCGGCAGGATCTTCGTTTCACGCAGCGCGGCGGCGGCAAAGAGCGGGAGAGGCTCGTCACGCAGCGGCTTGATCGCCCAGAGCGCCTCGCGGCGGGCGAGGTCAAGCGAGGGTCGGAAAGCGTCGGCTTCGGCAAGCTCGACCAGAGTGGCGGCGGGAATGCCGGCCCGACGCCAGAGATCGTCGACGGAAGCAAAAGCTTGGTTTTCGCGGCAGGAGACCAGGTGTGCGGCTTCGGCATTGCCGAGACCCTTGACCATGCGCAGGCCGAGCCGAACGGCGAAACGTGTGTCGTCATCGGTAGGTTCGAGGGTGCAGTCCCAACGGGAGGCATTGATACAGACGGGCCGAACCTCAACGCCATGCTGCTGAGCGTCCCTGACGATCTGCGCCGGCGCATAAAACCCCATCGGCTGGGCGTTGAGCAGAGAGCAGCAGAAGGCGTCGGGATGCCAGCATTTGAGCCAGGATGACGCATAGGCGATCAGGGCGAATGAGGCCGCATGGCTCTCGGGGAAACCGTAGCTGCCAAAGCCTTCGAGCTGCCTGAAGGTGCGCTCGGCGAAGTCACGGTCACAACCGTTGTCGACCATGCCGTTGATCAGCTTCTCGCCGAACTTCGACACGCCGCCCGTGTGCTTGAACGTCGCCATGGCGCGGCGCAACTGGTCGGCCTCGCCGGCCGTGAAGCCGGCGCATTCGATGGCGACGCGCATGGCCTGTTCCTGAAACAGCGGCACACCAAGCGTCTTGCCGAGCACGGCCTCGAGCTCAGGCTTGGGAAAGGTCACATCCTCTTTGCCCTCGCGACGGCGGAGATAGGGGTGGACCATGTCGCCCTGGATTGGCCCAGGCCGGACGATGGCCACCTCGATGACGAGATCGTAGAAGGTGCGCGGCTTGATGCGAGGCAGCATCGCCATCTGCGCACGGGATTCGATCTGGAAAGTGCCGAGCGTGTCGGCCTTGCGGATCATCGCATAGGTGCGCGGATCCTCGGCCGGGATGGTGGCGAGGTCGAGCCGGATATCCTTGTGCTCGGCGAGGAGATCGAAGGCGCGGCGCATGCAGGAGAGCATACCGAGCGCGAGCACGTCGACCTTCATGAACTTGAGGATGTCGATGTCGTCCTTGTCCCATTCGATTACTTGGCGATCGGCCATCGCTGCCGGCTCGATCGGCACCAGTTCGTCGAGCCGATCGCGGGTCAGGACGAAGCCGCCTGGATGCTGCGACAGATGCCTGGGCGTGCCGACGAGCTGGTGAGCGAGCTCCAGCGCGAGGCGCAGGCGCCGGTCGCCCATATTGAGATTGAGGCTCTCGGCATGCTTCTGGTCTACGCCCTCCGACCAACCCCAGACCTGTGACGACAGCGTCTTGGTCAGATCCTCGGGCAGGCCGAGCGCCTTGCCGACATCGCGCAGCGCGCCCTTGGCGCGATAGCGGATGACGGTCGAGCATAGCGCCGACCGGGTCCGGCCATAGGTCTCGTAAACCCACTGGATCACCTCTTCGCGGCGCTCATGCTCGAAATCGACATCGATGTCGGGCGGCTCCCGGCGTTCCTCCGAGACGAAGCGCTCGAAGAGAAGATCGTTTCGGTCGGGATCGACCGAGGTGACGCCGAGCACGAAACAGACGGCCGAATTCGCCGCCGAGCCCCTGCCCTGGCACAGAATGGCTTTCGAGCGGGCGAAACGCACGATGGCGTTCACGGTGAGAAAATAGGGCGCATATTCGAGCTTCTCGATCAGGCGCAGCTCGTGTTCAAGATTGCCGCGCACCTTGTCCGGCAGGCCTTCCGGATAGCGCTCGGTCGCGCCCTCCCAGGTCAACTTTTCCAGAGCCTGTTGCGGCGTCAACTCCGGGAAGAGCCTTTCTTCCGGGTATTGATAGGCGAGCTCATCAAGTGAGAATTTGCAGCGCACCATGATCTCGGTCGTTCGGGCAAGCGCCTCGGGGTAGCGCCCGAACAGGCGGTGCATTTCCTCGGGAAGTTTAAGGTAGCGATCGGCAAAGCGCTCGCGGCGATGACCGAGCTCGTCGATGGTGACGTTGTGGCGAATGGCGGTCACCACATCCTGCATCACCTGCCGGCCCGGCGCGTGGAACAGCACGTCGTTGGTGACGACGGTGGGCACCCGCGCCATGGCTGCCATGTTCGATAGTTCCCAGAGACGCATCTGGTCGTTCGGCCGCCGGCGCAGAGTGAGCGCCATATAGGCACGGTCACCGAAGGCCTCGCGCAGGCGGCGCAGACGGAGGGCGCAGGTCTCGTCGGCAACGTCAGGTACGAGGACCGCGATCAGGCCTTCGCCATAGGCGACGAGATCGGCCCATTCGAGATGGCATTTGCCCTTGCCCGCGCGCTTCTTGCCGAGCGATAGCAGGCGGCAAAGCCTTGCATAGGCAGGCCGGTCGGTCGGATAGACCAGCACCGACATACCGTCGGCGAGATCGAGGCGGCAGCCGACGATCAGACGGACGCCGGTGGTCCGCGCCGCTTCATGGGCCCGAACGATACCGGCGAGCGAATTGCGATCGACGACGCCGAGCGCGGCAATACCCATGGCGGCTGCTTGGGCGAAAAGTTCCTCGCAGGAGCTCGCGCCGCGCAGGAACGAGAAATGGCTGGTCACCTGCAATTCGGCGTAACGCGCGCTCATGCGAAGATTCCGTGCAGGAACCAGCGTTGCGAGCCGCTGTCCTCATGCTCGCCGTCTCCGGAGCGAAACAGCCAGTAGCGCTCGCCGGCATCATCCTCGACCCGGAAATAGTCGCGAACCGTGGTCATCTCAGCATCGCGCTTCCACCATTCGCCGCGAATGCGCTCCGGCCCGTCGGCGCGCCGCACGCGCCGGCGTATGCCGCGCCAGGTGAACCAGACGGGAGGATGATCGGGCAGCAGCGCCATGGTCTCTACCGGCTCGGGCCGAGCCAGAAGGCGCGGCGGGCGCGGCCAGTCGCCTTCCCAGGTGGCGCCGGTCTCGGGCGAAAGCGCCGCCACTCGCGCGACCGACCGTTCCGGCACGTCGCTCTGCACCGGGGTGAAGCGGTAGAGCCTGTTGCCGCCGACCCGGTTGGCGAGAACGTCGACCAGGTCGGACACGTCCGGTTCGGATGGCCCGACCAGCGATGAGATGGTCTGGCGGTCCCGCAGCGGCTCGCTCTCGATCGCGACAAGCACCATGATCTCGATGCCAAAACCAGGATCGATCATCTCGATCTTGTCGCGTAATAGCCGCGACAGGCGTTTGGGATCGCGCACCGGCTGGGCCATGCCGACGCGGATGAACTGCATGGTGTTATCGACCCGGTGGAGCAACAGGTCGAGTCGGCGCGCGCCGAGGCCGCGTTTCTCGAGTTCGAGGCAGAGCGCATCGACCAGCTGTCCAATGTAGCGTGCAATGGTATCGGCCGCACCAATCGGCTCGCCAAAGACGCGGCGGACCTCGACC
>APMI01038980.1_pt1 | contig 20991 bp, 22 predicted proteins | sample 667938 | NCBI WGS metagenome assembly APMI01 (sample SAMN01084076, study PRJNA167559) | wastewater metagenome | biome: Wastewater | place: Denmark: Ejby Moelle, Odense | collected 2011-11-28
CGGCGGGGTATAGGGTACTGCGTTTTTCCATTACCTTTGGCTCCGCTATTTTACCTTAAATTATGAGTGAAAAACTTATTATCGGCGGGCAGGAGGCAGAAAAAAAGCATTTGGCATAATTTAGTATATTGTATTACGTTATTAGCATAAGAAATGATCATTAAAGAAGAAACAAGGCGGTCGTTCTGGTTCAACCTGGTAGCAGTGTTGTTGCTGAGCATTGTTTTATATGTGCTTTTTTTCGTTAGTCTTGGTTTCATCACAGCCCATGGCAAAGAGCTGAAAATACCTGATGTTACCAATAAGGATATGAAAACTGCGATGAAGGTATTGAAGGATATGAACTTTGACGTGTATGTGGACTCAACCTATGAGCCAAAACTGAAGCCACTTACCGTATTATCGCAAATACCCGAGGTGGGCGCTGTAGTGAAGAGCGGGCGCACAGTATTCATTACCGTAAATAAGAAAATGCCGCCAATGACACCAATGCCCAACCTGATAAATCTGTCGTTCCGTATAGCCGAAGTGCAACTGAAAAACAACAAGCTGGTGCTGGGCGATACAAGTTACCAGCCGGATATAGCACAGGGCGCGATACTGAAGCAACTGGTAAACGGGCAGGAAATAAGGCCGGGCCAGATGGTGCCGCAGGGTAGCAGGGTGAGCCTGGTGATAGGGGACGGGCTAAGCAATGTGCAACAGGATGTGCCGGACGTTGTAGGCATGGCCTACCCTGAAGGGATGGCGCTGCTGGCCGGTTCGGGGCTTACTTGTACGCCTATATTCACCGGCGAGATAAGCGATACCGCAACAGCAGTAATAATAAGGCAGAGCCCGAAGGCAAGAAACGAGCTGGGAACGCCCAACCATATAAAAGAAGGCGATATTATTGACATTACTATAAAGCAAAACCCCTCGCAGGATGAATTTGATGTAAGCCCCCAGCCTGCAGGGAACACTAATGATCAAACCCCCTAATATAGTATACAACCTGATGAAGCGCAAAAAATACGGATGCCTGCTGATAGCCTGTATGGCTGTGATAAGCGCAGCAACAGCGCAGGAAAGGACAGCACCTGTAAACTATAACCCTGTTCTTAAGGATGGATATAAGGCGGCTAATGCGGCGCATAAGGCAACAGCATTGTCCCTGCCGTTCTTCGAGGACTTTACCGGCAGCAGCCCATATCCTGATGCCGGCAAATGGGTAGAGCACCAGGTGTATGTGAACAATACCATGTGCATAAGCCCGGTAAGCAGGGGTGTTGCTACCTTTGATGCACTCAATGATCATGGTATACCTTATGACACCGCCAGTGCCAATACGCTCGTAAATGCCGACAGCCTTACATCGCAGCCTATAGACCTAAGTTCCAGCCATCCATCGGACAGTATATACATAAGTTTTTTCTACCAGCCCGGCGGCAATGGATTTTACCCCCGGGCAGAGGACTCATTAATGCTGTACCTGAAAAGGGCCAATGGGGTTTGGGAGAAGGCCTGGGCCGTGCCGGGCAGTACTCCGCAGCCTTTTAAACAAGCGATGGTGGTGGTGGATAGTGATGCCTATTTTCACAATGATTTCCAGTTCCGTTTTGTGAACAAAGCGGCCATCAATACCAGTGATGATGTCTGGAACCTGGACTATATCAGAATGGGCACAAACAGGGGTATTGGTGATACTGCAGTGGATGATGTTGCTTTCACGAGCGACCCTGCCTTTATGCTAAATGACTATACTTCAATGCCGTACCGCCAGTTCATGGCCAATGAAGCAGGGGAGTTGGCAAGCCAGCAATATGACAGCATACGAAATAACTATCCGGTTTCGCAGACAGTGAATTGCAGTTATACTGCCCGGGAGACCGCTACGGGCACACCTTTGTTCAGCAGCCCGGTAAGCAGCAGTGTCATTGGTGCGAAAAATACGCAGGGGATCAGTTTCCCAACTTACACACCCTCATTTCCATCGCCCGGAAATTACGATAAGGTGGTCTTCGAGAACAAGTTCTTCTTTCCACTGGTTAATGCCGGAGAACCGCATGATAACGATACAATAATAAAACAGCAGGTTTTCGACAACTATCTTGCTTATGATGACGGGACGGCCGAGTTGAGTTATTATCTGAATTTATTTTCATCGCTGCCGGGGAAAATTGCGATAGAATACCATTTGAACCAGCCCGACACCCTGCGCGGCATTGCCATCTATTTTGGCAGGCAAGTGCCTATGGCCTCAAACAAGTTATTCTCGGTAGCTGTTTACAGTGCGCTGCAGGGAATTAACAATGCGCCATCGAACATATTGCTTCACCAGGAAGACCTGCTGCAACCTCAATACGGCGAGGTAAACCAGTATTGGGTATACAGTCTTAATTCTCCCGTGGCATTGCAAGCGGGCACATTCTATATGGGTACTATACAGCCGGCCTTTAGTGGCGCCGACAGCCTGTACTTTGGCCTCGACGTGAACCGCCTTGGCGGCAACCACGCTTATTACGATGTGTTGGGCACATGGAACTCTTCAAGCATAAGCGGTGCTATTATGATGCGCCCCTTGCTGGGACAAACGGTATTTAATACCAATACAGAAGACAGGCACTTACTGCCATCGCCACAAACCTGGAGCATGTATCCCAATCCTGCTGCAGACCATGTGAGCTTCTATTACACTTCGCAGAAGAGCGCAAGCTATGAATTAACTGATATGCAGGGCCGCATTGTTATGAAAGGCAGCCTGGGTAACGGTAAGGACATAAATATACAAAGCCTGCGTGCAGGTATCTATTTGGTGCGTCTTTCATTTGACGGTGTAACAGGTGCACCCCAAAAAATAATAAAACAATAAAAACAGAGCGATGCAGGAAATAAGCGTAGCAGAATTGAAACAACGTATGGATGCAGGGGAAGCGCTGAACATTATAGATGTGCGCGAGCCCGATGAATATGCTGCGTTCAATATAGGCGGCAGGCTACTGCCATTGGGCAGAATAATGGGCATGCAACTGGAAGATATAGACGACTTGAGAGATGAGGAACTGATCATTCATTGCCATGCCGGCAAGCGCAGCATGCAGGCATGTATGGTGCTTGAGCAGGCAGGCTTTACTAATGTAAAGAACGTGACCGGCGGCATGGTGGCCTGGCAGGATATGATGAATAAAGGTTGACAAGTTGACCGGTTGATAAGTTATGGTTTGACAAGCTCACCATGACGATTTTTGGAATAAAAGAGATTTACTGTGCACGAGATAGAACCGTATTACAACTGGAGACACTTATACATAGCAGAAGAAGATGAGCATTCGCCGTTCTTTGGGCGGGAATACAGCGAGTTTGAGTTTTCCAATACTGTCTACAATTACTACATACATCCTCAATGGGATGATTTCGGATCAAGGACATTGTACCTTAAGATACTCTATGCCGACTACGATTTCAATTACGCCATAATAGAACTGATAGGCGAGTGGAATGATGCTGTAGAAAATGACATCATGCAATTGAAGCGATCGATAGTGGACGAGATGATACCGAAGGGCATCAATAAGTTCATACTGATAACCGAGAACGTGCTGAACTTCCACAGCAGTGATACGGACTATTACGAAGAGTGGTACGAGGATATAAAGGACGATGGTGGTTGGGTGGCTGCTATAGATATGCCCGAACAAACACAATATGATTTCAGGCGCTCACACATTGAGCGCTATATAAAACTGCTGGAGGTACCCGAGTGGCGAACATTCCAACCGCACCACTTTTTCCAGCTCGTGGATAATAAAATGATAAAACTCCTTAATTCTTAAGGCTTAGTTTTTAAATAATTATATATTTCCCGGATTCGTGGCATTTTTCGCATTAAACATGTAAAGTTTAGTGTTTTAGCTTTTCGCGTGCTATCTTTGCGGGGATTTCAGTAAATAAATTACCTTTTTTAATACCGCCGGTACGTATGAATTGGAAAAATGCTTTCAGTACATCTATTGGTAAGAAACTGCAAATGAGCCTTACAGGGCTGTTTCTTATCTTATTCCTAATAGTACATTGTTACATTAATGCACAGATATTTTATAACGATGGCGGCGTACGGTTCACGGAAGCCGCCCATTTTATGGGTACCAACTTCGTTATCCGGACTATCGAGTTAGGATTATTTGCGTTCCTGATCCTGCACGTGGTGCAGGGGCTTTTGCTTTGGGCTAAGAACAGGGCGCGCAGGGGCACACGCTACGCCGTAAGCGCAGGTAACCAAACCAGCCGTTGGTACAGCCGCTCTATGGCATTGCTGGGCACATTGGTTTTACTGTTCCTGATCCTGCACCTTTCTAAATTCTGGGGGCCTAACCGCCTGTCGCAAACAACAGGCCATGGCGAGCTTGACCTGTTTACCATGATGCGTGATGAGTTCCAGGTGACATGGATCGTAATTGTCTATATCCTGGGCTGCATTGCATTAGGCTGGCACCTCTTGCATGGCTTTTACAGTGCATTCCAGACCCTGGGGTTGGGCACTTCTAAGTACAAGGGATTATTGAAAGGTATAGGCGTAGCATTCTCTATAATAGTGCCGATCATTTTTGCATTGATGCCTATTTCTTTTTACATGGGTTGGATATCGTAGGGCTATATTTTTAAAAATAATTTCGATTTTTCGATATGACACTTAATTCAAAAATTCCTGCCGGTAAGCTTGAGTCGAAATGGAAAGACTACAAGTCGACTTGTAAGCTGGTAAACCCTGCTAATAAGCGCCAGCTTGAAGTGATCGTTATAGGAACGGGCCTCGCAGGTGCATCTGCGGCGGCATCACTGGGTGAAATGGGCTATAAGGTGAAGACCTTTTGTTTCCAGGACAGCCCACGCAGGGCGCACTCTATCGCTGCCCAGGGTGGTATCAATGCAGCTAAAAATTACCAAAACGATGGTGACAGCACCTATCGTTTGTTTTACGATACTATTAAAGGCGGTGACTACCGCTCGAGGGAGGGCAATGTATACCGCCTTGCCGAAGTAAGTGCAAGCATCATAGACCAATGCGTGGCGCAGGGTGTTCCTTTTGCACGTGAATATGGCGGCTTGCTGAGCAACCGCTCCTTTGGAGGCACACAGGTGCAACGTACATTTTACGCTGCAGGACAGACAGGCCAGCAGTTACTGATAGGCGCATACCAGGCACTGGAGCGCCAGGTGGCATTAGGCAATGTGACCCAATACAGCCGCCACGAAATGCTGGATATAGTGATGGTGGATGGCAAAGCGCGCGGCATCATAGCCCGTGATCTTGTTACAGGTAAGCTGGAGCGCTTCTTCGGGCATGCTGTTTTATTGTGCAGTGGTGGGTACGGCAACGTATTCTATCTTTCCACTAATGCAATGGGCAGCAATGTTACCGCAGCATGGAAAGCGCATAAAAAGGGAGCCTACTTTGGCAACCCCTGCTATACGCAGATACACCCAACATGTATACCTGTAAGCGGCGACCACCAGTCGAAACTGACGCTAATGTCAGAGTCGCTGCGCAATGACGGACGTATATGGGTGCCTAAAAAACAAGGCGATACACGTAAAGCAAGTGATATACCTGAAGAAGAGCGCGATTACTACCTGGAAAGAAGGTACCCTGCATTTGGCAACCTTGTTCCGCGCGATGTGGCCAGCCGTGCTGCCAAAGAGCGTTGTGATGCGGGTTACGGTGTAGGCTCATCGAAAATGGCTGTATACCTTGATTTTGCTGCCGCTATTGAAAGGTATGGTAAGATAGAAGTAAACAAGCAGAGCATAGAAAATGCTGATGCTGCCAAAATACGTGAGCTGGGTGAAGGTGTTGTAAAAGAAAAATACGGCAACCTGTTCGAGATGTACGAAAAGATAACAGGTGAAGATCCTTATAAATTACCCATGCGAATTTACCCTGCGGTACACTATACAATGGGTGGCCTTTGGGTCGATTACGAATTACAAACAAACATCCCCGGTTTATACGCATTGGGCGAAGCAAACTTCAGCGATCATGGCGCGAACCGCCTTGGAGCATCGGCACTCATGCAGGGCCTTGCTGATGGTTATTTTGTGGTGCCTTATACCTTAGGTAATAACCTTGCCGATGATATCCGCACCAAGGCAATACCTATCGACCATCCTGCTTTCGTAGCTGCTGAAAAAGAAGTGAGCGACAGGATAAACAGGTTAATGAATATCAAAGGCAAGGAAAGTGTGGAGAGCTTCCACAAGCGCCTTGGTAAGATAATGTGGGACAAGTGCGGCATGGCCCGTAACGAAAAGGGACTGAAGGAAGCGATAGAAGAAATAAAAGCGCTGCGCAAAGAGTTCTGGGGCAATGTATTTATACCCGGTGATATAAATGAGTTCAACCCCGAACTGGATAAAGCAGGCCGTGTAGCGGATTTCTTAGAGCTTGGTGAACTGATGTGTCTCGACGCGCTCAACCGTAACGAAAGCTGCGGCGGCCACTTCCGGGAGGAATACCAGACCGAAGAAGGTGAAGCATTGCGCGACGATGAGCATTACATGTATGTAGCTGCATGGGAGTATAAAGGCGACAGCCAATATGAACTACACAAAGAGTCATTGGATTATGAAGTAGTTCATCCTAGTGCAAGGAGTTATAAATAGACATTAACGATTAAAGAAAGTTCTCCATTATGGAACACTATACAATGAACCTTACTTTAAAGGTTTGGAAACAAAAGAACAAGAATGAAAAAGGCCGTTTTGAAACATACCCTGTAAAAGGTATTTCTTCGGAAATGTCTTTTCTCGAGATGTTCGATGTACTGAATGAACAGCTTGTTGCGGAAGGTAAGGAGCCAATAGCTTTCGATCACGACTGCCGCGAGGGTATATGTGGTGCATGTAGCATGTATATCAACGGCCGTGCACATGGCCCCTGGCATAATACCACTACCTGCCAGTTGCATATGCGCCAATACAAAGATGGTGATACAATTGTTGTAGAACCATGGCGTGCTAATTCATTCCCCGTTATTAAGGACCTCGTAGTCGATCGTTCTTCTTTCGATCGCATCATACAAGCCGGTGGTTATATATCGGTAAATACAGGTAACGCAGTGGATGCGAACTCACTGCCGATCGAGAAGCAAAAAGCGGACGAATCGTTTGCAGCAGCAGCATGTATTGGCTGCGGTGCATGCGTTGCAGCCTGCCCTAATGCATCGGCGATGCTCTTCGTATCGGCCAAAGTATCGCACCTGGCACTGTTGCCACAGGGCGATCCGGAGCGTAAGACACGTGCCGTGAACATGGTGGAACAAATGGATAAAGAAGGCTTTGGCAGCTGTACCAACATAGGCGCCTGCGAGGCCGAATGCCCTAAAGGTATATCGCTTGAGAATATTGCCCGCCTCAACCGTGAGTATATCGGTTCGGTTTTTTCCGGCAGCAGCGACAAAGCATAAATGAATATTTAATGATTTTAATACAAAAGGCTGTCGGTATACGACAGCCTTTTCTTATTTTTAGCCATGCTTAAGAAATTATCTCTCCTGCTTTCAGCCCTGTTCGTATGCATAAGCGCCTATGCGCAAACAGATAGCCTTAGCCAGCCTGTGGCCGGCAGCCGCCTCAGGATAAGCCTCCTTACCTGTGGTGTAGGCGACCAGGAGATATACGAAGTGTTTGGCCATACAGGCGTGCGCATAGTGGATAGTGTAAGGGGTACCGATCGTGTATACAGTTACGGTACATTTAATTACGACGAGGGCTTCGAGCTTAAGTTCATGAGAGGCAAGTTGCTGTACTATATTACGGCAGATAGCTTCCCGTTTTTTATGGAGGAATATGTGCAGGCAAGGCGAAAAGTGGAGGAACAAGTGGTAATGTTACCGCCGGCAGCTAAGGAGCAGATACAGGCGTACCTTATAAATAATGCCCTGCCCGAAAACAGGTATTATAAGTATGATTTCTTTTTTGACAATTGTGCTACACGTATACGCGATATATTTCCCCGTGCATTGGGACCTGCATTTAAGTTCGGGCAAACCATGCCTCCCGGCAGCAAGATCACCTTCCGCGATATCATTAACAAATACCTGGCAAGGAAGAAATGGGAACGCTTTGGTATTAACCTGTTGCTGGGTAGCAAGATAGACAAGGTAATGAGCAATGAAGATATCATGTTCCTGCCGGACTATCTCAGGGAAGGGATAGGTAATGCCACAGTGAACGGCCAGAAAGTGGCTACCGACCCGGTGCTTATCCTGCCGGATGGGGTGGGGCCTCCTCCGGGTGTTAACCAACCCTTTATACTTACCGCTACAATAGCACTGCTGACCATCTTAGGTTTAACAGTAAAACGCCTTAAGCTGCTGGGGAAAATAATGACTTTCATCTTGTTGTTTGTCACGGGTCTGCTTGGTTGTCTCATGTTTTTCATGTGGGTTGGCACAGACCACCAGGCATGCCAGAACAACTTTAATATTTTATGGGCATTGCCCACCAATTTGGTACTGGCTTTCGTGGGAAAAAACAAGAGCCGTTATGCCCTGATAGCTATTATTTTACTGCTTGTCGGTTTGCTCTTGCACTTCTTTGGGGTACAGAAAATGCAATTGTTGGAATTAATGCCCTTGCTGGTAGCTTTGCTTTTTGTCTATGGCACGATTTATAGGCGCCCCCTTATAAAAGCTTCATAAGATGATCATAAATAACGCGCAGTTTCCCGGCCTGTTTTACCAAAAATTTGGTGCGGGTCCTGCGATAGTTTTGCTGCATGGCTTTCCCGAGAGTGGAGTGTTGTGGCAGGAAGTATGGCCGGGGCTTGCGCAAAATTTTACAGTAATAGTACCCGACCTTCCCGGTAGCGGTGGCAGCAGTCTTGGTAACAATAAGCTGACGGTAGAGACAATGGCAATGAGCGTAAATGCCATTCTTGAAGCGGAAGGAATTGATAATGCAGTGTTTGCGGGCCATTCTATGGGCGGTTATGTAGCTCTTGCTTTTGCCGGGCTATACGGGCAGAAGGTGAAAGGCCTTTCCATGGTGCATTCGTCCGCCCTTGCCGATGACGAAGAGAAGAAAAACAACCGCAGGAAAGTGATAGAGCTGATACGAAAAGGGGGTAAAGAAGCGTTTATTAAACAGATGGTACCTGCTTTGTTCTCTCCTGCCACCCGGGAGGTTCAGCCGGGTATCGTCGATAAGCAGGTAGCGCGCGGGCTGCAACTGGATGGCGATAGCATGATGGCCTATTACGAGGCAATGCTTGAAAGGCCGGAACGGCGGGAAATTTTAAGAAATTCGGCCTTGCCCGCACAGTGGATAATAGGAAAGGATGACACGGCAATTCCTTTTACAATTGGATTACAACAGTGTACCCTTGCTTCCGTTAACTTTGTATCTGTCTATAGTAATTGCGGGCATATGAGTATGCTGGAAAACAAAGAGGTGCTCATGAATGACCTGAACGATTTTGCTCAGTATTGTAATAATACGTAACTTATGATGTAAATGCATAAGGCCTGGTTTCAAATATGTACTTTCCTTTTGCTGGTATTGGGTTTTTCACCACCGGCCAAGGCAACGCATATAGTAGGTGGCGAGGTAAGTTACAAATGCCTTGGCGGCAACAGGTACGAGATAACGGTCAACATCTATATAGATTGTATAAACGGCGACCCGCTTGCAATAGAACAGGACGATCCCGGCCTGGTGTCCATATATGATGGCAGTAATTTCAGGCACCTCGTGGTATTCGACTCCATTACGCTCAATCCGAAGATAGATGTCCCTGCAAATTTCAGTAATGAATGTATTACTGATTATCCCAGGGTTTGCCTGCGTAAATGCAGCTTCACTAAAACTTATTTTTTGCCCTCGAGTACTACCGGCTACATGATCGTGTACCAGCGCTGCTGCCGAAAAACTGATATCTTAAATCTCATAAACCCGGGCTCTACCGGTGCCACTTATTATACTACAATACCTTCCTCGCAAACTGCAAGCTGTAATAACAGTGCTATTTTTAAAAATTATCCGCCGCAGATAATATGCATTAATATCCCGCTTATATACGACCACTCGGCCACAGACCCGGATGGTGATTCATTGAGTTATGAGTTCTGCACCGCTTATAATGGAGGAGACCCCAATCATGTAAAGCCTGTGCCTGCACCGCCGCCTTTCATTCCTGTGCCATACCAGCCTCCCTTCAACGCAACTAATCCTATGGGGGGCTTTCCGAAAGTCAAAATTGACCCTGTTACCGGTATTATTTCCGGCACACCCAATATAACAGGCAACTATGTGGTGACAGTCTGCTGCCATGAATGGCGCAATGGTGTTATGATAAATACGGTTATCAGGGATTTCCAGTTTGTTGTCACCAACTGCAGCAAGGCCGTAGTGGCTGATATACCCATATTGTCCAACGAAGCCAATACTTATATCGTTCAGTGCACGGGTCGTACAGTGCACTTTGTGAACCATAGCAAAGGTGGTTTTGCATACTATTGGGACTTTGGTGTGCCGGGCGCCACATCAACAGAATTTGAACCGACGTATACATACCCGGATACAGGGACTTATACTGTAAAACTCATAGTGAACAAGGGCAGTACCTGTCCAGATAGCATCACGAGGCTGGTAAAGGTATACCCTGATTTCAAAACAGATTACCAGGTAAGCGGGCTGCATTGCCCCGGTGCCATGCTCAATTTTACAGATCTTTCCACATCAACATACAAACCCATCAATTCCTGGTATTGGGTCTTCGACGACGGGCAGGCGTCAAACGAACAAAATCCTACGCATAGCTACCTCATCGGGAATGACTATAATGTTACTTTGATATCGAAGAATATAAAAGGCTGTACCGACACCATGACCAAAAGCCTTTTTATAGAAAGGTTCAAACCATATGCGGGTAACGATACGATAATAGTGACCGGGGAGCGCATCGATTTCAATGCTACAGGCGGCCTTGAATACTTATGGACCCCTTCCATAAACCTTACTGCAGACAATATACCTAACCCAACAGGGCATTACCCTGATACCGGCCGCTTTGCATACAATGTCCATATCAAAAGCGAGACGGGTTGCGAAGGCAATGATTCTATAAAAGTGTGGGTGGTAGGGCAGGCTTCCTATTTTGTACCTAATGCCTTTAGCCCTAACGGCGACGGTATAAACGATGTACTGAGGCCTATTGCTATTGGGTATAGCAGCAATAATTTCTTCAGGGTGTTTAACCGTTTCGGTGAGGTGGTTTTCTATAGTAAAGACTTCAGCGAAGGCTGGAACGGTACATATAAGGGGCAGCTTGCCGATATGGGCACGTATTTTTGGGAATTGAGTATCACGAACAGGTTTGGGAAAAAGGAATTTTATAAAGGCGATGTGACTTTAATCCGCTAAAAATCAGTAATTTTATTGGGTAATATGTGCTTTAAGCTTAACATAAGCTGCTGGATTCTCCTGATACTGGTTGTATTTAATCTACCTGCCAAAGCCTCGCATATAGTGGGTGGGGACATCACCTACCAGTGCATGGGCAATAATGTTTACAAGATAACACTTGAAATATACGAAGATTGCCTTACCGGGCAGCAGTCTGCTATACAGGAAGACGATCCTGCGTATATCATGATCTACACCGGTCCCAAGTTTCAGACTCCTGTATTATTTGATTCTATTCTTATGGATAGGAGGATAACAGTTCCGGTTAATTTCAGCAACCAGTGCATCAACAACTACCCCAACACCTGCCTGTACCGGGCCGATTTTGTGCGTAGCTACCAGTTGCCAGCCAGTTCCTCAGGCTATATGGTCGTTTACCAGCGTTGTTGCCGCAATGCTACCATATTGAACATTGCCAATCCCGGTTCTGTTGGTGCCACATACTATTGTGTAATACCTCCCGCACAGCAGGCATCCTGCAATAACAGTGCAGTGTTCAAGAATTATCCTCCGCAGATCATCTGCCAGAATACGCCGCTCGTGTATGACCATTCGGCCACCGATCCCGATGGCGACTCACTGAGTTATGAGTTTTGCTCTTCTTATATAGGTGGCAGCACCAATGATGCAAAACCCTTGCCCTCTGCGCCCCCCTTTAGCCCGGTGTCATACATTGCACCTTTCTCGGCACAAACCCCCATCAGTGGTTTTCCCCAGATAAAGATAGACCCGGTAACAGGCGTTATTACGGGCAAACCAAATATACAGGGCCGTTTCGTGGTTACCGTTTGTTGCCATGAATGGCGGGCCGGTGTGATAATAAATACCGTATCCCGCGATTTTCAGTTTGTCGTTACCAATTGCACCCGTGCTGTAATAGCCGATATACCGCACAGGTCTACCGAGAGCAATACCTACGTTATTCAGTGTAAAGGGTATACGGTTCCTTTTTTGAATAGCAGTACCGGTGGTTTTGCGTACTACTGGGAGTTTGGTGTGCCCGGTGCTACCTCCACAGAATTTCAGCCCACTTATACCTACCCGGATACAGGCACTTACCTTGTGAAGCTTACAGTGAACAAAGGCAGCACATGCCCCGACAGCACTACTGCATTGGTAAAAGTATATCCCAGTTTTACCGCCGACTTTGAGGTTAGCGGATTACACTGCCCCAATACCCCCCTGACTTTTACCGACCTTTCGCAATCAACGTATAAACCTATCAACACATGGCAATGGAGATTTGGCGACAACCAGGTTTCCGTCCAGCAAAATCCGGTGCATTCATACCCACAGGGCAATGATTATAATGTTACCCTCATATCGGGCAATTACCTGGGCTGCTCCGACACGGTAACCAAAACTGTTTTTGTAGAACGTTTCAAACCTTTTGCAGGAAATGATACTATTATAGTGGTTGGCGAGCAGATCAACTTCAATGCCTCAGGCGGCATAGAATACACATGGACACCTGCTACTGATTTGAACACCAGCTCGGGTCCTAATCCTATAGGCCGTTATGCCGACACCGGGCATTTTGCCTATAATGTTCACATAAAAAGTGCCTCAAGCTGCGAAGGTGATGATTCCATAAAGGTGTGGGTAGTGCCGGGGCCATCGTATTTTGTGCCGAGCGCATTTAGCCCTAATAACGATGGCAGGAATGATCTCCTCAAACCATTGGCTGTAGGTTACAGTGCCAATAATTACTTCAGGGTCTTCAACCGTTTTGGTGAGCAGGTTTTCTTTAGCGAAGACTTCAGCAAAGGCTGGGATGGTACATATAAAGGCCAGTTGGCTGATATAGGTACCTATTTCTGGGAGCTGAGCATGACAAACAGGCACGGCGAGAAGGAATTTTATAAAGGTGATGTGCAACTCTTACGTTGATAAACTATTATAAATTACATAGGAAAAGGCGCGTATTCATTACGTGCCTTTTTTACTTTAAAAAACATAAGGCAAGGAGTATCTTTACACAAATATTTTTGAGCATGAGTAAAAATATCCTGGTAACAGGTGCAACATCCGGTTTTGGCAGGGCAATAGCTGAGCGTTTTGCAAAAGAAGGCAATACTGTATGCATTACCGGCAGGCGCGGCGAACGCCTTGAAGAACTGAAAAAGGAACTGGAAGAAAAATACAAGGTCAGGGTAATAACACTGCAGTTCGATGTGCGCAATAAAGAGGAAGTAATAAAAGCTATAGCACAACTAAAAACAGAGATAGGCCATATAGATATCCTCGTTAATAATGCAGGCCTCGCATCAGGCATGTCATCAATAGAGGAAGGCGACACCGATGACTGGGATGTGATGATAGATACCAACATCAAAGGACTCCTTTATGTAACAAGGCAGGTAGCGCCATTAATGAAGGTGCAAAGGGGCGGGCATATATTCAACATTGGCTCCACTGCTGCTAAGACAGTGTACAAGAATGGCAACGTCTACTGTGCTACAAAATTCGCTGTCGATGCACTGAACCAGGCAATGCGTATTGACCTCTTGCCATACGGTATAAAAGTGACTGGCGTTAATCCCGGCATGGCGGAAACTGAGTTCTCTCTTGTGCGTTTTAAAGGTGATGAAGAGCGTGCTGCGAATGTATATAAAGGTTTCAAAGCATTAGAAGCTGATGACATAGCCGATATCGTTTTCTATTGTGCATCGCTTCCGCTGCATGTTTGTATCAATGATCTTGTGGTAACCGCCACCAACCAGGCCAGCAGCCTTTACTCTATAAAGGATGCAGAAAAGCCCGTATAGTTTTTTTTGAATTTTAACTTTTTGACTTTTGAATTAGCAATGTATACATCAACTACACATATAAGAGTACGTTATGGTGAGACCGACCAGATGGGCTACCTGTACTATGGCTACTACGCCTTGTATTACGAGGTAGGTAGGGCAGAGGCCATCAGGCAACTGGGTTTCACTTACCGTCAACTGGAAGAAATGGGTATCATGATGCCTGTTGCTGAGATGAATGCAAAATATTACCGACCCGCACTCTACGATGACTTGATAACAGTTAAGACAATACTGAAAGAAATTCCGCAGAGCTCTAAGATACACTTCCACTCAGAGCTGTATAATGAAGAAGGTACGCTACTCAATGTCGGTGTCACTACGCTGGTATTTTACGATGCCAAAGAAAAAAAGAAAGTACACATGCCGCAGGTGCTTTTAGATAAGCTGGACCAATTTTTCACTAAGGATAACGATAGCAATGAGTAATGTAAGGGCATCGGTAATAACGATAGGCGATGAATTATTGATAGGGCAAACCATTGATACAAATTCCGCGTGGATAGCGCAGCATCTGAACGCAATAGGTATTGACGTGGTTCGCAGGGTGGCCGTAGGCGACGATGCCGGTGCCATCACCAATGCACTGGACGAAGAACTGGGCAAAGCAGAAATAGTATTGGTCACAGGCGGCCTTGGCCCCACAGCTGATGACATTACCAAGCCATTGCTCGCTAAATACTTTGGCTCAAAGCTCGTGCTGAATGAAACGGTCCTTGCTCATGTAAAAGAGCTGTTTGTAAAGCGCAACCGTCCCTTCCTTGAACGGAATGTGAAGCAGGCCGAAATACCGGACAATTGTACTGTGCTGCACAACAAGATAGGCACGGCTCCCGGCATGTGGTTCGAAAAAGATAATAAGGTTATCATTGCTATGCCGGGTGTACCCTTCGAGATGGCAGGCATAATGGAGGACGAAGTATTGCCGCGCCTGCAACGGCGTTTCGTAAGCGATGCGATCGTACACGTGTCCATAATCACGTCGGGCGAAGGAGAGAGCTTTATAGCCGATAAGATACAAGACCTTGAGGAGGCGCTGCCTAAGCATATCAAACTGGCCTATCTTCCCGGCCTCGGCGCTGTGAAGCTGCGCCTCACAGGCAAGGGAAAAGATAAAGAGGCACTTACTAAGGAACTTACCTTACGCCGCGATGAGATGGCAGCCAGGCTTGCCGACTTCGTCGTTGGCCTTGAGGACGTGCCGATGGAACACATCCTGGGTAGGGCCCTTGCGGAGAAGAAGCTTACACTTGGCCTTGCAGAAAGCTGCACGGGTGGCTATATAGCGCACCTGATTACCCAGGTACCGGGAGCAAGCCAATATTTCAAGGGAGACATCGTCTGTTACCTGCCCGAAATAAAAGAGCGTATATTAGGGGTGGAGCATAGCACAATAGAGAAGTATGGGGTAGTGAGCGAAGAAACTGCCATCGAGATGGCAAAAAATACATTAAAAGTATTAAATTGTGATTACAGCCTTTCTGTTACAGGAGTATTGGGTCCTGCAGGAGATGATGATGAAGCACCGGTGGGTACTGTTTGGATGGCCGTAGCGAATAAAGAACAGGTAAGGACAAAGAAGTTCCGTTTCCACTACGATCGCACGCGTAATAAGGAAATGGCAGTACAAATGGGCATGTTAATGATCTGGAAATTTTTGAACCATAAGCCATGAATATAATATTCCTTATTGGTATGCCCGGCGCCGGGAAGACCTGGTGGGGTACCCGGTTGGCGGAGGCTTTCAATCTTCCTTTTGTTGACCTGGATGATTTTATGGTAAAGCGCGAGCACCGGAGCATTCCCGATATGTTTGCACAAGGCGAGAACTGGTTCCGCGCCAAAGAACATGCCGCGCTTATGGCACTCATAGGCACAATAAAGACACCTACAATAATCGCCACGGGCGGCGGCACTCCTTGCTTCTTCAACAACCTCAGGCAAATGCACCGTTCCGGTATTACCATCTACCTGAGGGCCGAAACCGATACGCTCGTTGCGCGGTTAGAAAAGACCGATAAAGAGCGGCCTTTACTCCGGGGGGCACATAACATGAAGGCCGTGCTGCAAAGCCTGTACAAACTCCGCGAACCCTACTATAAACAGGCCAATTATATTTTACACTCGGAAGACATTTCACTTACTAACTTTGACGAAATAATTTTCGAATGTACAAACAAGCTCTCGCCGCAGGGGCTCTCCTTGCAATGGTAGCAGTAATGCTGGGCGCTTTCGCAGCGCACGGTTTAAAAGATACACTGCCAGCCGACAAAATAGATGTTTTCCAGAAGGGCGTTACTTACCAGTTCTACCACAGCTTTGCCTTGCTGATCGTAGGCATTGTATTCGCTTATTTCCCAAGTCCTTTATTGAAGCCCGCTACCTTATTCTTTATACTAGGTATCGTGTTCTTCAGCGGTTCGTTATATTTATACCCCCTGCTCGAGGTTAAAAATGTAGCCATCCCCGTAATCGGCAGGCTCATTACACCACTGGGCGGCATTTGTTTTATTATTGGCTGGTTGCTGCTATTTTTAGGCATCTTAAAGAAATAGAGCCATTGCGCCCCTACAGATATACAAGCATACTGTTCATTTTACTGCTCCTCGTTTTCGATGCTGCATATTTCTTTGCAGGAGCATCGGTATGGTGGGCTGTAGCTTTGCTGGTAGTGTACATTCACTCGCTGGTATTGGGGGCCATCTATATCCGGTGGAACTTCTACATAAAGTCTTACAGCAAAAGCACTAAGCAAAACCTGGTTGCCCTCACCTTCGATGATGGTCCGGGACAGGAGACTGCTGCAATACTCGATGTATTGAAAGAGCAGGGTGTACAGGCTGCTTTCTTCTCCATTGGCAAGAACGCTGCTGCCAAGCCCGAACTCGTTAAGCGTTGGAATGATGAGGGGCACCTGGTAGGTAACCACTCCTACAACCATGGCTTCAACTTCGACTGGCAGACTAGCAAGAAAATGGCTGCGGAGCTGCAGCAAACCAATGATGCTATAAAAGCCATTACGGGCAAAACCCCGCGCCTATTCCGCCCACCCTATGGCGTTACCAATCCCAACCTGGCCCGTGCGGTCAAGAAGCTCAATATGGCTTCCATAGGCTGGAGCCTGCGTTCCTTCGATACTACAGCCAAAGAGCCAAAGCAATTACTGGACAAGATACTAGGCCAGTTGAAGGGTGGTGATATTATATTATTGCATGATACTATGCCCGTTACACGTGAAATTTTAACGGAACTCATAGTAAGTACACGCAAAAAGGGCTTTACCTTTGCCCGCATCGATCAAATGCTTGATATTGAGGCTTATGTTTAAAGTTTGTTGTACACTTTTACTTTCATTTTTTGTCTTCACAGTTAATGCCCAGCCTAAAGGCTTCCAGGCAGTAAAGAACGTTGCGCCCTTCCAGGCTTCGCTCTCGCAGGCTAATGCTGCCAAGCAAACCATCGCCAGCGATTTTAGCCAGGTTAAGAACCTCTCCCTGCTCGCTGATAAGATAAAGTCGAAAGGCAAGTTCTATTTCAAAAGGGAAGATAAAGTCCGTATCGAATATACATCGCCATACTCTTATCTGCTGGTAATGAATGGCGGCCAACTGATGGTAAAGGACGAGCAGAAGAGCAATAAGATCAATACCCGCAATAGCAAGACCATGCAGTCAGTGAACAGGGTGATGATCGACTGTATGCGTGGCACTGTGTTCCAGAATCCGGACTTCAAGGTTGCTTCTTACGAGAATGGGCAAAGCTATTTACTATCGCTGGCGCCTGTTACAGATGCCATGAAGAAAATGTTCAAACAGATAGATGTGTATATGGACAAGAAGAATTTTGACGTAAGCCGCCTTACCATGACCGAGAATGGTGGTGACTTTACCGACATGGACTTCTCCAATACGCAACACAATACCGCGCTTAATGAGAGCCTTTTTAAAGTTAAGTAGCATCTTATTGTTCCTCCTCGCAGCCTGCAAAGCCCCCTATTATGAGGGCATGGTGCAGGATAAGCATTCCCGCAGCACTGCCTTTAAATACAAGCCCGAATTTGACAAACAGCTCTACCGTTGCATAGTGGACGGTAGGGCAGTGTTCAAAAAATTTCACCTAAGCGGTGTGCTGTTTTTTAAGAAACTGGACGATGGGACTACCAGGGCCGTCTTCCAAAATGAAATGGGTTTTACTTTTTTCGATTTTGAGTGGAGTAAAGACGACTCTTTCAAGGTGAATGACATCATTCCGCAGCTCAATAAGCCAGCCGTGGTAAAGACCTTGGAAAAGGATCTTAATTTATTGTTAATGAGACAATTAAAGGGGGCATCTGAAGTTATATATAAGCGCGGTGATGAGACTTTTTACCGTTTTACATTACAGAAAGGTTATGTGTATTACGTTGAAAATTCGGCACGATTAATGCGGGTTGATAATACAGGGGAAAAGAGACTGGTAACCACGATATTATTGAAAGGAAAGAATGGCTTACATACTTTACCGGACTCAATATTGTTCAGGCACCTGAAGGCGAATTTTACAATAGAACTAAATAAAATAGAGTCCCATGCTGATGAATGATTTTTACACGTATCGCGATGCACACAAAGGCGATCATAGTTTTAGCTGCAAGATCATTTTCAATTCCCAACATGACATTTTTAAAGGCCATTTCCCGGGACAGCCCGTAGTGCCTGGCGTATGCATGATGGAAATGGTAAAGGAATTCCTGCAACAGGTAATGGGCAGGGAATTATGGCTGCGCAATGCCGGTAATGTAAAATTCCTGCAACTGATAACCCCCGATGTGCAACCCGAAATTAACATTAGCTGGAAAGAAAGTGATGCCGGCTATAATGTAAATGCCTCCTTCAAACAAGACACTTCCGATCTTTTTAAGCTCACCGCAAGTTTTGAGGACTGCTAATTTTCTCTTGCTCAAAATATTTCCAGATCTCCCGAGCAAGGGAGATTTTTTTTGACTTTACCGGTTGAACCAGATTTAGAGAGCTAAAGAATGTTAAGGTCTAGTAGTTATTTCCCATTTCCGGCAGGGGAATTATAATTTCCCTTTTTTTTATGGAGATATGCTGAAAGGCTTACCAGTATTGCCATATGAGCGAAAATAATTATTTCCCGTTATTTCCTGTTATTTCCCTTTTTGAAGAAAAAGAGAAATAATTATTTTTTTTAATATTACTTTATTAGCTAAAAATGAATTTCCATTTTACAATATTTTAAAGAACTACAATCACCCGCGAAGTTTTCCCACGTTATCGTGAGACTGCTTCGTTCCTCGCAGTGACACGAGGAATTTTTGGCAAGCTTGCAAGTTACGAAACGGGAAGGGGGTGTTCCAAATAATGATATCCACATTTTCCTTCGCGAGCAGTTGTGTGGCGGGAAATAAGTAATGCCTCAAAGATGAATTCTCCGATGTGGATATCTTTTAAAGAAGATATCCACATTCCCGGGCTTTATTAATTGCAATTGCTCACTTTCGCTTTATAAACCTGTAAAGGCATGGTAAGCGCCGCTGTAAAAGATGATATTATACAACAACTGAAGAAAGAGCTACTTTCTTTGCAGGGGTATAAGAGAGCAGCAGGGGAGCAAGTAATAAGCTTTGGCCTTGGGCCTATTGAAAAAGCTTTCCCCGATCGAACATTTCCTGTGGGGGCTGTGCATGAGTTCATCAGCAATGCTACGGAAGATGCTGCAGCTACCAATGGTTTTATTGCAGGGTTGCTGGGGAAGCTCATGCGACAGACAGGAGTTTGCTTATGGGTAAGTACAAAACGCAGCCTTTTTCCGCCGGCATTAAAGCTGTTCGGTATAACTGCGGAACGCATTATATTCATAGACCTTAGCAGGCCAAAAGAAGCCTTGTGGACAGTGGAGGAAGCGCTGAAGTGCGAAGCGCTTGCAGCAGTGGTGGCAGAGATAAGTGAACTTAGTTTTACTGAATCGCGGCGATTGCAACTGGCAGTGGAGCAAAGCAAGGTAACTGGTTTTATACATCGCTACAATCCACGAACTGAAAATACTGTTGCCTGCATTACGCGCTGGAAAATAAAACCAATAGCCAGTGCCATAGAAGAAGGCATGCCCGGCATTGGTTTCCCGCGCTGGAATGTACAGCTACTTAAAGTGCGCAATGGCAAGCCAGGTGCATGGCAAGTGGAATGGTCGGCAGGAGGTTTTCAGCATATTACTTCGCAAGGGCTCTCTATATCTACAAGCGAAAAACGAAAAGCAGGATGATATGCCCAAACGTTTTGTCGCCATATGGTTTCGTCACTTAACAACTGACAGGATGGTACGCCGACGGCCGGAGCTAAAGGGTACTGCCTTTGTACTGGCAGCCACCGAACGCGGCAGGATGGTGATAAAAGCGAGTAGTATAGCAGCACAGGCACAGGGCATACATGTGGATATGGTGGTTGCAGATTGCAGGGCCATTATGCCTACACTGCAGGTGTTTGATGATAAACCGGGGCAGGCAGAAAAGTTGCTAAATGCATTAGCGGAATGGTGCCTTCGCTATACCCCTGTTGTTGCAATAGACCTGCCCGATGGGCTGATACTGGATGTGAGTGGCTGCGCACACCTCTGGGGTGGTGAGCAAGCATACCTGAAGGATATATTGATCAAGCTAAACAATTATGGCTATAATATACGTGCGGCCATGGCTGATACAGTGGGCACAGCATGGGCTATCAGCCGCTATGGGCAAATA